>ERZ1645187.1519-NODE-1519-length-21298-cov-7.802853_pt1 | contig 21298 bp, 14 predicted proteins | sample MGYA00575352_ERZ1645187 | MGnify/ENA primary metagenome ERZ1645187 (study PRJEB40837, sample SAMN11349314) | freshwater sediment metagenome | isolation source: river sediment | host: Sediment | place: India: Wazaribad , New Delhi | collected 2017-02-21 ... | reverse complement strand
TCCGCGAACGGGAAGGACAGGTAGACGCCGTCCACCCCGAAAAACATCGGGAGCAGGAAGAGCGGCGGGATGAAGAAGATGAACTGCCGCGCCACCGAGAGGATCATGCCCTGCCGGGCCTTCCCGAGCCCCTGGAAGAAGAACGACCCGACGACCGAACACCCGGCGAACATCACGCCGCTGTAGCCGATCCGCAGGCAGCGGACCGAAAGGTCGACAAGGTCCTGCTGCGTCGTGAAGAGGCGCATGAGAACGTCGGGGATCGTCATGACCAGAATGAAGCTTCCCACGTAATAGGCCGTCGCGCCGAGGAGGGCGAGTCGGACCGTCCGGATCACGCGCTCGATGTTCCGGGCGCCGTAGTTGTACCCCACGATCGGCTGCAACGCCTCCCCGATGCCGAAGACCGGCACGAAGAGCAGCGAGTCGAGGCTGAAGAAGATCCCCATCGCGGACACGGCGAGGTCGCCGCCATAATGGGCGAGATGCCGGTTCACCATGCCGATGATGAACGTGAAGGTCAGCTCGACGAGCGCGGGAACCGATCCGACCGACACGATCCGGCCGATCACGGAGACGGACGGAACGAGCGCCGACGCCCGGAAGCGCACGCCGCCCCTGCGCCGCACGTAAAAGGACACGGCCCACGCGGCTGCGATTCCCTGCGCGATGATCGTCCCGAGCGCCGCGCCTTTCAGTCCCATGCCGAAGCCCTGAATGAACAGCGCGTCGAGCGCGACGTTCGACAGGGCGCCGATGACGAGCGTCGCGCTCGCGAACCTCGGGCGCCCCTCGGCCCGGATGCAGTAGTTCAGGCCGACGCCGATGTTCGAGAAGAGCACTCCCCAGAGGATGATGTCGTAGTACTCCCCGGCGTAGGGAAGAATGGCGTCGCTCGTTCCGACGATGCGAAGGATGTCGTCCCTCCAGACGGACCCCGCGATTATGAGCGCGACGGCCTCCAGGACGAGCAGGAGCACGCCGTTGCCGAGCGCGCGTTCGGCGCGCTCGGGCCGGCGTTCCCCGAGCGAGATGGAGATGAGCGACGACGCGCCCACGCCCGCAAGCACCGAAGACGCGTAGACGAAGATCATGAACGGAAAAACCACCGAGATTCCCGCGATCCCGAGATACCCGACCGCGTGTCCGATGAAGATCCGGTCAACGATATTGTAGAGCGCGTTTGCGAGCATCCCCACGATCGCGGGGATCGCGAAACGGACAAGAAGCGCCGGGATGGACTCCCTTCCCAGGCGTTCGGATGTTTCCATCGTGTATTCCTCCTGCACGGCGCGTTTCACGCCGCTGTCGGCGCAAAGTCCCGCGTCCGGAACGGACCGGCGGGATTCGCATTATGAAGACGGGAGCGAACGGATTCGTCCCTATCGGGACAGGAACGGACGGACCAGCGTCGCGGCAGCGACGGGAAGCGCCAGCAGCGCCGCCCCCGGCCCGAGCGAACACCCCACCCCTTTGGACGGAAGCGACCGGATGCCCCATCCGCGCGGATACAGCCCCGGGATGTCCACGGGCAGCCTCCCCTTCGGCGCGACGACGCCGCGCAGGACCTTTCCGAGCGCCGCCACCGACGGCTCCGTATCGCCGTACGTCGCGAGGAACGTCCCCGCCGACGGAAGGGCGCGGAGATCGTAGGGCGTCCGCAGCGCGACGAGGACCAGACGTTCCGGCCCGATCCGCCGCAGCGCCTCCGCCCACGCGCTCCCGGCCGAAAGCGAATACGTCCCCGCGACGACGACCGGCGCGTCCCTGACGGCGTCCGCGACGCGGTCAATGTCGTCCGATGTCGGCGTCTTCGGAAGCTCCACGAGGGTGAGGCCGGGAACCGCATCGAGCAGCGGCGCCGCGTAGTCCTTCCGTTCCGCCTGCCAGACGAGCGGGATCGCCGCGCTTCCGGCCGCGAGCGGCGCGAGCGGAACCAGTTCCCGGTCGTTCCGGACGAGCGTGACGCTCGCCTCCGCGATCGCGCACGCGACCGCCAGGTTCGCGTCCGAGGCAAGCTCGTCGAACCGGTCGAGCTTGGGCATCGGATCGTCGAGGATGCCGCACGTCTCCTTCGCCCTCAGGATGCGTAAGACAGCGTCGTCGAGACGCGACTGCGGCAGGCGTCCCGAACGGAGCGCTTCGAGAATCGCCGCTTGCGCCTTCCACTGGTCCTCCGGCGTGTGACCCTTGTCCTCGCCGTAGATGAGTACGTCCGAGCCCGCGATCAGCTCCATGACTCCCGCCTCGACCGAGCCCCACTGTTTGTCCACCGCGCCCATTCCGAGGGAGTCCGTGACGATGAGTCCGCCGAAGCCGATGTCGTTCCGAAGGAACGACAGGGTCTGCGCGGACATCGTCGCGGGAACGTCCGTCGCGCCGAGCGCGGGGACGATCATATGCGCCGTCATGACCGACGGAACCCCGAGCGCCGCCGCGCGGCGGAACGGGACGAGTTCGACCGATTCAAGCCGCGCCCGGTCGTGGTCGATGCGCGGCAACCCGAGATGCGAGTCGACATCGACGTCCCCGTGTCCCGGGAAGTGCTTGGCGCACGCGAGCACGCCCTCGCGCGCGAACGGCGGCAGCATCGCGGCGACGAATCGCGCGACCTCGCCCGCGTCCGAACCGAACGAACGGACCCCGATGACGGGGTTGTCCGGGTTCGAGTTGACGTCCGCGACGGGAGCGTAGTCCCACGTGATTCCGAGGATCCGCAATTCCCGCGCCATGATGCGCGCCTGATCCGCGGCGAGGCGCGAATCGCCCGCCGCGCCGAGCGCCATGTTCCCGGGCCAGACCGTCACGCCCTTCGTGATGCGCGCGACGATGCCGCCCTCCTGGTCGATCGCGACGAACGGAGGAACGCCACCGGCGGCGACGTTCTGGATGTCCGTCACGAGCGTCGCGACCTGCCCGGCCGACGAGACGTTCCCGGAACTCGAATAGAGGATCACGCCGCCGAGATGCAGCTCCGTCAGCGCGGCCCGGAGCGCGCCGGACATCGCGTCTCCGTTGAAGAAACCGATGATCGTCTGTCCGGCCTTCTCTTCAGGCGTCATGCTTGAAAGGATTTCCTCGGGGGTTCGCGACGCGGCTCTTCCGGCCTGCGAGGCGATCGCCTCCGGCGACGCCGCCGCGACGCAGGCGAAGAGGGCCGCAACTGTCAGAACAAGCGGAACAAAACGCATGGATGCCACTCCTTTCGGAGTCCGGCGCGAAACGGCCGATGCTCCGGGAGGATGGTATCACATGCGTCCGTCGCGGTCACGAAGCAGTCGAAGGCTGTTGAGCGTGACCAGGATCGTGGCCCCCATGTCGGCCCCGATCGCGAGCCAGAGCGTGAGCCACCCCGGGACGATCGCGGCCAGGGCGAGAAGCTTCAGCGCCAGCGACGCGACCACGTTCTGCCGGATGATTCCGAGCGTCCTCCGGCTCAGACGGATCGTGAACGGCAGGCGGGAGAGGTCGTCCCCCATGAGCGCAATGTCCGCCGCCTCGAGCGCCGTATCGCTTCCCGCGCCGCCCATCGCGATCCCGATGGTCGCCGCCGCCATCGCGGGCGCGTCGTTCACGCCGTCGCCGACCATGGCGACGCGCCCGTGCTCCGCGGCGAGCGAACGCACGGCGGCGAGCTTGTCGGCCGGGAGCAATCGGGCGCGGCATTCGTCCGTCCCGGCCGCTTCGGCGATAGTCCGCGCGGTCCGTTCGTTGTCGCCTGTCAGCAGGACCGTACGTTCGATCCCCTCGCGCCGGAGCGACGCAAGAACTTCGCGCGTCCCAGTTCGAAGGGCGTCGGAGAGGGCGATCAGGCCGAGAACATCCAGGCCGCGCGCAACGGCGACCACGGTGCGCCCCTGTCGTTCGAGCGCCTCCGAAAGCGGCAGGGCTGTCGCCGTATCGACGCCCTCCGCTTCCAGCCAGGAGAGGTTCCCCGCCCGAACGACGCTCCCGTCCAGCAGGCCCGAAAGCCCGCAGCCGGGCGTTTCGCGGATGTTTTCGACCGCAGACTGCGTCGCGATTTCGACATGCGCGGCCGCCGTCACGGCCGTCGCGATGGGGTGCGCCGAGCGGGTTTCGAGGGCTCCGGCGACGGCGAGGATCGGGCGCCGGTCGGATGTCACGCCGGCGACGTCCGCAACGGAGAGCCTGCCTTCGGTCAATGTCCCCGTCTTGTCGAACGCGATCGCGCGGATCCGGCCCATCGCTTCGAGCGCCCGGCCTCCCTTGATGAGCACCCCCGAACGGGCCGCCGTACTGATCGCCGATACGACCGCCGCGGGCGTCGAGATGACGAGCGCGCAGGGACACGAGAGCACGAGAAGCGACAGCGCCCGGTAGATCCAGGGCTCCCAGGGCAACCCGAAAACGAGCGGCGGAACGACGGCGACGAGCGTCGCCGCGACCATCACGGCCGGGGTGTACCATGCCGCGAACCGCTCGATCATCGTCTGGACGGGCGACCGGTTGGCCTGCGCCTCCTCGACGAGCCGGACGATCTTCGCGAGCGTGCTTCCCGAAGCGACGGATGTCGCTTCGACCGAGACGGCCCCCCAGGTGTTCAGCGTCCCCGCGAAAACGGCGTCCCCCTTCCCCTTCGCGGCCGGAACGGATTCTCCCGTGATTGACGCCTCGACGAAGGCCGACGCTCCCGACAGGATGACCCCGTCCACGGGAACGCGTTCGCCCGGCCGGAGCAGAACCGTGTCCCTCACGCGGACCTCCGCGGCCGGGACGACGCTCTCGACGCCGTCGCGGAGCACGCGCGCCTCCTCGGGGGCCGCATCCATGAGCCCGCGCACCGACCGGCGCGTGCGCTCCGCGCTCCACGTCTCGAGAAGATCCGAAACCGAGAAGAGAACGCTCACGGCCGCGGCCTCGAACCATTCCCCGATCGCCACGGCGCCCGCGACGGCGACCGTCATGAGGACGCTCTCGTTGAAATGGAATCGCGCAAGCCCCGCGAGCCCCTTGCGGAAGACGTCGACGCCCCCGATCGCCATCGCGCCCGCGAACGCGATCCGGGCCGCCCCGGAAGAGCCGGAGGACGAGAGCAGAAGCGCAAGACCGAACGCGCCCGCGGCAAGCGCGCTCCGGATGGCCGCCCCGAGCGGGAAGGGGTCCCGGACAATCCGCGCGGACGGTTCGTCCTCGAGCGGCGAGATCGTATAGCGTTCCGCGCGTCCCAGTTCCCGAAGGCGATCGAGACTGACGCCCCCTTCGATGGAAATCGTCCCGCGCAGCGTGTTCAGCGAGGCGCTCCGGACGCCGGGGAGATCGGCGACCCTGCGGCGGAATTTCTCGGCGCAATCCATACACGTGATCCCCTGAACGCGGAACTGCGTCATGCGTCGTCCTCCTCCCTCGGATTCGAATGCCGCGCGTGGTCGATGCCCTGCCGCAGCAATCCGGCGACGTGGTCGTCGTCCAGCGTGTAGAAGACCTGTTTGCCCTCCCTGCGGAACCGCACGATCCGGGCGCTCCGCAGCAGGCGAAGGTTGTGCGACACGGCCGACTGCTCGATTCCCGTCGCGGCCGCCAGGTCGCAGACGCACATCTCCCTTGTGGACAAAAGATGCAACATGCGGACCCTGTTCGAGTCGCCGAGCACCCGGAAAATCTCCGCCGTCCCAAGCGCGAGCATATCGTCAAGCGCGTCGCGTTTTGCGTCCCCGACCACGTCGGGGTGCGGACACGCGTCGTCGCCGAAATTCGTATTCACGGTCGTCACTGTCTATCACGTCTCCCGTTTCGTATGTATATATGAAAACGTATTCATACGTTCATACGAAGGATACGCCCCTGCGCCGACCGTGTCAACCGGCGCGCTCCAAAAAAAGAAACGCGCCGCATCCTCTGAAGGAATGCGGCGCAATGACGAGCGTTCCTCTTATGCCGGACGGACGGAGCCGGGGCGATGCGATCGCCACGACGCGATCGCCTTGCGGCGCCACAGCCCCCAGAAATAATAGAGCAGAGCCGGAATGACGCTTCCCGTATACCCGACCGCGATCCCCTGCCACACTCCGTCGAGCCCGAACAGCGTCCGCAGCAGCCACACCGCGGGGATACGAATCCCCCACAGGCTGACGAGCGACAGGAACATCGCGGCCGTCGTGTCGCCGGTTCCGTTGAAGAAGCCGTTGAAGATCACCATCGCCGTAACGCAGAGATACGGAAGCGCCAGGATCCGGAGGATGCGCACGCCGATCCGGAGCGCCTCCGCGTCCTCCTGGCGCAGGAACGGGCGCAGCAGCGCCTCCGGGACGAGCAGCGAGGCCAGCGCGAAGGTCAGACTGGAGATCGCGCAGAAGACGAGCCCCCACTGGAGCGTCTGACGCGCCCGAACGAATCGCCCCGCGCCGATGTTCTGCCCGACCATCGCCGAAACGGCGAGATGCAGGCTCATCGCGGGCAGGAAGAAGAGGCTGTCGATGTTGATCTGCGCCCCGACGGCCGCGATCGCATCCGTTCCGTAGGCGTTGATGAACCACTGGATCACCGTGATGCCGACGCTGATGATGATCTGCTGGACGCCGGTCGGGAGGCCGAGGCGCAATATCCGTCCCATGACCTTCGCGTCCGCCGTATCGCGCCGGATCTCGACGCGGGCGGCGCCTCCGTTCCGTTGGAGGGAGCGGAAGCTGAAATAGAAGGCTGCGCCCTCGGAGAGCACCGTCGCAAGGGCGGCTCCTGCGACGCCCATCGGGGGGATCGGCCACAGGCCGAGCATGAAGATGGGATCGAGCGCCACGTTGAGCGCCACGGCGATGGCGAGGAACCGGAGCGGCGTCATGGAATCCCCGATCGCGCGAAAAACCGAACTCACGAGGTTGAAACCGAAGATCAGCGCGACCCCGATCCCCATCACGGCGAGGTACGACCGGGCCTGCTCCATCAGTTCCGGCGGCGTTCCCATAAGCGAGAGCACCGGCCCGGAAAGGCCCGCGAGAAGCAGCGTGCTGAGCAGCGCCAGAATCGCCCCGACGATGAAGGAATTCGCGACGGCCTTCCGGACGCCGGTTGCGTCTTTCGCGCCCCAGGCCTGGGAGACGAGGATCGAAGACCCCATCGTCACGCCCCAGGCGAAGCCTATAAGGACGAAGATCACGAGCGACGCCAGAGAGACGGCGCCGAGCGCCTCCTTTCCGAGGAAGCGCCCCGCCCAGAAGCGGTCGGCCATGCCGTACGCCAGCTGCAGGACGTTCCCGATCAGCAGCGGAACGGAAAAACGGAGGAGCGTCGCGGGGACGCTCCCCGTTGTCAGGTCCGCGCCTTCGCGCCGTTTCGCTGAATTTTGGTTTTCGTTCATATAAATAATCACCCGATTTTCCGTCGACGGTGGTATTCTAACGGAGAATCCGCCGGCGTCCGCGGACTGCCGGAACATTCCCGCGACAGACTGAAAGTCCCCCGAAGATCGTTCAGGGGGATGATATTATAGAGGATACTGATGAAATATGCTCTGAAGATCCGGAAGGGGGATTGGGGAATGTTCGTGTTCGGAAAGACGCCGTCGGTTCGCCGGCTGTGCTGTGTGCTGCTCTTCGCGCTCGTTTCGGCGCACGTCGCGGTTTTCCCCTGCGACGCGGCTCAGGCCGCTCCGCAGGTGACGCTCAAGTTTGCGGGCCAGTCGCCCGCCGATCACACGGCGACGAAATTCATGAACGACATCGCGAAGCAGGTGGCCGAGAAGACCAACGGCCGCATCGAGATCCGTGTTTTTCCCGCGAATCAGCTCGGGGATTACACGCTCGTCTTCGAGGAACTGATCCGCGGCACGATCGACCTCGCCGGCGTCTCCATCCCGAGCCAGTTCGACCCGCGCATGGAACTGGTCTACATCAACGGCTTCGTCCGGGGCTACGAGGACGCGAAGAAGATCTTCGCCCCGACCGGCTGGCTCTTCGGCAAGATGGACGAACTCAACCGCGCGCTCGGCGTGAAGCTCCTGGGCTTCTACGTCGAGGGCTTCATCGGCACGGGCAGCGTCAAGCCCGTCAAGGACCCTCTCGACCCGAACGTTCCGAAGGGCGTTCTCGTCCGGATTCCCAATATGGACGTCTACAAGCTGGCGGCGGAGGCCATGGGCTACCGGACCGTCACGATCCCCTACGCCGACGTGTACCAGTCCATGCAGACGGGCGTCTGCGAGGGCGTCAACGGCTACCCGATCGCCTCGGCCTACACGACGCTCGGCGACGTGATCAAGTACTGGTACAACACGAACTACTCCGTCGAATGCCTGAACTACATGATGAGCGACATGGTCTGGGAGAAGCTCTCGCCCGAGGATCAGAAAGTCCTCCAGGACGCCTTCACGGACGCCACGATGAAGAGCATCGACAACGCGAAGGCCGAGGACGAGCGACATCTCGAGCTGATGCGCAAGAAGGGCATCCAGGTCTTCACGTACACCGACGCCGAACTGAAGCCGCTCGCCGAAGCCTGCGCCTCCTCCTGGCCGGGGCTCGAAGGAAAGATGACGAAAGAACTCATGGACGAATTCCGGAAGGAACTCGCGCCGAAATAAGGCAATCGCACCATGCGTCGTCTCCGGAAGTCCGCGGCTGCGCTGCGGATTTTCGGATTTTTTCCGGTGCGCCGGGCGAAGGACGAGCCCGGCGCACCTGTTCTGTCACCCGAAGGAACCGAAAGGAATGATCCCATGCCGGAAACGATCCGCGAAAACGATACGTCCGTGGACGCGCTCGACTGCGCCCCGAAAATTCTGCCGCACAACCGGTTCGATAAAGTCGTCATCGGCTTTTTCTCGACCGTCTGCTTCGTCTCGTTCATCCTTCTGACGGTCATCATCGGCGCGGCCACGTTCGTACGCTACGTTCTCGAAGGGGATCTCTACGGCTACGAAGAGGTCGTGAAGCTGCTCTCCTTCTGGCTCTATTTCGCGGGGGCCGCCTGGGGGGCGTTCAACCGGAGCCACGTCTCGGCCGACCTCGTGCAGTCGTGCGTCCCGGAGGGCGCCGTCAAGCGCTTCCTCGTCTTCCTCAAGGACCTCATCACGGTCTCCGTGAGCCTGCTCTTCGTGTGGTACGGCTACGACTTCTTCATGTTCGGCCTGCTCGGCCCGCGCGGAACGGGCATCGCCGTTCCGAAAACGACCATCTGGCGCATTCCGCTGTGGACGTCGTACCTCGCGATCTTCACGGGACTCGTCTTCATGGCGTACTATTTCACGGCCGCGCTCATCGAAAGCGCGTCCGACATGCTGCGCGGCGGACGCGCGAAGGAACGGGCCGAATGATCTACGTCGCCGTCGTCATCCTGCTCTTCTGCCTCGTGCTGGGCGTTCCCGTTCCGGTCAGCTTCATGGCGTCGTCCGCCTGGCTGATCTTCTTCGGCGGCGCGGGGGGCGTCGGGTACCAGGCGAGTCAGCTCCTCCCCTACGGCTTCACGCAGATGAACTCCGTGTCGCTGATCGCCATCGCGCTCTTCATCATCGCGGGCGGGATCATGGAACGGGGCAAGATCGGCGAGAAGCTCATCGACCTTGTGGACGTCTTCGCCGGAAGCCGGCGCGGCGGACTCGGAACGGTCGGGATCATCTCCTGCGCGGTTTTCGGGTCGATCTCGGGCGCGGCCTGCGCGACGCTGTCGTGCATCGGCTCGATCATGTTCCCGCGCCTCCGCGACGCCGGATACCCGCGCGGGCACGCGGCGGCCCTGATGTCGAACGCGTCGCTCCTCGGCCTGTTGATCCCGCCGAACGCGACGCTCATCATCTTCGCATGGATCGGCGGGCAGTCGGTGCTCGCGTGCTTCCTGTCCACCGTCGCGCCCGGCCTGCTCACGATCCTGCTGCTTTCCCTCGTGAACCGCCGGCTGCTGCGGAACAACGACACGATTCTGACGGCGAAGCAGCGGACCCTTGCGGAAAAGACCGCGCTCTTCAAGAAGCGCGCATGGCTCGCAATTCCGGCGCTTGTCCTTCCGGTCATGGTCCTCGGCGGAATCTACGGCGGAATCATGACGACGACCGAAGCGGCGGCGGCGGCCGTCCTCTACGCCATCCCCGTCGGGATGTTCGTCTACAGGGGACTCGATTGCAGGGGGCTCGTCAGGGTCATCGTTGAGTCGTCCGTGACGACGGGCGTCATCATGATCATGCTCTTCTCCGTTTCGATGCTGAGCCGGCTCTACATCCTCGAAAACCTTCCCGGGAAGGTGCTGCTCCTCTTCCAGTCCGTCTCGGAGAACCGATGGATCATCATGTTCATGATCAACGTCTTTCTCGTGATCATGGGGATGCTCATGGACGACATCAGCGTCGTCGTGCTCACGACGCCGATCCTGATGCCGATCGTCATGCAGCTCGGATTCAACCCGATCCACTACGCGGCGATCCTCGGCGTGAATACGGGCCTCGGCTGCATCACGCCGCCCGCCGCCCCTGTGCTCTACCTCGGCGGACGACTCGCGAACGCGCCGATCAACGAGATGATGAAGCCCACGCTGTGGTTCATCCTGCTCTGCTGGTTCCCCGTGCTGCTCGTGACGACGTACGTCCCGAAGTTCGCGCTCTTCCTGCCGCACGTGATCCTCGGCGTTCCCTGGTGATCCCGGTGCGCCTCTCCGCAGCCCCGGCGGCCCGCGCCGCCTTCTACATGACGCTCGCGACCTTCTTCTGGGCCGGGACGGCCATCGCCGGAAAGGTCGGCATCGGGGAATTCCCGCCGTTCACGCTCTCGTTTCTGCGCTTCCTGCTCGCCTCGGCCGTAATGTTCGTCATCTCCCGCGAGGCCGCGCGGACGCGCCTGAGCATGCGCGACATCCTCGTCATCGTCTCGCTCGGACTCACGGGGATGTTCGCGAACAATGCGCTCTTCTTCGTCGCGTTGCAGTACACATCCGTGATCAACGTCACGACGATCGCGGCGACCTCGCCCCTCATGACGTCGCTTCTCGCAGCCGCCTGGGCGGGGGAGCGGCTGACGCTCGGACGCGCGGCGGCGATCCTGCTCGCGTTCGCCGGCGTCGTCTCGCTGCTGTTCAACGGCGACATCGACCGCGTCATGCGCCTCGACATGAACATCGGGGACCTCTACCAGATCGCCGCGATCCTCGCGTTTGCAATCTACAACGTCGTCAGCAAACGCTTCGCGACGAACCTCACGACGCCCGTGATCGTCACGTGGGGGCTCGTCGTCGCGACGGTCGCGACGATTCCGTTCGCACTCCTCGAACACCCGGTCGCCCCCATCCTCGCCGCGACGGCCGCCGGTTGGGGCGGCGTGGTCTACACGGCGCTGTTCGGCTCCTGCGCCGCCTACCTCCTGCAGCAGGCATCCATCAAGATCATCGGCGCGGCCCGGACGGCCGGGTTCATGAACCTCATCCCGGTCTTCACGATGGCCATGGCCGCAATCGCCTTCGGCGAACGCGTCACGACCGTCCAGATGGCGAGCGCGGCCGTCATCATCCTCGGCGTCTCGATCAACTCGCGGTTGTCGCGGTAGCGCCTTTTCTGAAACGAAGAAAGCAACGCGCCTTCCGAAAATACACGGAGGGTGTTTTTTTCTTTACGGCGTTCTTTTTCGACCTCGCAAACGTTGTCTTTAAGTCATTCGGGAACGCAGCCGTGGGCGACAGAACACGGCCGAATGCAACTGAAGGACGGCGAAAAAAAACATTAGCTGACCACCCACGGAACCTTTCCATTCAGGATGGCGCTGTTCCCTCCCAAGGGATGAGGATCCACAGGACGCAAGGATTGCTTCAATTTGTCCTGCAGGTTCTTGGGATCCACAAGCCAGGGAAAAAGTTTCGATGGAAAATGAGGTTGCTCCAAATGAAGCACGATCCGAATCGCGGTAGCAGGCGCCAAGGCGCTCTGTGCAAAAAACGCATCCGGGTTCTCTTCACGCCTCGCAAGGACGACGAGCCCCGACAAAGTGGCTCGCACCTTTTGGGCCAGTTCGAGGAAAAGATCCATGGGCTTTTGACGACGGCGGGAGCGATAGTCCTTCACCTCAATAAGCCAAACAACTGCTTCGGGGGAAAGAGCGACGAAGTCCACCCCTTTGGAACCGCCGGCGAAACTGTTGAAGTGCTCCTTTTGGAACGACGTATCGTCGTACTTGCAGATTTGCCATCCGTCCGGAAAACGAAAACTCAAGGCGCCTTCATTCAAGCAACGCATTCTTCTCTTCCCCTGACGCCTCGAAATAACGTTCAGTCTGCTGAATATCTTCATCCAGGAGTCCCAATGGATCCAGCTCTTCCGGAGAATCAGCCTGGTCAACCAAAACCCCTTCTTTTGTTCTCTCAAGACCAAAGTATCGAAACGGCACGGATTGATCCCCTTGCCAGCGAATAATCGCCAATTCCCTGAGAAAAAAGAGGCTGTGCGTAGCCCGAAATATCTGCGTTCCCCTTTGGGCCATCAGGACAAGAGCCTTGGCGAGAGACACCATCATGCGAGGGTGACAATTCGTTTCCGGTTCGTCCCAAATCAAAATGCCACGATCCTTTAAACTGCCGTTGAGCAAGAGATACGTTAACATTCCGACTTTCCTGATCCCTTCCGCCACCAAAGGAATTTCCAATTTCCCCGTGCCGGAATCTTCAGAGAGAAGGTAAAAACGGCCCCGCTCCAAATGAATCTTCCCCCCCAGGATTTCTTCAAGCAAAGAAAGCATCCCGCTTTCAGAGGAAGGTTTTGCGCCCTTCCTGGGAGGGAGAGCGAGTCTTTTCGCCAGGTCCAGATAGGTTTCATCGAAGGCCAACTCCCGAGTCTCCAGCGCGGCGGCGAATCCCGGGAATATAGAGAGGATTTCTCGAGTGGGAATGAAGACTGGGGCTTCCGGAAGATATTCCCTCGGAAAGTCATCCAAACGAACTTCTGTTTTGCTGTTGCCGGCGAAGGAGAAGGAGAAACCGTACTCATTCGGTTGGTCAAAAATTGCGGCCAGATCGCACCGTCCCCGACCGCGCTGTCTTGATACCAGCCGTCCGAGAGAGTCGGGTTGAAAAACACGAACCATTTTGTCCGCCAGAACCCGCTGCATCTCCTCTTTCCCCTGACGAGGAGAGTCTTTCATGATATGACTTGCTATTGTCAACGCGTAGACCAACTTGAGCAGATGGGACTTCCCTGTCCCGTTCTCCCCTACGATCACGTTCAAGTGAGAAAATTTGAGTCTTTTGTCGCCAAAAAAATCGTCAAAGACAGTAAAATGGCGCAAAGAAAGAGATTCGAGCATTCCAACACCTCCTCGTCTGAAAACAGGGGCGGGAAGATTCATATTTTATTTATCATACTCTATGAGGCTTGATTTTGCTGAAGGATTTCCCTCACGTCGGCGTATAATTCACATCATTTCCGGGTCATAGCATTCCGTGTTTTTCTTGTACCGCTATGCAAAGTTCGGAACCATGCTGCGGGCTCGTATCCGTGAACGTTGCCCCGGCCTACATCGTCTGCCTCCGGACCAGCTCCGCGAAGAGCCCTCCCTTCGCGAGAAGCCCGTCGTAGGTCCCCTCTTCGACAAGGCTCCCGTCGTCGAGGACGAGAATCCGGTCCGCGCCGACGATCGTCGACAGCCGGTGCGCGATCACGACCCGCGTCGCCGGGATATTCTCGAGGCTCCGGCTGATCATCGCCTGCGTCCGGTTGTCGAGCGCGCTCGTGGCCTCGTCGAAGATGAGGACGCGAGGGACGCCCGCGATGGCCCGCGCGACGAGGAGCCGCTGCTTCTGGCCGCCGGAGATCGTATTCGCCCCGTCCGTGATGACCGTGTGGATCCCCATGGGCATCGCGGCGATGTCTTCCTCCATTCCTGCCATCCTGAGGGCGTCCTGGACCTGCTCGACCGACAGCGGCCGCGAACAGCGGACGTTCGAGAGGATGTCGCCCGGCAGGAGTCCTCCGCTCTGGAGGACGACGCCGATCTGCCTCCGGAGCTTGCCGAGATCGAGTTCGACGAGGGCCTTCCCGTCGTAGAAGACGCTCCCGGCCTCCGGCTGATCGAACCCGAGAAGGAGACGAACGAGCGTCGACTTGCCCGCCCCCGACGGCCCCACGACGGCCACGAATTCGCCCGCTTCGATCTGGAAGGAGAGTCCCTTGAGGACTGCGGGACCGTCGCTCCGGTAGCGGAAGAAGACGCGCTCGAAGTCGATCCGCCCCGACAGCTCCCCGGGATCGGTCTTGAGTTCTCCTGTTTCCGGCTCGGACTCCAGGATCGGCGCGAGATTCTCGACCGTCGGCAGCATGTTCAGCGTCCCCGTCGCCGACCGGACGATCTGGAAAAACGCCGTCTGGAGCGAGCCGAACGCCGACCAGAACGCCATGAACCGCCCCGTGTCGTACGAGCCGTCCGTCGCACTCCAGCGGATCAGGACGTAGAGGATGACCATCGAGACGCACAGCGGGAAGAACGAGAGCACCGCGTTGAGGCCGACTTCGAGGCGTCTCGCGCGCGTCCCCATGGACCGCTGCGCGCCGAACAGCTCGGCCCATCGCGAAAACGACCGGTCTTCGGCGCCGGCGACGCGGATTTTGGCGATCCCGTTCAGGATCTGGAACGTGAGGCTCGACAGGCGGTTCTGGAGTTTCGCCATCCGTCGCTGGAAGCGGAGCTGCATCAGGTTCACGACCGCCATGAGCACGCCGGGGACGACGAGGCACCCGAGCCCCGCGAGGCCGAGCTTCCAGTCGTACCAGAGCGACTGCCCGAGGTGGAAGACGAGAAAGACGCTCTGGACGAGGATGGTCTTCACGGTCCGGGAGACGGTTTCGCGAAGGAGGAAGACGCCGAACGCCCTGTTCGCGAGGTCTCCCGCCGTCGTCTCCCGGAAGAACGTCACGGGCAGGCGAAGGATCCGGTCCCAGAGGCCGGCCGAGACGTCGTGGTCGACGACGGTTTCCGCCCGGAGAAAGGCCGCGCCGTTCGCAAGGTGCAGCAGCCCCGTCGACAGCGCCACGGAGACGAGGATCGCGAAGAGCTGGAGCATCCGCCCCCGTTCGGCCTGCGGGATGACCTCGCCGAAGATGACGCGGTTGAGTTCCGGCGGGACGAGCCCGAGGGTCGCCAGGGCGACCGCGGTCGCGAACAGGAACGCGATGTCGCGTCCGGTCCCCCTGAGTCCGAAGCGGAGAAGATCCCGTCCTTTGAGCGACGCCGCGGGCAGGGGACGGTAGAGATGGAAGGCGTTCGGCGACAGCGTCGCCGCGATTTCCGCCGTGACCGGTCCTTCGGCGTCCCCGTCCGCGATCCGGTAGCCCCCCCTGCCCGTCGGAACGAGCGCGACGGGAGACTCCCCGCGAAACGCGATCAGCGGGGCGCCGTCCGAGATCCACCACGGACCGGCGAGCGTCACGCTCCGGAGCTTCATGTTCGCCGCCATCGCCAGATCGTTCAGCGATTCGTTTTCCTTCACCCCCGAGACCGCCGGAGGAATCTCGACGCCGAGCGAGGCGGCGGCCGTCGCAAAGGCGCGCCTCAGGGGGGATTCCTCCCGGAGAGACGTGCGCCTCCGGCGGCCTCCGGAGAGCGCCGACGCGAGCATTTCGAGCGACGCGCCGAGCGCGCGCCTGCCTGCGGCCTGCATGTGGCGAAGCGTTCCGAGATCGTCCGCCGCGCGGAGCCGCGCGTTCATCGCAAGCGACGAGAAGACCATCCCGCAGAACGAGTCGAACGCGGGCCAAAGCTCACCGGAACGGATGAGATCTTCGGTCCTGCGTCCCGTCACGGAGCAGCCTTCGAGCGGCATGATCCAGCAGTTGGAGGGAACCGCGAAGAGTCCGGTTTCGGGCGAGAGATCCTCGGTGCCGGTGAAGAGCGCAATTCCGCCGGATAGTTCCGCCCAGAGCAGGGCGTCGCTTCCGGCCGCCCGGTTCGGTTCGAGCCGGACGGTTCCGGCCGCGAGCTTCTGCCGGATTCGCGGCAGCGGGACGATATCCTTGACGATCCCGCGTCCGAGGCCCTCGAGGAATGCGTCGACGAGCGACGCTGCGATCGCCGGTCCGTCGCCGTCCGTCTTCGGGAGAAGTCCGGACCGCGCGACCCGCAGGACCCGCGTCCCGGGAATCCCTCCGGCCACGAGCCCCATCGTCGCGCCGAGGAATCCGCCGTCGACCCCGAAGAGGACGTCGCCTCCGGCGGCCCGGAAGAGAAAGTCCCGGCCGCCCGTCTGCGCATCGCCGTCGCGCGCGGCGACGTACACGTTGACCTCGCCTTCGAGGACGCACCAGACCGTCTCGGGATCGTCGAGAAAGAACGGCGTCTTTCCCGTGATCTCGAGTTCGGTTCCCAGCGCCGCAAGTTCTTCGAAAAGAGCGATCATCGGCGTCTCTCCCGTTCCCGTTCAGTTCTCGATGAGGCCCGCATAGCGGCCTCCGAGCGCCAGAAGTTCCTCATGGGTTCCGCGTTCCACGACCTTTCCCTGGTGGAGCACGACGATCTCGTCGCAGTCGCGGATCGTGGACAGGCGATGGGCGACGATCAGGCAGGTGCAGCCTCGCCTGCGGAGCGCCATGTCGATGGCCTCCTCGGTGGGGGAATCGAGGGCGCTCGTGGCCTCGTCGAGGACGATCAGGGAGGGGGAGCGGACGAGCGCGCGGGCGATCTCCAGCCGCTGGCGCTGCCCTCCGCTGAAGTTCCGCCCGTTTTCCTCGACGGTCGCGTCGTATCCGCCTTTCCTCGCGGCGATGTCCCGGTGGATCATGGCGTCGCGGCACGCCGCCACGACCTGCTCCGCCGGGACCGAGACGTCCCAGAGCGTGACGTTCTCGCGGACCGTTCCCTCATAGAGGACGATTTCCTGATCGACGAACGCGAAGGACGTCGCGAGTTCCTCCTTCGAGATTCCCCGTAGCGGACGGCCGTCGAGAAGCACCTCGCCCGACCAGGGCTCGAAGAGGCCGCAGACGATCCGGGCGATCGTCGATTTCCCGGACCCCGATCCGCCGACCAGCGCGACGCGCGACCCCGGGACCAGCGTGAGCGAGAAATTTTCGATGAGCGGTTCCGAGAGGCGCGAATAGCCGAACGAGACGTCGCGGAGTTCGAGGCGCCCCGAGAGGCGCACCGCAGCCTTCCCCGCGAAGGCTCCCTCCCCGAGCGCCTCCCTCGGCGGCATCCGGGGATACCGGAGAACGTCCTCGAGGCGGTTGACATTCCCCTGCGCGGCCTGGAACGAATCCCAGAGCGTCACCAGTTCCGTCACGGGAGCGAGGGTCTGGTTCATGAGCGTCTGGAGCGCGAGAAGCATGCCCATCGTGATGACCCCGTCCATCACGCGGAACCCGCCGAGGCAGAGAACGATCGTCGTCGCCAGCGACGAGAGCAGCGGAAGGAAGGCGTTGATTCCGACGGAGATCCGGGCGAGGGACATTCGCGCGTCGGCGATCTTCGCCAGGTGTCCCGCGAGCCGGGCGAACTGGTCGTCCTCGCCGCCGAACGACTTGATCGTCTCAATGATGTTCAGCCCGCCGAGGGCCGTCCCCGCGAACTTCCCGATCTCGCCGACGACGCGTTCGTTGAGGTCCGAGCGCGTCCGGTTCACGGAGAGCAGCATCAGCGCGCAGAAAACGGCCGTCCCGACCGCGACGGCGGCGAGCGGGGGATCGTAGAGCGTGATCATGACGCAGTAGAAGCAGACGGTGAGACACTGGAAGACCGTCGTGGCGAGTTCTCTGGAAAGGAGCTGCGCCACGCGATCGTTGAGTTCGACCCGGTTGCCGATTTCGCCCGCGTACCGTTGCAGGAAAAACATGTACGGGAGCTGCAGCAGATGGTTCACGAACGACGCGGAGCCCCGGACGGCCATCGCGATCTCCTGCCGCAGGAGCACCGATCCCTGGAGCCACGCCAGACCGCCCTTGACGACGGCGACGAGCGCCATCAGCGTGAGCAGCGGCCGGAACCATTCGAGACGCCCTTCGACGAGGAGGCGATCGACGAAAACCTGCTGGAACGCGGGCTCCATGAGCCCCGGGACGACGAGCGCGAGCCCGGCGAGAACGGCGAAGACAATCGCCGTCCGCGCTCCTTTGAGGCGTTTCCCCAGCGCGGCCCACGGACTGCGCGCGCGGCCGGCCGGCATGAAGCCGGGGCCGGGAACGATGGAGACGGCCACGCCCGTGAACGCCCGGTCGAGCGTCTCCCTGTCCACGACGCGAGGCCCCGATGCCGGGTCGTTGAGATACACCCTGTCGCCGACGACGCCCTCCAGAACGAGAAAATGATTGAAGTTCCAGAAGAGAATGACCGGCAGCGGAAGATCGCACAGGCGATCCGGCTCCTTTCGGAACCCCTTCGCGACCATGCCGTGCGCGCGCGCCGCCTTGAGGATGTTCAGGGCCTTGCTGCCGTCGCGGCTGATGCCGCACTCCTCGCGAAGCGTCTCGAGCGGCAGGTGGAGGCCGTAATGCCCCATGACGATTCCGAGCGCGGCGGCGCCGCACTCGGTCGCCTCCATCTGGAGCACCGTCGGCGTCGAAATCCTCCGGTTTCTCCAGGGGGTCTCCATGATCGCCGCGTCAGGCATCTTTCTTCCCCTCGGGCCGTTCCTCCCCGATCCCGAGGAAGAAGTTCCTGAGGAACGGCAGTATCAGCGTCACGGGAGCCTGCCTCCGGACGACGACCGTCGCGCCGCAGAGCGTCCCGCTCTGGAGCGTGAGAGGAGGGCCGTCCCCCGAGGACCAGTCGTATCCGCTCTCGGTCTTCTCCGAAGGAATGAGGGCCAGCGTCACCGTGATGGGGGCTCCGCCGCGCGATAGCGTCTGGACGAGCTGGTCGTTCCCGAGCACCCGCGACATTCCCTTCGCCGACGCCGGAAAGGACGACACGTGCGTGACGCGGGCGCGCAGGACGCCGAATTCCTCTTGCTTCACGACCGACGGGGTCACCTGCGCCTCCATGCCCGGAACGATCTTCTTGCCGTCGCGCGGCTGGACATAGGCCCGGACGAAGAGTCGCTCCACGCCGTCCCTCGTCTTCTCGACCGAAAGGAGCGCCTCGCCCGCGCTGATGACCTGTCCCTCCGTCTTGAACACCTCGAGGACGCGCCCCGCGGCGGGGCTCCGGACCGAGGACTCGAGATCGAGCCGTTCCTCGAGGGCGATGAGCTGCTTTTCGGCGGCCAGGATCCGCATTCCGACGTCGATCTTTTCCTTCTCGCGCTGCGATGTCGAATCGGCCGCCGTCATGGGGATACGGGCAAGGTCCTCGTTGTAGGAGAGAATTTCCTGGAGCGCGGCGTTGTATTTGTCCTTCACGTCGAGATACTGGCTTCGCGTGATGAACTTCTTGACGTAGAGGGCGTCGTAGCGCTCGAGCTGTTCGCGGAGGGCCGACGCGCGTTCGCGCGCGGCTCCGAGCGACGCGGCGATCGCCTGCCTGCGGCGCGCGAGGTACTCCGTCTCGAGCGACTTCCTGCTGCTCCCCATTTCGGCGCCGGTATCCCGTTCGACCCGAAGGATCTCGAGCTTCGCGCGCAGTTCCGCAATCTGGTGACGCATTTCCGGCTGCGCGAGCCTGGCGATGGCCTGCCCCTCGCCGATCGGATCGTCGACGCCGACGAGAACGGCCTCGATCCTGCCCGTCCCGGGGGACGGAGCGTCCTCGATGCCGCCCTGGCGCAGCAGAATACCCTGCCCGCTCACGAGCGTCGTCACCGTGCCGCAGAAGCCCCATGCGACGAGGACTCCGAGCATGGCGATCAGGGCGGCGAGCGCAGCCCAGGAAGCGGGGCGGACCACCTGGAAGAGAATGTCCAGCTGTTCGGGCGAGGAAAGCCGGTCAAGGGCCGATTGTCGGAAGATCTGTCGTTTCATGGCGTTCTGGCTCCTTTGCGTCTGCCTGGGTTCTGTAGCGCATCCGCGGATCTTCGGGTACAATAGTCACCGTATTATTTTTTCTAAAATTTTTTATTATATCATTCCATATCACTGGAGGGACCATGAGACACGCGCATGTGCTTCTCGCCGCTTTTGCGATATCGTTCGCCGTTTCCGGAACGGCCCTGTCGTCGCCGATCTCCGAAGCGTCGTACCTCGATCTCGTCATGGAGCGGAACAATTCGCTGAAGGCCCTCCGGAACGAGATTCGCTCCAGAGGGTTTTCGATCCGCTCCGACGTCGCTTCGCAGCGCCCGTCGCTGAATCTCGCCGCGGAAAACGACCGGTGGCTCGACCATGACCGCGGCGACCGCTATGTCGACCTCGCCGTGACGCACCGCTTCGACCTCGCGGGACGGTACGGCCTTCAGGAGAGGGATCTCGTCCTCGGGCTCGACATCCTGCGCTGCACCTACGCCGATTCCGTCAACGAACTCCTCGCGCGCGCCGCCTCGACCTACCGGAGCGCGGTCATGGCCGGACTGAAACGCGACGCCATGGAGCGCATCCTGCGACAGCGGCGCCGGTCGCTGCTCGTCACGCAGGAGAAGTTCGACAAGGAATTCGTTCCCCGGCTCGATCTGTTGCGCGCGAAGTCGCAGGTCGACGACGGCGAAGCGCTCGTCCTCCAGGCGCGGCAGACCTTCGACCGGCGGCTCATCGAACTCCGCACGCTCGCGGGGCGGACTCCCGTGACGCCCGAGATCGACGTCCCGACGGTCACATCCGCGGACGTATCCGTCGATTCCGAAACCGCATGGAGGCAGCGCCCCGACGTAACCGCCATCTCCCTGTCGAAGGAGCGCGCCTCGCTCGCCCGGTCGCTTGCCGCCAGGGGGCTCTCCCCGGTCCTCGACGTCTCCGTCGGCCTTCGCCTGATCGAGGACTACCGATCTTCCTACGCCGAGGACCAGAAGGGCGAGGTTCTCGCGAAGCTCGTCCTCTCCCTCCCGATCGCCGACGGTGGAAAGACGTCCAACGCGACGAAGGCGCAGGCGTTTCTCGTCGAAAAGGCCGCCCGGGAACTCGATGCGCGGCGCGACAGCCTCCGGCAGGAGGTCGATCTCGTCCGGGAACGGTGGACCAGCGCGCTGGAGGCCGAATCGATCCGCCGCCGCCAGTCTATGAGGGCCTCCGAGGAACTCGAGATCGCGGAGATGATGTACCGGGAGGGGCTCGCCTCGCAGCTCGACCTGATCAACGCCCAGGAGGCCGATCAGAAGACGCTCACGGAACACCTCTCCGCCATCGAGGAACTCTGGCTCGTCCTCGCAGAGGCCGACCGCGTCATGGGGCGCTACATCCGGTCCGGACCGGAATGAAACCGGCCGCGGGCGATCTCCCTACGCGGCCGCCAGCGCGATGTACCCGACGATGAAGACCAGGACGATCATGATCGTTCCCCCGGTCACGGCCTCGAGTTCCTCGTCGGTC
>ERZ1645187.1517-NODE-1517-length-21322-cov-101.096629_pt1 | contig 21322 bp, 21 predicted proteins | sample MGYA00575352_ERZ1645187 | MGnify/ENA primary metagenome ERZ1645187 (study PRJEB40837, sample SAMN11349314) | freshwater sediment metagenome | isolation source: river sediment | host: Sediment | place: India: Wazaribad , New Delhi | collected 2017-02-21 ... | reverse complement strand
AACTTCTTCGGCATCGTCATCGCCATCCAGCAGAAGGCCGGCGGCAACCTCTCCGAGGCGCTCGCCAACCTCTCCAAGGTGCTGCGCGATCGTAAGAAGATGAAGGCGAAGGTCCAGGCCATGTCGATGGAAGCGAAGTCGTCCGCCGGCATCATCGGCTCTCTGCCGATCATCGTTTCCGGCCTCGTCTATATGACGAGCCCGAGTTACATCATGCTTCTCTTCAAGACCACGACGGGCAATGTCATCCTCATCGGAGGGCTGATGTACATGGCCGTCGGCATCATGGTCATGAAGAAGATGATCGACTTCGATTTCTGAGGGAGGCAGTGGTGGGCGGATTGTTGGATATCCTCGCCGATCCGCGAATGCTGCTCGCCGGCTTCGTCGCGATCGGCGTCGCCGCCACCGTGCTCTCCGTCGCTCTGCCGCTGCTGGAGAAGGACCAACTGGCCTCGCGCATGAAGGCCGTGGCGCTCGAACGCGAGCAGATCCGCGCCCGCGAACGCGCTCGCCTCGGCTCGGAGCGCACCAAGAGCCTCAGGGCCGAGCCCAAGGCCTTCATGAAGCAGCTCGTCGACGCGCTCAATCTGAAGAATGCGTTGGCCGACGACAAGACGGCGGACCAGCTGCGCATGGCCGGCTTCCGCGGTCAGGCGCCGCTCACCGTCTATCTCTTCGCTCGCTTCGTCCTGCCCTTCGTCTGCTTTCTGGTGGCGGCGTTCTACCTCTTCGTCCTCAACGTGGTCGACAAGCCGCCGGGCATGAAGTTCGCCTTCGCGTTGCTCGCCGCCGCGGCCGGCATGTATCTGCCGAACGTCTATCTGAAGAACGCCACCCAGAAGCGCCAGCAGTCGATCAAGCGCGCTTGGCCCGACGCCCTCGACCTGCTGCTGATCTGCATCGAGTCCGGCATGTCGGTCGAGCCGGCCTTTCGCAAGGTGTCGGAAGAGATCGGCGCCACCTCGCTGCCGCTCGCCGAGGAGATGTCGCTCACCGCGGCCGAGCTCTCCTACCTCCAGGAGCGCCGCAAGGCCTACGAGAACCTCGCCACCCGAACCGGCCTCGAGAGCATCCGCGCCGTCGTCACCGCGCTGATCCAGGCGGAACGCTACGGCACGCCGCTGGGACAGGCGATCCGCGTCCTCTCGCAGGAGAGCCGCGACGCCCGCATGGCCGAGGCCGAGAAGAAGGCCGCCTCGCTGCCGCCCAAGCTCACCGTGCCGATGATCGTCTTCTTCTTGCCGGTGCTCTTCGCCGTCATCATCGCCCCGGCGATGATCCAGCTCTTTCATTGGAAGTGATCTCGCCGCGCGGCTCTGCGTCTTGCGCATGGCCGGCGCTGGCATATTAGAATTGAATTATATGAGGCTCGGGACTATCTCGGGAGAGAACGACGACGATCCGCCGTCGCGCCGCGACCGGTTCGGGATGTCCCGAGGCGACGGATCGTGGCGAACCCTCGAAAACTGAGAGGTCCCATGAAGAACTGGCAGAACATCGCGGCCGAACAGACGGTCCTCCTCAAGGAAGTGCGCAACGGCGCGCCCGACGCGATGAAGGGCTTCTCCGCCCTCTCCGCCGGCGCCCTCAAGGCCGGCGCCCTCGACACCAAGACCAAGGAACTGATCGCCCTGGCGATCTCGGTCACCGTGCGTTGCGACCCGTGCATCGCCTTCCACGCCAAGGCGGCCCGCGCGCAGGGGGCGACCCGTGACGAGGTGATGGAGACGGTGGCGACCGCCATCTACATGGGCGCCGGCCCGGCCTACATGTACGCCGCCCAGGCGGTCGAGGCCTTCGACCAGTTCGACGCCGCCGCCAACGCCGCTCCGGCCCCCGCCGCCGGCTGATCGGCTTCGGCGGCGGTCGCCGGAAACGAGAAGAGGGGCCGTCGTGACGGCCCCTCGTGACGGTCTTCGACGAGGTCGGGCGCTCTCAGCCCGCCTTCGGCTTCTTGTCGGCCTGTTTCAGCTGTTTCCAGGTATCCTGCTGGCTCAGCATCGAGCGCAGATAGGCGACGTTGGCCTGCGCCTCCTCGTGCGACAACTCCGCCGAGACGATGCGATCCGCCTCCTCGAAGCGCCCCTGCAGTCCCACCACCAATGCCAGATTCTGCCGCACCCGGCTGTCGGCCTTCGGGTTCGCCACGGCGCGGCGCAGCGTCGTCTCCGCCTTCGCCAGTTCGTTGGTGAAGACGTAGGAGAGGCCGATGTTGTTGAGGATCGTCGGCTCGTCGGGGGCGAGCTTCAGCGCGTCGCCATAGAGCCGCCGCGCCTCGCCCGGGTTGCCGAGCTGGTCCTGGATGGCGCCCTCCGCCGAGGTCAGACGCCAGTCCGGCGTACGCGGGTCGTTGGCCGCCCGCACCACCTTGAGCGCCTCCTGGAAGTCGCCCTTCTCGGCCAGCGCCTTGCCGTAGGCGGAGGCCACCGCGCCGTCGCGCGGGAACTGGATCATCGCCTTCTGCAGCACCTCGACCGCCTGCCCCGAACGGTTCTCCGCCCGGAGCGCCTGGGCGAAGCCGAGGGCGTTGCCGCGATCGTCGGGGTTCGACTGGTAACGGCGCGTCCATTCGGCCACCGCCGCCTGCCGGCCCGCTTCGTCGGTCGGGATCGAGCCGGTCACTTCCGCGCTGCCGCTGCGGGCGGTCGGACGGGCGCATCCGCCGAGGATACCGGCGACGGCGATCACCGTGACGACGACCAGGGGCAGGGAGGACGAGACGCGGCCGGGACGGCGGATCATGGGGCACTCCGAGAACGACGAACGGCGGACGCGAGCGGTCCGGCGAGCCCCTCAGTTATCCTTCGTTAACCCTAACGAGCGGTTAAGAGCCACCTCGGGCGCGCCCCCTCGCGCCCCGTGCCGCCCACCTCCGCCACCGCTTCCCTCTGGACGACCTCGCCCGTGGCGCTACTCTCGGGTTCCACCCGCCGACGCGGTTCGCGCCGCTCCACCGAGGTCTCGCTCTTGGCCCTTCCGCTTCTCGCCTCCGATCACGCCGGCTCGACCCTGCCGATCTGGACCGTCACTCCCGAAACCGTCGCCGCCCGTCTCGACGAACTCGGCGCGCCCGTCGCCGCCTTCGCCCGTGCCTCCGGCTTCGAGGCGACCGCCGGCGCGGTGCTCGTCGTCCCCGGTGCCGACGGCGGCCTCGCCGGTGCGCTCTTCGGCCTCGGCCGGCGCGGCGATGCGGCGCGCACCCCGTTCCTGCCGGGCAGGGCGGCGTCCCTGTTGCCCGCCGGCGACTGGCGCTTCGACGGGCCGCTCGAGGACGAGACCCTCGCCGCCCTCGCCTTCGCGCTCGAGACCTACCGCTTCCGCCGCTACAAGGCCTCGCCCGAGCGTGGCGCCCGCCTCGTCGTCGCCCCGTCGGTCGATCTCGCGGCGGTGACCCGCACCGCCGGTTCGGTCTTCCTCGCCCGCGAACTGGTCGATACGCCGGCGAACGACCTCGGCCCGGCCGAACTCGCGGCGGCGATCCGAGCCGTCTTCGAACCCGCCGGCGGCTCCGTCTCGGAGGTGGTCGGCGACCATCTCCTCGCCGCGAACTTTCCGCTGGTCCATGCCGTCGGCAAGGGCTCGGACCGCCCGCCGCGCCTGATCGACGCGACCTGGGGCGCTCCGGCGAACCCGAAGGTGACGCTGGTCGGCAAGGGCGTGGTCTTCGATTCCGGCGGTCTCGACATCAAGCCCGATACCGCCATGCTGCTGATGAAGAAGGACATGGGCGGTGCCGCCAACGCCCTGGCGCTGGCCCGCATGGTGATCGAGGCCGATCTGCCGTTGCGGCTCCGGCTGATCGTGCCGGCCGTCGAGAACGCCGTCTCCGGCCGCGCCTTCCGCCCCGGCGACGTGGTGCCGTCGCGCAAGGGGCCGACGGTCGAGATCGGCAACACCGACGCCGAGGGCCGTCTGGTGCTCGCCGACGCCCTCGCCCTCGCCGACGAGGAGGCGCCCGACCTGCTGATCGACCTCGCCACCCTGACCGGCGCCGCCCGCGTCGCCCTCGGCCCCGATCTGCCGCCCTACTACACCACCGACGAGCCGCTCGCCGCCGAGATCGCCGCGGCCTCCGCTCGGGTCTTCGATCCGCTGTGGCGGATGCCGCTCTGGGCGCCCTACCGCGCCATGCTCGACAGCAAGATCGCCGACACCAACAACGTCTCGTCGGGCGGCTTCGCCGGTTCGGTCACCGCGGCGCTGTTCCTGTCGAAGTTCGTCGAGCGCGCCGCCGCCTGGGTCCACTTCGACATCTTCGCCTGGACGCCCTCGGCCAGACCCGGACGCCCCGAGGGCGGCGAAGCGCAGGCGATCCGCGCCCTCTTCGAGGTGATCGCGGCGCGCTGGCCCGAGCGCTGACGCGCAGACACGGTCGCTCCGGCCGTCGGCCGGGGCGCCGTCTCGCGACGGTGAAGGGGAGGAGCCTCAGCGCAGCGCCAGGAGTGCCTCTGCGGTCTGCGAGTCGAGGGCGACCGCGTTGATCCAGCCGCCGGCGATGGCCGCGCGGATGGCCGCCGCCTTCTCGACGTGCAGCGCCACGCCGAGCCGGGTCGGGATCGAGCGCAGCACGGTGGGCGACACCGACAGGGTGCAGTCGTCGAATTCGGTCGGGATCACCCGCCCGTCGGCGCCGTAGAACCAGCCGCAGATGGTGCCGACCGCGCCCGAGGCGGCGATCTTGCCGATCCGGTCGGTGGGAATGACGCCGTGGCGGAAGACGGTGGCGAGCGGGCTGATCTCGCCGATGCCGACCAGCGCGATGGTGGCGCGCTTCATCAGTTCGAAGACGGCCGAGACGGTCGAGGTCTGCAGCAGGTGGGCCGCGGCCTCGGCGCTGTCGACGATCGCCGGCACCGGCAGCTGCCAGGCCCGCGCCCCGAGCCCGTTGGCGAGCGTGCGGCACACTTCCGAGGAATGCGACGGGATCTGCGGCGCCCCGACGCCGCCGATCAGCGACACCACGTCGATGTCGGAGGACTTCGCCCGCCGCGCCGCCGCCGCGACCGCCGCCACCGTGTCGCCGTCCGAGACGCCGACCACCGAACCCTGCGCCACCCGGTCCTCGACCACCCGGGCCACCGCCCGGCCGAGCACGTCGGGAACACCGCTGCCGCCGGCACGCGGCTGCACCACCACGGCGAAATCGAGGCCGAAGGCCTGGGTGAGGCGACGTTCCAGGGCGAAGTCGCGCAGGCCGGTCGGCGAAATCTGGATCTCGACGAAACCGAGGTCCATCGCCGCCTTGAGGGCCCGGCTGACCGTCGATTCTGAGATGTCGAGCGCCCGCGCGATCTCGTTCTGCGGCATCCGCTGGTCGTAACGCATCTGCGCGATACGCAGGATGGTTTCGTCGTCTCGTCGATGCCGCGCCATGATGCCCGCTGATGAAGGTGCCGTTGCGATTCGATAACACATCGATCGGCGGACGTCAGTTCTCTCCACGGGTGGAAATGTCGCGGCACGGCGATTTTCCGCGCCCCGGCTGCCATACCAGAGTATTCTCCGGATGAATTCTTCGTGCCACGTCCGGGCGGGCGCTCGGTCAGCCGCGCGAGGTCGAGCCCCGCCGCCGTTCGACGCGGGTCAGATCGATCACCCGATCGGGGATCGAGATCTCGAAGGTGGCGCCCGGTCCGCGCTCGACCAGTTCGATCGTGCCGCCGTGGGCGCGCACCAGTTCGGCGCAGATGGCGAGACCGAGCCCCGTTCCGCCGCGCCGGAAGCCTCCCTGGAACGGCCGGAACAGGTTCTCGCGCGCCTTGGCCGGCACCCCCGGCCCGGTATCGGCGACCACGATGGTGACAACCGTGCCCTGGCGGGCCGCCCGCACCGCGATCCGGCGCACCAGCGAAGGGTCGGTGTCCGCCTCGAAGGCCTGAGCCGCGTTGCGCACGAGGTTGAGCAGGACGCGGAACAGCTGATCCGGATCGGCGTCGACCTCGAGCCCCGCCGCCATCTCGATCTCGAAACCGATGTCGCCGTCGAGGCGGCAGCCCTCCGGTCCCTCGCGCCGGCCCAGCATGTCGCCGACGTCCTCGACCAACCGCCGCAGTGCGATCAGCCGCCGCTCCGGCGGCGCCTCGCCGGTCTTGCCGTAGTCGAGCACCGCGCGGGAATAGCCGATGGCGCGGTCGAGCGTGCCGACCAGCTTGGGCACGAAGCGCTGCACCGTGCCGTCGGGGATCGACGACAGCCGGTCGGTGATCAACTGCGCCGAGGCGAGCATGTTCCGCAGGTCGTGGTTGATCTTGGAGACCGCCACGCCGAGGTCGGCGAGGTGCTTCTTCTGGGCGAGCGAGCCGGCCAGTTCGGTCTGGAGTTCGGCCAGCCGTTCCTCCGCCGCCCCCATCTCGTCGCTGCGCCCCGACGGCCGGATGATGCGGGCCGGGTTTTCCGGATCGGCCGCGAACTCGGCCATGGCGCTCGACAGCCGATCGAGCGGCTCGAGGAACAGCCGCTTGAGCCCGAGGAAGATCAGGACCGCCACCACCATGAGAATCGCCGCCGAGATCGCCAGCAGGCGGCCGGCGAAGTTCAGCGTCGCCTCGCGGATCGGCGCCTCGGCGAGCACGAGGTCGACGATCCCGCCCAGCTCGTTGGCCGGTCCGATCAGACGGATCGTCCGCCCGTCGCCCGCCACCAGCATTTCCAACACCTCGGTGATCGGACTGAACGGCTCGGACCGGCCGAGGTCGACGATGGCGTCGATCGCGATCGGTCGCTCCGCCATGGCCACCAGCCGCCGCGTCGGGCCGGAGCGCACCGCGATCGCCGAGGCACCGAGCGAGGCGAGCAACCGGTCCTGATGCGCCCGGCCGACGTCCGGCGTGTTCTCGAGCGACATCGCCACCAGATCGGCCCGTTGGACCATCTCCGCAAGCCGATTGACGCGGAAATGCGCGATCGACGGGACGAAGACGAGAATCTCGGCGGCGAAGACGAAGGCCGCCGTCAGCGCGATGAGCTTCGTCGACAGGCGAATGCCGTCGCACGTTTCACGCCCGGTCGGCCTTCCTCTGTCGTCCGGCTCCGGCTCGGCCATTGCCGCCCTCTCGTCCGTCGGTCTCTTCCGCTCCAGCGGAATACGCACCATACCATGGCTCGGATCGTCCCGCCCACTCGGTGGCGAGGCGCTCCGGCGCATCGCGCTCGGTGCCGGCGCGGTGGATTTCCCGGCCGTTCCGTTCCGCTTGCGCGTTGACACGGGAGCCGTCCCCCCCCTATAAGCCCCCTCGACCGGGATCCTCGTCCCTTCGGGCCGCGCGGCCGCGTGCGCCCGTACAGCCGCGGCCGACCGCGGTCGCTCTCCTCGCGCAGGGGGGCGGGCAGGGGATACCAACGAGATCCGATCCGTTCCGGCGGGTCGCATCGACGAGCGTCCGCTCGCGGACACGACGAAACACGAGAGACAAGGGGGCCGCCCGAACGGGCGGCATCGGACCCATGAAGCGCACCTATCAGCCCTCCAAGATCGTGCGCAAGCGCCGCCACGGTTTCCGCGCCCGCACCGCCACCGTCGGCGGCCGTCTGGTGCTCGCCCGTCGTCGCGCTCGCGGCCGCAAGCGCCTGTCGGCCTGAGACCGCGCGAGCCCGACCCCCGCGCCCCGGGGCCGGCCCCGTGAGGCTGCCGGCGGTCGGTGGCCAACCGAGGTCGAGGCAGACATGCGCCGCCTGAAGAAACGCGCCGAGTTCCTGGCCGTGGCCCGCGGGTCGCGGTCGGCTCGGCGCGGCTTCGTGCTTCAGACCCTGGCGCTCGAGGACGAGGCCGCGGCCCCCGGCTGCGGCTTCACCGTGTCGAAGAAGGTCGGCAACGCCGTCGTGCGCAATCGCGTTCGCCGCCGTCTCAGGGAGGCGATCCGCCTCGATGCCGAGAAACTCGGCCGGCCCGGCTTCGATCACGTGGTGATCGGTCGGCGCGACGGCCTCGCCCTGAGCTTCGCCGAGCTGCGCGCCGACCTCGCCGGCGCCTTCCGCCAGGGCCGCAAGGATCGCCGCAGCCGCGTCGCCGGCGCCCACGACGGCCGCCCATCGGCCCCCGAAATCGAGACCTCCCGCCCGGATTCCCGCGGCGAAACCCCTGGACGGACCCGATGATCGAGAATCGGAACTACATCGTCGCCATCGCCCTCTCGATCGCCGTCCTGCTCGGCTGGCAGTACTTCGTCGCCGGTCCCAAGCTCGAGGCCGAGCGTCAGCGCCGTCTCGTCGAAGCCGCCCAGCAGGTGACCGCCACCCCGGCACCGCCGCCGGCCCCCGGCCAGACCGCTCCGGCCCCCGTCGGCCCGACCGCGGCGCCGACCCCGGCCGGCCCGGCCGGCGTTCCGGGCGTCGCCGCCGTCGCCCTGACCCGCGAACAGGCGCTCGCCGCCGCCCCGCGCGTCAAGATCGACACCCCGGTGCTCGACGGCTCGATCAATCTCGTCGGCGGTCGCATCGACGACATCGGTTTCAAGAAGTATCGCGAGACCGTCGACCCGAAGAGCCCGGAGATCGACCTCCTGTCGCCGGCCGGCGGCAAGGATCCCTATTTCGCCGACTTCGGGTGGCTCTCCGATGCCGGCGCGCCGGTCAGGGTGCCGGGTCCCGAGACCCGCTGGACCCAGAAGGGTTCGGGCACCCTCGGCGTCGGCGCGCCCGTGGTGTTGACCTGGGACAACGGCGAGGGCGTCACCTTCGAGCGCACCGTCTCGGTCGACGACCGCTACATGTTCGAGATCACCGACAAGGTGACCAACGCCTCCGGCCGCGCCACCACCATCTATCCCTATTCGGTCCTGACCCGCGAGGGCACGCCGCAGACCTCCGGCTACTACGTGCTGCACGAGGGCGCCATCGGCGTCTTCGGCGACGACGGCCTCAAGGAGATCGGCTACAAGGACCTCAAGGAGAAGCTCAAGGTCGAGCCCAACAAGGTCGCCGGCGCCTGGATCGGCTTCGTCGACAAGTACTGGGCGACCGCGCTCGTCCCCGACAAGGCGGTCAAGGTCCAGCCGCGCTTCTCCGCCACGCCCGCCGTGGCCGGCCGTCCCGACGTCTACCAGACCTTCATGCTGGCCGACGGTCAGGCCCTCGCCGCGAACGGCGAGACCACCTCGACCACCCGCTTCTTCGCCGGCGCCAAGGAAGTGGCGGCGGTCGACGGCTATGCCGCCAGGCTCGGCATCGAGCGCTTCGACCGGATCATCGACTGGGGCTGGTTCTACTGGCTGACCAAGCCGCTGTTCTTCCTCATCGACATCCTCAACAAGTGGGTCGGCAACTTCGGTATCGCCATCCTGATCGTCACCGTCATCGTCAAGGCCGCCTTCTTCCCGCTCGCCAACAAGTCCTACGACTCGATGAGCAAGATGAAGAAGGTGCAGCCCGAGATGAAGGAGCTGCAGGAGCGCTACAAGGACGATCGCGCCGCCCAGCAGCAGCACCTGATGGAGCTCTACCGCCGCGAGAAGATCAATCCGCTCGCCGGCTGCCTGCCGATCCTGATCCAGATCCCGGTGTTCTTCGCGCTCTACAAGGTGCTCTTCGTCACCATCGAGATGCGTCAGGCGCCGTTCTACGGCTGGATCCACGACCTCGCGGCGCCCGATCCGACCTCGCTGTTCAACCTCTTCGGTCTGCTCCCCTTCACGCCGCCGGCGATGTTGATGGTCGGCATCTGGCCGCTGATCATGGGCGTGACCATGTTCGTCCAGATGAAGCTCAATCCGCCGCCGCCGGATCCGACCCAGAAGATGCTGTTCGACTGGATGCCGGTGATCTTCACCTTCATGCTGGCGAGCATGCCGGCCGGCCTGGTGATCTACTGGACCTGGAACAACTTCCTGTCGATCGCCCAGCAGTGGTACATCATGGCCAAGAACGGCGTGAAGGTCGAACTCTGGGAGAACCTCAAGGCGACCGTCCGGCGCTCCCCGCCGCCCGCGGCCCACTGAGGCCGGCATGAGCGACCGGCAAACGAACCCGACGACGGCGGAGGAGGTGGACGAGAAGGTCCGCCTCCTCTTCGCACGTCCCTGGGCCTTCGATCGCGGCGTCGTCGACTTCGCCGACCTGCCGGTGACCTCGGACGCCGAGGTCGCCTTCGCCGGCCGCTCCAACGTCGGCAAGTCCAGCCTGATCAACGCCGTCTGCGGCCAGCGCGGCCTCGCCCGCACCTCCGACACCCCCGGCCGCACCCAGGAACTCAACTGGTTCGTGCCGGCGGTGCTGAACGAGCGCTCCAAGAAGACCGAACGGCTGACCTCCGGGGCGCCGCGCGAGGCGGTCGACGTCGGCCTCGCGATCGTCGACATGCCCGGCTACGGCTTCGCCCAGGCACCCAAGTCCCAGGTCGACGCCTGGACCCGCCTCGTCTTCGACTACCTGCGCGGCCGCCCCAACCTGCGCCGCGTCTATCTGCTGATCGACAGCCGTCACGGCATCAAGAAGGTCGACGTCGACGTGCTCGATCTGCTCGACAAGGCGGCGGTCTCCTATCAGGTCGTCCTCACCAAGGCCGACAAGATCTCCCGCGAGCCCGATGGCCTGCCGGTCGCCCGCGTCCTCGCCGAGACCGCCGCGCTGATCCGCAAGCGCCCCGCCGCTCATCCCGAGATCCTGGTGACCTCGTCGGACAAGGGCTGGGGCATCGATCGCATCCGCGCCGAGATCGCCTTCTTCGCCTCCTGATTCCCGAACCGTCCGACGGAGAGCCGCCATGCCCACCACGCCGAAGCCCGAAGCCGAGATGGTCGCGGAAGCCGAGATCCTGTCCAAGGCGCTGCCCTACATGCTGCGCTACGACGACAAGACCATCGTCGTGAAGTTCGGCGGCCACGCCATGGGCGACGAGGCGCTCGGCAAGGCCTTCGCCGAGGACATCACCCTCCTCAAGCTCTCCGGCCTCAACCCGGTGGTGGTCCACGGCGGCGGCCCGCAGATCAACGCCATGCTGTCCAAGCTCGGCATCAAGTCCGAGTTCGCCGCCGGCATGCGCATCACCGATCGCGCCACCGTCGAGATCGTCGAGATGGTGCTGGCCGGCTCGATCAACAAGGAGATCGTCCAGACCATCCAGGAGGCCGGCGGTCGCGCCATCGGCCTCACCGGCAAGGACGGCAACATGGTCACGGTCGAGCGGCTGAAGCGGACCGTCGTCGATCCGGACTCGAACATCGAGAAGGTCGTCGACCTCGGCTTCGTCGGCGAGCCGAAGACGGTCCGCACCGAGGTGCTCGAGGTCTTGAAGAAGTCGGAGATCATCCCGGTCCTCGCCCCGGTCTGCCCGGGCGAGGACGGCGAGACCTACAACGTCAATGCCGACACCTTCGCCGGCGCCATCGCCGGGGCGCTCGGCGCCACCCGCGTGCTCTTCCTCACCGACGTGCCCGGCGTGCTCGACGCCGACAAACAGCTGATCAAACAGCTGTCGCGGGCCGAGGCTCAACGCCTGATCGACGAGGGCGTCATCACCGGCGGCATGATCCCCAAGGTCGAGACCTGCTTCGAGGCACTCGACCGCGGCGTCGAGGCCGCCGTCATCCTCAACGGCAAGGTGCCCCATGCCGTCCTGCTGGAGCTCTTCACCGAGCACGGCGCCGGCACCCTGATCACCCCGTGAGGCGAAGCCCGATCCGCGGCACCGGCGATCGCGCAGCCTCCGACCCTTCGCGAGGAGCGACCGCATGATCGACACCCGCCCGGACCACGACACCGCGGACGCGCGCGCTGCCCGGCGCGACCGCTTCGCCCGCGTCGACGAGTGGGTGTTCGATCTCGACAACACCCTCTACCCGGCCCACACCGACCTCTTCGCTCAGGTCGACGAGAAGATCCGCGACTACGTCCAGCGCCTGCTCGGATCCTCGCCCGAGGACGCCCAGCGGCTGCAGAAGGACTACTACCGCCGCTACGGCACGACGCTGCGCGGCCTGATGATCGAGCACGGCGCCACCCCCGACGCCTTCCTCGAATACGTCCACGACATCGACCACTCGGTGGTCGAGCCCGATCCGGCGCTCGGCGCGGCGATCGAGCGGCTGCCCGGCCGCAAGTTCATCATGACCAACGGCACCCGCGCCCACGCCGAGAAGGTCGCCGCCCGCCTCGGCATCACCCGCCACTTCACCGACATCTTCGACATCGTCGCCGCCGACCTCCTGCCCAAGCCCCATCGCGAGACCTACGACAAGTTCCTTCTCGGCGCCGGCATCGAGCCCGCCCGCGCCGCGATGTTCGAGGATCTGTCGCGCAATCTCGCCGTGCCCCACGCGCTCGGCATGGCGACGGTCCTGGTGGTGCCGCACGGAGCTCGCGAGGTGCTGCGCGAGAGTTGGGAGATGGAGGGTCGCGAAGACGGCCACGTCGACTGGGTCACCGACGACCTCGCCGCCTTTCTCGACGGATTGATCGCCGACTGATACCGGGCTCATGAAATTCGGACGCGTCCGAACTTCATGAGCGTCACGGCCCGACCGGCCGACGCCCGTTCGGGCTCGCCTTCGCCGACGATGTTTCGAGCAGGTCGAAACGTCGGCGGCTCGGTATGACGTCCTTCGGCATCGCTCCTCCGGCCTCCGCCGCAGTCCTCACGAACCCATGAGGTCGTGCATCCACTGCTCCAGCGGCGAGCGGCTTCCGTCGTCCCGCAGGAAGGCGCCGGCGAGGCCGTCCGATCTCATCCGCCGGACCTCGCTCGGCGTGATGCCGAACCGCGCCTTGAACGCCCGGCTGAACACCGCCTCGTTGCCGAAGCCCCATGCCTGGGCGATCTCGGCGATGCGCACGTCGCGCCGGCTCGGCGAAGCGAGATCGAGGAAGCAACGCCTCAGTCGCCGGCGGCGGATGTAGTCGGCGACGCCGCCGAGCGGTTCGAACAGCCGGTAGAGCCGCGCTCGCGACAGCCCGTGTCGGCGCATCAGCAGGTCCGGCCCGAGATCCGGGTCGGAGAGATTGGCATCGATGTCGCGCCTGAGGTGCGACAGCAGCGCGCTCGCCATGCCGGCGTCGGTCAGCCCGCGCGCCTCGGCCACCGGCCCGACGCAGCCGGCCACCAGATGGACGGTCGATTCCGCGACCGAGATCGCCTCCCGTGGCGTCATGCGCGGCGCCCGCGCCTCGAGCCCGCGGATATGGTCGTAGAGCAGCCCTCCGAGTGCGGTGTCGCCCCCGAGCTTCAGCCCGTGCAGCGCGTCGCCGTCCGGCACCAGCGGTTCGATCATCGCCCGCGGCACCGCCAGGGAGACATTGGCGAAGTCGCGCGTCTTGGTGCGCAGAGTCCGAGCCATGTCGAACAGCCAGACGTCACCCGGTGCCACCCCGAATTCGTTGCCCTCCGCCGCCACATGGCTGCTGCCGCGCACATAGGCCTGAACCAGAATGTGATCGACACCGCTGCGCGCCACCGTCGGCGTCGTCCGGTCGAATGTCTGGCTGCCGCTTCCGCGGGTCCGCCCCAGGACCAGGGGCCCGAAGTTGAAGGCCTCGAAGGCGATGGCGAACTGATCGATGTGGGTGCCCGGCGCGATCCCCGCGTCGAACACCGGGGCGACGGTGTTGCGCCACTGTTCGAAGGCGACGTTGCCGGGCAGGCCATCGGTGGCGAGCGCGAAGCGCGGCAGGGTCGGACCGACGTCGCGGTTCGGATCTCCGTTCGGATCTCCCTCGTCCACCGACCACTCCTCCTCACGGGGGGCGTGAGCGATGTGCGGGCGATACGCCGCACCTCGATCCGACAGGCCGGTGGGCCTTCGGACCGGGACCGATCCGAGACACCGCCCCCCGGCCGCGGCACCTGCCGCCGTGTCTCTCGTTCTTGACGTTCCGTCCCGCCGGGCGATTTCGGCGATGCGCAAGTCTTGAACCATCCCTGGACGACGAGTGTAATCGTCGGGCCTCGGCCTTGTCGAGGCGCCACGCGGAAAGCCGATCCCGGGTCGGGACGCTCTCTCGGGAGTGCTCCCAACCACGCCGTTTCGTCGGGGAGGGACCAGATCGGTCTTTGCCGCCTGCGGGTTTCCGAAGGCGGCGGATTTCTTCGCGCGGGCGATCTACGACCGGTCGTTCATTCATTCCTTTTCCGACTTGCGCGTCCGGTCGTCCCGAAAGGGGCACCGGACGCGACCCTTTTCCCTCCGCGCCGGGGCAGCGCTCGTCCGACGGCGACGGCGTGTCCGATTGACAGACCGCGCCCCCTCGCTATGGTCCCGCGACCCTCGATCCCTCGCCCGTTCCGGTCGAGGCGCTCGATCTCCGACGACCCCCGACGATCGCGCGATCGTCCCAGAACCGGGAGCCGCCCGATGCAGATCACCCCCGCCCTCCTCGCCGACCTCGCCAAGACCGTCGACGACGCCTTCGAGCGTCGCGCCGAGATCGATACCTCCACCAAGGGCGCGGTGCGCGAGGCGGTCGAAGCCGCCCTCGACCTTCTCGACAAGGGCAAGGCCCGCGTCGCCGAGAAGAAGGACGGCGTCTGGGTGGTGAACCAGTGGCTGAAGAAGGCAGTGCTGCTGTCCTTCCGGCTCAACTCGATGAGCGTCATCAAGGGCGGCCCGGGGGATTCGGCCTGGTGGGACAAGGTTCCCTCCAAGTTCGACGGCTGGCGCGCCATCGACTTCGAGAAGGCCGGCTTCCGCGCCGTGCCGAACTGCGTCGTCCGCCGCTCCGCCTTCATCGCCCCCTCGGTGGTGCTGATGCCGTCCTTCGTCAACCTCGGCGCCTATGTCGACACCGGCACCATGGTCGACACCTGGGCGACGGTCGGCTCCTGCGCCCAGATCGGCAAGAACGTCCACCTCTCCGGCGGCGTCGGCATCGGCGGCGTGCTGGAGCCGCTGCAGGCCGGCCCGACCATCATCGAGGACGACTGCTTCATCGGCGCCCGCTCCGAGGTGGTCGAGGGCGTCGTCGTCGGCCAGGGCTCGGTGATCTCGATGGGCGTCTTCATCGGCGCTTCGACCAAGGTGGTGAACCGCATGACCGGCGAGGTCCATGTCGGCTACGTGCCGCCCTATTCGGTGGTGGTTTCCGGCAACCTGCCGGGCAAGCCGCTGCCCGACGGCACCCCGGGTCCGTCGACCTACTGCGCCGTCATCGTCAAGACGGTCGACGCCCAGACCCGCTCCAAGACCGGCATCAACGAGCTGCTGCGCGACTGATCGCGTCGCGCCCGATGCACCGCCCACGACGCCGGCCGAACCCTCGCGGCCGTCGTCGTCGTTTCGGCTTGCCACGCCTCGATGGGGGCACGAGACTGACCGCTCGGCCACCATCGAGGGCGGGCAACGATCCATGGAAGCGATCCGGCGTCTCCTCTCGCCGTCCGGTCGGCTCGGGCGCCGATCCTTCGCAGCGACCCTCCTCGTGGTCGCCGGCGTCGTCGGCGGCGGTGCGTTCATCCTGGCCACCACCGCGACGACGTCGGTGAGCGCCGTCGACCCGACGCTGCCGACGATCCTCCTCTGGCTCGCCATCGCCCTCCTCGTCTGGATCGTGATCGCCGCCGCCGTCCGCCGGCTGCACGATCGCGACCGCTCCGGCTGGTGGCTCCTGCTCTTCGTCGTGCTGCCCTGGGGCCTCCTCGGCCTCGGCACCATCGACCGTCACGGCCCCGGTGAGGCCGCCGCCACCATCGCCGCCGCCGCCCTCGCCTTCTGGGGCGCCGCCGAGTTGGTCGTCCTCGCCGGCAGCCGCGGCGCCAATCGCTTCGGCCCCGACCCGCGGACCGCCGGTGAGCCCTCCGGCGACGCCTGAGCCGAAGCCGACCGCGCCTTTTCGCTCCCGCACCGCCGGCTCCGTGGACGCCCCATCTCGACGGTCCGTGCGCGAGCGCGGCATCCTCGCGTCCGAGACCAGATCGACGGACGGCGGAGCGGAAGCGGCGGCATGGATTGGTTGCGGGCTCTCTTCTCCTTTCGCGGCCGGGTCGGGCGGACCTCGTGGTGGATCGCCGCTGTGCTGGCGGCGGTGATGCTGGTGCTGCATTTCGCCTTCGTCAGCGAAGAGAGCCTCGTCGCCGCGGCGCGGTTGATCGGCCGTTCGCCCGCCGCGCTCCTCCTCGTCTGGGGCCTCGTCGCTCTGTGGTGGGGGCTGGTCGCCTGGATCGTCCTCGCCGCCTCGATCCGCCGCCTCGCCGATCGCCGCCACTCCGGCTGGCGGCTCTTCCTCTTCCTCGCGCCGGCCGCCGTCGCCACCCACTTCATCGGCCGCTTCTGGCCGGCCGAACTGGCGATGGTCGCCTCGCTCGCCTGGATGATCGGCGAGTTGGGGCTGTTGCCGGGCGACGAGACGGAGGAGCCGAGAGGTTGACGATCCCGACGCACCTGCGATCCTCGCTTCGCCCCGACAGGAGAACCGATGTATCGCCCGCCCGCCTTCGCCGAGGATGATCCGGCAAACCTCTCGGCTCTGCTCGCCGAGGCCCGCCTCGCTCTCCTCGTCTCGGTGATCGACGGCCGACCGACCGCCGATCCGGTGCCGATGCTCTACGACCCTTCGCGCGGTCCCTTCGGCACGCTCACCTGTCACCTCGCCCGCGCCAATCCCCAGGCCGGCGCCGAGGCCGACGGCCGCGAGGTCCTCCTCGTCTTCTCCGGTCCGGACGCGTATGTCTCGCCGGGTTTCTACCCGTCGAAGCGCGAAACGGGCCGGGTGGTGCCGACCTGGAACTACGTGACGGTCCAGGCCCACGGCCGGGTCCGCCGCTTCGACGACCCCGAGCGGCTCCTCGCCCTGGTCGGCACCCTCACCGACCACCACGAGGCCGGCCGCGCCGAGCCCTGGTCGGTCGCCGATGCGCCGGAGGAGTTCATCCGCGCCCAGTTGAAGGGCATCGTCGGCCTCGACATCGAGATCGAACGGCTGGAGGGTAAACGCAAGCTGTCGCAGAACCGCTCGGCCGTCGATCGAGCCGGCGTGGTCGAAGGCCTCGCCGCCTCGGAGGATGCCGCCGGCCGGGCCGTCGCGGCGGTGATGCGGGCGCTTCCCGGCGGCGACCGTTGACGGCGCTGCCTCCGGGCCTTATCGCGGAACCATGACCACACTTCCCCTCCTCGACGATCCCGTCGCCATCGCCCGCGCCCTGCTCACCTGCCCGTCGGTGACCCCGGCGGAGGGCGGCGCCATCGATCTCGTCGCCGGCATCGCCGCCGCCCTCGGCTTCGCCGTCGAGCGCCCGGTGTTCTCGGAGGAAGGCACCCCCGACATCGAGAACCTCTACGCCCGCCTCGGCAGCGATGGCCCACATCTCACCTTCGCCGGCCACACCGACGTGGTGCCGCCCGGCGACACCGCCCGCTGGCGCCACGATCCCTTCGCCGGGACGATCGAGGACGGCGTCCTCTTCGGCCGCGGTGCCGTCGACATGAAGGGCGGCATCGCCGCCTTCCTCGCCGCCCTCGGCCGGCTCGCGGCGAAGGGTGTCGCGCTCCCCGGCTCGGTGTCGCTGCTGATCACCGGCGACGAGGAGGGGCCGTCGATCAACGGCACGGTGAAGCTGCTGAAGTGGGCGGCCGAGCGCGGCGAGCGCTTCGACGCGGCAGTGGTCGGCGAGCCGACCAACCCGGAGACGATCGGCGACGCCATCAAGGTCGGCCGCCGCGGCTCGCTCTCCGGCACGGTGACGGTGACCGGCCGCCAGGGCCACGTCGCCTATCCGCATCTGGCGAAGAACCCGATCCCGGAGTTGATGCGGCTGGCGAACGCCCTCGTCGCCGAGCCGCTCGACGCCGGCAACGACCGCTTCCAGCCGTCGAACCTCGAGCTCGTCTCGCTCGACGTCGGCAACCCGTCGTGGAACATCATCCCGCGCGAGGCCCGCGCCCGCTTCAACATCCGCTTCAACGACGAATGGTCGCGCCCCTCGCTCGAGGCCGAGCTGAGCCGGCGCTTGGCGCGCGCCGCCGGCAACGACGTCGAGTGGACGCTCGCGATCGAGGAGCCGACCTCGGATTCGTTCCTCACCCGCGACGACGCCCTGATCGGCACCCTCTCCGACGCCATCGAGGAGGTCGTCGGCCGCCGCCCCGGTCTCTCCACCAACGGCGGCACCTCGGATGCACGCTTCATCAAGGACTACTGCCCGGTGGTCGAGTTCGGCCTCGTCGGCCAGACCATGCATCAGGTCGACGAACGCGTCGCCGTGGCCGATCTCGAGACGCTGACCCGCGTCTACGAGGCCTTCCTCATGCGCTGGTTCGAGACGGCGGCGCGATGATCGACCGCGAGGCGATCGTCCGCGCCCTGAAGGGCTCCTGGCGCCTGCTCCTCGGCGACGAGCGGGCGATGGGCTGGTTCGACACCTCGATCGAGGGCTTCTGGCGCTCTTTCGCGGCGATGCTCCTCTGCCTGCCGATGCCGCTCGTGGAACTCGCCGCCCAACCGCTCCTTCCGATGGCGGCGCGGGTCGGCGCCGAGACCTTCCAGGGGCCGGGCTACTGGCTGACCGGCCTCGCCGCCTACGGCCTCACCTGGATCGCCTTCCCGATCCTGCTCGCCCTCCTCGCCCGACCGCTCGGCATCACCGGCGTCTACGTGCCGCTGATGGTGGCGCGCAACTGGACCACCCTGATCGCCGCGGCGCCGAGCTTCGCCTTCACCCTGCTCTTCGTCGTCGGCCTGATCCCGATCGGGGCGCTCGGCCCGCTCAATCTCGCCGCCCTCGGCTTCGGCCTCTACTATGCCTGGGTCGCGACGCGCATCGCCGCGCGCACCCCGCCGGGCACCACCTCCGGCCTCGTGGCGCTCGACTTCGTCGTCTCGCTCGTCGTCTACACCGCCGCCGATCGCCTGATCGGCCTCTGATCCGGGATACCTTCGATGGCCGATCTCGATCCGCGACTGACCCCGGCCCGCCCCGATCTCGCCGCCCGCTTCCTCGAGGGCGCCGTCAACGCCGAGCGCTTCGTCGACGGCACCCCGGCGCGGGTGATCGACGGCCTCGCGCCGTTGCGCCGCGAACCACGCCCGGATGCCGGGCTCGACACCGAGGCGCTCTACGGCGAGCGGCTGACCGTCTACGACGAGGACGACGAGGGTTGGGCCTGGGTTCAACTCGCTCGCGACGGCTACGTCGGCTGGATCCCGGCCGCCGCCTACCTCAAGGGCGAGGGGCCGCGCCCCACCCACCGGGTCGCCACGCTCAGGACCTTCCTCTACCCCGGCCCGTCGATCAAACTGCCGCCGCTCGGATGGGCGAGCCTCGGCGCCCGCGTCGCCGTCGTCCGCGAGACCGAGGCGAACGGCCGCCGCTTCGCCGTGACCGGCGACGGCCGGGCGATCGTCGCCAACCATCTGGCGCCGGTCGACACGCTGGAGAGCGATCCGGTGGCGGTGGCCGAGCGCTTCCTCGGCACGCCCTATCTGTGGGGTGGGCGCTCCTCGCTCGGCCTCGATTGTTCCGGGTTGGTGCAGACCGCGCTCGAGGCCTGCGGCATCGCCGCCCCCCGCGACGCCGATCTCCAGGAGGCGGCACTCGGCGAACCGGTCGATCTCGACCCGCGGGCGTGGCGGCGCGGCGACCTGATGTTCTGGCCCGGCCACGTCGCCCTGGTGCGCGACGAGACGACCTTCCTCCACGCCAACGGCTTCATGATGGCCGTCGGCATCGAGCGCATCGACGAGGGGCTCGCCCGCATCGAGGCGAGCGGGCCGGGCTTGAGGGCGGTGCGGCGGGTGACGCTGCCGGGGTGAAGGCCACGGCATCGACGAGCCATCCGACGTCGTGCCCCCCCTCTCTGTCTCTCCCCCTCCAGGGGGGAGAGGACGCAGGAGGATCGGACCTTCGACACGCGACGGCCCTACTGCGGCATGACCGCCCGCGTTCGGCACAGACGCTCGACACCGTCCCCTCCCCCCTGGAGGGGGAGGGACAGGGAGGGGGGGCGCGGCCTCGCCGAATCCCCTGCGCTCAATACCCCGCCCGCCGATCGACCAGCACCTCGGGGGCCAACCCTTCGCCGGCGATCTCGCGACGCACGCCCTCGACGATCACCCGCGCCAGCGCCTCGGCGTCGGAATCCGCCGCGCAATGCGGCGTGATGATCACCCGCGGGTGCGTCCACAACGCCGAGGTGGCGGGAAGCGGTTCGGTCTCGAAGACGTCGAGCGAGGCGGCGGCGAGCGTCCCCGCCTCCAGCGCCTCCAGAATGTCCGCCTCGACCTGCAATCCGCCGCGCCCGGCGTTGATCAGCACCGGCCCGCCCATGTGGTTCTCCCGCCGCCAGCGGGCGAAGAGGTCGCGGCCGAGGATGCCGCGGGTGTCGGGGGTGAGCGGCAGCAGCACGACCAGGATGTCGGTGCGCTCCAGGAACGGGCCCAGGCCGAATTCGCCGGCGAAGCATTCGACGCCGTCGATCTCGCGCGGGGATCGGCTCCAGCCGGTGAGGCGGAAGCCGAGCCGCGCCAGCACCTCGATCGCGTCGCGGCCGAGCACGCCGAGCCCCATGACGCCGACGGTCACGTCCTTCGCGGCCGGCTGCGGTCGGCTGCCCCACACCGCGCGGCGTTGATCCTCGGCCCGGGCCGCCACCTGCCGGTGATGCATCAGCACGTTCATCGTCACCCATTCGGTCATCCGGGCGGTCAGATCCGGATCGACGATGCGGGCGATCGGCACCTCCGGCAGGGTCGGATCGGCGAGGAGCGCGTCGACCCCGGCGCCGAGATTGAAGATCGCCCGGAGGTTCGGTAGCCGGGCGAGCAACCCGGGCTCCGGCTTCCACACCGCCGCATGGGTCACCTCCGCCGGGTCGAACGGCAGCCGCGCATCGAGGACGTCCAGGTCCGGCGCATGCCGGCGCAGGCGTTCGATCCAGGCGTCGGGGGTCCAGCCCCGGATGGCGACGAGAAGCGGCATGCGATCATTCCCCTGCGCGACGGGTGGGCGGAAACGGCAGGACCGGCTCGCGATCGCCCGGGCCGCGCGCGGCATCGAGGGCCTCTCGCGTCGCCGGCGGCGAACCGGACGGGGCGGCGGCGCCGAGATCGAGGCTCTCGATTCGGCTCGCCCGCCGCTCCACCTTGTCGGCCGAGGTGGCGATCTGGTCCAGATCTCGCGCCGCTTGGCCGAAATGCGCCTGGAGCTTCGCCACCCGCTCGGAGAGCCGCCCGACGTCGTCGAGGAGGGCGGCGACCTCTGCCTGGATGACGTGGGCCTGCTCGCGCATGCGCTGGTCGCGGGTGATCGAGCGGACGACCTGGATGGCCAGCGTCAGCAGCGACGGCGAGACGATCACCACGCGCGCCCGATGCGCCCGCTGGATGACGTCGTCGAAATGCTCGTGGAGATCGGCGAAGATCGACTCCGACGGCACGAACAGGAAGGCGACGTCCTGGGTCTCGC
>ERZ1645187.1516-NODE-1516-length-21325-cov-145.366432_pt1 | contig 21325 bp, 19 predicted proteins | sample MGYA00575352_ERZ1645187 | MGnify/ENA primary metagenome ERZ1645187 (study PRJEB40837, sample SAMN11349314) | freshwater sediment metagenome | isolation source: river sediment | host: Sediment | place: India: Wazaribad , New Delhi | collected 2017-02-21 ... | reverse complement strand
CCCCGGCGCTGACGCTGACCGACAAGGAATACCAGATCATGCGCGACGCCTCGCTGGCGGTGCTGCGCGAGATCGGCGTCGAGACCGGTGGCTCGAACGTGCAGTTCGCCATCGATCCCGAGACCGGTCGCATGATCGTCATCGAGATGAACCCGCGCGTCTCGCGCTCGTCGGCTCTGGCGTCGAAGGCCACCGGCTTCCCGATCGCCAAGGTCGCGGCCCGCCTCGCCGTCGGCTACACGCTCGACGAACTCGCCAACGACATCACCGGCGGCGCCACCCCGGCGTCGTTCGAGCCGACGATCGACTACGTCGTCACCAAGATCCCGCGCTTCGCCTTCGAGAAGTTCCCGGGCGCCGAGCCGACGCTGACCACCGCGATGAAGTCGGTGGGCGAGGTCATGGCCATCGGCCGCACTTTCCAGGAATCGCTGCAGAAGGCGCTGCGCGGCCTCGAGACCGGCCTCACCGGCCTCAACGAGATCGAGATCCCCGGCCTCGGCCAGGGCGACGACAAGAACGCCGTGCGCGCCGCGCTCGGCACGCCGACGCCCGACCGTCTGCGCTACGTCGCCCAGGCCATGCGCCTCGGCGTCACCGACGAGCAGATCCACGCCTCCTGCAAGATCGACCCCTGGTTCCTCGAGCAGTTGCGCGAGATCGTCGACACCGAGGCGAAGGTCCGCATCCACGGCCTGCCCGGCACCGCCGGCGCGCTGCGCGGCCTGAAGAGCATGGGCTTCTCCGACGCCCGCCTCGCCGACCTCGCCGGCAAGACCGAGGCCGAGGTGAAGGCGCTGCGCCGCTCGCTCGGCGTCCGTCCGGCGTTCAAGCGCATCGACACCTGCGCCGCCGAATTCGCCGCGCCGACCGCCTACATGTACTCGACCTACGAGATCCCCTTCGCCGGCCGTCTCGACGACGAGGCGCGTCCGTCGGAGAAGGAGAAGATCGTCATCCTCGGCGGCGGCCCCAACCGCATCGGCCAGGGCATCGAGTTCGACTACTGCTGCTGCCACGCCGCCTTCGCGCTGTCGGACGCCGGGTTCGAGACCATCATGGTCAACTGCAACCCGGAGACCGTCTCCACCGACTACGACACCTCCGACCGGCTCTACTTCGAGCCGCTGACGGCGGAAGACGTGCTGGAGATCCTGGAGACCGAGAAGTCGAACGGCACGCTGAAGGGCGTCATCGTCCAGTTCGGCGGCCAGACGCCGCTGAAGCTCGCCGAGGCGCTGGAGAAGGCCGGGATCCCGATCCTCGGCACCTCGCCCGACGCCATCGACCTCGCCGAGGACCGTGACCGCTTCAAGCGGCTGCTCGACAAGCTGGGTCTGCGCCAGCCCGAGAACGGCATCGCCTACTCGATCGAGCAGGCCCGTCTCGTCGCCGAGAAGCTCGGCTTCCCGCTGGTCGTGCGCCCGTCCTACGTGCTCGGCGGCCGCGCCATGGAGATCGTCCGCGACGAGGCCGGCTTCGACGCCTACCTCAACGGCACCCTCCCCGGCATGGTCCCCGCCGACATCAAGGCGCGGTACCCCAACGACAAGACCGGCCAGATCAACATGGTGCTCGGCAAGTCGCCGCTGCTCTTCGATCGCTACCTGTCGGGCGCGATCGAGGTCGACGTCGATGCGCTGTGCGACGGCAAGGACGTCTACATCGCCGGCATCATGGAACACATCGAGGAAGCCGGCATCCACTCCGGCGATTCGGCCTGCTCGCTGCCCACCCACTCGCTCAAGGCCGAGGTGGTCGCCGAGATCGAACGCCAGACCAAGGCCCTGGCCCTGGCGCTGAACGTCGGCGGCCTGATGAACGTCCAGTACGCCGTCAAGGACGACGTGGTCTTCATCCTCGAGGTCAATCCGCGCGCTTCCCGCACGGTGCCCTTCGTCGCCAAGACCATCGGCGAGCCGGTCGCCAAGATCGCCTCGCGCGTCATGGCCGGCGAGGCGCTCGCCTCCTTCGGCCTGAAGCCCAAGGAGCTGAAGCACATCGCGGTCAAGGAAGCGGTCTTCCCCTTCGCCCGCTTCCCCGGCGTCGACACCGTGCTCGGCCCGGAGATGAAGTCGACCGGCGAGGTCATCGGCCTCGACTACGACTACGCCACCGCCTTCGCCAAGTCGCAGCTCGGCTCCGGCACCCGCGTGCCGACCGGCGGCACCGTGTTCATCTCGGTGCGCGACGAGGACAAGCCGCGCATCCTCGACAGCGTCCGCGCCCTGGTCGACATCGGCTTCCGCGTCATCGCCACCTCCGGCACCCAGCGCTACTTCGAAGCCCAGGGCGTGCCGGCGGCCAAGATCAACAAGGTGCTCGAAGGCCGGCCGCACATCGTCGACGCCATCAAGAACGGCGGCGTCCAGTTGGTCATCAACACCACCGAAGGTGCGCAGGCTCTCGCCGACAGCCGGTCGTTGCGTCGCGCCGCCCTCTTGCACAAAGTCCCCTACTATACGACCCTCGCCGGAGCGATCGCCGCGGCCGAGGCCATCGTCGCCTATGCCGGCGGCGAGCTGGAGGTCCGGCCGCTGCAGGCCTACTTCACCGACGTCGCCTGAACCGCGACGGATCGTCGGCGGCGCGAGTGAGCACTCGCGCCGGGGGACCGATACATGGGGACGGTCCGGCCGTCGGCCGGACCCCATACGAGTCGAGACGGACGACCCCCGCCGCGAGGCGGCGGTCGTGAGGTCGTTTTGTCGAAACGCCCGGCTCGACCGGGTGCCATGAGAAAAGGGTTTTGACCCATGGAGAAGATTCCGATGACCGCGGGCGGCCATGCCGCTCTCGAGGCCGAGCTGAAGATGCGTCAGCAGGTCGAACGCCCGCGCATCATCCAGGCGATCTCGGAAGCGCGCGCCCACGGCGACCTTTCGGAGAACGCCGAATACCATTCCGCCAAGGAGCAGCAGAGCCACAACGAGGGCCGCATCGCCGAGCTCGAGGACAAGCTCGGCCGCGCCGAGATCATCGACGTGGCCAAGCTCAGCGGCACCAAGATCAAGTTCGGCGCCACGGTGACCCTCATCGACGAGGACACCGAGAAGGAGACGCGCTACCAGATCGTCGGCGACATGGAAGCCGACGTGAAGCAGGGCCGCATCTCGATCTCCTCGCCCATCGCCCGCGCCCTCATCGGCAAGACCATCGGCGATGCCGTCGAGGTCGTGGCCCCCGGCGGCGCCCGCGCCTACGAGGTGACGGACGTCCGTTTCGTCTGAGCCGCGGCGGATCCCCCGGGGTCCGCCGGTCCGAAGGATCAGAGGGATGCCCGCCGCCCCGTCGTCGCCCACCGCCGTCTCCTCGACGCCGCTCCGCCCGGAACTCGTCGACGTCGACGTGGTGCTGCCGAACCTCAATTCACGCTATTCCGGCGTGACATCGACCATCGTCGCGCTGCTGCCGCACCATGTCCGGCGGCTGCGCGTCGCCGGCCTCGGGCCGCATCTCGGTGACGACACGCCACGGATCGGCTGGGCGGACATCCTCCGCCACGGCTGGCAGCGGCCGCGCTCCGGCCGCTCGGCGCGCATCTGGCACGCCCGCCGCAACATCGAGATGGTGTGGGGCGTCGTCCTCGCCCGTCTCATGCGCCAGCCCTGGAAGCTCGTCTTCACCTCCGCCGCACAGCGCCGCCACACCGCCTTCACCCGTTGGCTGTTGCGCCGCATGGATGCGGTGATCGCCACCTCGCCCGGTGCGGCGAGCTTTCTGAAGGTGCCGGCGACGGTGAGCCTGCACGGCGTCGACACAGACGTCTGGCACCCCGCCGCCGATCGCGACCGCGCCTGGGCCGAACTCGGTCTGCCCGGCCGCTTCGGCATCGGCATCTTCGGCCGCATCCGCCCGCAGAAGGGCACCGACCTCTTCGTCCGCGCCCTCGTCGACCTCTTGCCCGCCCGGCTCGACTGGACCGGCGTGGTGATCGGCCGCTGCAAGACCGAAGACGCCGCCTTCCTCGCCCGCCTGAAGGGCGAACTCGAGATCGCCGGCCTCGCCGATCGCGTCGTCTTCCTCGGCGAACGGCCGCTCGACGAAGTCCGCCGCATCATGCGCGCCCTCGCCGTCGTCGTCGCCCCGCCGCGCACCGAAGGCTTCGGCCTGCTGCCGCTCGAGGCCCAGGCGAGCGGCGTGCCGATCGTCGCCTCCCGCGCCGGCGCCCACGAGGCACTGATCGACGACGGCCGCACCGGCCTGCTGGTCCCGGCCGACGACGGCGACGCGCTCACCGCCGCCCTGGCCGCGGTGATGGACCTCGCCCCGCCCGATCGCCTCGCCATGGGTCGCGCCGGCCGCGCCCGGGTGGAGGCCGACTTCTCCATCGAGCGCGAGGCCGCGCGCATCGAAGCCATCTATGCGGGGCTGTGGCGGCGCTGACGCGCCCCCGCGCCTCGCCGCCGTCGCCCCCGGGGCCGGCGTTCGGAGACGACACATGAGACTGCTGCTGTTGATCGACAAGAAGCCCGGCCACTTCCACCAGACGGAAGGGATCGGCCGGGTCGTCTCCCGCATCGATCCGGCGACGGTCCTCGATCGGCTGGAGGTGCGCCAGCGCTGGCTCGCCCACAACGCCGTGCTGATGCACCTGATGCGTCGCCCACGCGACCCCGCCACCTGGCTGCGCCGGCTCTACGGCATCGACCTCGCCGCCGTCGTGAAGCCCGACGCCGTCGTCTCCTCCGGCCGCCCGACCATCGCCGCCGGCATCCTCCTGTCGCGGCACTTCGGTGTGCCCTTCGTCTATTCCGGCAAGGTGACCGGCTACGACCCGCGCGCCGTGACGCTGCAACTCGTCGCCTCGCCGCGCTACGGCGGCGACGTCGGCTGCGCCTGGACGCCGGTGCCGACCAAGATCGAGCCGGAGGCCTATCCGCCGCCGCGGCCGCTGCGCAGCGTCGCCGACCTCGCCGGCGCCGACCTCGCCCTGCTGATCGGCGGCGAAGCCCACGGCCACCACTACACCACCGCCGAATGGACCGATCTCGCCGCCTTCGTCGGCGCCTCCGCCGACCGGCTCGGCATCCGTTGGCACGTCAGCACCTCGCGCCGCTCGCCCGACTTCCTCGGCGACCTCTTCGCCCGCCTCGAGGCCGAGGGCCGGCTCGCCGAATTCGTCGACTACCGCAAGGCCCAGGCCGGCTCCGCCGACCGCCTCTACGGCTGCGACGCCGTCGTCGTCACCGAGGATTCCGTGTCGATGCTGTCCGAGGCCCAGGCCGCCCGCCGCCCGGTGATGGCGCTGAAGCCGGCCGCGGTCGAGGACTCCTCCGCCAACGAGGCGATCGCCGCGCTCGCCGGTGCCGGCGGTCTGGCGATCATGCCCCTCGCCGGCCTCGATCCGGACCGCTTCGCCCGCACCCTCGTCCGCCTCGCCCCGACCCGCGCCCCCGACCCGCGCGACCTCATCGCCGAAGCGATCGCCCCGGTCCTCGGCCTGGCACTGCCCGAACGAGGCTGAGGCGACGGAGTGAGCGGTCGGCCCGGCCGTTCAGGTCGCCGATTCGCGACCGTGGCTCAGCCGCGCCGCGATGCGGCTCAGGATGCGGGCGACGGCCTCCCTCGCGACGATCCACGCCGCGGCGACCGGCGGCAATGCCGCGTCGAAGCTCTTGAAGGCGACGCGCCCCCGGCGGAACGCCCGAATCGGGCGCAACGTCGGACCGACCTGCGCAACCGCTCCCACCACCAGGCCTCGTCGTGCAGCGACATCTGTGCGTCGCGCCCGTCCGACAGGCGCGCCTCGGCCGGCCTCGTGTCGACCATGATGAGCACGTCGCGCGCCATCGACGCCATTTCCGCCGCGACCGCGTCGATCTCCTCGTCCGGCACGTGCTCGAGCACGTCGACGTTGATCGACAGATCGAGAACGCGGGCGGGTCGCTTCGCCCGTTCCGGCACGGCCGGATCGAACACCGCGACGTCCCCGACGTCCGCGCGGGCCGCGACGAGCCTCGCGAGGTCCGAGCGTCCGCAACCATAGTCGGCGAGAGATTGCGGCCTCGGGGCCAGGACGTGCGGCATCAGCGTGGCCAGTACCCCGTTTCCGATCCGACCGTTGGACCCGCCGCCGTGCTGCCGTGTGTATTCGGCGATCAGTCGCCTGTTCGTTTCCATCATGTTTCTTCTCCCCGACGCAGAGATACCACCGGTGCCGACGGTCGCCCATTGGTTGGATCCCGACACCGATGCCACCCAAGCCGTCGAGCGGGACGCGCGCGCCGTGTCTCCGACGGGTTCGGTCCGCGGCGTTCTTGTGCTACCTGTGCCGCTGCGATCGCACCTGCGGCTCCGAAACGGGTCGATGGGTCGGACGGTGAGACCCGGGAGGAACAGGCGGACGATGGTGGTGCGGGCGGCATTGATCAACGACACCTCGCGTGTCGGCCATCACGGATGCACGGTCGTCATGCGTCGCATCGCGGCCCTCGCCGCCGCCGCCGGCATCGAGGTGCGCGGGCGCTATCCGGCCGATATGCCGCCCGAGCACCTGCCCTGGGGCGATATCGACCTCGTCATGGTCAACGGCGAGGGATCGCTGCACGGCGACCGCCGGGTCGCCTTCGACGTCGCCCGCTGGGGGGCCGAGGCCCGACGCCGCGCCATGCCGTCCGCCCTGATCAACACCGTCTATCAGAACAACGGCGAGGCGGTCGCCGATCTGATTCGCGCTTACGATCTGGTCTTCTGCCGCGAATCGGCCTCCCGGGCCGCGCTCACCCGCGCCGGCATCCCCGCAGAGACGGTCCCCGACCTGTCGCTCACCTGGCGTCCCCGAAGCGCTGCCGGAGCCGGCAACCACGTCGTCTTCGGCGATTCCACCATCCGCGCGACCACCCGCCGCCTCTACGAGGTCGCGCGAGCCATCGACGCCCCGCGGTTCACCCTGATGACCGAGCCGCCGCGGCTGCCGGATCAGCCGTGGAGCAACCGCAAACACATCCTGCGTCACCGCTGGCTGCGGCTCGTCGCTCCCCTCGGACTGTCGTCGCCCCACCTCGGGTCGGGCGCGAAGGTCTTCCCCGATCCCGAGACGCTGGTGCGTTGGTTGAGCGCCGAGGCCGCCGTGCTCGTCACCGGCCGCTTCCACGCCGCCTGCATCGCCCTCGACCTCGGCCTCCCGGTCCTGGCGATCCGCTCCAACACCCACAAGATAGAAGCGCTCTTCGCCGACGTCGGCCTCGAAGACCGCATGATCGATCTCGAAGATCTGCCCGCGCTCGCCCGCGACGGCACCCTCGCCACACGCACCTTCACCTCCGACGAACGCACGCGCATCGCGGCCTTCCTCGCCGACGGCGAACGACGCGCCACCGCCATGTTCGGTCGCATCGCCGCTCTCACGGGAACCGCCGCGCGGCACGACATGGATGCTTCGGCATGAACGACGCCCCGCCGCCCGCCGCCGTCGCGTCCGACGCCGCCGCCCTCCCCCGCGCCGGGAAGCGACGTCGCCCGCAATCCCGCCTCGGTGCGGCGCTCCGTGATCTGCGCCATCGCGTCGAATACGGCGCCCTGCTCGGCGTCGTCGCCCTGCTCGGGACGTTGGGGCTAGACCGCGCCTCCGCCTTCATGGGCTGGTGCTGGCGCCGGCTGGCCCCGCTCAACCGGCGCCACCTCCGCGCCGAGGCCCACCTCGCCGCCGCCCTGCCCGAGCTCTCGCCCGAGACGCGCCGCGCCGTCCTCGGCGACATGTGGGAGAACCTCGGCCGCACCGCCGCCGAGACCGTGCTGCTGCCGCGCCTGCTCGCCGAACCGGAGCGCATCGTCTGCGCCGTGTCGCCGGAGGATCTCGAGCGCGCCCGCGGCGGCGCCGTCTTCGTCTCGCTCCACACCGGCAACTGGGAGGTCGTGTCGCAGCCGCTGCTGCGCGCCGGCTTCCAGACCAAGGCGCTCTACAAGCCGCTCTCCAACCCCCACGTCGAGACGTGGCTCAGGTCTCTGCGCGAACCGCTCTATCCCGGCGGCCTCATCGGCCGGCAATTGGGCATCGCGGTGAAGCTGCGGACCATCGCCCGCGCCGGCTCGGTGCTGGCGGTGATCGCCGACCAGACCGACCGCACCGCCATCACCGTCGACTTCTTCGGCCGCCCGGCCCGCGCCATGCCCTTCCCGGCGCTGCTCGCCCGCCGTCTCGGCCTGCCGCTCTTCGTCGCCCGCACCGTGCGCACCGAAGGCGCCCGATTCCGCGTCGAAGGCCGCTGGCTCGAGGTGCCCCACACCGACGATGCCGAGGCCGACGTCGTCGCCCTCACCCGCTCGATCCATGCCGTTTGGGAGGAGTGGATCCGCCGACTCCCCGGCCAATGGATGTGGGCGCATCGTAAATGGCTGTGAGAAAGCAGGATTCGTCGCCGCCCCCCTTGGGAACCGACCCCTTCTTCGACTATATGGGAAGTCTACGTCGTACGTTCGTCGAAGAAAGTCCTCCATGTCTCACAAACATGCCCGTGTCCTGGTGATCGGTTCCGGCCCGGCCGGCTACACCGCCGCCATCTATGCCGCCCGCGCCATGCTCGAGCCGACCCTGATCGCCGGCGTGCAGCTCGGTGGCCAGCTGACGGTGACCACCGAGGTGGAGAACTATCCCGGCTTCGCCGAACCGATCCAGGGCCCCTGGCTGGTGGAGCAGATGCGCCTCCAGGCCGAGCACTGCGGCACCAACCTCGTCTACGACACCGTCACCTCGGCCGATCTCTCGAAGCGCCCCTTCACGCTTTCCTGCGACAGCGGCGCGGTGTGGACCTGCGACGTGCTGATCATCGCCACCGGCGCCCAGGCGCGCTGGCTGGGGATCCCGTCGGAAGAAAAGTTCCGCGGCTTCGGCGTCTCGGCCTGCGCCACCTGCGACGGCTTCTTCTATCGCGGCAAGGAAGTGCTGGTGATCGGCGGCGGCAACTCCGCCGTCGAAGAGGCGCTCTACCTCACCAACCACGCCTCGAAGGTGACGGTGATCCACCGCCGTGATTCCTTCCGCGCCGAGAAGATCCTCCAGAGCCGCCTCTTCGCCCACCCGAAGATCGAGGTGATCTGGAACGCCAAGCTCGTCGAGGTGCTGGGCGAAGGCGGCATGCCGCCCTCGGTCACCGGCGCCCGCATCGAGGACGTCACGACCGGCGCCACCCGCGATCTCGCCTGCGACGGCATCTTCGTGGCGATCGGCCACAAGCCGGCGGTGGAACTGTTCGACACCCAGCTGAAGCTGAAACCCTCGGGCTATCTGTGGACGGCGCCCTATTCGACCGCGACCTCGATCCCCGGCGTCTTCGCCGCCGGCGACGTCGCCGACGACGTCTTCCGCCAGGCGGTCACCGCCGCCGGCATGGGCTGCATGGCGGCTCTCGAAGCCGAGAAATTCCTCGCCGGCACGGCCCACGCCGCCGCCGAGTGAGATCACGGGCCGCAGCCCACGGCGGCCCGAAGAGACGAAATCGAAGGGGGAACGGCACTTGGACTGGGACAAACTGCGGATCTTCCACGCCGCCGCCGACGCCGGCTCCTTCACGCATGCCGGCGAACATCTGGAGATGAGCCAGTCGGCAGTGAGCCGTCAGGTGAGCGCGCTCGAGAGCGATCTCGGCGTTCCGCTCTTCCATCGCCACGCCCGCGGCCTGATCCTCACCGAACAGGGCGAACTGCTGTTCCGCACCGCCCGTGAGGTGATGCTCAAGCTCGAGCAGGCGCGCTCCCGTCTGGTCGAGACCCGCGAGAAGCCGACCGGCCTCTTGCGCGTCACCACGACCGTCGGCCTCGGCACCTCGTGGCTGACCTCGCGCATCCACGAGTTCATCGAACTCTATCCGGACGTGGAGCTGGAGCTGATCCTCGACGACCAGGAACTCGACCTCGCCATGCGCGAAGCCGACGTCGCCCTGCGCGTTCGCCAGCCGGTGCAGCCGGATCTGATCCAGCGCAAGCTGTTCTCGATCCACTACCACCTCTACGCCTCGTCGGCCTACATCAAGCGCAACGGCGCGCCGGAGACCATCGAGGACCTCGACAATCACCGCATCATCACCTTCGGCTCGTCGGCCCCGGTCTATCTGCGCGACATGAACTGGCTGGAGACCGCCGGCCGGCCGCTCAACGCGCCGCGCCGTCCCTGCCTGAAGATCAACAACGTCATGGCGATCAAACGCGCCGTCCAGCGCTCGGTCGGCATCGCCCTCCTGCCCGACTATCTCGTCGACGCCGAGAGCGACCTCGTCCAGCTCATCCCGGAAGCCGACGTCCCGGCCTTCGACTGCTACTTCGTCTACCCGGAAGAGATGCGCAACACCGCCCGCGTCAAGGTGTTCCGCGACTTCCTCATCTCCAAGGCGGAGCGCTGGACCTACTGAGCACGAACCCGTCGCGCCGACCGGCGCGCGGCCGTCCCGCTCGGAGATCGGGTCCGACGGAGACACGCGACGGCGTCGATCAGGAGGTCTCTTCGTCGGGGATCTGCGGTCGCGCCACGATCGGCGTGATCAGCACCTTGTCGATGCGACGGCCGTCCATGTCGACGACCTCGAACGACCAGTCGCCGATCCGCGCCTTGTCGCCCTCGGTCGGGATGCGGTTCAACACCGACAGCATCAACCCGCCGAGCGTGTGATAGCCGGTGTCCTCGAGTTCCGGCAGATCGACCAGCCGTTCGAGATCGTCGATCCCGGTGTCGCCGTCGATCAGCCACGATCCGTCCTCGCGCCGGAACGGCCCGGAAGCCACCGGCGCGTCGACGTCGGCGAAGTCGCCGGCGATGCCCTCGACGATGTCGGTGAGCGTCACCAGCCCCTGCAGACCGCCGTACTCGTCGACGACGAAGGCGGCATGGACCGGCGTGTCGCGGAACCGCTCGAGCAGCTTCAGCACCGGCGCCGTCTCGGGCACCACCAGCGGCTGCTTGAGATGCGCCCGCCAATCGAACGCCCGCCCCTCGATCGCGTCGCGCAGCAGATCCTTCTTGTAGAGCAGCCCCGTCGGCTCGTCGATCGACCCCTCCGCGACGATCATCGCCGAATAGGGACAGTCGAGCACCTCTTTGAGGATGCGCTCCGCCGGGTCGTTGGGGTCGATCCAGTAGAGATCCGGCCGCGGCGTCATCACCGCGCGCACCGGCCGATCGGCGACGCGCATGACGCCTTCCAGCATCTCGCGCTCTTCCGGTTCGAGCACGCCGGATTCGACGCCCTCCGCCAGCACGTGCATCACCTCGTCCTCGGTGACGTCGCCACCCACCGGCTCCTCGACCCCGAGAAGGCGCAGGACGCGGCTGGACGTGACGGTCAGAAGCAGGACGAACGGCTTGGCGACGCGCGAAAAGACGTCCACCAGCCCGGCGACGTGCAAGGCGATCGGTTCGGGGCGAGCGATGGCGACCCGCTTCGGCACCAGTTCGCCGAACACCACCGTGACGAAGGTCATGCCGATCATCACCAAGACGAAGGCGGTTTCCCCCGCGGCCCAGGCGAATCCGGGAAAGGTCAGGGAGAGCCAATCGGCGAGGCGTTGCGACAGCTGCGCGCCGGACGAGGCGCCCGCGATCAGGCCGATCAGGGTGATGCCGATCTGGACGGTGGAGAGGAAGCGGCCGGGATGCTCGCCGAGATCCATGGCGCGGCGGGCGCGATGGTCTCCGTCCTCGGCGAGGGCGATCAGCCGCGGCTTGCGGGCCGAGACGAGAGCCATCTCGGAGGCGACGAAGAACGCATTGAGAAGGGTGAGAAACAGGAAGATCGAGAGTTCGACGATCAACATCCAAAAGGTCGGGCAGCGCCCCTCCGAACCATCATGGCGGCGACCTTACCATGTTTCCCCGCCGATCGGGGGAAGAGTGTCGGTGAATTCACCCGTCCGCCCGGCTAAGGAGTGTTGCGGATCGCGCTCATGCCGAGTGTGCCGCGCAACATCGCCCCTCCGACGACGAAACCACCGTCATTCCAGCGCTTTGCCGGGGGTGACGGCATTGCGGTCGCCGCGCCGCAGCGACGAATGACCGCCTCCGGGCCGTCCCTGCGTCTTGTCAGTCGCCGAATTCGGCGCAACGATCCGGCCCGGCGACGGACCTCGCCCGAGGTCGAAGAGCCGATGAAGCCGCGACGGAGCGCGTCCGCCGCGGAATCGCCTGAACAGAACATAAAAAGAACTGGAGACTGTCATGACCGACGGCAACGGAGGGACGAGCAGCGGCAGACGAGGTGGGCCCCGGTGCGTGGCGCTCGTGGGTCCCTTCGGCAGCGGCAAGACCACCCTGCTCGAAGCCATCCTCGAACGCACGGGGGCCGTGACCCGAGCAGGATCGGTCTCGGCGGGCACGACGGTCGGCGACGCCTCGCAGGAAGCCCGCGAACACCACATGGGTGTCGAACTCAACGTCGCCGAATGCGACTTCCTCGGTGACCGTTACACCTTCATCGACTGCCCCGGATCGGTCGAATACCTCTTCGAGACGGAAGCCGCGCTCGCCGGCGTCGACGTCGCGGTGGTGGTGGCGGAGGCCGACGAGAAGAAGATCCCGGCGCTGCAGCTGACGTTGCGCATGCTCGAGGATCGCGAGATCCCGCACATCCTCTTCCTCAACAAGCTGGACAAGACCGAAGGCGGCGTCCGCGAGGTGCTCGAGCTGATGCAGCCGGCGTCGCGCGCTCCCATGGTCCTGCGTCAGATCCCGCTGATCAAGGACGGCGCCACCATCGGTTCGATCGATCTGGCGCTCGAACGTGCCTACGTCTGGCACGAACACGCCCCCTCCGAAATCGCCCCCATCCCCGATGCCGAGAAGGCGGCGGAAGTCGAAGCCCGCTTCCAGATGTTGGAACGCATCGCCGACTACGACGATCATCTGATGGAGGAACTGCTCTCCGACGTCGCCCCGCCGATCGACGAGGTGTTCGGCGACTTGTCGAAGGAACTGAAGGCCGGTCAGATCTGCCCGGTGTTCATCGGCTCGGCCGAGCACGGCAACGGCGTCGGCCGTCTGCTCAAGGCCCTGCGCCACGAGGCTCCCGGCCTCGCCGAGACGCAGGACCGCCTCGGACTGACCGGCGGCGCCGACGCCGTGGTCCAGGTGCTGAAGACACTCCACACCCCGCATGGCGGCAAGCTGTCGATCAGCCGCGTCCTCTCCGGCAAGGTCTCCGACGGCCTCACCCTCTTCGCCTCCGACGGCGCGTCCGACCGCATCTCCGGCATCTACCGGCTGATCGGCAAGGATCAGCAGAAGAAGGCCGAAGCGGTGGCCGGCGAGACCGTGGCGCTCGGCAAGGTCGAACCGGCCCAGACCGGCATGACGCTCACCTCCCACAAGGGCGGCATGGCGGCGCTGACCAGCGTCGAAGCCCCGTCGCCGGTGATGGGCTTCGCCATCGCCTCGCTCGATCACAAGGACGACGTCAAGCTCTCGGCCGCTCTGACCAAGATCACCGAGGAAGACCCGTCGATCCAGATCCGCCAGGATCAGGACACCGGCGAGACGCTGCTCGAGGGCCAGGGCGAAATGCACCTGCGCGTCGCGTTGGAGCGGCTCGAGCACAAGTTCGGCATCAAGGTGAAGGCGACCCCGGCGAGCATTCCCTACAAGGAATCCGCCCATGGTCATGCCGCGGTGCGCGGCCGCCACAAGAAGCAGTCGGGTGGTCACGGCCAGTTCGGCGACGTGGCGCTCGAGGTGACCTCCGGCGAGCGGGGCTCCGGCTTCGTCTTCGTCGACAAGATCACCGGCGGCGTGGTGCCGCGCCAGTACATCCCCGCAGTCGAGGAAGGCGTGCGCGAATTCCTCGAGAAGGGCCTGCACGGCTTCCCGGTGGTCGATCTCCAGGTCGCTCTGGTCGACGGCAGCTACCACACCGTCGACAGCTCCGACATGGCCTTCAAGACCGCCGCTCAGATCGGCATGCGCGAAGCCATGCCGAAGCTCCACTCGGTGCTGCTCGAGCCGATCCTGCGCGTCTCGATCACCACCCCGTCGGACGCCACGGCACGCATCAACCAGATCGTCTCCGGTCGCCGCGGCCAGCTCCTCGGCTATGACGGCCGCCCGGGCTGGGCCGGTTGGGACGTGGTCGAGGCGCTGATCCCGCAGGCCGAGATGGAACACCTGATCGTCGAGATCCGCTCGGCCACCCAGGGCGTCGGAACCTTCACCCAGGCCTTCGACAACCTCGCGGAAGTCGCCGGCCACCTCGCTCAGAAGGTGCTGGAGCGGGCCAAGGCGGCACAGACCGCCGCGTGATCCCTCCCCGCCCACGCGGGCGGACCGAACCGACGACCGGCGCGGCTCCCGAAAGGGGCCGCGCCGATCTCGTTCCGCCCCATCCTCTCGAGTCGATCGCCCGGCGGTCACGCGCCTTTGAAGGAACGTCATCGCCCCGGGATGAAACGGATCGACCGTTCCCCGCGTAGGATCGAGAAGACGACATCATCACGGGACGAGCCGCATGCGCTTCCTCCGCCGCCCTTGGGATCTCCGCGACGCCGACGTCACGCCGGAGCCCTTCTTCCGCGATCGCCGCCGCTTCCTCGGCGGCCTCGCCGGCGCGACCGCCACCGCCTTCGGCCTGCGCCCGGCCTTCGCCGAGGCGACCCTCTCCGCCCCCCCGAACCCGCGCTTCACCGCCCCGGAGGCGCCGACCCCGGCGGCCGACTTCGGCTCCTACAACAACTTCTACGAATTCGGCTTCTCGAAAGGGATCGCCCGGGCGGCGCAACGCCTCGCCACCTCACCCTGGCGCATCGTCGTCGACGGCGCCTGCGACGCCCCTTTCGAGATCGACGCCGACGACCTCCTGAAGAAGGTGACGCTCGAAGACCGCATCACTCGCCTGCGCTGCGTCGAGGGGTGGTCGATGGTCATCCCCTGGACCGGCTTCCCGCTGGCGGAGCTGGTGAGGATGGCCGGCCCCAAGGCGGAGGCGAAGTATCTGCGGATGGAGACCTTCCAAGATCCGAAGGTCGCGCCGATGCAATCGGCGCTGCAATACCCCTGGCCCTACGTCGAGGGTCTGACGATCGAGGAGGCGAAGAACGACCTCGCCTTCCTCGCCGTCGGCGCCTACGGCAAGCCGCTCGACAAGCAGAACGGCGCGCCGATCCGCCTCGTGGTCCCGTGGAAATACGGCTTCAAATCGGCCAAGTCGCTGGTCCGCTTCACCTTCACGGCGAAGCGTCCGACCACCTTCTGGCAGGAACTCGGCCCCCGCGAATACGGCTTCTGGGCCAACGTCAATCCGAAGGTGGCGCATCCGCGTTGGAGCCAGGCGCAGGAGCGGCGTGTCGGCGACGACGCCCGCATCCCCACCCGCCTCTACAACGGGTACGAAGCCGAGGTCGCCGGTCTCTACGCCGGCCTCGACAAGGAGAAGCTCTTCATGTGAACCCGGCCGGCGCGCGGGCGGCATCGCCCCCCTCGCACCGACTGCGGCGCCCCGCGTCACCGCCGCGTCAGCTTCAGCCCGGCGACGCCGGCGGCGATGTTGAGGCCTTCCTGGGTCTGCACCGACAGCGGGTTGAGCGCGATCGACCGATCGAAACCGCCGACGAGCGCGTTCGCCCCGACGCCCGCCCCGGCGCTCGCTTCGGCCGAAACGCCGCCGTAACGCCCGGCGAGTGCCCCCGCCCGAACGCCCGTCCGCGGCGCCAACACCGTCCAGCGGATCTCGGTCGCCCGCGTCCGCCCGAGATCGAGCCCGACCCGAGTGATCTCGCCGCCGTAGAGTTCGACCGCTCCGCCGTTCGCCGGTTCGAACCGGCAATCGAGCCGCTTGGTCGACCCGACCAGGAAGTTCGACGAGCCCGACACCTCACAGCGCAGCACGCCGACTTCGATCCGCTCGCTCGCCGTCGCCGGCACCGCGGCGAGACCCGCCGCGCCCGCCGCCACGGCGAGCCCGAGCTTCGCGATCGTCTTCCTCATGTCCCGTCTCCTTTCGTGTCCGCCGCGAGTCTACCGCGCTTCGCCGTCCCAGGCGTACGTAGTCGATGCGGCACCGAACGACGAAGGCCCGCGACGTTCCCGCCGCGGGCCTCGAATCTCGAACCGTTTGCGTCGTCTCAGCGCAGATTGCCGCAGAAGCGCTGGATGCGCTTGCAGGCTTCCTCGAGCGCCGACGTCGCGGTCGCATAGGAGATGCGGAAATGCGGGGCGAGACCGAAGGCCGAGCCTTGCACCACCGCGACACCCTCGACCTCGAGCAGTTCGGTGACGAAGTCGTCGTCCGTTTCGATCACCTTGCCCGACGGCGAGGTCTTGCCGATCGTGCCGGCGCAGGACGGATAGACGTAGAACGCGCCTTCCGGCGTCGGGCAGGTGATGCCCTTGGCCTGATTGAGCATCGACACGACGAGATCGCGGCGCGCCTTGAACACCTCGTTGTGCTCGGCGATGAAGCCCTGCGGCCCGTTGAGCGCCTCGACCGCCGCCCACTGGGCGATCGACGACGGGTTCGAGGTCGACTGCGACTGCAGCGTCGCCATCGCCTTGATCAGCGGCTCCGGACCGGCGCCGTAGCCGATGCGCCAGCCGGTCATGCAATAGGCCTTGGAGACGCCGTTGACCGTCAGCGTGCGGTCGTAGAGGCCGGGCTCGACCTGGGCCGGCGTGACGAACTCGAAGTCGTCGTAGACGAGGTGCTCGTACATGTCGTCGCTCATCACCCACACCTGGGGATGACGCATCAGCACGTCGGTCAGCGCCTTCAGCTCGGCACGGGTGTAGGCCGCGCCCGACGGGTTCGACGGCGAGTTGAAGATCAGCCACTTGGTCTTGGGGGTGATCGCCGCCTCGAGCGCCGCCGCGGTCATCTTGAAGTTGGTCTCGATCGTCGCCTCGACGAACACCGGGGTGCCGCCGCCGAGCAGCACCATGTCCGGATAGGAGACCCAATAGGGCGCCGGGATGATCACCTCGTCGCCCGGGTTCAGCGTCGCCAGCAGCGCGTTGTAGAGCACCTGCTTGCCGCCGGTGCCGACCGACACCTGGCTCGGCTTGTAGGTCAGGCCGTTCTCGCGGGCGAACTTGTCGACGATCGCCTTCTTCAGCTCCGGAATGCCGTCGACCGCGGTGTACTTGGTCTGGCCGTCGCGGATCGCCTTGATCGCGGCGTCCTTGATGTTGTCGGGCGTGTCGAAGTCCGGCTCGCCGGCGCCGAGGCCGATGACGTCGCGGCCGGCCGCTTTCAGCTCGCGCGCCTTGTTCGTCACGGCGATCGTGGCGGACGGCTTGATGCGCGAGAGGCTGTCGGCGAGGAAGGCCATGACGGGGCTCCTGTGAGATGTGACCTGGAACGATTTAATCGGCGTCCGCGATGCACACTGCACGGCCTCGCGGAACCGGCGGGACCCTAGTCCCGCCGCGCTTTTCGGGCAAGCGCTTTCACCCGCCCGGCCGCCCGGTTCCGCCCCGGGATTGACTTTCGCACGAACTGGGACCAGGGTCGCGCCACTCGACGGAGGTTGGATGTCGGAGACTGCGTGAGGCGACGCGCCGCGGGGCGCGTCGGATCGGAACCGAGGCCGAAGACCGCGTGATGCGGTTCGGCGCTCTTTCCTCATGCCTCCATTCCGCGAGAACTCCCTTGAACATCTCCCGCAAGGAACAGCGCGTGCTGCACGTGCTGGCCCAGGGCGGCCGTATCCGTCACTACCGGAAGGACCGCCGCATCGTCGCCGTCGACTGCATCGACCGCGACGGCAACCGCCTCGTCGACTGCGACCTCGCCACCTTCGACCGGCTGCGCCGGCGCGGCCTGATCGCCTCGACCGGCGGCGCCCCCTACGTCGTCTCCGACGCCGGCCGCCGCGCCGTGCGCGCGCAGCCCGACAACCGCTGACCGATCCGGGCGGGGTTCGCCCCGCCCGGTCTCACCCGTGCCGGAGCTTCTGGAAGACGATGGCGAGGTTCAGCGCCAGGCTGAAGACGTTGGCCAGGATCACCGGCCACGAACCGATCAGGATGCCGTAGACCAGCCACAGGAAGATGCCGGCGGAAAAGGCCGAGAAGGTCGCCAGCGACAGCGACGCGACGTCGCGGTGCCGGATCGCGCGGAGCGTCTGCGGCAGCCAACACAACGTCGTCAGCAAGGCCGCGAGACCGCCGAGCAACTCGACCTGGAGGGGGGACATCGGGTTCACCACTTCTGGAAGACGAAGAACGCACCGAGCGCGATCAGCCCGAAGCCGACCGCATGATTCCAACTCAGCGGCTCCTTCAGATACACGAAGGAGAACACGCCGAATATGACGAGCGTGACCACCTCCTGGATCGTCTTCAACTCCACCGCCGAATAGAAGGCATGCCCCCAGCGGTTGGCCGGCACGGCGATGCAGTACTCGAAGAAGGCGATGCCCCAACTCGCCACCACCACCAGCCACAGCGGCCGATGGGTGTGGTTGAGGTGCCCGTACCAGGCGAAGGTCATGAACACGTTGGAGACGAGGAGCAGCACCACCGGCAGGACGTGGCCGGCGAGGGAATTGAACATCGCGCGATCTCCGAGGAACGATCCGGCGACTTTCCCGCCGCAGGGTTTACGCTTCGTGACCGCGATGAAACTCCCCCGGTACTCTCGTCTTTTTGATCCCGCTCAAGGTCTTCGTCCGCGAAGGGGCCATGATGGCTTTCGAGACGGCGCAAGATCCGTCGGAAAGCGAGGATGTCATGGAGATCTCGGTCGCGAAGGTCCTGGACCTGGTCGAGCACCTCCGCCTCATCGATTCCAAGGACGGGGCCGCCGAATTCGACACCGGCGACGACAGCTACGAGTCCGGCGCCGGTCATCTCTTCGAAGACATCGCGGAAGACGGCACCGAAGACCAGATCCGCGGCGTCATCGAAGGCCTCAACATCGACGAGCAGGCCGAACTGGTCGCCCTCGTCTGGGTCGGTCGCGGCGACTTCGAGCCGGAGGAATGGCCGGTCGCCATCCGCCGCGCCCACGAACGCGCCGTGCGTTCCACCGCCCGCTACCTGATGGGTATCCCCAACGTCGGCGACCTTCTCGAAGAAGGTCTCGCAGCCGTGCGCGCCGACGCCTGAGCGGCCCGTCCGCCCCGCTTCCCCCCGGGGCGGACGCCGCCGTCTCAATCCTCGACCAGGAAGGGATTGGAGTCCCGCTCGGCTCCCAGCGTCGAGGTCGGCCCGTGACCGGGCAGGAAGCCGACGTCGTCTCCGAGCGGCAACAACTTCTCCCGGATCGACCGCATCAGCGTCGCATGGTCGCCGCGCGGCAGATCGGTGCGCCCGATCGAGCCGGCGAAGATCACGTCGCCGACGATGGCGAGCCGCACGTCCGGCTGAAAATAGACGATGCTGCCCGGCGAATGGCCGGGACAATGGATCGCTTCGAGCGCCACGTCGCCGAAGCGCACCACTTCGCCGTCCTCGACGAACCGGTCGCTGACGCAGGCCCGGAGCCCGGTCACCCCCCAGCGCGCCGCCGATTCCGGGATGCGCTCGAGCAGGAACTGGTCGTCGCGATGCGGCCCGACGATCGGCACCGGCCCGCCCTGGAGCTTCTCCAGCGCCTCCTTGAGCCCGGCGGCCCCGCCGGCGTGATCGAAATGGCCGTGGGTGAGGAGGATCTTCTCCACCGTCACCCCGAGCGAGGCGATCGCCTCCATCAGCCGCGGCACATCGCCGCCGGGGTCGGTGACGACGGCGATCTTGGTGCGATCGTCGAAGAGAATCGCGGCGTTCTGCTCGAGCGGGGTCACCGGCACGACGGCCAGACGCAGTTGCGCGGGTGCGGCGGTATCGGTCATCTCGAAGTCCTCGACGGAGCGCCCGACGGCGCGGCGGTTCGTCCCGAACTTCTTCCACCACGAATCCGCCGGCCTGACCAGGGGACGGGTTTCGCTTTCCGCCCCGGCCTGCGACGATGACGCCGAGGGTCGAGCCGGTGGCGCCCGGCTCTCCCGATGAGAGGATCGATGCGCGCACCCCCACGCTTCGCCGTCACCCTGTTCGCCTCCGGCCTTCTCGGCGGCCTGCCCCTCGCGGCCGATCCCTCGATCGCCCGCGCCGATCCGCCGCCCCCCGTCCCCGGCCCGCAACGACCGATCGGCGACTTGCCGCCCCCTCCCGAGCCGCCGCCCGACCGCCGTCGACCGCAGACGCCGCCCGTCGAGCCGCGCCCGCCGGCCCGCACCGAGGCCCCGGCGCCGCTCCCCGAGGCGGTCGAGGGCGCCTTCCGCCCCGGCGCCCGCGGCGAGAAGGCCGGCGGCCGCGCCCTCGCCCGACTCGGCGGCGGCGAACTGCGCCTGGAAAAGCTCTCGGTGACGCCCGGCCGCGACCTCGAACTCTGGCTCGTCACGGTCGACCGCATCGGCGAACGCGACGACCTCGGCGACGCCAAACACGTCTCGCTCGGCCGCTTGAAGAAGGCGGAAGGCGACCAGATCTACCGCCTGCCCCCCGAGATCGACCTGCGGGTCTATCGGACGGCGGTGGTGTGGTCGCGCCGCGAACGCTCAGCCCGCGCCTTCGCCCTGCTCGTTCCCCAGGCAATTCAGCGACCGGCGAAGGGGAAGACGAACCGTAACCGCTGAATTCGACGCCCTACCCTTGCCCTTTTCCCTGGAGTCGTCCATAAAATGAGGAGGCGGCGGTTCGGAACTTGGGCGAGACGGTCGGCGCGACCGGATCTGTGGATCGGGTGTTCTTCTTTGCGAAGGCCTCGGTTCCGAGATGAACAGCGCAATCCTGTCCCGACGTGTAACGTGACTGCCTGGTCTTCCCCCGTGACTTGTTTCGGTCCCCGGGGTGAAATGTCGTTAGAAGGGGCGGACCCCCGCGGGAAAGGACTTGGAATGAGGGATCGTGGTTTCGGCGGCGGGCGTGGCGGCGACCGCGGCGGCTTCGGGCGTGGTCGCGACGAGGGATTCGGCGGCGATCGTGGCTTCGGTGGCGGTGATCGTGGCGGCTTCGGCGGCGGCGATCGTGGCGGCTTCGGCGGTGACCGCGGTGACCGCGGTGGTTTCGGCGGCGATCGCGGCGGCTTCGGCGGCGGTGATCGCGGCTTCGGCGGCGGACGCGGCGGCTTCGGCGGCGGCGACCGTGGGGGTTTCGGTGGTGGTGATCGCGGCGGCTTCGGCGGCGGCGAAGGAGGCGGCTTCCGTCCGCGTCGTCCCTTCGGTGGCGGCGGCGAAGAGGGCGGCTTCGGCGGCCCGCGCGGTCCGCGCACTCCGGTCGAGCGCGGTCCGCGCCAGAACGGCACCGTGAAGTTCTTCAATGCCGAAAAGGGCTACGGCTTCGTCACCCCGGACGAGGGCGGCGCCGACGTGTTCGTTCACGTCTCGGCGGTCGAGCGCTCCGGCCTCGGCACCCTCGACAAGGGCCAGAAGA
>ERZ1645187.1515-NODE-1515-length-21329-cov-34.824622_pt1 | contig 21329 bp, 24 predicted proteins | sample MGYA00575352_ERZ1645187 | MGnify/ENA primary metagenome ERZ1645187 (study PRJEB40837, sample SAMN11349314) | freshwater sediment metagenome | isolation source: river sediment | host: Sediment | place: India: Wazaribad , New Delhi | collected 2017-02-21 ... | reverse complement strand
GGCCATAGGTGCGGCGCGCCTCTTCGGCGAACCAGTCCATCACGTCGCCGGCGAAGAGCGTCTCGCCTTTCGACTCCATCAACGGCTTGCCCTGTTCGAGCGTCATCGCCTTGGCGATGTCGTCGGCGCGCGAGCGGATGAGGCCGGCCGCCTTGCGCAGGAGCTGATAGCGCTCGAAAGCGGTCGTCTTGCGCCATTGCGCGAAGCCGCGCGCGGCGGCGGCGAGCGCCTCGTCGAGATCGGCTTTCGAGGCGTGCGGCACGGAGCCGACAGGCTGGCCGGTGGCGGGGTTGAGCACGGCTTCGGACTTGCCTTCCGAGCCGTCGCGCCAGACGCCGTCGATATAGAGTTGGACCTTGGGATACATGGGCTTTTCCTCTTGTTTTTGAGATTTGGGCCGGCGCGATCAAACACCATGCGGCGCGCGGTGGAAAGCGCTCAATCGAGCGTCTGACGGAAACGCGCCACCGCGACGCCCATCGCCGCGAGCGTGAATAGCCCCAGCGCCGTCGCGTCATAGGCGAGATCGGAAAGGCTCGCCGCTTTCAGCATGACGCCGCGGGCGATGCGCAGATAATGCGTCAGCGGCAGGATTTCGCCGATGGTCTGCGCCCAGTCCGGCATGCCGCGGAAGGGAAACATGAATCCCGACAGCAAGATGCTCGGCAGGAAGAAGAAGAACGACATCTGCATCGCCTGCAATTGATTCACGGCGATAGTCGAGAATGTGTAGCCGACGGACAGATTGGCGGTGATGAACAGGGTCGACAGCGCGATAAACAGCAGCAGCGAGCCCTCTATCGGCACGCCGAACAACAGCCGCGCCACGACGAAGATGATCGCCAGCTGCGTGAAGCCGACCGCCACATAGGGCGCGATCTTGCCGAGCATGATTTCGGCCGGCGCGATCGGCATGGCGAGCAGCGATTCCATCGTGCCGCGCTCGATTTCCCGCGTCACCGACAGGGCCGTGAAGATGAGCATGGTGAGCGTCAGGATCGTGCCCATCAGGCCCGGCACGATGTTGAGGCTCGTCTCGCCGCTCGGATTGTAGCGGCGATGCGCGCGCACCTCGAACGGCGCCGGCTTTTGCGCGAGATTGGCGAGGGGGCCGACGAGATCGCGCGACAGGGCGATCTGGGCCGCGCCGCTCAGGGCGTTGATGGCGCCGCCGGTGGCGGTCGGGTCCGTCGCGTCGGCAGTCACCAGCAAGGCGGGGCGCCGGCCGCGGATGACGTCGCGGCCGAAATTCTCGGGAATTTCGATGACGAATTGCGCCTGATTGGACAGAAGCAGACTGTCAGCCTCCGCAACGCTGTGGGCCACGTGGGTCACGTTGAAATAATTCGTGGCGCGGATGGCCGAGAGCAGCGAGCGCGATATCGGGCTGTCATCGCGCATCAGGATGGCTGTCGGCAGATGTTTCGGGTCGGTGTTGATGGCGTAGCCGAACAACAGAAGCTGCAACACGGGGATCATGATCATCGTCGCGAAGGTCAGACGGTCGCGGCGGAGCTGGATGAACTCCTTGACGAAGATGGCGACGAAACGTCGCCACGCGGCCATGAAGCCATGCGTGCGTCGGTCGAGATCGAAATCCGGCGCGCTCATCGGAAATTGTCCTGGCTGCGGTTCATCAGCGCGATGAACACGTCTTCGAGCGTCGCCTGATCGCGCCGCCAGACCTGCGGGCCTTCGCCGCCAAGCCGCGCCGCCAAAGCGTCGAGCGCGGGGGCGTCGCGCGAGGCGACATGCAACGCCGCGCCGAAAGGCGCGACCATATCGACGCCGGGCGTGGTCTTCAGCTTTTCCGCCAGCGCGATGAGTTCGGGGCCGGTGACGGAATAGGTCGTCAGATTTTCACGAGCGACGATCTCATCGACGGTTCCCTGCGCCAGCAATTCGCCGTAGGCGATATAGGCGATCTCATGACAGCGCTCGGCTTCGTCCATGTAATGGGTGGAGACGAGAACAGTCATGCCGTCGCGGGCGAGCGCGTGGATTTCGTCCCAGAATTCTCGGCGCGCCTTGGGATCGACGCCGGCGGTCGGCTCGTCGAGCAGCAGCAGGCTCGGATTGGGCAGAATGCAGGCGCCGAGCGCCAGCCGCTGTTTCCAGCCGCCGGACAATTGTCCGGCAAGCTGGTCGGCGCGGCCTTCGAGGCCAAGCCGCGCGATGGCCGCGCGCGCCGCGCCTTGCGGATCGGGCAGGGCGTAGATGCGCGCGACGAATTCGAGATTCTCGCGGATCGACAGGTCGGCATAGAGCGAAAATCGCTGCGTCATATAGCCGACGCGCCGCTTGATCGCGCCCGATTGCGCCACGATGTCGTAGCCAAGGCAGGTTCCGCTACCCGAATCCGGCGTCAGCAGGCCGCAGAGCATGCGGATTGTCGTCGTCTTGCCGGAGCCGTTGGGGCCGAGAAAGCCGTGGATGGCGCCGCGGCGCACCTGCATGGTGAGGTTCTTCACCACGGGCTTGCCGTCGAAGCTCTTGCTCAGCCCGTGCACGTCGATGGCGATGTCGGGCGCGAGCGCATTCATGGCGCGGGCCGCAGGCTCACCGGCAGTCCGAGCGGCAGGCTCGCCGTCGCGTCCTCGAAACGCGCCTCGGCCCTGAAAACGAGCTTGGCGCGTTCCTGTTCCGAGAAGATGACGGGTGGGGTGAATTCCGTCTCTTTCGACAGGAAGCTCACCTTGGCGACGAGATCGGGCGGGCAGGCGTCGCAGGCGACGGCGAGGCGCGCGCCGAGCTTGAGGCCGGCCAGCCGCGGCTCGGGAACGTAGAACCGGATCTTGCGATTGGCCGGCGGCAGCAAAGCGACGACGGGCTGGCCAGCTGCAACCATTTCGCCGGCGCGGAAATAGACGTCCTGCACGCTGCCGGCCTGCGGCGCGGTCATCGTGTAACGGGAAAGACGCGCGTCCAATTGCCGCAAGGCGGCCTCGGCGGCGGCGGCGGCGGCTTCGGCCGCGTCGATTTCGGCGCTACGGCCGGCGAGGCGCGCGGCGACGATCTGGCGGCGGGCTTCGTCAAGGGCGGCGGCGTCGCGGTCGCGCGCGGCCTTCGCCTGATCGTATTGGGCGTGGGAGGAGATGCGCTTTTCGAACAGGGCCGATTGACGCTCGAACTCGGCTTGCGACAGCGACAAAGCCGCCTGCGCGCGCGTCGCGCCCGCCTCCAGCACGGCGATCTGTTCGGGACGGCTGAGCGCGGCGCGCAGATTGTCGCGCTGGGCGTTCGCCTGCGCGAGGCGGGCCTGCGCCTCGGCGCGCTGCTGCTCGATCACCGGCGTCTGCATGAAGAACAAGGGGTCGCCCTTGCGGACTTCCGCGCCGGCCTCGACCGCAACGCGTTCGATCCGCTCGGCTTCGGAGGGGCCGATCAGGATCATGTCCGCTTCGACATAGCCCTGGAAAGGGGCGGGGCCGGCGGGCTGACGCAAATGGGCGAAGCCAAACCAAAGTGTGGCCGCAACCGCGATAAGCCCGAGCGCGACAAAGCGAATCATGAAATTTTCATACTGAGCTGCGACAGACGCAGAATGAGCGGCGGATGGCCGCATTGCAACTGCGCGCTGTCTTTCCCGCAGTGCAATAAATATGATCTGCGTCAATTTATTGTGCGGAGCGCGGGACTAAGGCGGCGCTGTTGGAGGCGATGAATCGTGCAATACATCGAAAACAAGACATTCGACGAAATCGCAGTCGGCGACAGCGCCGAAATGGTTCGCACCCTGCAAAAAGACGATATCGACCTCTTTGCGGCGATGTCGGGCGACGTCAATCCCGAGCATCTCGACCCGGAATTCGCCAAGGACAACAAATATCACAAGGTCATTGGCCATGGCATGTGGGGCGGCTCGCTGTTTTCGGCGCTGCTTGGCACGCAATTGCCGGGGCCGGGGACGATCTATGTCGCCCAGAGCCTCTATTTCAAAAAACCTGTCGGTCTTGGCGATGAAGTGCGCGCCGTCGTCACCGTGCGCTCGAAGGAAGACGTTTCCAAGCAGGTGATCCTCGATTGCGCGATGTATGACCGCGCCGGCGATCTGCTGATCTTCGGCGACGCCGTCGTCACCGCGCCGACGCGCAAGGTGCGCCATCCGGTCGCCGTGCTGCCGGAGATCACCGTGCACGATTCCGGGCAGGTGTTTCGCGGCTTCATCGCCATGGCGCAACGCTACGCGCCCGTGCGCACGGCGGTCGTGCATCCGTGCGATTCCGTCTCGCTCACCGGCGCGATCGAAGCGATGCAGGAGCGTCTGATCGCCCCCGTGCTCGTCGGCCCGCGCGGCAGGATCGAGGCGGCGGCGCGCGACGCTGGCCTGTCGCTTGACGGCGTCGAAGTTGAAGATGCGCCGCATTCGCACGCCTCCGCCGCGCGCGCCGTCGAAATGGTGCGCGAGGGCCGCGTCGACGCGCTGATGAAGGGCTCGTTGCATACGGACGAATTGATGGCCGCCGTCGTGTCGAGCAAGACGGGTCTGCGCACCGAACGGCGGTTGAGCCACGTTTTCGTTTTCGACGTGCCGCATTATCCCAAGCCGTTGATGATCACCGACGCGGCGATCAACATCTATCCGACGCTCGAAGAAAAGCGCGACATCATCCAGAATGCGATCGAATTGGCGCAGGCGCTTTGCGTCGAGGTGCCGAAGGTGGCCATTCTCTCGGCGGTGGAGACGATCAATCCGAAGCTCAATTCGACCATCGAGGCTGCGGCTTTGTGCAAGATGGCCGATCGCGGTCAGATCACCGGCGGCCTGCTCGACGGGCCGCTCGCTTTCGACAACGCGATTTCGAAAGCTGCGGCCAAGACGAAGAAAATCCACTCCGCCGTCGCAGGCGACGCCGATATTCTCGTCGCGCCGGATCTCGAGGCCGGCAATATGATCGCCAAGCAGCTCGTCTATCTGGCGGGCGCGGATTGCGCCGGCATCGTCATCGGCGCGCGCGTGCCGATCGTGTTGACGAGCCGCGCCGACGGCGCGCTGGCGCGCGTCACCTCCTGCGCTCTGGCGCAATTGCTGCACCATCATAACAAGGCGGTGCGGGCATGAACACGCGGCGCGAGGTTTTTCTTGTTCTCAACGCCGGGTCGTCCACACTCAAATTCGCGCTCTACGAGGCGGAGCGCCTCGCCTGTTTGCTGCATGGAAATATCGAGGGGCTCGGCCCGGCGACGGAAACGCGCGTCGCAGCCGCCGGCGAATTGTCCGCGCCATTCGCCGCCGCGCCCCCGCCTGAAGGCGGCGACCACGCCGCCGCGCTCGGCTGGCTGCTTGGCGTCTTACGGTCGGCGCTGCCGGATCTCTCAATCGTCGCCGCCGGCCATCGCATCGTGCATGGAGGGCGGGAATTCGCGGCGCCGGCGCGACTGACGCCCGACGTGCTGACCCGGCTTGAAGCTTTCACGCCGCTCGCGCCGGGGCATCAGCCGCATAATCTCGCCGGCGTGCGCGCTCTGGCGACGCTGATGCCGGATTTGCCGCAAGTCGGCTGCTTCGATACGGCCTTTCACCGGACGCAGCCGCGTCTGGCGCAATTGACGCCGTTGCCGCGCGCGCTGATCGACGAAGGCTATGTGCGCTACGGCTTTCATGGCCTGTCCTACGCTTATATCGCCAGCGTTCTCCCGCAACTGACGGCGCGCGCGCATGGCCGCGTCGTCGTGGCGCATCTGGGCTCTGGGGCCAGTCTTTGCGGCCTGCGCGATCTGAAAAGTCAGGTTACGACGATGGGCTTCACCAGCCTCGACGGGTTGATGATGGGCACGCGCAGCGGCGCCATCGATCCCGGCCTCGTGCTGCATCTGATCGAACATCGCGGCATGAGCGTCAAAGAGGTGTCCGCGCTGCTCAACAAGCAATCCGGGCTTCTTGGCGTCTCGGGCCTTTCCAACGATCTGCGCGCGCTGGAGCAGGCGGCGACGACGGAAGCCGAGGAGGCGATGGCGCTGTTCGCCTATCGGGTGGCGCGCGAGATCGCCTCGATCGCGGCGGCGATCGGCGGGCTCGACGTTCTCGTTTTCACGGCCGGCATCGGCGAGCATTCCGCCGCGATGCGGGCGCGCATCGCTGGCCATCTGGGTTTCCTCGGGTTGGCGCTGGATAGCGACGCCAACGACGCCCATGCGGCGCGGATCGCCGCGGCGGGCTCGACGGTCGAGGTTTTGGTGACGCCGACCGACGAAGAAGTGATGATCGCGCGCGGCGTGCGCGACGCCTTGTCGGGTTGATCCGGCGCAAGGCGGCGCAAGCCTGTCCGCGTCTTTATTTCCGGACGTTCCGGCCATCGCGAGGAGCAGAGCCATGCGCGTGAGAGACATCATGACAAGCCCGGTCACGACCGTCACGCCGGAGACGCCCGTGCGCGAGGCGTTGCGCGTCATGCTTGAGCGGCGCATCAGCGGTCTGCCCGTCGTCGACGCGGTCGGCATGCTGGTCGGGCTCGTCAGCGAAGGCGACTTTCTGCGCCGCTCCGAGCTTGGCACCGAGAAAAAGCGGTCCTGGCTCGATTTCCTGCGCGGACATGGCCGCGCGGCGGAAGACTACGCCCATTCGCATGGCCGAACGGTCGGCGAGGTGATGACGCGCGAGGTGGTTGCGATTTCCCACAACGCGCCGCTTGAAGAAGCCGTGGCGCTGATGGAGAAACGCCGCGTCCGCCGCCTGCCGGTGACGGACGGCGACGCGCTCGGCATCGTCACGCGCTCCGACATTCTGCGCGCCTTGCTGCCGAAGGTCGAAGCGCCGTGCGACGGAGATGTCGCTCCGGCGAGCGACGAGGCCATTCGCGCGGCCATCGTCGCCGAATTCAAACAGCAGAGCTGGGCGCCGGCGATGCTCATCGATGTGCGGGTAGCCGAAGGCGTCGTCGAACTTGGCGGCGCGCTTGTCGACGAGCGCCAGCGCGCGGCCATTCGCGTCATCGCCGAGAATGTCGCGGGCGTGCGCTCGGTGAAGGACAAGATGGTCTGGATCGATCCGATGTCGGGCATGACGCTCACGGCGCCGGATGCGGACAAGGGCTGACCCCCTAAAAATAGGTTAGTGAAAACAGAAGATTGCGGGAATTGCAGCGCGCGTGAGGATGGGCCGTTGTTTTGCGGCCTGAGTCTCATGGCGTCGTTTCGCCGAAACGTTCTGTTGGTTCTATGGCTCGTCGCGGCGTCGCCGTCGGCTGTGGCTGGCGCCTTCCTGATGGAGGAGGGCGAAACGCAGGCGATCGCCACATTGCGCGCCTCCTCGACCGCGCGCGTTTTCGACGCCTATGGCCGCGCCGCGTCGACGCCGCGCTTCGCCAAAACGGAGCTGAACACGCTCGCGGAGCATGGTTATTGGCGCGATCTGACGCTGATTGCGCAGCTATCCGTCGCCGACGTCGCCAGCCGCGCCAGCGGGATGCGCGAACGCGGCTGGGCGGGCGGCGCATTCGGCGGGCGGCTGCGCCTCTTCGATCTTGGCGCCAGCGTGCTGTCGGTTCAGGCGCTGGCGTTGACGCCGGACGCATTCGATCGGGCCGGGCTTGGCGGCGCGCGCCGCGCCGGCGCTGATCTGCGACTTCTCTACGGCAAGCCATTCACGCTATTGGGCATGGGCGGCTTTCTGAGCGTTGAGGGCGGGGCGCGACTTTATGGCGGCGGTCGCGCCGAAGCGCGCTTCGAGACGGCGCTCGGCGTGCGGCCCGGCGAGAATTGGCTCGTTCTGGCGCAAAGCTATCTCTCGGCGTCGCGGCGCGACGATTTCCATCGTTACGGGCAGGCGGCGTTGAAAAGCGACCTCAGCGTCGTCTATCGCATCGACGCGCGCTGGTCGGCGCAGGTCGGCTATGGCGCGACGACGCTTGGCCGCTCCACAGCCGCGATGTCGGGGCCGTTCGCCGCGTTGTGGGCGCGGTTTTGACGCGGGGGGCCACGACGGCGTAAGGCTGGCGCGCAACAACGACGGCGCGTCATGAGCGACATCTACGGTTTGATTCTGGCTGGCGGTCTGGCGCGCCGCATGGGCGGCGTCGACAAGGCCTTCGCCATGCTTTGCGGGCGGCCGCTGATCGCGCACGCCATCGAACGGCTGAGGCCGCAGACGGCCGGATTGTTGATCAGCGCCAATGGCGACGCGGCGCGGTTCGCCGGGTTCGGCGCGCCAGTCGTCGCAGACGATATCGCCGGTTTCGCCGGGCCGCTCGCCGGGGTTCTGGCCGGGCTCGACTGGCTGGCGCGCGAGCGGCCGCAGGCGACGCATCTGCTCAGCATGCCGGCGGACACGCCGTTTTTGCCGCGCGATCTCGTCGCGAGGCTGGACGCCGCACGGCGAAATGAGGGCGCGCGGCTTGCCTGCGCCGCGTCGGGCGGTCGCCAGCATCCGGCCGCAGCGCTCTGGCCCGTCGATCTGCGGCGTGATTTGCGCCGCGCGCTGGTCGACGAGGACTTGCGCAAGATCGGAATGTTTCTGGCGCGCTATCCTCTGGCGCGGGTCGAATGGCCGGCGACGCCGCGCGATCCATTCTTCAACGTCAACGCGCCGGACGATCTGGCCGGGGCGGAAACACTGGCGCTCATTGGGGATTAGCGTCGCGCTGTCCGCCACCAATCGTCGAGCGCTTCGCGGTTGCAGGGCAATTGCGCGTCGAGACCGCCGGCGAAGGCGTTCCAGGCGTCAAGAAAACGTTGCGGCACGGCGACGAGGATGGCCGCGCCGGCGGCGACCGCCGCGCTGATTTCCGCGACGACGCCCTGTTTCTCTTCCGCTTCGAGCTTGCCGAAGCGATTGACGACGATGAGGTCGGGGTTTTGCGCCAATGCGCCGTCAAGAATGCGTCCGACTTCGGAAATGGCGACGGGATCGACGCGGCAGGCGCCGGCCTTCGGGCCGAGCGACTGCATCAGCGAAAAGCGGCGGCCGGTGGCGATGTCGACGCCCTCGACAGCGCCGTCGCATTGGTCGATTTCGCTGACAGCCTGTCGGACGCCGGCCACGCGGCGGCCTTTGCCCGTTTCATCGGCGACGAATGCGGCGACCAGCGCGTCGACATCATCTTCGGGGCCGAACACGAGGGCGGCGAGGCGATGCGGCGCGTTGCTCATGGCGCGACCTTGCGGATGTGGAAAGCGCTGAAGGCGGGTTCGCTGCGCTGTTGCTCAAGCCTGTCGCCCGTTTCGCGCACCATATTGGGGATGTCGATGACGGCGAGCGGATCGGTGCATTCGACGACGATGAGATCGCCGATCGCGGCCTCGCGCAACGCCTTGCGAGCGCGCAAGACCGGCAGCGGACATTTCAGTCCGCGCAAATCGAGGCGACGGGGAGGCGGGGCGTCGGTCATGGCAAGTCGGGGCGAAATCTAGCGCATGCGACCGCGCTTCGCCAGTCGGGGCCGGGTGACGCGTCTCCTGAAACCGGCTAGAGATCGCGCCGGCCAGATTATGGAGGCGAGTGTGCGCGTCATTGGGTTTGCGGGATGGAGCGGCGCGGGCAAGACGACGCTGCTGGTCAAATTGATCCCGCTGCTGAAAGCGCGCGGTCTTGTCGTTTCGACGCTCAAGCACGCGCATCATGCTTTCGACATCGATCGCCCGGGCAAGGATTCCTTCGAACATCGCTCGGCGGGCGCGCGGGAGGTGCTGGTCACGTCGACGCAGCGCTGGGCCTTGATGCATGAGCTCGACGGGCCGGAACCGACGCTGCCTGAACTCGTCGCCCGCATGACGCCGGTCGATCTGCTGCTGATCGAAGGGTTCAAACGGCAGGAGCACGTGAAAATCGAGGTGCATCGGCAGGCCAACGGCAAGCCGCTGCTGCATTCCGGCGATCCGACGATCAAGGCCCTCGTCAGCGACCTTGCGTCGCCGCCGATCGGTTTGCCGCACGCCCATCTCGACGATATGGGGCGCGTCGCCGATCTCGTGCTGGAGCTCGCCGCGCCGCTGTGAGGCCTCTCAGCCGCGCAGCGAGAAAGCGCGGGCGATGCGCGCGCCATTGACCAAGGTTTCCGGAGTCATGCCGGCGGCGCGGGCTGCGTCGAGACCCGCCTGCACGCGCGTTTCGTAGACGGCCTCGGGAGCTTCCGCGGCGATCAGCGCGTCGAAGGCTTTTTTCTCGGCCGCGTCGCCGCCCGTCTCGATCGCGAGCGCCAGAGCCAGCGCGGCGCGGGCCTGCGGCGCTGCGTGCCGCGCCAGCCTGTAGAGATTGACGAAGCGTTTGAGCGCGCGGGGACTGTCGCCGGCGAGCGGCGCGAGTTCGCCCAGAAGCTTGGTTTCGTTTTCCTGCAAAGCGTCGTCGAAGAGCGAGGCCGTCGCCTCGGGAAAAATCGCCGGTTTTGCGGTTTTGGGCGCGAGCAGGGCGCTGACGAAATGACGGGCGCGGTCGCCCGCGATCGCGCCCAATTGCAACGGAATTTGCACGAGACGGTCGAGGCGCGCGGCGTCGTAGCGCTGCGCCTCCAATGCGACCAGCGTGACGGCGCGATGCGACAGGCTGGCGATATGGGCGACGGCGTCGAGGCCGGCGGAAGGCGTCAGGGCGTCGAGGCCGTCGACGACGAAAAGAAAACGTCGCGGCGCATCCCATTTCGCGTCTGCGGCGAGCGCGTCCAGCCGGGCGAAATAGGCGCGGGCCGACGTTGTCGCTCCTGCGGCGCCGAAGAGCGAAGCCTTCGTTTCAGTGGAACCCGTCGCCATCGCGCCGGCGCGGCGTTCGGCGTCTTCGAGGCGCCGCGAGGCGCCGTCGACCTCGTCGGACAGCGTTTCGACCCGGCGGGCGTGATGCGCGACCAGGCTCTCAAGATCGCGCCGCCGGGTTTCGACGTCATCCTGCAACAGGGCGACGCCGCGCATGATCGGACGCATGAAGCGCACGGCGCGCAGCACATTGATCGCGAGCGCCGCGAGCCCCGCAAAAATCGCCAGGCTGCGCAGGCTTGCAAGCCAGTTTGCGTGCGCTTCGATCCAGGCTGTGGCGGGCGCCATCTGCTCGCTCGACGCGCGCAGCCAGCCGATCCAGCCGGCGCGCGCCTCGAAGGCGTGGCCCAGCGCCCATGCGGCGACGAAGGCAAGGGCGGCCAGAAACAGAAGCCGTCCCTGACCGCGGAAGGCCCAAAGCGCGCGCGCCCCGATCAGCGCCTTTTGCGCAAGACCGCCGGCGCCTGCCATGTCGCGCACGAGATCCTTGTAAGTGTCGATGGGGTCGCCGGAGAAGCCGAAAGCGCGCTGGCGGGCGTCGAGTTCTCCGCGCCGCGCGCGGGCGTAGCTGTCGATGCGCGCCCCGCCGGATTCGTAAAGCACTGTTTCGACGATGCGCGCGTTTCGTCCCTCGACGTCGTCAAGCGCGCGGCGTTCGTCCTCCAGGCGGCGCCGGGCGGCGGCGTTGGCCTCGGCCGCCTCGCGAACGGCGTGGCGGGGATCGCGCGCGGAATGTGCGGCTTCGCTCGCCAGAGCGGGCCAGTGGCGCGCCAGCACGTCCGCCGTTGCGCCGGCGAGGGCCGCCTCCGGGTCTTCCGCCGCGCGCGCGAGGTCCAGTTTGACCACCGCGAGCCGCCCGACGAATGGGCCGGCGCCCTTCGCCGAAGCTTCGCCAAGCTGCGCCGCGCGCGTCGCGAGGCGGGACAGAAACGTGCTTTTTCCAGCCCCGGGCGGACCGAGAGCCGCGATGGTCAGCGGCGTTTCCGCGCGCTTGTGGCAAATCAGTTCGGCAATCAGCCGGATCGCGCCGTCCTGACCGAGAGCGTCGGCGCGCGCCGGCGCGTCGGTGACGAAAACCGGCGCATCGAGCGGGCTTTCGGTCTGCGGTTCCTGTTTTGGCGCCAGGGTCACGGGCGGCCTCCGAATCAGCGTGCCATGCGGTTGTTCACGCTCATAACAAGTTTGCGTCAGGATCATGAAGCCGCCGCAGCGGCGCTTCAAATAAACTTGCGCCGTCGCGTGAGCCTGATGCGCGTCGGATTTCAGGGGAGAATGTCAGGCGGAGCGGACCTTGCGGCCCTTCAGCCGGGCCATCGCCAGAGACCGCAGTCCGGCCAGATCGAGCGCGGCGACAAGGCCGGCATAGACGCAGACGCCGACAAAAGCCTGAACGACCAGGGTCACGAGGCCGGGAGTCATCGCGTGCAACGGCCACACGGCGGCGGCCATGGCGGCCGTGGCCAGCAAAATCCCCAACAATGTGCGCAGATTGGGCCAAAGCGCGCCATGGAAAACGCCATAGATGACGACGGCGAAAAAGCCGGCGACCATTCCGACAAGCTGCGCCATCGCCAGATGGCCTGCGTCGTCGGTCGCCGGCAGGATATAAACGGCGATCATATTGGCCGCTGCCGCAACGAGGCCGCCGATCATGAGCGGCGAGGTGCGTTGGGCGATCTGAAAAATCGGATTGACCGCGAAGCTGGTGATCGCGGCGATGGTGAGCGCCGGAGTCAATACGATGAAATAGCGCGCGAAATGACCATGGAAGCTCGCGGGGACGAAGATTTCCTCGAAGCTCGGCAGCACGAGCAGGCACCCGATGCAGGCGGGAACCAGGACGGCGGTGATGATCGCCATGTTATTGGCCAGTTGCAGACGCGACGCTTCCGGACCTTCCTCGTGATCCGCCCGCACGGCGATCTGGAACAGGAAGGCGTCGAGAGACGAGCCGATCGCATTCAGGACCCGGATCGCGATATCGAAAGCCAGCGCGAATTGGCCAGCTTCCGCAAGTCCGTGCCATTTGGCCGCCAGCGCCCTGTCGAGCATGGGGATCGATTGATAGATCAGCGATCCAAGGCAAATCGGCCAGGCGTAGGCGAGGAATTGCCACGTCAGCTTCCATTGCGCCTTCGACAGTCGAGCGTCCCGGTCGATCAGGATGCGCGCATGAAACGCGATGACGCCGGCAACGCTGAGCAGCACGCCGAGCAGGGCCATGCGCGCCGAGCCGAAATACCAGGCCCCGCCGACGACAAAGGCGAAGGACAGCGCATTCTTGAGCACCACCAGCATCGTATAGGCGCGATCGCGAAAACGGGCGCGCAGCAAGCTGGACGAGAAATCATAGACCGCGTTGGCGATGGTCACGGCCATCGCCGCCGCGACGAGTTGGTTCGACAGCCCGAGGTCGATGTCGAGAACGTCGATGACGATCGCGGCCGCGCCGACGACGACCATCACGGTGAGAAACCACGCATCGAGCGTGGCGCGGATCTCGGGATGCGTGACGCGGTTTGCTTCCGTATAGAACCTGACGGCCGAAGCCCTGATCCATTCGAACAGGAACCATTGCAGCATGCTTGCCGCCAGAAAGGCCAAGGCGTAGCGGCCATACTCCTCCGGCCCAAGGAATTTCGCCACCAGAAGGCCAATGGCGAAATTCATCAGGCTATTGAGAAGAAAGGCGAAAACAATCAGCAAGCAGAGTCTCGCGGGGGCTGTTCCCGAGCATTTTGCCGGGAAATTCTAAAGGAAATCCCCTGCCAACGCGGCTTTTCCCGCGGCATTGGCGGATTTTGCTGTTGTCAGGGGCGCAAGCCCCGGTAAAAGAGCGCAACTTTCCCCTCATCAGGATCGCGAGCCCATGGCGCGGCAGTTCATTTACCATATGCAGGGTCTGAACAAGACCTTCCCCGGCGGCAAGAAGGTGTTGGAGAACATCCATCTCTCCTTCTATCCGGACGCCAAGATCGGCGTGCTCGGCGTCAACGGCTCGGGCAAATCGACCCTGCTGAAGATCATGGCCGGCATGGACAAGGAGTTCACGGGCGAGGGCTTCGTCGCGGAAGGGGCCAAGGTCGGCTATCTGCCGCAGGAGCCGCAGCTCGATCCCGCGCTCGACGTGCGCGGCAATGTCATGCTCGGCGTCAAGGCGCAGAAGGACATTCTCGACCGATACAACGAACTCGCCATGAACTACTCGGACGAAACGGCCGAGGAAATGGCGAAGCTGCAGGACGAAATCGACGCCAAGAATCTGTGGGATCTCGACAGTCAGGTCGAGCAGGCGATGGATGCGCTCGGCTGTCCGCCCGACGATTGGGCCGTGGACAAGCTCTCCGGCGGCGAGCGCCGCCGCGTCGCTTTGTGCAAGCTGCTGCTTGAGAAACCCGACCTGCTGCTGCTCGACGAGCCGACCAACCATCTCGACGCCGAGACGGTGAACTGGCTCGAAGGCCATCTGCGCAATTATCCCGGCGCGATCCTGATCGTCACCCACGACCGCTACTTCCTCGACAATGTCACGGGCTGGATTCTCGAACTCGACCGCGGCCGCGGCATTCCCTACGAGGGCAATTATTCGGCCTGGCTGAAGCAGAAGCAGAAGCGGCTTGAGCAGGAAGGCCGCGAGGAAGAGGCGCGCCAGCGCGCCCTCGAAGCCGAATCCGAATGGATCGCGTCTTCGCCGAAGGCCCGTCAGGCCAAGTCCAAGGCGCGTATCCAGCGCTACGAGGATCTCGTCGCCAAGCAGAACGACAAGGCGCCGACGACGGCGCAGATCGTCATTCCGGTGGCCGAGCGCCTCGGCAACAACGTCATCGATTTCGAGAATCTGTCGAAGGCGTTCGGCGACAAGCTGCTCATCGACGATCTGTCGTTCAAGCTGCCGCCGGGCGGCATCGTCGGCGTCATCGGCCCGAACGGCGCCGGCAAGACCACCTTGTTCCGCATGATCACCGGGCAGGAGCAGCCCGACGGCGGCGCCATCAAGGTCGGCGAGTCGGTCAAGCTCGGCTATGTCGACCAGTCGCGCGACGCGCTCGACGACAAGAAGACCGTGTGGGAGGAAATCTCCGGCGGCAACGAGGTGATCTATCTCGGCAAGCGCGAGATCAATTCGCGCGGCTATTGCTCGACCTTCAACTTCAAGGGCGGCGACCAGCAGAAGAAGGTCGGCATGCTCTCGGGCGGCGAGCGCAACCGCGTGCATCTGGCCAAGATGCTGAAGTCGGGCGCCAACGTGCTGCTGCTCGACGAGCCGACCAACGATCTCGACGTCGACACGCTGCGCGCGCTCGAAGACGCGCTGACGGAATTCGCCGGCTGCGCCGTCATCATCAGCCACGATCGCTTCTTCCTCGACCGCATCGCCACGCACATGCTCGCCTTCGAAGGCGATTCCCATGTCGAGTGGTTCGAAGGCAATTTCCAGGACTACGAAGAAGACAAGAAGCGCCGCCTCGGCATTGACTCGGTCATCCCGCACCGGCTGAAATACAAGAAGTTCTCGAGGTGACGTTTCGGATTTTTGGATGCGCGCCTGTTCACCTGGAAGTGGGCGCGCATCTTGCTCTCAAAGCTCATCGGCCTGCATCAGTCGAAAAACTCCTCGTCAAGGCGCTTGATGAAGAGCGTTTCTTCAATACGACACCCGACGTCGTACCGGATCATCAGTTTGGTGAGTTGAACGCCGTCGATCAGCACAATTCTTTTGCTCAGGAACTCAGATGTTTCCTTGGCCGACTGCGTAAACGAAGACGTGGTGACAAATAGGCCCTTGCTGGCTTTGAAACGGTCAAGCGAACCGAAAAAATCTCTCACCGCGCCGGCTCCGACGGGGTTGCCCGGAGCGTAGCGCTTGGCTTGAATATAGACACGGTCAAGCCCGAGAGCGTCTTGATCGACCACGCCATCGATGCCGCCATCACCGCTCCTGCCGATAGCCTTGGCAGCTTCAATTGCGGAGCCGCCATATCCCATTGATGTCAGCAATCGGACGATCAATCGTTCGAAGAAGTCCGGCGGAGCCGTCAGAATTCGCTCGAGGAGTTCAGCCGCAAGATCCCCACGCAGCCGCCTCTCGGCAGCGCGCATGACTTCGTCGGGCGTCAGGGTCGATTGATCCGAGCCAGTCGTAGTCGAAGCGTCGCGAATGTCTTCGGCCTCGTCGCGAACCGCGCCGGATCGCCGATCCCGGAAAGTCGGGAATTGTTCGAGAAATTTTATGTCAATGCGTGATGGCGGATGCGCCAGAACTTTTTGGCCCTCCGCCGTTATTGTGAACCGCCCGCGACCGGTCGATGCGATCAGGTCGGCCATGCCGAGATAGGCTTTTGCCCAATGTATGCGGTTGGCAAAACGTGTCTGTCGCCCCGATGGCAAAAGCTCGGACGCATCTTCATCGGACAGATGTAGTTCGACGCGAAGCTTCTCTACGACATCCCTCATGGCAATCTCGCCATTCGCGCTCGCGCGCAGGACAGGCAGCGTCAAATCTTGAAAAACGGGAACGGTCATTGGCGGTGTCTACCGTAGCGCCTTTTCCAGGCGCCGCATTATGTGATGGCGGAGCCTACGAGTTCGGCCTTATCAATTCCACCTCCGAAAAATAGGCGCCATACCGGCCCGTATCGCGCGTCAAAAGCGGAACGCCCAGCACGCTGGCATGCGCGCCAATGAAAAAATCTGGGAGCGGGGCGGAACGGGCGCCGCCGTGGGCGCGGTAAGTGCGGAAGGCTTTGGCGGCGCGGAAGGCGGCGGTTTTCGGGATATCGAGAAAAGTCACGCCAAAGCGGGCGAGTTCCGCGTCACAGGCGATTTCGTTCCTGAAGCCGAGTGAAAACTCCGCATAGATGATCGCATTTATGGCGATGGGGCCACGCGCAGAGGCCTTGGTCAATTCGTCGATGGACCATTCCGCCCAGTTCGGGTCGCCGCTGGCGATGTCGATCAAGACATTCGTGTCGACCAGGATCACGCGTCGCCCCGCGTGAGCTTCATTGCTTCATCTGTGCTCAACCCGCGAAATGGCTTACGGCGAGCCATGGCTTGCAAGGCGCGGCGAAACGCTGCTTGAGCCGGCGCATTTTCTGCGCGTTCGACCAGCACGCCGCCTTCCGGTCGCGCGCTTACGACGACGCGGTCGCCGGGCCGGATGCCTGCCGCCTCGCGCACGGCCTTCGGCAGCGTGACCTGTCCCTTGATCGTTACTTTCGCGCCCATCGCCAACCTGCGTATTACTTTTTCGTAAATGTAATACTATTGGGTTTTGGCGTCAATGCGGCCATTGACGTGGACAAATTCCGAGAGTTCAAATGCGGCTTCTTCAGCGGAAGACGTCAAAGGAGCGAGAATGAAGCGCGTCGTCGTTGCGCTTGCCGCGAGTTTATTCACGTTGCCGGCCGCCGCCCAGAGCGCGTCAGAGGCCTTCGTGCGGGGCGTCTACGAGGCTTATGTCGTGGCCGAGAAGGCGGGCAAGGATGCGCCGGATCAGTTGCGCGCGTCGATCTATTCGGCGCGCATCCGCAAGCAGATCGCGGCGCTGAAAAAGGCCTGCGCAAAGCGCAACGACCTTTGTCTGCCCGACGCCGATTTCCTTGTCGACGGACAGGATTACAGGATCAGCGACATTCACGTGAAAGAGATGTCGCAGCAGAACGATCGCGCCAGGGTGGAGGCGCGGTTCAGGAATTTCGATACTGCGGTCGTCAAGATCTATTCGCTTGTGCGCGAGAACGGCCGCTGGGTGATCGACGATATCGAGGATGGGCAGGGCGGGCTCATGGAACTGCTCACGCCCCTTCCGCAATAACGCCGCAACCAATTCCGCGTTGGCGCGAAATCACGCGACGCGCACTATTTTTCCGCCGCATATGTCCATTGCAAAAGTCTGCGCTTTTGCGGGTTACGCTTCAGACAATCCGTACGGACATATCCGGCAGTCCTTCGATCTTGCAGAGAATGACATCGCCCTTGACGACGGGGCCGACATTTTCCGGCGTGCCGGAATAGATGACGTCGCCCGCTTTCAGTTCGAAGGCTTTCGACAATTGTGCGATCTGTTCGGCGACGCTCCAGATCATGAAGGACAGGTCGGCGTTCTGTTTGACGGCGCCGTTCACGGCAAGGCTGATCGCGCCTTTGGTGAAATGGCCGGTTTTCGCGACGGGATGGATCGGGCCGATCGGCGCGGAAAAATCGAAGCTCTTGCCGATTTCCCATGGCTTCTTTTCCGCCCCGGCGGCGCGTTGCAGGTCTCGCCGCGTCATGTCGAGGCCAACCGCGTAGCCATAGACATGGTCGAGCGCCTTTTCGGCGGGAATGTCGCGCCCGCCCGATTTCAGCGCGGCGACGAGTTCGACCTCGTAATGGTAATTCTGCGTCAGCGTCGGGTAGGGGTGGTCGGCGACCTCGCCGATCTTCACATTCTGAATCGCATCCGTCGGCTTCTGGAAAAAGAAGGGCGGTTCGCGCGTCGGGTCCGATCCCATTTCGCGGGCGTGGGCGGCGTAATTGCGGCCGATGCAATAGATGCGGCGGACGGGGAAAAACTCCGCCGAGCCGACGATGGGAATCATCGCGGCGGGCAATTCGAATATCGGCTTTGCTTTGGGCTGCGCCAGCGCCTCGCCGGTGATTGCGCTTGTGGTCAATCCGGCTGCGGCGGTCTTCAGAGCATCGCGTCGAGAAAGATTCATGGCGGTCCTCCCGTTTCTTGTGGACAGGGGACAAGCTGACGGCGCGGCTGTCAACGGCGGGCGTCCATGACCGTTCGGCCGGCTTGCGGGCCGGCAAGGCATGGGATTAGATGCGCTTCAGGGGGCCTTCAGGCGCGGGCGCGCAAGCGAGCCGCGTCGTCGCGGGAGAATGGAAAATGTCGAACGAAGTTTCAGCAAAGCGCAGCATGGGCGGGCGCATTGCGCGCATCGCCGCTTTTGGCGGTCTTGTCCTCGCGGGCGGGCTGCTGTCGGGCTGCTATAGCGGCTATGGCTATCGCACCTACGGGCCGGCTTATGTCGCCCCGGCGCCGGTTTACAGCTACGGATATGGCTGCCGCGTGGTGCGCCGCTACGATCCGTGGACGGGCTATTATCGCGTGCGTCGCGTCTGCTACTGAGCGTAGTTTTTAGCGACCGGCGATTGCGCCAATAAGAAAGCCGCCCCGAAAGAGGCGGCTTTCTCCATGTATTCAGATCAGACGCGATCAGCCTTTCAAGCAGGCCGCGCGGAACTTCTTGCGCTCCTTGCCGTGGAGCTTCTTGGCGTCGGCCTGCGCCGAGCATTCCTTCGACTTGGCGGAGCGTTCGGCCTTCGTCGGCTTCGCGGCTTTCGCCGTATTGCCGCTCATGCCAGACATTCCCGACATGCCGCTCATGCCCTGCTGGCCGCTCATGCCGGACATCCCCGACATGCCGCCCATGCCCTTCTGACCGCTCATGCCCGACATACCGGACATTCCCGACATGCCGCCCATACCCTGCTGGCCGCTCATGCCGGACATCCCCGACATGCCGCCCATGCCCTTCTGACCGCTCATGCCCGACATACCGGACATGCCGCTTTGCTGCGCGTAAGCCGAACCGGCGAAAGCGAGAACGCTGGCGAGAACGAGTGCGGATTTCAATTTCATGATGGCGTTTCCCTGCTTTGAAACTGCGCGGCGATGAAGCCGTGCGCAAGATGAGACGAGATGGCTGAACGGCGCATGAATGACGTTCTTATGCGCGCCGATAACAGAAAGGCGCAGGCTTCGCCTGCGCCTCCCTTCTCAAACGGTCTTAGCCGTTAGCAAGGACGCTGGCTCAGCGACGGCCCTGCATGCCGCCCATGCCGCCCATGCCCGACATACCGGACATGCCGCCCATGCCCGACATACCGGACATGCCGCCCATGCCGGACATGCCGCCCATGCCGGACATGCCGCCCATGCCGGACATACCGGACATGCCGCCCATGCCGGACATGCCGGACATGCCGCCCATGCCGGACATCCCGGACATGCCGCCCATGCCGCCCATGCCGGACATGCCGCACATGCCGCCCATGCCGCACATGCCGCCCATGCCGGACATTCCGGACATGCCGCCCATGCCGCCCATGCCGCCCATGCCGGACATGCCGGACATGCCCTGCGACAGGGCGGGCGAAGCCGCAACCGCCGCCATCGCCGACATCGCCAGCAGAGCCTTCAAAGTCTTTTTCATGTGTTTACTCCCGGATATTGAAAAACGCTCTGCCGCAAACTGGAAGGAGCAGAGTGCGAGGATCGGCGGGCCTTCACCCGTTGTTCGGACCGGCGGGGATCATCACCTCGCCGGTCCAAGGCTCGCGAAGAGCCTGCCGCAAGAGCGGACTACTTTTTCGTGACAGGCGTATGCCAGCCGCGAATGTCGAAGCGGCCCGGCATTCCGGGCCTGTTGAAAGGCGTGTACCAGGATCCCTGATCGCGGGACCACGACAGGCTCGCCGGAAGCGGCTTGGCGACGCCTTTGAAGAAAACGGCTTCCCAATCAGCGCCGCGCGCCGGCTCCTTGATGGTCGGAGCGCCGGCCGGACGCTCCGCCGGGTTCAGCCCGGCGATGGGATAGGCCGCGAGAACCGGCGTCGTCACGAGTGCGCCAATGACAACCAGATATGCTCGCATTCGCCGTCCCCTCTTTAACCTGCCGGCCACGAAAGAGCCGGAGTCCGCATCTGATGATCTGCAATAGCTATGCCACCACGAAAATTGATCATAGGTCATTGATTTCGATCATCGTTTGGCGTTTGCACCGCAGCGTGGCGCCGCGCTGCAACTGCCAATCTGGCAGTGTGGATGCACATGATTTCGGGTAACCCAAGCCTGCACAGCCACTTAATGATTCTGCCAATTTGGCGGGAAGGCGCGCCGCAGGCGTGGCCTCTGTCGAACGGATGAGGCTGGCGCGGTCGACATCGGCGTTCTAGCCTGTCGGGGGAGGACGGCATGAGCGCGCAAAGCCATCATGAAGGGCACGACCATACCCATGACCACGGGGAGCGCGGGTCTTCGCAACTGTCCGACATCGAGCTTCGGGTGCGCGCCCTCGAAACGGTTCTGACGCAGAAGGGCCTGGTCGACCCGGCCGCGCTCGACGCCATCGTCGATCTCTACGAGACGAAAATCGGACCGCGCAACGGCGCGCGAATCGTCGCGAGGGCCTGGGTCGACGCCGCCTTTCGCGCGCGGCTGCTCGCCGATGCCACGTCGGCGATCGCGGAAATGGGGTTCGGCGGCCGGCAGGGCGAACATATGACGGCTGTCGAGAACACGCCGTCCCGCCAACATATGGTCGTCTGCACGCTGTGCTCTTGCTATCCCTGGCCGGTGCTGGGTCTTCCGCCGGTCTGGTACAAGTCCGCCGCCTACCGGTCGCGGGCGGTGATCGACCCGCGCGGCGTGCTTGCCGATTTCGGCGTGACGCTGCCGCCCGGCGTGGAGATTCGCGTTTGGGATTCGACCGCCGAAACGCGCTATCTCGTCATCCCGATGCGACCCGAAGGAACGGACGGCTGGAGCGAGGAGCGACTCGCCGATCTCGTCACGCGCGATTCGATGATCGGGACCGGGCTCGCGCGCGCGCCGGGAGCCGCGTCGTGAACGGGGCGCAGGATCTCGGCGGCGC
>ERZ1645187.1513-NODE-1513-length-21350-cov-6.101902_pt1 | contig 21350 bp, 22 predicted proteins | sample MGYA00575352_ERZ1645187 | MGnify/ENA primary metagenome ERZ1645187 (study PRJEB40837, sample SAMN11349314) | freshwater sediment metagenome | isolation source: river sediment | host: Sediment | place: India: Wazaribad , New Delhi | collected 2017-02-21 ... | reverse complement strand
TAAATATCGTGTTCGTTTTGTTATCTATCAAATTGAATGTGTTGATTTGGTTTTACGCCAAGGTAGTTTAGTTGGTGATACATATTCAAGTTTTATTGTGAGGGCGCATTTCTCTGATGAAGAGACTCTACCTCAAGCACTAAAGTTGATGAATAAGAAGAGTTATTATTTCAATGGACAGATGAACGAGTTTGGTAAAGATAATGAAGCGATTCTGTCTTTACTTTGCGATGTTTATTTGGATATGATCTATGCACAACTCAAGAAAGAAAAATATTGATTGTGAAACGACATCACAGAGAGAGGCATAAAGCCTCTCTCTGTGATGTCTGTTCTTTTTGAATAAATCATAGAAATCGTGGTGAGTAAGTAGTACTTTATATTTTAAAGGTTTAAACAATGACCATTCTTTTTAAAGATGATTGGAAGAAATATCCAAGAGCTGTGGTCGATATTGACACACCCAATAAATCGTTTTTACGGTATTCTGCACTCTTAAAAGAAATGGGTGTTGAAAACCATCTATTCTGCTTGTCAACACTGGATCCAGATTTAATTGGTAAAGATCCGTATGATCCGAACATCACACCAGAAATCGCTTTAAAGATGGCGATTGAAGCTAAACGTAACTTCTGGTGGTTTCTTCGAAACTGTGCACGTGATCCAGCTGGTTCAATTGAGTTTCCAATTCTTTTCAATGCAAACCGTGGAATTATGTCGGCCTATTGGTTATTCTTTAACCATGTGTTGACTTTCCTTATCATGATTCGTCAAACTGGTAAGAGCTTCGGTGTAGACTGGTTAACGACTTATCTCATTAATGTTCGATTAACAAAGACTGAAATTTCTTATCTGACAAAGGATGAAAAACTTCGTGGTCGTTCTGTCGATCGTTTAAAAGGCATTGAAACAGCTTTACCACCATTTTTAAAACAGCGATCCAATCGAGACCCTGGAAATACGGAAGTCTTTAAAGTCAGTGCGCTTGATAACTCTATTAAACTCTATGTTCCAAACCGTTCTCCAAAGCTTGCCGACTTAGTAGGTCGAGGAATGACCTCACCCATCACAGTTGTTGATGAGTTTGCATATATTCACAATAACGCCATCACTATCCCTGTTATGCTCTCTGCTACACTTGCAGCACGAGAAGTAGCAGCATTAAAAGGCGAACCGTACGGCAATATCTTCATGACAACTTCAGGTAAACGAGACACTCCTGAAGGCCGCTACGCGTATAACTTCATGCAAAGTTGTGCAATCTGGTCAGAGTCTTTTTATGATGCGCCAAATATGGAAGAACTTCATAAAATGATTCTGAAAGCAGGTAATGGAAAAGATCTGCGCGTGAATTGTACATTTAACCATCGTCAACTTGGAAAATCAGACCAATGGTTAAAAGATCGACTTCGTGAATCAGCTCAAGAAGATCCCATCCAGATTAAAGCGGACTTCTTAAATGAATGGCCGTCAGGTACGACATTGAGCCCCTTCCCGCAAGAGGTGGCTGAAGCAATGCGAGAGTCTGAAGTCCTGGATCACTATCTTGAGATTGCCGAACCTGAAGCCTACGCACTTCGCTGGTATTATAAAGAAGAAGAAATTAAACATAAGTTAATGATTCCACATGTCTTAGGTTCAGATCCTTCTGAGGCTGTTGGTAGTGATGCAATTGGTTTGACCTTAAGAAATGTCTTAACGGGTGAAACAGCAATGGCTGCTGACATTAGTGAAGGTAATCTTATTGCCTTTTGTCGATGGCTTGGAGCATTCCTTCAAAAATATCCTAATGTAACCTTAATCATTGAACGTCGAAGTACAGGCGCAATGATTATCGATTACTTGTTAGAATTTCTACCGTCGTTTGGTATTGATCCTTTTAAACGCATCTATAATCAAATTGTTCAGTTTCATGAAGAGTATCCTGAACGCTTTAAAGAAATTCAAACCCCGTTTAATTCTAGAGAAAATCTCTATTTAAAATATAAGAAGTACTTTGGCTGGGCGACCAGTGGAACAGGTACGACTTCTCGAAGTGAGCTTTTTAGTCGAACACTTAATAGCGCGACTAAAATGACAGGTACACTCATGCGGGATCGAAAGCTGATTCTTCAAACACTAGGACTTGAGATTCGAAATGGTCGTATTGATCACCAAGAAGGTGAGCATGACGACCTTACATTTTCCTGGTTGCTCTCATATTGGATGATTTCACTAGGTAAGAACCTTCGCTACTATGGTATTGATCCGAGTAAGGTGCTTTCTGAAAACCCTGTCTATCATGCACAATTAAAAGTTGTTTCAGCGTATGAACAATCTGAAGCATTAAAAGCTCGAGAAGATGTTGAACGTTTAACGCAACAACTCAAAGATGAAAGTGATGAGTATGTAGCACGACGTTTAGAATATGACTTAGAAAGAGCCATTTCAAAGCTTTCCGATCAAGACAGACAGATCGTGTCGGCAGATGACCTGATTAATAAATTAAGAGATGAGCGAGCTCGCAATGTCAGACGACCTTATACCGGATCAGGCGAAAGTAGTTTTTACGGATATCGCTAAAACGTGTTCTGAAATTGAAAAGACAGTCTCAAAGATTCTCTTAGAAGGTCTTAAAGCACCCTATAGACCGGATATTGATATTACTAATACCCAATACCTAGAGATCAAGCTTGGGTTCTTAAAAACCCTTTTAAAGGTCTCTGGAGTTATTGGAATTATTGATTCGTCTTCAGTTAACATGCACGCACGACTAAGACTTGAAGAACTTAAACATTTTGAAAGAAAAAGGAAGCAGCAAAATGATTTATGAAAAACCATTTAATCAACTCTCTCCAGCAGAACTTGAAAGACTTTCAGTGTTAATGGGTGAGCTCGGAGAATCCGTTCAAGTCATTGGAAAAATCCTTCAACACGGCTATGAGAGTCAAGATCCGTATAACCCTGAACAAATTACAAATCGACAACATCTTGAAAAAGAACTCGGAGATGTCTTAAATGGAATCCATCTTTTGTGTAAAGCGTCTGATCTAGACATTAACATGATTCAAAATCAAGCAATTCATAAACGAAGTACCATTGGTCAGTGGTTACATCATCAAAATCTTGAAAAGCTTCTTGAAGATTAAAAAAAATACTAGAGAGTGAAGGGACATCCCTTCACTCTCTATAATGACTTACATGACTTTAAACTTTTTGACGACGTTATCTTGCAGTGTTAAGTCAAGATAGGTTTTAACGCTCACGATACTCCTTGGAACATTATGCGCACTATAGACAACAGGTGCATATGAACCCATTGTGACATGGACGACTTTCTTTTTCGAGAGCGCTAAACGACGAAGAAGACCATGACAATCAGAACTTGTTGTCGTTACAATGTAAAAACTTAGGTTAGCCCCAAATATAACTTGACGACATTTGTTTGAAATCACTTTATTGATCTGACTTTGTTCTTCAATAAAGAGTTTGATTTCTTCGTCAGTTACTTTTGTCACGGTATAAAAGTCCTCAATCTTCAGAGGAGAACCGTGGTAGTGTTGATTGGCTAGATTCAGAACATTGTAATAGGCACACGCTTCTTCAGCCGAGAGTTCTTCAGTCATGAAGTTTTCTGTCAAGACAGCAAAACGCATATAGCGCTCATGTTGTTCCTTAGAAAGAAGTTCATGCTCAAGTGCGTAAGTGAGCATCTCACCGACAACATTATCAGCAGGCGCAGCATCAGGGATCTTCTTACTATAAAAGCGTGTGCTGTTGTTTCGCATATGGTTATACCACTTACGCTCTTCTTCAGAATTGATCTGTTCCATCATCCCATGGTAGTATTCTCGGAACTGACTGACAGTGCCAGTTTCAAACCAGAAATACTGGTCAATGTCACTTGGAAAGGCATCACGAACATCAAGCAGAATAAGCTCTTTTCCATAACCTTGTTCTGATGCCTCGTAGATCATTTTAAAAAGAACCGCTGCAGTAAAACTAGCATGATCAGGATAGTTAAAGACCATTACCACTTTACGAACGGGTCGTTCGACTTCTTCTTTTTTCAGAAAGAAAGGAAGGCCAAGGATTTCAGCAACTTGATTCATGGTAGAGGGTTCTCCGGAGATAGTTAATTAATAAGCGCGTCCACTTACTCTATTAAAATTTAAGTGACTGAAATAAATTACAAAGATAATGACACAGAGGAGGGCTTTTGCCCTCCTCTGTGTCACTAAAAGAATTTAACTTCCTTTAATCATAGCAGCAGCATAACTTAATTGAAGATCACCCGACGCAGTCTTTCGAATAAACCGTATCAATGCCGTTGTGCCAGGATTTACAGTGGGTCCAATATTGAGATCCTGATCCCATTGATTAATTGACCACTCAGTTTGATCATTGCCATACGTCACAATAAAGTGCGTCGGAATCGGAGCCTCATTTTCCTGAAGCGTATTGACCATAGGAAGCGTATCTTTATAATACGCTTTTAACCAATCATTAAAGGTATCGTGCCCTGCTTTAAAGTTAACAAGGTTATTATTCTTTAAACCATAGACCTGGACACCAAAACGAGGATAACTTTCATTAGACTCTGTTGTCACTGTCCACGCAGCCTGAAGTGCATTAGTGGGAGGTTCATTAAGAACAATATCAACGACTTGAGTATGAATGAAAGGAATAAAACTTCCAGAGACATCCCTTAAGTTAATTGAGACAGCTTTACGTTGAAGATAACCATAGAGCTTTGGATCATACGGACCCGTGTTCTCTGCAAATTTAACATGGTTTGTGACTTCAAAACGAACATTACGAGAAAGATTTAATAACCACCAACGCATCCGATAACCAAACGCTTCGCCTTCCCAGAAAGGATAGCCAAAGAGTTTGACTGCGATACTGTTATTGGGGTTTGTTGTCACAATCCTAAAGGGTTTTGTGATGTATTTACCATTTACACCAGTAGAGGCATAAGCAATCTCACCCGGCGACATCAAATAACGTAAAACCAGGTCGTGCGGTTGTCCAATGATCGATGATAAACGACCCTGTAAACCTAACATTGCAAACTTACCACCATCAACAGGTAACTTTAATTTTGTACCGTCTGAATAATGAACCACACCCACCATGTTGAGTGCGTCCATGGGGATATTTAACGGGTAGTCCAGTTGATCAGCCACCGTAGGAGATAGCCAGATCGATTCCAGGGAGATTTCCGTAATGTATTTTGTCCCAGCATTAACATCAGTAATAGTGTCCGTATTTTCAATAAGAAGTTGACGTTTAGATACGACATGTCCATCGTCTGCATAGATGACAACCGTAATGCGTTCATTATTCGGAATCTTCCGTGTAATGTGGCAACGCTTAACGGATTTGACAGCATAATTAACATGACTATCTAAAGCTACTAATTCAAGAGGAACAGAAGTTGAAATAAAGTTCCCGCTCGCATCATACACCTTAGAAATGACTTCTCCACGTGCTTCACTAGTATCTGAGCCTAAGAAAATCTTAGCGTAACTACTCATTGTGCCATGGATTTTTAAACGCTGATCAACAGCTAAGGTATGAGGATAGACACTGTCATTTAAGTATGCACGATACGTCTCAGCGTCACTACCTGGACCCACGCCAAATAGAACATCATCTTCAGACAGAGAATAGTTCATTCCGGCTGGTTTAATAGCGCGCAGTGTCGGAACTAATGTAACAGGATCTAAGTGATCTACAATCCATGTTTCAAACGTCATCGGGTCAATTACATAATCATTTTGTCGAGGAACAAAACGATTAGAACCATATTCACCTTGCCAAATAACATTAATGTCCCAGATTCGCCATAAACCTTCGGGGTCATAAATAGGCACCACACCATCGACTGAACCTACAACATTACCAGCCATTTACTTAGCCTCCTAAGGATACATTTAAATACGGACTTAACTGAATTAGACCTTTTCCATACAGCGCAACAACGCGCTGCATGAATTTATAACTATGTAAATCCAAACCAACCGCAGCATTAAGCTGAGTTGGATGAATAACCACATAACGTTGATCTAATTCTAAGTTTTCATTCAAAGGATCAGTCTTGAGTAGATATTCATACGGTGCACAAATTTCTAGAATATCATTTTCATCTAAGACGCGTTCAATTTGACTTTTGTTAATTTGTCCCGATGCTAAGTCACTGACAATGTGACTAAAGAATGGACTATAGAGCAGATGGCGGTTTGAAATAGCACTAACCGCATCTCGCTCTGGTTGTGGATATTTCAAAGTCATGTAGTCTTCGATGCGTTGATCGAGGTCTTCAGATCGAGCACGAAGACGGTATGTTTCGTCTTGTGTCAAAGTACGCAAAGGTACAATGACATCTTTAATCTGATAAGGTGCACCGTTGAGTGCGTCTACAACACTCACTCCAGTGTGATCTTCAGAAAACTTAAGATCCGATCGATGTTTAAGTTCACCTCGTACGGTGATTCTTAAAACTTTATCGTCTCGAATATCAAACTCTGAGTCGTTCGACAAAACACCGTGTTCAATAAAACCATAGTCTTCAGGTTGTCTCATTTTTAGGTTTTGATCACAAAACCCAGTAAATCGAATATCGATCCGTTGAGATGAAGAGCCTGCAGGTTGTTTTAAATAGGCTTTATTAAAGATTACAACACGAGGAAATTGAACTGTATAGTCTAGGCCTTGAATCAATGCTTTTCCATTGAGCCAGATATCTAAATCCCCCATTGGAACAGTCATGACTTGATATTGATCTTCGACTTTTTCAGTTAGATCAAAATAATACGTACCCGCGACTGCATTGAGTTCAAGAGAATAGGCTAAAAACCTTTCATCCGTCCTGATCATCAAGTATTGATCAGATTCTAAGTTATTCCAGATAAGTGTCTGATCATCGATATGGTAAAGGTCACTTCCTGTAATATCTCTCCAATCATTATTTGGAAGACCGTCAACCAAATAACACATGTAGACACGATAACTATAGATAGAAGGTAGTGTGATCTGATCTTGTCCATAGATAACAGACGGAGTATCACTTCCAAGACCAGAAACCCCTTCAATCATTCGAGTATTGGAGTTTCGGGTTGTATAGACCGTTCCAAGAGTATGGTGGTAGTAATTAATTAAGTTACCTGAAGCGTCATGTTCATAGATAGTGCTTTTTTCATACAACCCTACAGGAAGTTCTACAACCTGAACACCGTTAAATAAACGGGTTTTTGTAGGTGTTTCACCGATCACTTTAGTGATTGCATTATATCCATAAGCACGCTCAATGAGATCAATGTCGATTGACGTATAGGGTGTTCTCATGAGTTCTGTATAAGCAGAGTGTTCTAGTTGAGCAGCTGTCCATTCTGGAATAACTGCATCGACCCCGACCATTGCTTGAAGAACATCTGAGTCATTCAACTTATAGAGTTCAAAAATACGTTGATGGTCATAGACAAGTGGTCTTTTCAGACCACTGTTTCGAATATAGAGACGAATGTAAAAATCCCGAAGATCAAGCGGTTGACTACTTGTCAATGAAGAAAGCGAACGCGCAATATGTTCAAAAGTATCAACCGGAACGCTATAGTCGCGATGAGTGACCATTCGCAAAGCGTCTTCTTTATTTCGATGAAGGTACTGACCTTTATACTTTAAACCGTCTTTTCTCAAAACATAGACATCAATATCGTCTAGATAGTCAATCATTTCTTCAACAGTCTTCGGATAATGAAGAAGGTATTTATAAGAACTATCGAGCGTACTGGTAAATGTTTTTAAACTGTCAACTTTTAAATCAACAACACGTTTTACAGAAGCATCATAAATGTACTCAACGACATCACCGACCTTAGCTGTAAAGAAATTGATCTCATCGACTAAGTGACCATTGACAAAACAAAAGACTTGTCCAGGCCGTGAGCGATGTTGAAGAATTTGCATCTGAATCGTTAAAATATCACTACTACGCTGAACAGTCAGTCCATTAGTTTGTGTCTTATTGACAAGACTATTACCTTGATTACTTTCGAAGAAAGCATTTGTATAAAGACGAAGATAAATTTGATCTCGCTGGTAGTCAATGGGTGATTTACCCGTTAGATCAATCGCAAAGATCAAAGCACGATCATCAGTGTACATGTAGTAAGCACGATGAAGGGCTAAATGAACACCGCTATCTGTATAGAGATCACAGAACAATGGTAATTTTTCAACGGTGTCACTAAACTTCTTCCAAGAAGCTTTTGTCCAGTTTGGAAAACGGGGTAGTAATCCAAGTACAGAAGGATGTGCTTGACCTACTTGAAAGACATGGTAGCGACGATCTTTTGTAGGAAGTTCAATTCGACGTGTCATGATGGGAAACGAAATCAATTCCCCACCAGGGCGTGTGATGCGTTGAGCAGCTAAGATAACTTGATTATCTTGCTCAGGACTACACCACACATTTTTACTGGCATGGTCTCTGAGAAATGAAAACATGATTTTCAGTCCTCAAAATCTTTAAAAATAATCTCATTATCAATATCTTCAAAACTGACAACGGTATCTTTCATTAAAGATTTATAATTCATTAAGAACTCCTCACCATTGCCACGCTTAGCTTGGAGTTCAATGATTTTGTATAACATTGAAGACTTATAGCTACGCTCAGTTGCTGTCGCATAAACAATAGAGATCCAAGTCGGAGGATGTTCCAAAGCTACACTGACTAGATCTTTTGAATTCGTACCATACCACGTATTACGAACCAACGTTAGAAGCATGGCTAAATTAAAGTCTCGAAGTCGAACATTCTCAATGACTTTCTTGACTTCATTACAGTAGTCTTCAATCCCCTTAATCTCTCCTAAGCCTTCAAATAAAGAATAGACTTCGGTTGCAGGGAATTTTGTCGTCTTAATGGTATGGATGACTGCTGTTTCAAGCGCGCTATCGGTGAGGCGAGTCTCTGTGGTGAAAAGGCTGTAGTAATAATACATTCCTACAGCTGTCACTTTCATTTGTTCTTGGAAATCTAAAGCGTATGCCCTGGCAATAGCTTGACTGAGCCAAGTGGCAAAAACTGAACCTGCAAAGGAGAAGCGAGTACGAAGACTTGATACTGAGTCTGAGACCCAGAGTAGGTTAAGAACAGCGCGACTCTTAGCAAGTCCATATTCGGTCTTATTGCGAACATTCAGTTCAAACTCACGATCAGTCAAAAACTCACGTGAATTTGGACGGAATAAACGAAGGTCAGAGATTAAATAATTCTGACCTTTATTATTCTCAATAAGGTAGGGATGGACGAAAGGAGGGATGTTGTTTTCTTCAGGTCCCCCAATCACAAAGACAGCAGCGCATTGATCGATCTTTTCTACCCCAAGCCGCCGATAACCGAGACTCCCGGTGATCAAAGCTTCTTTTAGGGAAAGATCTAGTTTCTTCATATCGAAGATCTTACCCACCGTTGTATCGTAACTCGTTTTGAACAGAGGCATTCTTTTTCTCCACTTCTTCTAAAGAGAGGATTTGACACATGAAAACCATCATTAATGGCGCGCCGGGAGTTGTCGACCATGGCGTCCAGGATCTGAGCACCCGGCCTTATGGCCGCGCTCCCGAGGAGCTTCCACAGCATCTGCCGAAGTACTTTATCTATGCTCAGAAGGGTCCGACCACTGAAGAACTCTTGGTTGGTAATGAGCGTCTTCAGATGTATGGTGAAGAAACGTTCATTGAGCGTAGTGAGTATTTTAACCATCAGACCTTACACTCCAACGGTGTGAATGCTGAAGGTAACGCGGCGATGTATGTTCGCATGGTGCCGACTGACGCAGGTCCGAAGCCCACTATTCGCGTCTATATGGATGTTCTGCCGACTCAGGTCGACGTCTATCAGCGTAACAGTGATGGTTCTATTAAGACGGATGTGGCAGGTGACCCGATTATCACTGGTCAGACCGCTGGTCACCGTGTGAAGTTTGTGGTTCAGCATCTGGACACTCATGCACTGGCTGAAACTTTCGGTGCCGCTGATATTGTTGTCGGTGATCAAGTCGATAGCGCCACTGGTGTCCAGTCGCAGCGCTATCCGATCTTTGAACTGGAACATTCGTTCATTGGTAAGGATGGTAATTTAGCCGGTATTCGTCTGTGGTCCATTAACTCGGATAACCAATCTGCGCTGCCCACTAAGCTGATGGCGCGTGAGAAAGTTTATCCGTACATGATGGCTGTGATTCGTAAGAACGCAGCAACTGGTTCGGCCAAGATGGTGGAATCCACCTTTGGTGAACAACAGATCATGGTGAGCTTTAAGCCTGAAGTGATTGATCCGTTGACCACTTCCCGTCTGTACTTTGGTGAACGTGCGATTGAAGACTATCAAAGTCTGAAGGATCCGCGTTATGCAAAGCAGTATGGAGAGTTTGGTCGGGTTAAGGTCTATCAGGATAATATCGATCTGCTGCTGGCTCGATTCCAAGCAGCCGAAGTGCCTTTCCTGAACGATGACTCTGACTTCACCGCTGAACCTGAAGATAAGCACCTCTTTAACTTTGTGACCGGTACGACTTCTCAGAACGTGCCGTATCATAGCTTTATCTTTACGGATTCCGATGACGCTGTTCGGTTCTCGCAGTCGACAAACGTCTATGCAGGTGGTGGTAGTGACGGTACAATGTCACACGAGCTGCACGCACAGCTGGTGTCGGAGTACATGAAGCGTTACGCTAATGAAAATGATGAACTCAACGACATCGCTTATCACGTCGAGAGTCACATCTATGACACCGGTTTCCCGCTTGAGACCAAGTATGATCTGATCTCCTTTATTTCGAATCGTAAGGATACTTTTGTGGTCCTGTCGCCTTCGGAATATGGCGAGCGTACACTGACCGCTGCTGAAGAATATTCGGTTGCTGCTGCGCTGCAGTCGCGTCTGGCACTGCATCCGGAATCGACCTACTTCGGTACACCGGTCTTCCGTGCACTGATTCAAGGGTGCGTGGGTCGTATTCGTGCTAGTCAGATCGTGAACCCGGTTCCGCTGACCTATGAACTGGGTGTTAAGTCTGCTCGTTATATGGGTGCGGGTAATGGTATCTGGAAGAATGGCCGTAACTTTGACGGCTTCCCTGGTTCACTGGTTGAAGAACAATATGACCTGTCGATCCGTTGGACGCCGGATAATGTCCGTAACCGTAACTGGGATGTGGGTCTGAACTGGGTGACTCGCTATGATCGCACGAGCTACGTCTTCCCGGCTATCAAGACGGTCTATGGTGACGATACTTCAGTGCTGACCAGCTATCTGACAGCTTGTGCAATTATCCAGCTGAATAAGATCGCTCATAAGGCACACCGGACCTTCTCGGGTATTTCGGGTCTGACGCCGGCTCAATTCACTAAGCGTGTAAATGACTTTGTGAGTGAACAAGTCCGTGGTAAGTTTGACGATCGTTTTGTGATTCGTCCGCGCGCCTATTTCACCAGTCTGGATGAAGTGCGTAACTACTCCTGGACGCTGCCGATCGATATCTGGGCTGCGGGCATGAAGACGGTGATGACGACTTACGTGGTCGCTCGTCGCATCGAAGACTACGCGGGCGAGTAATCCCTCTTCTACATTTAAGGAGTAAATAAACATGGCACGTCTTACCGATGCGCTGTTGGGCGCTAAGGCTTGGTCCACTGGCAATGATATGCCTCAGCTTGACCCGACGCTCGGTGGTCAGTTTGGCTGGGCGACCAATCCGGCTGAGTGGGTCTCCGCTCAAGCTTATGTTCCGCGTAACCTGATTCCGATTGTTCTGGAATCGCCTGAGTTCTTCCAGTTTATGCCTGATCCGGATAAATGGGTCATGGCTTGGAAGGTGATGATCGAAAAGCATGCTCGTACAATTGAAGGTCTGAAAGCGGGTCTGACAGTTGAAGTGGCTGAACATGCATTTGGTGGTGGTGGTGAGTTCTTCCAAGAATTCACCGATGTCAAGCGTGAACGCTCCACGCTCACCATCAACATGGTCGAAAAATACGGCAACGTTTTCCAGAACTTCCTGGAACGTTGGATTATGTATGGTCTGATGCATCCGGAGACCAAGACCCCTCTGACAGCGACACTGGAAGGTGGTGGTCCGGGCGATAACCTCGCCGACTGGTATGGCGGCACGATTGCTTTCATTGAGCCGGATCCGACGGGTAAGCGTGTTGTCCGTACTTGGATTTCGACCAATGTCTGGCCGCAAGGTACAGGTGCGATTGAAGGCAAGATGGATAAAACGTCTGCGCTTTCGATCAAGGAACTCTCGGTTGAAATGACCTCGCTGACCTTTATCAATGAAGGTACACGTGTCTTTGGCCAAGAACTGCTCGATGGGATTAATAAAACCTGGGCGAATCCGCAGGTCCGTGAATCTTTCATTAAGTCTATTTCGGCTGATGTGGCTTCTATTGAAAAAGGGTATTCTGAAAGTGTCACTAATATCGCAACCTCTAGGGTTGGGAATGTGATCTAATCTTTAATGGTTTAAAAACCAAAAAAGAAATCGTTCTATACAGAGGAAGAGGACCTAGGTCCTCTTCCTCTTATATTCTCTATTTAAAAGATCAGTTGGATACCATTCTGGATTTATAAAAATGTCTCCATTTGAAGAACTTCAAAACTTTATCCATCGTCTTCCTGATAAAGTTCAGAAAAACATTAAAATTGTTGAACCGAGTCAACTTCCAAGTCCTTTTCTTATCCACATTACAAAAGATCGACCAAATTCCTACACACCCAGAATTGGTTTTAGACAAGCCAACATGGAAGACCGAACCACGCCACGTATTACTGCTGCTACAACGTTATATGGCGCTATTATTGGTTATGCGGTTCTTCCTTATGATGTATTAGAATTTGGATATAAAGGAAAGGATTCTAATTGGAAGGGAGGACTTTACATTAATGCAATTCCTTTTGAATATGCATTAAAACCAAATGCTCGATTAGTCTATGATGTAAGAGCGAGTAATGAGCACTGGCTTGTAACCTATAACACTCAGACTCGTTACTATATACCCGAACAAATTGGAAAGTTATTTGTATCAGAATTAAAAGCATTACCACAAGTTAATCAAGAACCTAAGTACGTTATTACAGTTAAAATTGAAGTTAAAAAATCATTTCATTTTGATCCAGTTAATGTTTTAAATCCTGGGTATTACGAAATTACTTTTGACTATAATCGTAATTCTACGTGGGATATGTTTAAAACAACAAAAATAAAAGAAATTGCTAAAAGTGATTTTTTAAAAGAGAAACTTTTAGTGACTGCAAATCTTTCAATTGAAAATAAACCTATTTACGGTCGATGGTAAAAAAAAAATACTGACATAGAGGGAGAGGGTCTAGACCCTCTCCCTCTATGTCATCAGAAAAGATTACTTCTTCAGTGCTTCTTCAGCCATCTCTTTGATCGAGCGCTTGGCTGCGGCCAGTTGACCAGCGTTCTTGCCAGCCACAAACGCCACGTTGACCTTAGTGCTACCGTAGACGGTAGTGGTCTTATCCGTACCCGGAACGACCGCTTCACGGCTACGCGTCACACCATAACCGACGCTACCAAATGCACCCATCGGGATTTCAGCCGAAACATCATTCAGCTTCTTGTCTTTTTCCATAGCCGACACGGCTGCCTTACCGACAGCTTCCAGACCACTGGCAACAAAAGCCGTGGTATAGTTGGAAACTGCTTCAACCGTTTCCGGCGTCAGACCTTCGGGCAGATTGCTGTTAAAGACATCGCCGTCCGACGAGATCACACCGTCGGTTACCATGGACAGTGACGAAGCGATGGCGTTGACCAGATTTTCATCACGTTTTGCGCGGGACATAGATTACTCCTTCATTTATGGTATTATGGCAGATTGCCACAGGAAACTACTTGCGTTAAGAAAATCTTCCATTAAAAAGTGTTGAGCTCAAACCACTCTTTAAGAAAGAACTGAAGCGATGTGTGGTGGCATCGTTCAATAGAGATGTACACTGTTATCTTTTTTCTAAGAGCAGGGTCTCTTAGTGGATGATTTGAGCATAGATTACTGCCCAATATACTCGACCATTTCGAAGCACTTTAGCAACCTGACTTCCTTTCGGAATGAATTCATGCCAAGCATCTTCACCATCAAAAATCTGAAGATGAAGATCGTTTTTCAACATCACCAGTTTTGATCCAAGATGATATTGACCTTCAGAGTTTGAAAGTTTATATTGATCTTCATCAACGACATCTTCTTTAAGGAGAGTGTAGACTCCTGTGTAGATGATACTGTCGACTTCAATCGGTTCTACATAGAGTTTGGGATTAAAAGGCCAAACTTGATCGGATGCTGAGACATATCGAATCCCAGCTAGATCAACACGACGAGAAACACAATGAGAAGCCACATAGGCGCCACCAATGGCGTTATTAAGCTCTTTGAGCATGACAGACCCCTTAGATCAATTAAAATGGCACAGAACGCGTTTTAAGACTTCTTAGACCACTTCTCAACAACACTTTCTTGTTTCTTCTTTTCCTCTTGTTTATCTGCCTCAAAGAACTCACACGCGACTTCTTGATCAATGTGGTTCTTTTTAGCAAACTCTTTATCGTGACATGCTGCCGCCATGAACTTCTTTTGTTTCTCTGATTTTGAAGGCATTTATTAAATCCTCAAAAAGAAAAAAGCTGGAGAGGTTTTAAACCTCTCCTGACATTTGATGATTTTTTATTTGTCAAGGATGGCGGCAATTTGCCACATCCAGACACTGACGCCAGCGGTGATCAGAAGGACCGACCGAACAAGACCATTGCCATTCTTGCAAAGAGCTTTAACCTTATTCATGATGAACTCCTTTAAGAGCGCGTTGTCCATATAGTTCAACCAGTAAGATCCCAAGAATAATGAGTTGAATACTTGGGAGCAAACCCAGTCCAATGAACAAAGTTCGAATGATTTTTGTCTTGACCAGTTTCATCGACAGTATCGTAATACTCAGGATAACTGCGAAGTATCCGATGACAATAAGAATAGCAGCCATGATTTTCTCCTTTCAGGGCTTTGTTAAAATTGATACTAGCGTATCATTCAGTTAAGATATATATGGTTGAAAAACTTTTTAAACGGACACAAGTCTAGAGGCTTTTGCCTCTAGACTATGATTCAAAATTAATGAAGTTTTAAACTTGATAGACGACTGTGGGCTTTTAATACTTTAGGGACATAAGCCTTCATACCGTTTCTTTGATGTCCATTATAACACCAAAGCGCACGTTCTCGAGAACCTTTGTGACGCTTGATACAGTCTCGATAGATGACTGCACCCACTCTGACATTATCAAAAACGTCATAGTAGTTTGTAGATGTGAATTTGTCTCGATGCCACTTTACCTGGATTTGAGACAACCCAATACTTTTTCCATTAGTTTTGTTTAAAGCTCTATGCTTGAAGGACGACTCGACTTCTATGATCGCCAAAAGGGTCGTTGGATTAACATCCAATTCTTCTGAAGCTTTCTCGACAGAAATCAACAAAAGACTAGCATCAACACAAGACGTCTTGCAAGCACTCGAAATATACTTTCCTAATGCTTCTATTTTGTTTGAAGCTATTGCGTGCGAAGTCGTTGCATGCAAAGCCATAAGTACAAAACAACTACTTAAGAAAAGTCTAATAAAACAAACAACCATGAGGAACTCCTTATTTGGGGTCGTGCGTGATCCGTAGATCGATACTGCTCCTTTTTAGAAAAAAGGGGTTAAGGAAAAGTGTCAGACTATTTAAAGAGCGTACAACAAAAACATTAACTAACTTTCAATTAAGATATATAGTACTCAAATAGAATTAGAAAGTCATTATAACATACAGGAAGAGGCTTTTGTGGCCTCTTCCTGTATGGGATTACCATTTTGTATAAATAGGCTTAGAAGCCGTTTTAAAATGTTTCTGAGTAATGAATTCAACTGCTTCACGAGAAGATTCAGTCGCCATACCTACACGACTATCACTCGCAATACGCGTTAACATGGACTGAGTGATTCGCATAGCTTCACCGGCTTGTGAAGATTCATCAGTGATATTACCGATGCTTTCTGTTGCAGGTGAATCCCACTTAGAAGCTAATAAAATTCCACCTTCGTTGACTAGGTCAATCGCGATGATTTCTTTTAAGACACGAATACGTTTACCTTGATAATATCCTTCGTCTGCTAAAGCACGAATACTAAAGCAAACGTTTTCATTTGGATTTTCAAGAGATTCTTTTAACATCGCACCTTTAGGCTCTGAAGGCTTAACTTTTGCCATCATTGCCACTAAGTGCGGGTTATTGTATTCTGGATGATTTCGACCAAAGTTTTCATCTAACCAGAGTTCTTTAAAATGAGCACAGACGTTATCGCGATCGATATCGAGCATGCGTTCAAAGAACTTCTCATCTGTTTCACCGGGACGTTTCTTGGGGTGATTGACTTCAGCCCTCAAACAACCATTTGCAATTCGACGATGTAAAAGACTACCTGGACCAAAGAGTTCACGGACACCTTCAATGGTGTAATACCACGCACCTGTGTTGTTGTGAGTATTTAATCCCCCAACAATAAGTTCGTAGTAACCATCGGCGTCAGGTTTAATAACGCCACGCTTTTTAAGCATGGGTAACTTGGTGGCAGAGAAAAAGACTTTAGACATGATTAGGCTCTCAAGATACGTTCAATTTTTTCAACACGTTCACTGGGGTTAACCAACGCACTTACGATACCGTCGGAGAAATAGGCGCCAGCGAGCTTATTGACAGTACCCGGTGAAGACCAATACACACTACGCATTGGAACCCATTCAAGGTTTTCTTTGCTATAGTCTTTATAGTCTTTTGAAACTTCTCGAATATATTTGGTTCGATTTTCTTTACTACGTGCAATATATGCAGCCATGAATTCAACCACACTTGGCATAATTTCAGCACTCGTGCGAGCATGTCGTTTTGCTGTGTCGAAGATCTTACCCATGTCTTCGTAATCAACATACCAGGGAATCTTTCCCTTGAAGACAAACTCTTCAATCGCTTTATAGATTAAATTTGCACGACATACTAAGTCTTTTGTCTTAATAACAACTTGATCAGGAAGGTATTTAAAGTTATAATACTCTTCCCCATCAATAGTCGTTAACTCAACAGACGCAGCTCCAAGTTCGACATAAGCATTGACATTACAGAGAGCGTATTCACCACTCTCTAAAATGATGGCAAATAATCCATAGACAAAAGTAGAGGCACCGACTTGGGCAAGTTCAATTTCTCTAAAACGAACAGGAACCTGAATCGTAAGTGCGCTCTTGGTGATGACAGGTTTACCGGGAAGGTCTATGAGTTGATCTAAGACCTTCCCGGCATTGCGAACAAGTTTTGTCATTTCACACAAACAATCTGTTCTTCAAAATACTCACCCACATAACTGATCACGCTCAAGAGTGCTGCTTCACGTGGATCAATATTGGGGTTATCTCGAGCAACAATCGCCATTTCATTCAAGATTGAATACGCCGACGTATAGAAGAAACGCGCCTTTGCAATCAGGTGCAAAGCCGTATGGTGAACATCATCCATTAGACGATGATTTAGATGCTCAATTTCTTCTTGAATCAGAACCTGGATACGATCTTTGAAATTAGCACAGTTTTGAGCATATTCTTGTTCAAGTTCAGTCAGGTCATTTAGACCCATCATCACTTCATTTTCTACATAGTCTCGGAAACGCTTATGCATCTCAGCCTTAATATTTGTCTGAGAAAGCATGACGTAATTTGCCCATTGACGAAGCAGCTTTTCTTTAGCTTCTTCAATAGCGGAAACAGCGTACAAAACCTCACCACTGGCTAACATTCCCATCAAGACTTCAGGTTGACCACCTGACTCCAACCAAGCTCGATAGATTGATTTATTAACAACAATCTTCTTCTTACTGATAATAGCTTCAGTCACCAACACATTGGCTTCGTGTTGACGCTGAATAACTTTTAAAGATTTATGGATCTGAGAACCCGCATAGTCGATCATAGTACGCATAGCGGATTTATATTCAACTAAAGAGACACCTTTAGTCGGCATTACATTGGAAATCAATCGCGTACCAATCAGATACATTGCCAGTGCTAAGTCTAATGTATCGTACGGGTTAGCTCCAACGCCAGGATCGCCTAGCGCGTATAGGCCATTGTAATTCCCGCCATTGACGGTACGCAGTGCATCGAGCTGGTTAGAAAAATTGACAATATAGACAGCCTTAATAAAATTAGGGTCTTTGGTCTTTAACCATTCACCGACTAATGCATTAAGACGATTACTGCCAAGATTAACAAGATCAATATAAAAACTGTCTTCTTCAGGAACGTCTAATGTATGCGGAAAAGAACGATATTTAGAGTCCGTACCTGCATAAGCTTCTAAACCATCTGCTTGAAAAGATTCATCGAGAGCAATAGCAGGAATACTTCGTTGTTCAATTTCAAATTGTGAAACGGGATCCAACGGCTTTGCTGTATCCAAGTACTTCTGAAGTTTATTAGAAAGCTCAATGACTAAAGGTGCAACGGTATTGCGTGCATGAGAAATATGGCTTGTGATATACGGTGCTAAATCATTAGCTAATGCCATCAACTTGAGCGTATGCTGACTAGGTTCAACGTGATCCCCTGTTGTATATTCAACAGCACTAGCACGTTCTTCAGGTGAACGCAATGCGATTTGGTTAGGGGTATTCGGATTAACAAGGATTCGAGGCAGTTCAGTGTTATTCTCTGCTAAGACTGAAGTACTCAGATCCAGTAACTCCCCTAAAACAGAGGTAGGACGCGCTTGAAGATAGACATTTTTATCAGCGAGTTCTTTAGCGACAGCGGTAGCGTTAAGATACGTGGCTTGGTTAATCAAGATAACTCTCCTTAAATCTTACAATGAATTTTGTGTTATTTACGGTTCGTGACAGATTGTGCAATTTTACGATACAGAATATTCTGGATCATTTCACGCGTTAACACAGACCCATTGACCGCAGTACTAATGTCATTACCAGCCACTTTCTTAATCACCATTGCCGCTAATTCACCGGCGTTTGCTAAAACCAGTGCGCTTTCATGTGTTTTTTCGTTCACCAAGCCGTCCATCATCCATCTCCTTAAAAATAAAACCAGCTGTCTAGATGAGTTTTCCTAAAGCGTTTCTTTAACATAGAGACGCAATAAGCTCTTCAAATGATATCGGCTCTTCGATTACAACACAACAGACTAGACTGGGTTTTGTACCCAGTCTAGTCTGTGTGAAGATTAATTAACCTTTCTTACCTTCATAGATATCAACTGCCATTTTCCCTACTTTATCCAGTAAGGTAATGGTCGTTCCAATAATAGAGGGTGACATAACGCCTCGGTTTGCAACTGAACGATAACCGAAAGTAGCATCGATTTCCTCACCTTCTTCAGTATGCATTTCATACTTCTGTACTTCAGAAACCGTACTTTTCATTTGGTGTCCAAATACAGCTTTATCACCGACGCCTGTTCCAGCTACAACAGTAATATAGATTCGAATTTCAGCATGGTCGAGCTCAAGAGGTGTCCCTTCGACACGATATTCATCTGTCACGCGTCCTGAAATAACAGGACGATTTGACGCTTTGGCACTTTGAGCCATATCAGTGTCACTCTTGTCCGCTAACTTTTTAAGTGTCAAAGACATGTCTCGTTTATCACCGTGGTAAAAGACTTCAATCTTTTCCACTGTCCCCATCACACCCGCGCGAGGCGCAACATTTGATAAACGTTTAAGTGTTGAGAGGGCGTCTTCACTAAACTGTGTATGTGAAGAGGTAATCTCATCTTCAATAATCATTAAAATATCTTTCGGTTCAACCGAACTTCCCGGTTTCTGAACTTCAAGTAAGTTTTGATTAAATCGAACAATATACGACTTTACTTTTGTAACTTCCGTTTTAAATTTATCACTAATTCGCGCACTAATAGAACATGAGTCTTCGTGAGTTTGACTACATTCCATGAAAGCTGTATTAATGGCGTTATTGACTTTTAGAATAATTTGCTTTGGATCCAAGAAATCGGGTTCAAAGAACTTTGTATTGTAAGCGAGAATATCCCCTTTCTTAAACCGCTCCCCTTCTTGATAAGGAGTGACGACATCGTGAGGGTAATAGGTGCCTTCTGCTTTACCATAGAGTCGACCTAATTGAATCCCAGTCTTTAAACCAGAATCGTAGGTCACAATTAAACCTTTTTTATCTACACTACTTACGACACCATCTTCTTCAGCAGCAGTTGAGAAAAGTTTAGAAGTTCTCTTTCCAACAACAAACTCATATCCTGTTCGAAGATAAGGTTGGCGATAACCTGGAGAGGCGATGGTGTGTGAATGCTGGGTTGTGATGAACATGACTCTTTTTGGCCTAGTGTTCAACAGTGTTCGCTAGACACTGTCCGCGTCATGACACGCAGCTGTAGGTCTCCCTACAGAGCAGACTATATCTTCACCTTCGCCATAATGCGGTCAGGTGTCCCTTTTTTCCCTCTCGCTTGAGAGGTACAGACTGATAAGGTCTTAGAGTTAGAAGTTGTAGTTTTCTACGAAATATTCCGATTTTTCTAACCTATTTGCAACATACGCCATGTTAAACTTGTAGCGCATGTTGATCGGAATCCACGGAATAAACTCTCTGACAAAGTCTATTAGCCGCCTTAGGTTAGTCGCATTTAAATATATGCGAAAAAGATCTGATTTAGCAAAACCAGATTTTGAATCTATATGTATCGACGTCTCTAACCCGAATTTCTCAAACAACCTCTGTTGTATAAGCTGGTTTTCCGCCAACCCATAACCTTGAGTGTTTAGATACCCGAATCGAGAAATTGATCCATTTTGTTTTTTATGGATGATTAGACAACCGTCATCCAACCACCATAGAAGTAAACCGAGTGGATTTAAATTCCACAATAGCGTATCCAAATCCATTCCATAAAACTTAGCTATATCACCTTTTCTTATAACTCCGGTGCAGTAGCTGCGTTGACCTAGATTTGTATTTAAAACACTATCGTGATATCTTTTTGTTTCATAACCAACCTGAGATGCTAAGGACAGTTTGAATAAAAGATAGTTAGTTTGTGGTGATGTGTGACTGAGACGAAGACAAGGTGTTTCTTGTTTTAAATGACCGTCGCCAAGAATCATTCCTGCGATCATTCCGTCTTTGAGATGATGGATACCCATTTTAACTCCAGTGGAATAAATTCCAAATTATACTAACGTCAGAGGTTTTTCGTAGTT
>ERZ1645187.1512-NODE-1512-length-21352-cov-7.325633_pt1 | contig 21352 bp, 16 predicted proteins | sample MGYA00575352_ERZ1645187 | MGnify/ENA primary metagenome ERZ1645187 (study PRJEB40837, sample SAMN11349314) | freshwater sediment metagenome | isolation source: river sediment | host: Sediment | place: India: Wazaribad , New Delhi | collected 2017-02-21 ... | reverse complement strand
ATGGAAGAGGGGAGGCTTGCGGAGCCTGTGGGGGGAGTGGTGGAGGGCGGGGAGCGTGGAGGGACGCACGGCCAGGTCAAAGAGGGAAAGGTACCCCTCCAGGTCCCGCTGAAGGTCTTCCAGGGGAGAGGTTGTGACCAGGAGGAGCTCCTTGGGAACCTCCCGAAGGAGGTGGGAGAGGAGGTGGGCCAAGCCGCCCTCGGAGGGTCTGAGGAGGGAGACCCTCTCTCCCTTGGCGAGGCTATCCGTTAAGGAGAGAAAGGATGGCTTGGAGGAGAGGAAGAGGAGTGGCGAAGTCTCCATAGAGAGGGATTCTACCATAACCTGAAGAAAAGGGGAAAAGTCGGCGGTCAAGGGGCGAGGCCTTCCGCGACTAGGGGTGGCGAATATCCGTGGGAAAACAGGGGCGGAGGATCTTTTTCGCCTCCTCCCCGCCGGGGCGTGCGGTTGACACCTTGGGGCGTTGGTGGTAACTTTCCCATAGACTTGAAAAACAACGTTAAAGGAGTGTGGAATGAAACTGACGACTCTCAACGGTGCTCACAAGAAGCTTGGGGCGAAGATGGTCTCTTTTGCCGGATTCGAGATGCCTCTCTGGTACAAGAGCGCGACGAAGGAGCATATGGCCGTTCGGGAAAAGGTTGGACTCTTCGACGTCTCCCATATGGGGGAGGTCTTTGTGAAAGGGCCGGAGGCCGAGAAGTTTCTGAACCACATCACCTGTAACGATGTTGCCAAACTTCAGCCCGGCCGGATCCACTACAACGTTCTCATGACCCCCAAGGGCTCTTTCGTGGACGACCTGTTGATCTACAAGAGAGCTGACAACGACTACCTGGTCGTCGTCAACGCCTCCAACAAGGATAAAGACTACGCCTGCATGCTCGAACAGAGCGGCCGGTTCGACGTCGCCCTCGACGATCTCACCGATCTCTACACTCAGATCGCCGTCGAGGGACCTAAGGCTCAGGAGCTTCTCCAGGGTCTTACCGATGCCGACCTCTCTACGATCAAGTACTACCGCTTCGTGGAGGCGAAGGTCCTGGGAATCGACGCCATCGTTTCCCGCACCGGCTATACCGGAGAAGATGGTTTCGAGATCTACTTCAAGGGAGGAGTCGCCGAGGCCGAGAAGATCTGGTTCACCCTTCTGGAGAAGGGGGAACCCTTGGGCGTGACCCCCTGCGGATTGGCCGCCAGGGACAGCCTGAGGCTCGAGGCGAAGATGCCCCTTTACGGGAACGACATCGGCGATACGACGACGGTTCTTGAGGCCGACCTCGGGTGGATCGTCAAGTTGGACAAGGGTGATTTCGTCGGCCGTTCGGTGTTGGAACAGCAGCACCGGGAGGGTGTCGGCAAGCTTCTCGTAGGCTTTGAGATGGTCGACGAGGCCATCCCCCGTCCCCACGGTGAGATCTTCTTGAAGCTCGAGGATCAGGAATCCGTCTCCTTTGCCACTTCCGCCGGGTACATGCCCTTCATCAAACGGAACATCGGCATGGCCTACCTTCCCATCGCCGCCTCCGCAGTGGGAACCGAGATTTGGGTGGAGATCCATAAAGAGAAGAAGAGGGCCAAGGTTGTGCCTACGCCTTTCTACTCTCGGAAGAAATAGGGCCCACCGGTCTTCGGTGGCGGCTTTGGTCTCGCCGAGGGAAGGGCGATGAACCTTCCGCCTATCGGCTCTATTGCCGTCGAGGGTCCGCCAAAGAGCGGGAAGAGGATCCTCGCGGAACTTCTGGCGCGCAAGAGCGGGGGGCGTCTCGTCGAGGATGTCCGGGAGAATCCTTACCTGGAGAGTTTTCTCAGGAGGCCCGAAGACGAGAGGGCTCCGATTCTCACCCAGTTGGTCTTCCTCGTTCAGAGAGGGTTGACACTCCTCTCCCTCAACCAGAAGAGTCTTCTCCCGGGGCCTGTGTTTACGGACTTCCTGCTGGAGAGGGACAAGCTTTACGCCTTGCAGTTTCTGAAAGACGATGAGTTTTATCTCTACGATAGGCTCTACGCCTTGATGGAGAAGAACACGAGAAGACCGGATCGGGTTTGCTTCCTCCAACTCTCTACCCCGGAGCTGTTGAAGAGGGTCGAGCTCTACGGAACCCCTTCGGAGAAGAGGGTCTCCCCGAGCCTCTGGGGGGCTTTGAACGAGGCCTTCCAATACTTCGTCTTTCACTACCAGGGGACTCCTTCCCTGGTCGTCAAGGCCGACAACCTGGACTTTCGTAAAGGGAACCTCGGAGTCGACGAGATCTGGCGGGAGCTCCGGAACATGGACGGGAGGAAGCAGTTCTTCTTCCTCGAAGAGGGGAGAAAGGAATGAAGGGGAAAAAGGTGACCGTTCCCGGAATCATCCGGAAGAAGGGGAAGGAGAGGATCGTGGCCCTTACGGCCTACGATTTTCTCTCCGCCGGCATCGTCGAGAGGGCCGGAACCGATGTCGTCCTGGTGGGGGACAGCCTGGCGATGGTGGTGTTGGGGCATCCCAACACTCTCCAAGTGACCATGGAGGCCATGATCCACCACCTGAAGGCGGTCCGGAGGGGGCTCACACTTCCCCTCTTGGTCGCCGATATGCCCTACGGAAGCTACCACGTTGACAGGGCTTCCACGGCGCGAAACGCTCTTAGGCTTGTCCAGGAGGGGGGCGCCGAGGCTGTCAAGGTTGAGGGGGCGAGAAGAGAAACGATCGAAGCCATCCGGGAGTGTGAGATCCCCGTGATGGGCCACCTCGGTCTGACACCCCAATCGGTCAACCGGTTGGGAGGTTACGGAAGGCAGGGGAACACCCCGGAGGATGAGGAGAGAATCCTCGGGGAGGCCAAGCTTCTGGAGAGCCTCGGCGTCTTCTCCATCGTCTTGGAGAACGTTCCCGCCGCCTTGGCCGAGAGGGTGACCCGGGAACTTTCGGTTCCCACGATCGGTATCGGCGCCGGGCCCAAGTGTGATGGTCAGATTCTGGTCTTTCACGATCTGTTGGGACTCACTCCGGAGCCCCCTCCCTTCGTGAAGGCCTACGGGGAGTTTGGCGCTCAGATGGAAGAGGCTTTGCGCAGGTATGGAGAGGATGTCCGTATGGGCGTCTTCCCGAGGGAGGAAGAGTGAAGGTTTGCAGGACCGTCCAAGAGTTGCGGGAGGCTACACGGGTGTGGAGGGGGAAGGGTGAGAGCTTGGGCTTCGTTCCCACCATGGGGTGTCTCCACCGGGGGCATCTCTCCCTGGTTGAGAGGAGCCGGAGGGAGAACGACAAGACCGTCGTCTCTATCTTCGTCAACCCCCTTCAGTTCGGGCCCAAAGAGGACTTCTCCGTCTACCCTCGAACCGAGGAGGAGGATCGGCGGGTCTTGGAGCAGGGGGGAGCGGACCTCCTCTTCCTGCCCCGGGTGGAGGAGATCTACCCTCCCGGTTTTCAGACCTACTGCGAAGTCACACAACTCACAAAGCCTCTCTGCGGCCTCACCCGGGAGGGGCACTTCCGGGGTGTCACGACGGTGGTTCTGAAGCTCTTTAACATCGTCTCCCCCCAGAGGGCCTACTTCGGCCAAAAGGATGCCCAACAGGCGATTGTCCTGACCAGGATGGTTGAAGACCTCGCCCTGAACATCAACCTTCGGGTCTGTCCCATCCTTCGGGAGCAGGACGGTCTCGCCCTGAGCTCCCGAAACAGGTACCTCTCCCGCGAGGAGAGGGAGCAGGCGCCCGGCCTTTCCAGGGCCCTGGGGAGAGCCGAAAGTCTCTTCCTGGAAGGCGAGAGAGGGGCTCGGGTCTTGAGAGATGCTGTTCGAGAGGAGTTGGGGAGGCTACCCCTCTTCACGCCGGAGTACGTGGAGCTGGTCGATCTCGGGACCCTTCTGCCGGTGGAGAGGGTCGAAAGCAAGGCCCTCCTCCTTCTCGCGGGGCGTCTGGGACGGACGCGGCTCATCGATAACATCGTCCTTGGAGGAACCTATGTTGATCTCGGTACTCAAGAGTAAGCTTCACCAGGCGAGGGTCACGGATAAGAACACCCTCTATATGGGATCGATCACCATCGATCGGGAGCTCATGGACTTCGCCGGTCTCCGCCCTTACGAGAGGGTGGAGGTCTACGACATAGAGAACGGAGAACGTTTCGCCACTTACGTGATCGAAGGCGAGAGGGGGGGGAGAGGGATCGTCGTCAACGGCGCCGCCGCCAGGAGGGTCGAGGCCGGGGACAGGGTCATCGTCGCCGCCTACGCCCTCATCGGACCCGACGAAGAGGTAAGGCCGAAAGTTGTGCTCCTGGACGAGGAGAACAGGGTGATCGACGGTGCAAAGGGGTAGGGCCCTCCTCCTTCTGCTTCTTCTGCCCGCATTTCTCGGGGCTCAGGAGAATCTCTTTTCTTACAGGATCCCGGAAAACGGGATCTCCCTCTACCTCTTGCCGGATTTCAAGGTCCCCGTCGCCGCCTCGGCGATCTTCTTCCGTGGGGGGTCGTCCCAGGATCCGCCGGGGAGGAAGGGAACCCTCAACGTCCTCAAGTACCTGATGTTCGGTCAGACAGAGAGCCTCGCCTCCCATGAGTACCTCTTCTTCTTCCTGGACAGCGGAGGAAAGGCCGATGGCTATACGGCCAAGGACTACCTTGTCCTCTACGAAGTCTTTCCCTACTTCTATACGAACTCTGTCCTCTGGTTGGAGTTCGAGCGGTTGAAAGGGCTGAAGCCGACACCGGAAGATGTGGACAAGGCTAAGGCCTTGGCCCTGAGGGAGATCGCCGCCGAGAAGAGGAACAACCCCCTCTATTCCTCGCTCAAGAGGCTTGAGGGGCTCATCTACGGGGAGAGTTCGCCCTTCGCCCACTCTCCGGAAGGGGAAGAGCGGGCTATCCAAAGCCTTACCTACCAGGAGGTGGCCTCCCTCTACAGGAGGATCTTCTTCCCCGGGAACTTGACCCTCTTCTTCGGGGGGAACATCGATGTTCAGGAGGTCAGTCAGCAGAGCGTCTCCTTCTACTCCAAGCTTGTTTCCGGAGGGGAACCCTACCCTCTGCGCAGGGAGACCGATAACGGCCCCCTCCCCACAGGGCGCTACTTCTGGCCCTCCGAGGGAGGACTCTATGTCAGCCACTTCGCCTACCGTTTTCCCGCCCCGGACTCCCTCTCCAACTACTTTCTCTACAGGCTCATCGAGATGGCCTTCGAGGGAGCCTTCAGGCAGGAGGTTCTCAAGGACCTCAAGGTTGAGATTCGGAGTGACTGGGAGACGGATAGCCTCTTCTCCCAGGGAGGGTCTTACATCAGAGTCTCCCTCTTCACGGGCAGGAAGCTGGACTATATCAAGGCTAGACTCTCCCAGGCGAGGGTGGCCTCTGCCTTGCGGGAGAGGCCCATGGACGGCGGAGAGTTCTCCCTCTTGAAGGGGAGGCTCCTCTCCCGGCTCCTCCACGATCTGGAGTCCCAAGAGACCAAGATTCCGCAGATCGCCGAGCTTTACAGCCTCTTCGGGACGGTTCCCCAAGAGAGCGCACTGATCAGGGCGATCAAGAGCTTGAACGTCTATGACCTTCTCAGGGTTGCCAAGAAGACCCTGGGAGAGAACAGGAGCGTGGTCCTTGAGAGCCGTTGACCGGAAGCTTTTATGGTTCCTTCTCTTCCTCTTCCTACCGCCCTGTCTTGCCGGCCAAGCGAGAAAACCCATTCAGTTCACCTACCCCAACGGGTTGAAGGTGACCTACTACCACTTCCCTGGACTTACCCTGTCGAAGATTCTCTTGACCGTCGATACCGGAGAGGCGGGGACGGCCCTCAAGGGACGTGGACTGGCGGAAGTGGCTTTTCGTTCGCTTCTGAAGGGAGGGGCGGGGTTCTCAGAGGGGAGCATCCGTAAGACTCTTCAGAACGCCGGGGCCAAGGTCGAGGTGGAGACGGATTCTGAGAGGATGGCCTTGACGATCTCGGTCCCCGCGGACAAGACGAAGGGGATCCTTCGCTTCCTCGCCTCGGTTTTCTCTTCCCCGGCACTGGCCTCCACCGTTGTGGAGAAGGAGAAGAGGGAGTTGGCCGGGAGGTGGGAGAGGGCCAGGGGAGATCGGAGGGAGTTGTTTGAGCTCCATGGGGAGAGCCTTCTCTTCGGGGAGAGACACCCTTACGGGAAGAGCGCCAACAGCGCCGGGGTGAGAAAGATCTCCCTCCCTCAGGTGAGGAAGTTTGTCACAGAGGAGGTGGCACCTGCCAACATCGAGTGGACCATAGTGACCTCCTTGTCGGGAGAGCAGGTCAGAGATTCCCTCAACTTCTACGTCTGGGATAAACGTCTCGTCTTCAAGAAGGCGGTCCCCTCGGTTCCTCAGGAGAGGGAGAACACCTTCGTCGAAACCTCTCTGGGGGACGGGAAGGCCCTGGTCGTTCTTGCAGGTTTCCTCCCGGGCAGCTATAAAGAGACGACCCTCAACCTCCAGCTCTTCCTCCACCTCCTCAACGGTTATCTGGGAAGCCGGGCCAAGCTTTTTTTCCTCACCCGTCAGGGTGTGGCTCCGGAGAGTTTCTTCAGGCTCTACCGAGAGCGAGGATGGGTAGCCTTAGCGGTGGAGGTGTCCACCGACAGAGTCGGGGAAACGGTGAACGCCTTCTCTCTTTTGAAGGAGGAGATGGGCTCCTCTTTTCCAACCGACCTTGAGGAGAAGGACGGGAAGGCCAGCTTCGTGGGAACGAAGTACCTCGGTTGGCAGAGGCTGGAGAACTACTACCGGGACATCCTTGACCTCTCGCCCGAGAAGAGGGCAGAGAGTTTCCGCCTTCGGGAGAGAGTCCAAAGGGTTGAGGCCGAGAGGATCAAGAAGATCGGCCAGGAGTTCCTCTCCACGTCGAGGTTCATCGTTTTAGGCGACAGCGTTGTCAGGGGCTCCCTGAAGGGTTTCTTCCGGGTGGTCAAGGCGGAATCCCTGTGAGGGCCGAATGTTCCGTCGGTAAGTGTGATAAAATACTCCCATGAAGGCTCTGCGAGTCCTCGCTTTCTTCCTGCTTTCCCTCTTCTTTTTCTCCGCCTCCCCCTCTCCCTGGTCTCTGGGGGTCGTTAAGTACGCCAAGGCCGCGGCGTTTCTCAAAGAGAACGCTTTCCGGAGCGAGAGGACAGACAAGACCATGGCTTACGCGGCACTTCGAGGCATGCTCTCGGCCCTGGACCCTCACTCTTACCTCTTGGATCCCGATTCTTTTCAGACCATGAAGGAGGATCAAGAGGGGAAGTTCTACGGGATCGGCGTCCAGATCTTGCAGATTCAGGAGCGTTTGACAGTCGTCGCCCCCCTGGAGGGGACTCCGGCGTTCCGGATGGGAATCCAGGCGGGAGACGTGATTGTCGAGGTGGATGGGAAGTCCACCAAGAGCGTTCCCCAGCAGGAACTTCTCCGCAAGCTCCGGGGTCCCAAGGGGAGTGTCGTTCGTCTCGCCGTGGTCAGGGAGGGTTTGAAGGCGCCTATCCACTTCACCCTCGAAAGGGAGGAGATCCCTCTCCACTCTGTCTCCTACAGCTTCGGTATTCCTTTCTCCAAGAAGAAGCTGGGCTTGGTTGTGGTAAGAGGCTTCACGAGCGTCACCGTCGAGGAGTTCGACAAGGCCATGGAGAAGCTCTCCGGGAACTCTCTCCAAGGACTCGTTCTCGACCTCAGGTACAACGAGGGGGGAGACCTGAGCCAAGCGGTGGCCCTGGCGGATCGGTTCCTTGAGAAAGGCAAGCTTATCGTCTCCATCAAGGGGAGAGAGAAATCGATGAACCGAAGCTACAAAGCCGAGAAGAGCGACCCCTGGGAGCAACTTCCCTTGGTGATCCTCGTCAATCGGGGCAGTGCTTCGGCCTCGGAGATCGTCGCCGGCGCCCTCCAGGATCAGGGCCGTGCCGTAGTTGTCGGGAGTAGGACCTGGGGGAAGGGCCTGGTGCAGACGATCTTCTATCTCAAGGAAGATGTCGCTATGGCTTTGACGACCGCCAGGTACTACACCCCTTCCGGTCGGGTCATCCAGAGGGATTACACCCACTTGGAGGATTACCTTCTCTTCTACGAGGAGAAGGGGAACGGAGACCGAGGGGGAATCGTTCCGGACTATACGGTGGGAGCCCTCTCCTATGGCCCTCTTACGGCTCAATGGAGGGGAAAGGGGCTCTTCTTCGCCTATGCCAACAGCCTCTTCAAGAGACAGCTCCCCCTTTCGCTCCGCTTCTCCGTCGACTCCCCCCGTCGGCGCTTCTTCCTTGACAAGAGGGGGATTCCCTTTCTGGCTCCTCTCCCCGAGGAGATCGGCAATGACTTCCTGGGCTACCTGAAGGGCAAGGGAGTCGCCGTTGAGGGGGCTCAGGCCGAGAGGGAGAGGCCCTTCTGGACGGTTGAGCTGAAGAGGGAGATCGTGTCCAGATACTCGGGTCAGGAGGAGGGAATCGCCGCCGTCAGCGACAAAGACCCCCAGCTCGTCAAGGCCGTGGAGATTCTGGAAGGAGAGAGAGGTGGATAAGATCGGGGGCCGTGAGTTTAAAGAGGTCATCCGTCACGGCATCGAGAACCTCGTCAAGGACCGCTCCCTCCTCAACAAGATCAACGTTTACCCCGTTCCCGACGGAGATACCGGGGACAACCTGGCCAACACACTCAAGCCGATTCTCGGCCTTCTGGAAGAGGTCGAAGAGGAGAGAGTCGACCTTCTGGCCGCCTTTTTCGCGACGAGAATGCTCACGGAGGCAAAGGGAAACTCCGGGGTGATCTTCTCTCAATTCTTCTTCAGCTTCGCCAAGGCGGTCAAGGGACAGGAGAGTCTGACGACCACCGAATTCGGCGCGGCCATGGAACAGGCTGTCAAAGAGACCTATCTCTCGCTGGAGAGTCCCCGGGAGGGGACGATCCTCACGGTGATCCGGGTGACCGCCGAGGAGTTCAGCCGGGTGGCCGCCGGAGAGAAAGGCTTCGCTTCGGTCTTTGAGAAGGCCGCCGGAAAGAGTCGAGAGATTCTTGAGAAGACCAAGGAGATGCTTCCCCACCTCAAGAAGGCGAAGGTCGTCGATGCCGGAGGGTTGGGGTTCTACCTCTTCTTCGAGGGGATGGCGAACACCTTCAGGGATGGGAAGGTTCGGCTCTACGACATGAAAGACCGCTACCTTCGACCGGTGAAGAAGATGATCCGAACCCCGGAGGTCCGCTACTGCTCCCAGTGGGGGTTGAAGCCGCACTCTCCGGACAAGGAGAAGATCAAGGCGCTGATCAAAGAGCTTGGGCAATCCATAGTGATCTCCGGAGGAGACGATTTTTTCAACGTCCATATCCATACCAACGACCCGTCGGCCGTCGAGGCTCTTCTGAAGGGCCAAGGGGAGATTGTAACCAGGAAGGTGGACGATCTCTTCTTGCAGAAGGAGAACTTCCTCAAAGAGGAGTGGGCCCTGGTGATCGACACGGGGATCGATATCCCCGAGGAGCTGGAGAGGGAGAGGGGAATTCATCTCGTCCCCCAACAGGTTTCCATTAACGAAAGGTTCTATCGGGACAGGGTGGAGCTCTCCAAGGATGAGTTTTACAGAAGAATGCGCGAAGAGAGGGCCCTCGTCCTGAAGACCTCCCAGCCGTCGCCTGGGGATTTTAAGGCGGCCTACGAAGAGGGGCTGAAGCGGGCCAAGAGGGTCTTGGTCTTCTCCGTCAGCGGAACCCTCAGCGGAACTTTCGGCAACGCCCGTTCGGCGGTCCAACTCCTGGAAAAGGATCTCCAGGGAAGGGTTTCCGTAATCGATACGGGGAACCTCTCCTTGGGAGGGGGACTGCTGATCCTCTATGCCTTGGATCTGTTGGACCGAAAGGTCCCCCCGGAAGGGATACCCGAAGCGATAGAGAGGGTGCGGCAGGAGGTCCTCTCCCTTGTCTATGTGGACACCCTGGAGTTTGCCATCCGTGGAGGCAGAGCCCCCAAGATCGCCGGCTTTTTAACGAAGTTTCTCGGGGTCAAGCCCCTCCTGGCCATTGCCGGGGGAACCCTCGTGAAGGCCGGGTTCATGGGAAGCTCCCGCCGCGCCGGCGAGAAGATCGCAAACAAGTCTCTCGAACGGTTGGACCCCAGCCGGGAGTACTACGCGGGAATAGCCTACACGACCGATCGGAAAGAGGCGCAGGTGGTGGAAGAGAGGATAAGATCGTCGGGGATACGCTTCCGGAAGATCGTTTTCTTGAGCGTCTCTCCGGTGTTAGGGGTTCACGCGGGCCCAGGAGCCTTCGGCCTCTTCACGCTTCCTGCTGGCTGAACCGCTCTAAGACCGGGCAGATACAGGCGGACATAAAGAGCTCTTGAAACTTATCCAGCAACTCCCTCATAGGAAGTTCTCCGTCCAGGAGGAGGTCGATCTTCTCGGGGTTAAGCCGGAAAAGGATATCGTCCCCAACGGAGGTGACGTCCGCGGATTTGAGGATCATCTCCCACTGGTCCAGAGAGAGTGAGACGGGGAGGGAGAAGAGATCTTCGCCGAAGCGCCGGGGAGCGACATAGATAGGAGAGGTGGGGTTCTCTTCGCTGGGGAGGGGCCTCTTGGAAGCGGAGAGGTAGAAGCCTCTTTCCGAGAGCCCTAAGACCCTGGGCCCCGCTCCCAAGGGCAAGGCGTGGGGGGAGGAGCCGAACCCCATGGAGAAGAAGAGGGAAAAGAGCTTGGGGAAGATCTGGTCCGCTGGAGCGGACTCTTTCTCCAGGAGCCGGGGGAAGTCGGAGGCGACCTTCGAAGAGAGTTCGAGGAAGAAGCGGACATCCACGTAGGAGGGGTAGCATTTCCTCCACTCTTCTAGAAAGAGGGCCTTCAACTCCATGGAGCAGCAGGGGTGGCGGAGGAAGAAGTGAAAGAGCTTCTCCTCCTTCTCCTCGTCGCTGAGGCGGAAGAAACTTTCCCCCTTCTTGGAGAAGCGGAAGGTCCTTAAGATCGGATGGACGTCGAGAACCTTATGGGCCTTCTGAAACTCCCAAAGCAGGTCGAAGTACTCCTCGGACCAGCCGTAGAGGTCCAGGAGACGTCTCAAGTCTTTGTAGTAGATCTTCTTCGTGGTGGTGGAGCGGACGTCCAGTCCCGTGATCGCCAGCAGGGCCGTCCGGAAATCTTTCAGAAAGGGGCGGGTATACTCTTGTTCGCCGCTTTTCGGGAAGAAGTAACGGCTGCGGAGGTCGGTGACGATCTGTTTCTCCCTCTCCCGGTAGCGGCGGAAGAGGGGCTCTTCGAATTCCGAAGGAACCGCGAGCTCTTCGACGAAGAGGCGGGCCCTGTCGGCGACGGGGATGAGAAGGCCCTTGAGGAGCAGGGAGTAGAGGGGGCTGTCCCCTTTGGCCTTCTGAAAGAGGTCCTTGACGTAGATCTTGTCCCGGTCGGTAACGTTGTTGAGGTTGGCCGAGAAGGTCTCCTTCCAGAAGGTGTCGCTTCTGCTGTAGTAGATGGCCTCTATGACCCTCTGCTCCTTGGGGGAGAGGGCCTCCTGAAGACGAGGGAGTGAACGGGTGATCACATGGTAGATCTTTCGACAGAGGTTGATCTTGTAGGGGAGGGAGTTCTGAATGTTCAAACGTGTTCCGATCTGTTCGAGAACGCTCTCTTCGTACCCTTGCAAGGCGTAGAGCAGGGAGTAGCAGGAGGGGGAGAAGAAGTCAGAGACGAAGTAGTACTCGAAGGGGATGTAGATCTCGCAGTTCGCCTTGTTGGTGTAAAAGATGAGGCCCCTGTTGACCAGGAGGGGGAGAAGGGTCTTGTGCCTCTCCGGGCAAGGGCCCCTTCCGTGGTGGGGAAACATAGCTCGGAGCAGGTCTCTGAACTCTTCGATGTAGGTGCCGACCGTCTTTATGAGGTAGGCCTCGCTCCCGAGGACGTTGATGAGCTTTTTTTTGGCGATGAAGGCGCGGTTCTCTTCGATTCCGAGGTGCTTGGCCAGGCAGAGGCACTTATCGTCGGGAAGGCTTTCTATGATGTTTTCAATGAACATCGCCCCCCCTTGGGGAACTTCTCTTGTCCACCTGTGAGACTACTCGATCCGTCGTAGTCATCTTAATTCATTATAGCCCACAAAAAGAGGCTCGTCAAGTTTGAGGCAACTGCAGAAGTGCTTCAATAGAGGAGATAGCGAAGAGAAGCAAAGTTTGGTCTCTTTTTGAGACATTTTTTGACCTTTTTGTTTTCTCTTTTTAGAAAAACTTCCTCCGTTGTGTCCCGATTCGGAGATGGGGTACAATGGAGAGGATGAAGAGGGTCAACGTTCTCCTAACAGCGGCATCAAGAAGAGTCGCCCTGGTCAGGGCCTTCAAGGAGCTGGAAAACCGGATGGAGTGGGCGGGACGGTGTATCGCCGTGGACTGCGAGCCCCTCTCTCCGGCGTTGTTCTTCGCCCACCGTTACCATCTGGTCCCCCCGATCTCCGATCCCGACTACAAGAGAGGGGTCCTGGACGTTATCCGGAGGGAGAGGATCTCCCTCCTGGTGCCGACCATGGACGAAGAGCTGATCCTCTGGGGTGAGAGTCGGGAAGAACTTGAAAGAGAGGGAGTCTACGTGGCCTGTTCCTCAGGCGACACCGCCCGAATCTGCAGGGACAAGGTTGCCACGGCCCGTTTCTTTCGGGAGAGGGGATTCCCCTTTCCTGAGACCTGGGAGGGGGAGTCTCTTCGAGGCCACGAGGGGGAGCTGCGCTATCCACTCTTCCTGAAGCCCCGCTGTGGAAGGGGGAGCGTGGACGCTTTTCGGATCAACACCCCCGAGGAACTCCGGTTCTACCTGCCCCGGGTGGAGGACCCTCTCGTCCAAGAGTACCTTGTAGGCAGGGAGTTCACCGTAGATCTGCTCTGCGACTTTCAAGGACGTTTGATGACCATGGTCCCCCGGGAGAGACTCCTCGTTCGTGCGGGCGTCTCCGACCGGGGTCGGACGTTTCGAAACCCTGAGCTGGAAGGGCTTTGCGCGGAGGTTGCCAGGGCCTTGGAGATTCGAGGACCCGCAAACCTTCAGGGGTGTCTGGGGGAGAGAGGGATCAGCTTCTTCGAGGTGAACCCCCGCTTTTCTGGTGGGATTCAGCTCTCCCTCGCGGCAGGCGCGGATCTTCCGGGAACCCTCGTCTCCCTCGCCGCGGGGGAGACGGTACGGCCCTCCCTCGGAGAGTTTCGAGAGGGGCTCTACATGACAAGCTATGCGGAGAGTCTCTTCCTTGAGGCTCGGGATGACCGCTTCGAACGGACTGGGGAATCTTCGCGGGGGCCAGCCTTTACCGTGGGAGGGGAGAGCCGGAACCCCCGCGAGAACCGTTCATAAGGGGAGGGGCGGGAACTTTACTCCCTCCTTCTTCTCTTGTACAATCTCTCTTCCTCTTGTTCCTCTGTGGAAGCGGGGGAAGGGTTCAGAGAGTCGCTCGTTTCGTCAAGGGAGACGGCTTCTGCTTCTGGAAGAGGACGAATCCGAAAGGCCTCGAAACGAAGGAGGAGGTTGAGTGAAGGTACCCGTAATCTTGCAGGCTCGGATGGGGTCAAGCCGTCTTCCCGGAAAGTCGCTCCGGGAGATTGAGGGCAAGCCCCTCCTTCAGTGGGTGATCGAACGGTTGAGGCTCTCCCTTTCCGGAGAGGTTATTCTTGCGACGACCAGGAAGGGGGAGGACGATCCCTTGGCCTCCCTGGCCGAAAGGCTGGGAGTGCCCGTCTTCAGGGGGAGCGAAAGCGATGTTCTGATCGGCTGCTACCGGGTCTCTCTCCTCTACCCGGCCCCCTATTATGTGAGGGCCACCGGGGATAACCCTCTGGTGGATCCTGGCTCCATCGACCGTCTCCTGAAGGTCATCGAGGGGGGAGGAATCGACTACGCCCTCGAGAAGGGCCTTCCCTACGGAGGAGCCACGGAGATCTTCACCCGGCAAGCCCTGCATCTCTGCTACCGCTTGGGAACCGCGCAGGACGAGAAAGAACATGTGACCCTCTTCATGAAGAGAACCCCGGAGCTCTTTAAGGCTCTCTACCCCGATGCACCGGAGGAGCTCCTCGCCCCCCTCCTCAGGCTCACCGTCGACACCGAAGAGGACCTCCTGCGGGTCCAGAGAATCTACAAGAGGTACCATGGCGAGAGGGGGGTCGAACTCCCCCGGGTCGTGGCCGACTACAGAGAGGGAGGGGAGATATGACGAGAGGGCTCATCGGTGTTCTTCTCTCCGGAAGGGGATCCAACTTCAAGGCTATCCTGGAAGGGTGCCGAAGGGGAGAGATTCCAGGGACCGTCGGCATCGTCATCTCCGATAACCCGAACGCCCAGGGGCTTGAGATCGCGCGCCAGGCCGGAATCCCGGCGGTGGCCCTTGATCCGGCCTTGAAACGCAAAGAGCGGAACGAAAGGATCGCCGAACTGCTGAGGGAGTGTGGTGTCGAGCTCGTCTGCCTGGCTGGGTACATGAGGATTCTCGGGCCCGAGGTGGTCAACCTCTTCCCCGGAAGGGTTCTTAACGTTCATCCGGCCCTGCTCCCCGCATTTCCGGGTCTGGAGGCTCAGAGGCAGGCCTTGGAGTACGGAGTCCGCTTCGCCGGATGCACCGTTCACTTCGTGGATAACGAGTTGGATCACGGGCCCATCGTCCTCCAGGCGGTGGTGCCGGTGGAAGAGGGGGATACCGAGGAGACTCTTTCGGCTCGGATTCTGGAACAGGAACACCGGGTGTACCCCGAGGCGGTTCGCCTCTTTCTCCAGGGGCTCCTCTGTTTAGAGGGGCGGCGGGTCCGGATTCTCCCACCCCCTAGGGGTTGAAAAGAGAGGGGAAAAAAGGTAAAGAGAAGGTTATCCCCTTGGAGAGAGTGCCTTCTATGGTTGCTGAAAAGAGAGAGAGTCTTGCCGGAAGCGGAACCGCGGGTTTTGCTTCGACAAAGAAGCCGAGAATTCTTTTTCTCGACCTTCTCAGAGGCTTGGCCATGGTTGTGATGATAGAGGTTCACATGGTGAACAGCCTCCTCAACCCGGCCTATCGGGGAAGCTCATGGTTCCCGGTTCTCGACTTCGTTAACGGGCTTGTCGCCCCGACCTTCCTCTTCGTTTCCGGGGCGGTGTTCGCCTTTGTCTCCGAACGGAAGAGACCCTCTTTCCTCAACTTTGGGCCGGAGTTTTGGAAACAGGTCACAAGGATCGTCTTTATCCTCTTCCTCGGGTATACGCTCAGGCTTCCTTACTTCTCCTGGAGGAACCTCTCCCGGGCCAGGCCGGAGAGGCTGGCCCAGCTCTGGAGAGTCGACGTCCTCCAGTGCATAGCCGTTGGGCTGACCCTTCTCTTCCTCCTCTGCCTACTCTTGCGTAGCGGCCGAAACTACCGGAGGGCGCTGGCCGTTCTGGGTTTCATGACCCTCCTCATCTCGCCTTGGGCCTGGAGCGTGAACGGCCCATACCTTCTTCCACTCCCTTTGGCGGGGTACCTTAACCCCCAGAGAGGTTCCCTCTTCCCCCTCTTCCCTTGGATGGCCTTCATGTTCTTCGGGGGACTCTTCGGTGCCCTCCTCGGTGAGGCGAGAAGGGAGGAGAGGGAGGAGGAGTTCTTCAAGAGGCTCTTGTTCCTCTCGGGAGGGTTGATCCTTGTGGGAGGCCTTTTCATGCGCCCTTTCCTCAACCCTCAGCCGCTCTTCGCCCCCTCCCGGCCCAACTACTTCTTCTTTCTCCTCAGGTTGGGCCTGGTGCTTCTTCTGGCGGCCTCCTGCTGGCTCTTTGAGAGAAAGAGGGGCCTCAACTCCCGTTCCCTTCTGATGGCGGCAAGCGCGGAGTCGCTGACGGTCTACTACTTTCACATCCAGCTGATGAACCGGAAGCTCCTGATGGGGCGAAGTCTTGTTTCGAGAATGAAACATACCACTCCCCCTCTCACCCTTGCTCTCCTGACCCTCCTCTTGATCGGGATTATGCTTCTCTGGGCCTTTCTCTGGAACAGGTACAAGGAGAGGGATCCCCGAAAGGCCCTCTTGACGGCGCGAGGGGTCATGGTTCTGGCCGCACTTGTCTTCTTTTTCGGGTAAGCCCCCTCTCCCTGGGTATGGTAAACTATAGTCACATCCGATAAGAGAATGGAAAAATCGAAGAACCGTATCCTCCGTGAGGGAGCCGTCATTGCCGTCGGCACCTTGATCACCCGGGCCCTGGGGTTTATCAGGGAGATTCTCGCGGCCTTCTACTTCGGGAGCGGGGCAGTCTACGACGCGTTCGTCGTCGCTTTCGCCGTTCCCAACCTCTTCCGGGGAATCGCCGGAGAGGAGATGTTCGAGAGGGCCTTTCTCCCTCCCTTCAAGAGGATGAGGGGAGAGGGGAGGTCCGAGACGGCCCGGCGGTTTCTCTTCTCCATACTTGTCATCTCGACGGTGGTCGTCCTTCTCTTTACCCTTCTGGCCTTTCTTTTCGCCCCCTCGCTGGTCCACTTCCTCGCTCCCGGAATGAAGGGGGAGACCTTTCTACAGGCCCTTCGACTCTCCAAGGTTCTTCTTCCCTTCCTGCTTCTCATTAGCCTGGCCTCTCTGGCCGGGGCCCTTCTGCTCTTCTCCGGCCGGAGTCTCCTTTACGGGCTGGCCCCGGGAGTCGCCAACGGGGCGCTCATCCTCTACGTTTTTCTCTTCCAGAGGAGTCAGGGGATCCTCTCCATGGCGGTAGCCGAGCTTCTGGGTGCCCTGGCATCCCTTCTTTTCATGGTCCCGGCGGTCATGAAGATTCTGAGGGAGCTCAAACGGGAGGGAGGAGGGGGGAGAGAACCTTCCCGGGCGGTCACCCGTTCTTTTCGGGAGGGTGGTCATATCTTCTGCTCCTCTCTGATCAACAAAGGTGTAGAGGTTGTGGACCGGGTCGTTGCCTCCCTGATCGGGACCGGAGCGATCTCCTCCCTTTGGTATAGCTTCAGGATCACCCAGCTTCCCTTGGCGATTCTCTCCCTCTCCCTGACCAGGGGGATCGCCCCTCAACTCTCTCAGATGAAGGGCGAGAAGAACAGGAAGGGGTTCAGGGAGTTGGTCCAATACGGCTTTGATCTGAACCTTTTCGCCATGGTTCCTACTACCATCTTCTTCCTCGTCTTCGCCCCGGACATCGTCGCCCTCTTCTACCGTCGGGGAGCCTTCGGGCAGAGAGACGTTCAGGAGACCGCCCTCGCCTTTTTCTTCTACGCCTTCGCCCTTCTCCCCCTGGGCATCGTGACCTTCCTTGGGCGTGTCTATTCGGCCCTGGAGGACAATAAACTCCCCCTCATGGCGGCTCTGGTCGGAGGCGGCGTCAACGTCGCCTGTAAGGTGCTCCTCTACAAGACTCCCCTTCGGCAAGGGGGGAACGCCCTGGCGACCGCCATCGGTTTCTTCCTCAGCGCCTCGATTCTTCTCATCGCCCTGAAGAGGTACAGGATGCCCCTCAACGGCAGAAATGTTCTCCGCTCCTTGGGCCGTCTCACCGTGGCCCTCTCACTCTTCCTCCCCGTTCTCCTTCTCGGTCGACTCCTGATCTCTCCGAAGGCTCCCTTCCTCACCCTGGCTCTCCGGCTTGGAGTGACCGCCTTCGCGGCCTTCGGGCTCTACGGCCTGCTGGTTTACGGCTTTCTCCGTGACCGTTCTCCGGGTCCCCGCAGGGTGGTCTTGACCGGCGGAGGGACCGGAGGCCATGTCTACCCGTCTCTGGCGCTCTGGACTCTCCTCAAGGAGAGAGGACTCGCCCAGGAGGCCCTCTTCCTGGGTATTCCCGGCCGTGCGGAGGAGGCCATCGTCCCCAGAAGCGGTGTCCCTCTCAAGTTCATTCGCTCGGCGCCTCTGGCTTCTGGCTCCCCCCTCCAAAAGATCGGTTCCCTCTTCGTGATCCTTCAGGGGACGCTTCTCTCCCTGGTGCACATCTGGAGGTTCAAGCCCCATATGGTGGTGGCCACGGGGGGCTACGTCTCCGCTCCGGTGATCTTCGCCGCCGCCCTCCTCCGTCCTGTCCTGAAGTTGAAGATCATCGTCGAGGAGCAGAACCTTGTCCCGGGACTTCTCAACAACCTTGCCTCTCTGGTGGCCGACCTCCTTCTGGTCAACTTCAAGGAGACCGCCTACTTCCTCTGGAGCAACCGGTGTGTCTACGCCGGTTACCCTGTTCGGCCCGAGTACGGTCGTGGGGAGAGCCGACGGGAGGCGCGGGCAAAGTTGGGGATACCGGAGGAGGCCTTCTTGGTCCTCGTCTCCGGCGGTTCTTTAGGGGCCAGGACGATCAACCGCAGGGTCGCCTCCTCCCTTCCCTCCCTGAGCGGCTATGGGAACCTCCGTATCGTCCACTCTACAGGGTTGAAAGAGGATGAGTACTACTCGGCCTTCTCCGATACCCTGGCGCAAATCCCCCCCAGCCCTCTCTACAGGCGTGGGAGAGAGGAGGGTTCCCTGGAGAGGGTGGATGGAGAGCCCTTTTACCAGGCCAAACCCTACCTTCACGATATCATCGACTACCAGAGGGCGGCGGATCTGGTGATCAGCCGCGCCGGTGCTGGGAGTCTAGCGGAGATCACCGCCCTTGGGAGGGCCGCGATCCTCGTTCCCAAGAGGGGATTGCCGGGAAACCATCAGGAGCTGAACGCCATTGCCGTCGGCGAACAGGACGGCGCCGAGGTTCTCTTCGAGAGGAGGGACCCGTTGACCGGGGAAGAGTACCTGGAGGAGGGGGAGTTCCTCCGCCTCGTCGATCTGCTCTACGGGGACGGGGAGAGGAGGAAGAGACTTGAGGAGGGCGCGGGAAGGTTGTTCTACCGTCAAGCCTCCGAGACGATCGCCTCCGTGGTCGGAAGGGTTCTGGAGGAGCGATCGGTTTCCACCATCGAAGAGTCGGTGGAGCCGAACTTCGTCAAGTTCCAGCGGCAGTTCGACAGCCTCATTCTCTACTTGGACAGGATCTTTGCCTCCAAGGGGAAGGAGAACCTCTACTGCCGCTTCTACAACATCCAAGTGGAGGAGGCTCTCAGGAGCGACAGGTTCGAAAGGCTGAACAACGGGATCAAACTCGCGGGGGCCCTGAGGAGGGAAGACCTTTTCCCGGTTCTCTACGAGAACTACTCCCGGTACAGCGGCTTTCTGAGGCGCAACACCCTGATCGCCTTGGGGAAGTCGGAACACTACCACCCGGAGTTTTTGAAATACGTGAAATTGGGGATGGGGGATAACTACTACGAGGTACGCCGGGAGGCGGTCTCACTCTTCCGCCGCTTCCACGTGGAACTCTCCCAGGATCAGGAGATCCGGAACCGGGTCTTACGACTCTTGGGCCAGCGCTGGGAGAGCTTCGAAGTCAAACAGGAGGCACTCAAGGCCGCGGCCCTCTTCCTCTCCCAGGAGGAGTACCTTCGCCTGACCCGACCCTTCCTGGCGTCGAGAAACATCCGTCTCCGAGAGGCTCTCCTGGAGAGCCTGGACCGCGCCGTCAGGGATGGACGGTTTCTGGATAAGGAGCCCCTCTCCCTCTTCCTCAAAGACATGCTGATCACCACTTCGGAGTTTAAACCCGAATTCCGAGTCAGGGAGAGGTACCTACGGGTGGTGCAGCACTTGGAGGAGAGAGCGACCCATGGTTGAGCTGATCATCAGACTTCTTCAGTCCTCGGGGATCGATTACGGCTTCTTCCGGCTCATCAACTACCTCACCTTCCGAGCCCTCATGGGGATGGCGACGGCCCTCCTCTTCTGCTTCCTCTTCGGTTTCCGTTTCATCCTCTTCCTCTACCGCAAGAAGTTCAGGGACACCTCAGGGGAGACTCTCTCCATCAACGCCTACTCCAAGCGGGGAACCCCGACCGCAGGCGGCCTCCTGATCCTGTCGGCGACCCTCTTCTCCCTGATCCTCTGGGGAAGTTGGGAGAACCGTTTCCTCCACGTGTTGGTGATCGGTTACATCTACCTCACCTTCGTCGGGTTCTTGGACGACTTTCAGAAGACCCGTTTCAAATCCTCTCTCTCCGGGTTAAGCCAGATGGGGAAGACCCTCCTTCTGCTTCTCTTCCTCGTTCCTTACGGCCTCTTCTTTCTCTCCCCCTGGAATCCCGTCCCGGAAGTCATCCGGACCCAGATCTTCATCCCCTTCTACAAGCATCCGGTCCTGGAGCTGACGCCCTTGGCCTTCTTCCTCTTCCTGGTCTTCGCCATGTTCTCCATCATCAACGCCGTGAACATCACCGATGGCATGGATGGGCTCCTTGGAACGACCTCCATCCTCTCCATCGGTGTCTACTCCTTCTTCTCCTACATCGTCGGGAACGCCATCGCCGCGGGTCACTACATCTTCCCCTTCATCCGGGGAAGCGGAGAGATCGCCGTCTTCGGGGCGACTCTCATCGGGGGGATCATGGGCTTCCTCTGGTATAACACCTATCCCGCGGAGGTCTTCATGGGGGACACCGGTTCCCTCGGCATCGGAGGGGCCTTGGCGATGATGGCCTTCTTCACGAAGCAGGAGATGTTGTTCCCTCTGGTTGGCGGGGTCTTCCTCCTGGAGATCTTCACCTCCTTGATCCAGGAGAAAGTCGGCTACAGGATGCACCGGAGGCTTGTTTACCGCGCCCCTTTTCACCACTCCCTCACCCACCGGGGAACCGCGGAGCCTAAGGTTGTCATTCGCCTTGTGATCGTTGCCATCGTCCTCTCCCTCCTCTCCCTCCTCTCCCTGAAGGTGAGGTGAGAGCCCAAAACGGGAGGAATCTCCTTCGGTAGGAAAGAGAGGGAGTGCTCCTTTTAGGGAACAAGCGGACTCCCCTGAGCCAAAGCTTTGCAACAGGGAGCTGGAGTTTGGGAGGCGTCTCCTCCGGTCACCGGGCCGTTCCCTTCCAGAGTCTTTGAAGGGTCCTGAGCCTTTCACGAAACTCCGAGGCGGACCGGACGCGGCAGAGGGGGCGAACCGAGGAGAAGGCGGCGACGCCCGTCGCGGCCACCCCGGGGAGGTTGGTCCCGTCCACTCCCCCCAAGGCCACCACCGGGAGCGCGGAGAGGGCGACGGCCTTGCCGAGGTTCTCCACTCCCGTGACGGGGTCCGGGTTTGCCTTGGTTGTGGTTGGGTAGATGGGGCCGAACCCGATGTACTGGACGACCCCTTGAGGGAGGAGATTGGCCGTTAGGACCTGGGCGATGTTGTGGGTGGAGAGGCCCACCACCCCCTGTGGGAAGAGCCTCCGGGCCTCCCCGGGGGGGATGTCCCCTTGTCCCAGGTGGAGCCCGTCGGCCTTGCACAGCGAGGCGATGTCCGGACGGTCGTCGATGATGAGTTTCGTGGGGCTTCCGGCTGTGATCTCTCTCAACCGGCAGGCCAGTGAGAGAAGTTCCCGGTCGCCCAGGAACTTCTCCCGCAGTTGAAGAGAGAGAATCCCCTCTTCGACGCAGATTCTCGCGGCCTCTTCGTAGGGGATTTGCGGAGAAG
>ERZ1645187.1511-NODE-1511-length-21352-cov-19.947082_pt1 | contig 21352 bp, 20 predicted proteins | sample MGYA00575352_ERZ1645187 | MGnify/ENA primary metagenome ERZ1645187 (study PRJEB40837, sample SAMN11349314) | freshwater sediment metagenome | isolation source: river sediment | host: Sediment | place: India: Wazaribad , New Delhi | collected 2017-02-21 ... | reverse complement strand
TAGCCAGCGGATTTACAGTCCGCCCCCTTTGCCGCTCGGGACATTCCCCCATCCTCCGCCCGATCCCGGAGGATCGAACGAACCGGCGGCGCCGTCCGGTCGGACCGGGAGCGCCGTTGCGGGCGCCGTTATGGCGAGTGGCCGGCCACCTGTCAACGCCCTCTCGCGTCTTTTCACCGGCGAAAGCCTCGAGCGGAGGCCAGCCCGGTTTCGGGTCGACGTTGCGCCCGGACGAGGAAGCGGGCAGAAAGGTCGGATCCCCCCTTCGGAGCCGCCTTTCCCCATGACCGACAGCGACGCCCCGCGCCCCATCGCCAAATCCGGCCGTCATCCGACCCGCCCGCCTGTGCGCCAGCGCCGACGGGGCCGCGAAGGCAGCGGCGCACCCGAGGGCCGCGTCTTTCTCTATGGGCTGCACACCGTCGAGGTGGCGCTCGCCAATCCGCGCCGGGTGATCCATGCGATCTATGCGACGCGCAACGCCCTCGCCCGTCTCGAGGAACGGAACGTGGTCTTTCCGGTCCCGCCGCAGATCGTCGACCCGAAGTGGATCGACGCGCGGGTCGGCGAGGACGCGGTGCATCAGGGCGTGCTGGTGGAGACGCGGCCGCTCGAGGCGGTGGAACTGACCGACCTCGGCCGCGCCCGGCTGGTGCTGGCGCTCGATCAGGTGACCGACCCGCACAACGTCGGCGCGATCATGCGTTCGGCGGTGGCACTCGGCGCCGACGCCCTGCTGACCCCAACCCGCCACACCGCGACGGAGACGGGCGTCCTGGCCAAGGCGGCCTCGGGCGCGGTCGATCTCCTCACCCACATCGAAGTGGTCAATCTCGCCCGCGCCCTCGGCACGCTCTCCAAGGAGGGCTTCACCGTGGTCGGCCTCGACAGCGAGGGCCCGGCGAGCCTCGAGGACACCGAGGTGGGCACGCGCACCGTCCTGGTGCTGGGGGCGGAGGGCAAGGGGCTCCGGCCGGTGACGCGCGAGGCCTGCGATCACCTCGCCCGCATCGACGTGCCGGGCGCGATCAAGTCGCTCAACGTGTCGAACGCGGCGGTTCTGTCGCTCTACGTGGTCGGGCGCAAACAGGCGGCGGCGAAAGGCTGAGGCGGCGCTCCCCCCCCCGGTCCGGCCCTTTGCGGACGCCGGCCGACATGCTATCTCCCGCCCGGCGCCGGCGTAGCACAGCGGTAGTGCAGCGGTTTTGTAAACCGAAGGTCGGGGGTTCGATCCCCTCCGCCGGCACCATTCGAGCCCGGCGATCGCCGACGTCGCGTGGCGCCGTGCATCCACGCACGAACCGTGAGTCGAGACCACATGACCGCCCGAGCCCACGACGACGACCTCGTCGGCGACATCTACGAGGCGGCGCTGTTTCCCGAAATGTGGCCGCGAACGCTCGACGGAATCGCCCGCTTCGCCCATTCGACCGGCGGCACGCTCTTCGTCGTCGCCGATCGGACCGGACGATGGACCAGCAACGAAGCCGGCCGCGAGGCCATGGCGCGGTTCATGTCCGAAGGCTGGATCGACCGGAACGAACGCGGTCGACGGACGCTCCTCCTCAACGAACCCCGGTTCGTGTCCGATCTCGACATCTTCACGATCGACGAAGTCGAACGCGAACCGCTCTACAGGGACTTCCTGCGTCCGGTGGGGTTCGGATGGGGCGCGGGGACGATCGTGCTGGCGGTCGCCGACGACCTCGTCGCGGTCACCGTCGAGCGGCGTCATGCCGACGGCCCCTTGACGCGCGACGAAGTTCAGCGGCTCGACGGGCTGCGGCCGCATCTCGCCCGCTCGTCGCTGCTGGCGTCGCGGCTGAAACTCGAGAAGGCGCGGAACGCCGTCGAGGTTCTGGCCGCCCTTCGGCTGCCCGCCGCCGTGCTCTCGCAACGGGGCAGAATCGTCGCGCTCAACGACGATTTCGCCGCGATGATTCCGCGCGTCGTCACCGATGTCGCCGACCGGATCGGATTCACTTCCAAATCGGCGACGAAGATCCTCAACGACTTCCTGAAACTCGGCGCTCTCTCCCCAGGCGCGGCCGCCGGGATCTCGTTTCCGCTCGACCCGAGCGAGACACGGTGCGACATCGCCGTGGTCCATCTGGTGCCGCTGGTGCGCGAATGCCGCGATCTGTTCTCGGCGGCGAACTGGATCGTCTTCATGACCGGACTGCAGGCGAAGACCTCCGCCGAGGTCGGTTTGCTCGAGGGGCTGTTCGACCTGACGCCGGCGGAGGCGCGCGTCACGCGCTCGATTCTCGCAGGCGAGACGGTCGTCGACATCGCGCGATCCGCGGCGGTCGCGCCGGACACCGTGCGCGGGCAGTTGAAGTCGGTGTTTCGCAAGACGGGGACGCGCGGACAGGTCGACCTCGTCCGTCTCCTCACCGGCGCGGGATGACGCCGCCGCGCGGCTCCGCTCGCCGAGGACGGCAATGCGGATGCGCGCGCACGGGGGGTTTTCGGGGGACGTGTTTCCGGCGATGCTTCCCGCCGTCGGCTCCGTGCCTCGATGCGGCCGTTCTGTCGCGCCTTCGCCGGGTCGGGGAGCATCCGACGCGGATCCGGTCCGTCTCCCGTTCCTCGAAACCCCCGGTCCCATGTCGCTCGGCACCTCCCGCACCGTGCCCCTGATCGTCGCCATCGGACTGTTCATGGAACATCTCGATTCGACGATCATCGCCACCGCCCTGCCGCGCATGGCGCTGGATCTCGGCCTGCCGCCGGTCCGGCTCAACCTCGCCATCACCACCTATCTCGTCGCCATGGCGGTGTTCATCCCCGCCTCCGGCTGGATCGCCGATCGATTCGGCGCGCGCCGGGTGTTCGTCGGGGCGATGGGCCTGTTCGTCACCGGCTCGCTGGTGTGCGGGGGGGCGCCGTCGCTGGAGATCCTGATCGCCGGACGGCTGATGCAGGGGCTCGGCGGGGCCCTGATGACGCCGGTCGGACGGCTCGTCATGCTGCGCTCCGTGCCGCGCGCGGAACTGGTCTCGGCGATGGCGTGGCTGACCATCCCGGCGCTGATCGGCCCGGTGCTCGGCCCGCCGCTCGGCGGTTTCGTCACCACGGTCGCCTCCTGGCGCTGGATCTTCTGGATCAATCTGCCGATCGGCCTGATCGGCATGGCGGTCGCCCTCGCGGTGCTGCCGGAGATCCGCGAGGAGGAGCCCGGCCCGTTCGACGTCTCCGGCTTCGCGGCGAGCGCGGTCGGCCTGTCGGCGCTGGTGTTCGCCTTCGAGACGGTCGGGCGCGACGTCGTGCCGGCGTGGGCCGACGCCGCCGCCGCGGCGATCGGGCTCGGCCTCGTCGCCGTCTACGTGCGCCGGGCGCGGCGGACCGAACGGCCGCTGATCGATCTCGGCCTGCTGCGGCTGCCGACCTTCCGGGCGGCGGTGTTCGGCGGGTCGGTGTTTCGGCTCGGGGTCGGCGCGCTGTCGTTCCTGCTGCCGCTGCAGCTGCAGATCGGCTTCGGCCGTTCGCCGCTCGAATCGGGCCTCACCACCTTCATCTCGGCGGTCGGCGCGATCACCATGAAGGTCACGGCCAAGCGGCTGATCGACCGCTTCGGCTTCCGCCGCATCCTGGTGGTCGACGCGCTCCTCGCCGGCGGCTTTCTGGCGGCGATCGGCTTCGTCGGCGCGGGCACGCCGGTGTCGCTGCTGATGGGGATGCTGCTCCTCGGCGGCTTCTTCCGATCGCTGGAGTTCACCGCGATCAACGCCATCGCCTTCTCCGACGTCTCGGAAGCCGAGATGAGCCGCGCCACCGCCTTCTCCTCGATGATGCAGCAGCTGTCGCTGTCGGCCGGGGTGGCGCTCGGCGCCTCGACGCTGCACGTCCTGTCGGCGGGATCGGCCGCACCGCCGAGCGCCCTCGATTTCTCGATCGCCCTGGGGGCGATCGGGGCGCTGTCGATGGTCTCGGCCGTGCTCTTCGCGCGTCTGCCGACGGACGCGGGCGCCGCGCTGACGGCGCGAGGCCGGGGTGCGGTGTCCGAGGCCGGCGTCAAGCGGACGTAGGCGCCGCCCCTCTCCTCCCGACCAGCTTGATCAGATCGAAGGCGAGCGGCGCGGCGAGACCGGCGAGGATCGCCGGCGCCAGCATCGCCGGAGCGACGGGCACGAAGCGGAACAGCCCGGCGAGGGCGGGCGTGGCGATCACCGCGGCGAGCCCGGCGGCGGTCGCCAGAGTGATCGTCCAGGAGACGAGATTGATGCGGGTGAAGAGACGCGCCAGCGCCGAGCCGAGCGCCGAATCGACCTGAACCAGGGCCAGATTGCCGGTCGTCAGGGTGACGAAGACCAGCGTGCGCACCGTGTCGGGATCGCCGCCGCCGCCGCGCGCCCAGGCCTCGACCGCCAGGCAGGCGGCCAGCAGGCCGAGCCCCTGCATGAGGCCCCAGCCGAGGTGGGAGAGCGAGACGAAGGGCTCGTCGAGCGGACGCGGCGGCCGACGCATGATGCCGGGCTCTTCGGGTTCGCTCTCGAAGGCGATCGAGCAGATCGGGTCGATCACCATCTCGATCAGCGCGACGTGGAGCGGCAGAATCAGCGGCGCGTGGCCGAGCAGCACCGGCACGAGGGCGAGCCCGGCGATCGGCACATGGATCGCCGCGATGTAGATCATCACCTTGCGCAGGTTGTCGAAGATGCGCCGGCCCAGGCGAATGCCGGCGACGATCGCGCCGAAGTTCTCCTCGAGCAGGACGATGTCGGCGGCCTCCTTGGCGACGTCGGTGGCGCGTGGACCGATCGCCAGACCGACATGGGCGGCCTCGAGCGCGGGGGCGTCGTTGACGCCGTCGCCGGTCATCGCCACCACCGCGCCGTCGGACTGGAGGGCGCGGACGATGCGCAGCTTCTCCGAGGGCATGATGCGGGCGAAGACCGAGACCTCGGCGGCATGGCGGGCGAGTTCGGCGTCGTCCATGGCGTCGAGCTCGGGTCCGGCGACGCAGCCCGCCGCCGTGGCGATACCGGCGGCGCCGGCGATGGCCAGCGCGGTCTGAGGCATGTCGCCGGTGATCATCACCACCCGCACCCCGGCGGTCCGGGCCTGCGCCACCGCGTCCGGCACGCTCGCACGCAGGGGATCGACGAAGCCGACCCAACCGAGAAAGCGGAAGGCGAGATCGCGCGGGGCCGCGGGCAGCGCCTCGAAACCGTCCGCCTCGGCGACGGCGAGCACGCGCAGGCCGCGTTCGGCCGAGCGCATCGCCTCCGCCTCCCGCGCGGCGCGTTCGGCCGGATCGAGGCGGCAGAGGTCGCAGATCGCCTCGACCGCGCCCTTGGCGGCGGCGACGAGGCGGCCGTCGTGGCGGCGCCAGACGCGCGTCATGGCGAGGAGATCGGGCGTGACGCCCCAATCCCGCAGCCGCTCGCCGTCGTCGGCCGCGGGCGCGGCCCGATGGACGGCGGCATCGATCGGGTCGGGGCCGTCGCGGCGCGAGGCGCGGCGGGCGGTCTCCAGCACCCGGAGGATCGTGGGCGGGGCCGAAGCGGCCGCCTCTTCGTTCCAGTCGAGCGTCGTTTCGCCGTCGCCGACCGCCGTCAGCCGCATCCGATTTTCGGTCAGGGTGCCGGTCTTGTCGACGGCGAGGACGTCGACAGCGCCGAGCGTCTCGATCACCGCCGGACGCCGGGTCAGCACCTGCTCGGAGGCCAGACGGCGCGCGCCGAGGGTGACGAAGATCGCCAGGGCCATCGGAAATTCTTCCGGCAGCATCGCCATGGCGAGCGCCAGACCGGCGAGGAGGCCGGTGATCCAGTCCCCGCTCTGGAGACCGACGAGCAGGACCAGCGCCGCCGAGGCCAGCCCGCCGAAGACGGCGAAGGCGCGGACGATTCCGGCGATCGCCGCCTGGAGGCGGGTGCTGCTCGGCTCGATCCCGGCGAGCGAGCCGCCGATGGCGCCGACCGCGGTCGCGGGGCCGGTGCGCGCCACCTCGGCGAGGCCGCGTCCGCCCACCACCAGCGTCGAGGCCCAGACCTCGGGCCGATCGTCGCCGCCGTGACGCCCGTCGTCGAAAGCGGCGTCGGGGGCGGCGCGTTTGCGCACCGGGACACCCTCCCCGGTGAGCAGCGATTCGTCGACGACGACGGCATCGCCCTCGACGAGCACCGCGTCGGCGGCGATCCGATCGCCCTCGACGAGCACCAGGAGATCGCCCGGCACCACCTCGCGCGCGGCGATCGTCGCGTCGACGCCGCCGCGTCGAACCCGCGCGGTCGGCGCGGAGAGATCGCGCAGCGCGTCGAGCGCCCGTTCGCCGCGGATCTCCTGGACGATCACCAGTCCGACCGACAGAGCGGCGAAGACGGAGAGAACCGCGCCCTCGAGCGGATCCCCGAGCAGCAGATAGAGCCCGGCGGCGGCGAGCAGCATCAGGAACATCGGCTCGCGCAACACGTCGCCGACGACCGTCAGGGACGATCTCGTCCCCGGCGAGGGCATTTCGTTGAGGCCGTGGACGGCGAGCCGACGCTCGGCCTCCGCTCGGTCCAATCCCGTGGACCGGATCCGGGGTCTTCCTTCCGGCACCGGACGACGTCTCCCTCGATCGCTCCCCCGACAGAGATGAGAGCCTGGGTCCGCCGCGTCCATTCGTAATCCGCCAGATGCCGGGTCCCGAGGCGCGAACATCGGCCGAAACCCATGGATTCATGCGATCTGTCCGGACCCCGTTAAGCTCCCGTTGGGGCTTTTCGGGGCATCCTCGCACCGCGGAGGTTTCATGAAGGACGCCGAAGTGCGGGAGCCACGACACGACGCCGGTTCACGGGACGATCCCGGTCGCCTTCCCGGGTCGAAGGCCGACCCGGGTGCGCCGGCGTTCGACGAAGAGACGGCGCGGCGGATTCGCGGCGAACAGGTGTCCGCGATCGTCGAACTGACGCCGATGTCCGCCACCGCCAACCTCGTCAGCGGTGGAGCGGTCGTCTCCGTCTTCTTCGAATCCGCCTCCCGCGTCTTCCTGCTGATGTGGTTCGCCGCCCTCACCATCTTCGCCGTGACGGCGCTGCGCGGCTGGCAGCGCTCCCGCATGAAGCGGATCACCGTCGCCTCGCCGCGCGCCCTCGTTCAGACGCGGGTCAACGCCGTGATGCTGGCGGTGGCCTGGGGCATGGCCCCGATCGTCCTGTTGCCGGGATCCGACACCTACCACCAACTCTTCCTGGAGATCCTCCTGACGGGGCTGATCGCCGGCGGTGCCTTCGGCATGGCGACGGTGCCGTCCGCGGCGATGGGCTACGTCTGGGTGCTGGTCGGTGCCGGGCTGGTGGCGATGCTGTTGTCGACCAACGCGCAGACCGCCTTCGGCGGCGTCATGGTCGTGGCGATGTGGGTGATCTACGGCCTCTATCTGACCCGCAACATCCACATCCACGCCGCCCGCTTCATCGACAACGCCCGCAACCGTGCCGAACTCACCGAGAAGAGCGAGGTCATAGGCCTGCTCCTCAACGATTTTCACGAGCACGGCAGCGACTGGCTGTGGGAGACGGACGCCAACGGCCGCATCGTCGACCCGTCGCGTCGGTTCTGCGAGGTCGCCGGACGCGACGCTACGGAACTCTCGGGCATGCCGCTGCGGGCCCTGCTCTCGGCGAGCGAGGCGAACGGAGCGGCCGAACTGCTCGACGCCATGGACTGGTACGAGAGCTTCCGCGACCATGTCCTCGACCTGACGATCGCCGGCGCGGCGCACAGTTGGAGCATCACGGGGCGGCCGATCTTCCGCTCGAACGGGACGTTCTGCGGCTATCACGGCGTCGCCTCGGACGTGACCGAGCGCCGCGCCGCGGAGGCACGCGTCGCCTTCCTCGCCGAAACCGATCCGGTCACGGGCCTCGCCAATCGCTCGAAGTTCTCGGACGAGTTGGATCACGCCATGACCGGGCCGACGAGCCACGGTCGGGTCACCCTGTTCTGCCTCGATCTCGATCGCTTCAAGGCGGTCAACGACACCATGGGTCATCCGGTCGGCGACGCGCTGCTGACCGAGGTCGGCCGTCGCCTCGAGGCGAGCGTCGGTGCGGACTGGCGGGTGGGTCGCATCGGCGGCGACGAATTCGCCCTGCTCCATCCGGACTGTGATCGACCGGATCTGGCCGCCGACGCCGCCGCCCGCATTCTCGCGGCCTTCGACGAACCCTTCACCCTCGACGGCGCCGACTTCTCGATCGCCGCCTCGATCGGCATCGCCATCGCCCCGGACGACGGCGCCACGCCGTCCGACCTGATGAAGAGCGCCGATCTCGCCCTCTATCGCGCCAAGGAGGAGGGCCGCGACACCTTCCGCTTCTTCGAGGCCGGCATGGACGCGCGCGCCGATCGTCGGCGCCGGCTCGAACAGGGCCTGCGCGCCGCGCTCGACACCGATCAGCTCCACCTCGTCTATCAGCCGATCGTCGATCTCTCGACCGACCGGGTGTGCGGGTTCGAGACGCTGGTGCGGTGGCGGTCGCCGGAGTACGGCATGATCTCCCCCGGCGAATTCATCCCGATCGCCGAGGAGTGCAAACTGATCGTTCCGCTCGGCGAGTGGATCCTGCGCACCGCCATGGCCGAGGCCGCGAACTGGCCGAAGGACGTGCGCGTGTCGATCAACCTCTCGCCGGTGCAGTTCCGCAACCGCCGCCTGCTCTCGGTGATCGTCGACGCGCTCTCGCAGAGCGGTCTGACGCCCAATCGTCTCCAGGTGGAGATCACCGAGACGGCGCTGATGGACGACGGCGAGGCGACGCTGGCGATGCTGCGCGACCTGCGCGCCCTCGGCGTCCGTGTCGCGCTCGACGACTTCGGCACCGGCTATTCGAGCCTCAACTACCTGCGCCGCTTCCCCTTCGACAAGATCAAGATCGACAAGAGCTTCGTCGACGACATCCACACCGATGCCCAGAGCCGGGCCATCGTCCGCGCCATCATGGAGCTGACCACCGCCCTGGGGATGACCACGGTGGCCGAAGGGGTGGAGAAACTGTCCCAGCTCTTCGAGCTGCGGGCGCTGGGTTGCGACGAGGTCCAGGGCTACGTCATCTCCGCCGCGATCGGCGCCAACTCGATCCCCGACTATCTCGGCTTCGACCTCGGCGACCTCACCGCCGACCTCGTCGAGCCGAGCGACCTCGAGCTGGTCGAGGGCGGGACGGATCGACGCGTGGCATGAGGCTCACTCGCCGCGCGAGGCGAGACCGCGCGCCAGGAGCGCGAGACCCACTCCCGCCGCCACCATCACCGGCACGACGATCCAGAACGTGAAGAGCAGCATGATCGCGGCATCGTGATCGACGATCACCCGCGAGCCGCCGCCGCCCACCAGCCCGGCGCCGACATAGGCGGAGGCGAGCGTCAGAGCGCCGGTCGCCGCGCCGCCGCCCATCGACGGGCCGGTCGGGCGCATCGCCAGGACCGGCCAGGCGAGATGGGCGACCAGCCCGCCGGCCACCAACGCGCCGAGCGCCGCACGCGGACTGCCCAGGATCTGAAAGGCCAGCAGCGCCGACAGGCAGGCGAGCGCGGCCGACGCGACGTAGGTGGGAAGCGAACGCGGCGGACGGGGGGGCACGTCCTCGGTCATGGCACATCTCCGGCTGACACTCTCCCCCTCCCCTTGCCCGAGCGATCGCTCCCCCGCAAGCCCTCGATGCGGACGAGCGCGGCCACCCGCACCACGGCCGGACGCAGTCCGCGACACTCGGTCACGGCACGAGCGGAGTGGTCTCGGCCACGACCCAGGCGCCGTAGGCGGCCGAGGCCGCCTCCACCGAGAGCGTGAGCGCGGCGGGAACGTCGTAGGGATGATCCCGCTCGAGCGCGGCGCGCGTCTCGCGCGCCCGTGCCCGCGTCGTCTTGAGGAGAAGTCCGACTTCTTCCGCCTTCTCGATCCGCCCTTCCCAGCGATAGATCGAGGCGATCGTCGGCAAGAGCACCGCGCAGGCGGCGAGCCGTGCCTCGACGAGAGCCCGCGCGGCCTCTTCGGCCGCCGCCGCATCGGGATAGGTCGACCAGATCATCACCACCGCATCGTCGTCCCGCATCATCGTCTTCGCCCTTCCGCGCGTTGACCCGCCGCCCCCGAACATGGGATCACCAGGGACAATGTCACAACGGGAAGATCGGAGCCCACCGATCCGAACCGAACGGCGGAGGACATCGCCCATGGCCGTCGAGCAGACCGGGACCGAACGGCGCATCGACAACATCGCCTTCGTCGCCTCGGCGAGCGACGAAGCGGAGAGCGCGAAGCGCCGCCTCTCCCACATGTACGGCTCGAGCCCGCCCGACATGGCCGACGTCATCGTCGCCCTCGGCGGCGACGGCTTCATGCTGACGGCGCTGCATCGGTTCATGAACACCGGCAAGCCGATCTACGGCATGCACCGCGGCACGGTCGGCTTCCTGATGAACGAGTTCCGGCTCGACGGGCTGATGGAACGGCTGGCGCGCGCCAAGGTGACCCGCATCCGCCCCCTGATCATGACGACCACGGGACGCGAGGGCGAGGTGCGCGAGGCCCGCGCCTTCAACGAAGCCTCGCTGTGGCGCCAGACCTATCAGGCGGCGAAGCTCAGGATCGCCATCGACGGCAAGGAACGGCTCGAGGAACTGGTCTGCGACGGTCTCATCGTCGCCACGCCGGCCGGATCGACCGCCTACAACTTCTCCGCCCACGGTCCGATCATCCCGCTCGGGGCGCCGCTCATGGCGCTGACGCCGATCAGCCCCTTCCGCCCGCGGCGCTGGCGCGGCGCGCTGGTGCCCGATCACGTCGAGATCGTCGTCGACGCCCTCGACACGGGAAAGCGCCCGGTCGGCGCCGCCGCCGACCATACCGAGATCCGCGACGTCGTCCGGGTGGCGATCCGCCAGGACGGCAACTCGGAGAGCCTGTTGATGTTCGATCGCGAGCACAGTTGGGAAGAGCGCATTCTCGCCGAACAGTTTCAGTACTGAAGTCGGCAATCCCCGGCTGCGAGAGCCTCAACAGATCCTTAAGAGAACGGGAGGATGCTCGACCGCGACGAGGACGGAAGGGCACGTCGACGGCTCGTCGACGTCTCGCCGCCCCGACCGGAGACACCGATGGCCAAGCGTTCCACGCCCGCCCCCCAGGAAACGACCGAGGCCGAGAGCTTCGCGGCGGCCGCCGACATGGGCGAGGATCTCGCCGACGACATCGAGATCGGCCCCGATGCCGAGATCATTCGGCCGCGCCACGATCTTCGCAAGAAGGCGAAGCCGCTGCCCGCCAAGGCCGGCGAGAGCGACCCGGTCGAGGCGGCGGAAGCCGCCATGGCGCGCATGTCGGAGAACTTCGACGGTTGGATGCTCGAGGAGACGAGCCGTCTCGCCCTGCTCTTCGCCGAGGCCGAGGACAACGCCTTCGACGACGAGACCCTCGAGGCGTTCCACCGCGCCGCGCACGACATCAAGGGACAGGCCGCGACCCTCGGCTTTCCCCTCGCCGGGCGCATCGCCGCGGGTCTGTGCCGGTTGATCGAGGCGAAGACGGCGACCGGCCGCTTCCCGCGCGACCTCGTGTTGCAGCACGTCCAGTCGGTGCGCGCGATCACCACCGAACAGGCGCGCGAGACCGGAACCGCCACGGCGCGACGTCTGGCCGACCGGCTGGAGGAAGTGACCAGCGACTATCTCGATCAGATCGGCGCCGCCGCCTGAGACACCTCGATCTTCACGAGAAAGGCCGCTCCCCGTAACCGGGGGCGGCCTTCTCCGTGTTCCGGGCTTCGCGGGCGCCTCAGGCGGCGAGGCCGCCGCGCAGGAACGGCGCGGGATCGGCCGGTTCCGAAGCCAGCGGCCTCTCGGCGGCGTCGATCTCGCAGAGCCATTCCGGTGGCAGATCTTCCAGGCTCACGTGCGCGAACAGACCGACCGGCTCGTCGAGTTCGTCGGCGACCGGCGCCGGAGCGACCGACGCCGGAGTGACCGGGGCCGCGGCGACGGCGGCGACGGCGGCCTCGGCGATCGCCGCATCCAGGTCGAAGTCGAACAGCCGATCGCGATGCGGGTCGACCGAGATCTCGGGCGCCGCCGTCTCGACGAGATGCGGTTCGTCGGCCTCCACGACGTCCACCACCTCGACCACCTCCGCGACGGCCGGCGCGGGCAGCGCGGTCGGGCCGCGATGGATCCGATCGGCGGCGACGGCGCGGGCCTGTTCGCGGGCCGCGTCGGCGGAGAAGCGCCGGAGCAGGGCGAGCAGATCGTCGGCGTCCCTGCGTCCCGGCATGTCGATTCGGGTCAGCACGCGCTCGATCAGACGGCGGGAGAAGCGGGCGCGATCGCCGGGGCGGCCGTCGGCCCCGCCGGTCTCGCGCAGCAGGTCGCGATTGACCTCGAGCGCGGCGGCGAAGACGGGAAAGGCCCGATCGGGCATGCCGGCGCGGCGATAGAGGCCGAGGAAGGCACTCTCGCGGCCGTCGGCCACCAGCGCGGCGACGCGGCGCAGCGGCACGCCGGAGAGCGCCGCCAGCGCCTCCTCGACGAAGCGCAGATCGCCGACGCAGACGGCGCGCAGAACGAGGCGGGTGGTCAGTTGTCCGGTGTGGCGCAGATGATCGACGAGAACGGTCAGTTCGGCGTCGCCGGCACCGTGGGCGAGCCCGATCGTGGCGCGTTCCTTGGCGTCGCGGGTCAGCGCCCGTCCGCGCTCCTGCGCGCCGGGACGGCCGAACACCACGACGTTGCCCATGGTCTCGGCGAGCTTCTCGAGGACACGATGCCGGACCGTGACCGGCACATAGGGACGCGCCGCCAGGGCATTGCGGACGTCGGCGTATTCTCCGAACCGATCGACCAGACGGGCGAGCGCGGCGGCACCGACGTCGGCGGCCGCGTTGGCGAGGAGCGCGACCGCGCCGCGGCGGTCGACCGTCTCGCACAGGGCGGCGACGAGGCCGGGGCCGACGACGCGACGGCGCGCCAGCGCGAAGGCGACGTCGGCATGGGCAGCGGCGGCGACCTCGATCAGCTCGGCCTCGATCAGGGCCTCGCTGCGCTCGGCGACGATCTCGGCGATGCGCGGCTCGTCCCACAGGAGATCGAGCAGGAGGTGACGCGGTGCGTCGTCGCGATCGGCGAGCGCCTCGGCGAGCGTGGCGCGAACGGAGGCGTCGGGATCGGCGGCGAGCAGGGTCAGAGCCGCGTCGAGGGTCTCGCGCATCTCCGAATTCTCGTCCGTCTCGAAGCGCGCCCGCACCATCGGATCGACGATGCCGCGACGGCGCTCGGCGTCGGCATCGCGCACCCAGACGAAGAAACGATCGACGATCATGCTCGACACCACTCGCGACGGGAGCCTGCGACGACGAGGTCGGCGGCTCGATGCCCATGTCGAGAGGAGATTGCCACGCCGATCATTAACGAGCGGTTCACCACGATCCTTGGGACTTCGTTCACCAATCCGGTCGGCGAGGCCCCGGACGCCGCATCATTCCGTCCCGTCCCCGCCGGTCGGGGCGGCATCGCGGCGCGACAGGGCGACGAGATCGAGCGGCGACAGGCCGGTGCGGCCGGCGCGGCGCGGCGCGGCCGGGGCGCCCGCCGCCCGGGCCTGCGGGGTGAAGACCGGCGCGGGCGTCGCCTCGGCGCGCGGGGGCGCCACGGTGGTGGTGCGGACCCGCACCACCCCGGCGGCGAGCGCCTCTTCGCTCGCTCCCGACCACTGTTCGAAGAGCAGGCGGCTCGGCCGGGTCGCGCCGCGGGCGGCGTCGACCATTGGCAGGGGCGCGTCCGGCGCGCCTCCGGCCGCGCCCGTCACGTAGCGGCTCGGACGGGCCGCGACGGCGGGTTCGGGGACGGCCCGTTCGAGGGCGGTGACGGCGGGGGGCGGCGTCGTGGCGGCGAGGCTCATCGGCCGGGCCGGGTCGACGCGGGGGAGCGCGCCGGGGGCGCCGCCGGCACGTTCGACCTGCGACGCGGCGATGCCCGGCAGCACGCGCGAGGAGGCGAAGACGGTGCCGCGCTCGGCGCCGGTGGCGTCGTCGCGCATCAGATCGGCGAAGACGCCGTCGCTGAGGCGGGCACGCCAGCCGTCGAGACGTCCGGCCGCGCCGCCGCCCGTGGTGTCCGCCTTGCCCGGCAGGGCGGTGCCGGTGAGGACCGTGCGCGTATAGGCGCGATCGGCGGCCGTCGGCGGCGTGGTGCCGGTCGCGGTCACCTTGTCGGCCTCGCTCAGGGCGGCGGCGCGGGCGCGCAGCAGCAGCGCGACCGAGCGCGGATCCTCGGCCGAGCCCGAGGCGACCAGCCCGCGATGGGCGGCGGCGATGCGGGCGGTGGTCGGGTCGGCGTCGGTCTCGGGCATCCGGGTCAGACGGTCGAGGAGATCGGCGACGGTGCGGGCGCGGCCGCCCTTCTCGTAGAAGAGATCGGGATTGGCCGCGGCGGCCTTGGGGAAGGCGACGACGGCGGCGGTGTTCGGCTCGTTCGCGGCGAGGCGGAAGAGACGGGTCGCGCCGGCCGGTCCCAGGACGTGGGCGGCATAGAGCTCGCCGTCGGAGGGGGCGCGGCCGAGGGCCTCGGTCAGGCGACGGGTGTTGTCCTGGGTGAAGCGCCCGGCCATCACCGCCGACACCAGCGGATCGGTGCGCAACGACAGGATCTTGGCGCGTTCGTTCGGGTCGGCCACGGTCAAGCCGCCGGCGCCGTCCGGCCCGATCTCGGCGGCGAGCCGCTCCAGGCCGACCGAGGGACCCTCGCGGCGGACGAGTTCGAACCAGGTCTGGTCGACGAACTGGAACAGCCCCTTGGCCGAAGAGCCGGCGGCACCGAGATCGGGCCGATGATCCGATTCGCGCTGCGAGGTCTTCAGCAGGTAGTCGAAGGACGTGCCGGTGGTGTCGGCCGCGGCCTTGAAGGCCCCGGCGATCCGCCGCTCCACCGCACCCTTGCCGTCGACCTGCATGTCGGCTCCAATGCCACGTCCCGGCCGCGTCGCGGCCCCTCCTCGAGACGGCCGCGCCCGCGACCATCGACCCGAGACCGCCGCGCGCGCGGCCACCAAACCCGAGAACGCCGCGCCGTCCGGCCGAGCGTTCCATCGACGACCGGAGAAGGAAACCCCGATGCCCGGCCTCTACCTGGAAGACCTCGTTCCCGGTCTCGTCATCCGCCACGCGATCACGCGATCGGTGACGGAAATGGACAACGTCCTGTTCTCCAGTCTCACCTTCAATCCGCAGCCGCTCCACATCGACTTCGACCATGCCGCCAAGTCCGAATGGGGGCAGCCGCTGGTCAATTCGCTGTTCACGCTGGGTCTCCTGATCGGTCTCTCCGTTCACGACACCACGCTGGGAACCCTGATCGGCAATCTCGGCATGACCGACGTGAAGTTCCCCGCTCCGGTCTTCCACGGTGACACGATTCGCGCCGAAACGGAGGTGGTGTCGGCGCGGATCTCCAAGTCACGCACAGATGCCGGTATCGTCGAGTTCCTCCACCGCGCCTTCAAGCAGGACGGAACCCTCGTCGCGGAGTGCCGTCGTCAAGCCTTCATGAAGCGGCGGCCGAATGAGTCGCCGGCGGTGTGAACCGTCTCTCGTCCGCCCGCGACCCGATCCGCGCCGTCCCCTCGCCTCCCCCTCCTCAGGATCCCATCAGGCCATGCGCTCGCTGCTCTTCGTGCCCGCCACCGCTCCCGACAAGCTCGCCAAGGCGATGGGCTCGGGCGCCGACGCCGTGATCGTCGACCTCGAGGATTCGGTCGCCGCCGACGCCAAGCAGGCCGGTCGCGCCGCGATGACCGCCTTCGTGACGGCGCGGGCGGCCGAGACGGCGCGGCCGCGCCTGTTCGTGCGGATCAACGGCTATGCCACCGGGCTGGCCGACGCCGATCTCGACGCGGCCGTGGCGGCGGGCGCCGACGGCATCATGCTGCCCAAGGCGGGCGGCGGCCCCGACATCACCCGGCTCGACGCCAAGATCGCGGTCGCCGAGGCGGTCCACGGCGTCGCCGAGGGCCGCACCGCCATCCTCGCCATCGTCACCGAGACCGCGCACGCGGTGTTTCAGACCGGCACCTATCGCGGGGCCTCGCGGCGCCTCGCCGGCATGGCCTGGGGCGCGGAGGATCTCTCCGCCGATCTCGGCGCCACCACCGCGCGGGGCGCGGACGGCGAATATCTCGACGCCTTCCGTCTCGCCCGCACGCTGACCCTGCTCGGGGCGGTGGCGGCGGACTGCGCGCCGATCGACGGGGTCTTCACCGACTTCCGCGATCTCGACGGTCTGAAGGCGGACTGCGCGGCGGCGGCGCGCGACGGTTTCACCGCCAAGATGGCGATCCATCCGGCGCAGATCGCGGTGATCAACACCGCCTTCACGCCGTCCGAGGCCGACGTCGCCGAGGCGAGCCGCATCGTCGCCGCCTTCGCGGCGGCGGGGGATCCCGGCGTGCTCGCCCTCGACGGGGTGATGCTCGACCGGCCGCATCTGATGCGGGCGCGGCGGCTCCTGGCGCGCGCGGGGCGAGCCTGACTCGGGCGCCCTTCCTCAGGCGCCCTTCGGCCGTCCCATGGTGAAGACGCCGTCGAGGCCGAGGTATTCGTCGTAGCCGCAGCGGGCGATCGGCCGGGCGCGGGTGATGTCGAAGCGGCCATCGACCACGCAGCGGTCGGCGAGATGGATGCCGACCACCTGTCCGATCACGATCTGGCTCTCGATCTCGGAGCCGTCGAGCGCCTTGGGCGAGAAGATCTCGAGCACGCGGCATTCGAGCGCGGCGGCCGCCTCGAGCACGCGCGGGGCGCGCACCAGACGGCACGGCGCCGGGGTCAGACCGGCATGGGGAAACTCGGAACGGTCGCGCGGCAGCGGCGCCGAGGTGGCGTTCATCTGTTCGCGCAGCTCGTCGCTCGCCAGATTGACCACGAACTCGCCGGTCTCGACGCAGGCGGTGACCGTGTCCTTCCAACCGACCGAAGCGAACATGACCATCGGCGGCGCCGAGGACACCGCGTTGAAGAAGCTGTAGGGGGCGAGGTTGTGCATCCCCGTCCGGTCGACGGTGGAGATCCAACCGATCGGACGCGGCGCGACGATCGCCTTGAAGGGATCGTGCGGCAGGGGATGACCGTCTTCGACCGCCCAGAACATCGGCTCAGGCTCTCCACTCGGTGACGACGTCCTCGTAGGCCGGGCGCGGCCGGTCGACCGGCGGGACGGTCGGCGTGCCGATCGCCACCAGACCGGCGAATCGTTCGCCCGGCTTCGCGCCGAGGAGCGCCGCCGCTTCCCGGTCGTAGCAGCACCAGCCGGAGAGCCACTGCGCGGCATAGCCGAGCGCATGGGCGGCGAGCATCAGGTTCATGATCGCCGCGCCGGCCGACAGTTCCTGCTCCCAGACCGGGATCTTGACGTGTTCGGCGGCGGTCGACAGCACGCCGATGGTGAGGGGAACGCCGGAAAAGCGTTTCGCCTCCTGCTCGACCTTGGGCGCGGGCGCGTTCGGAAAGCGGGCGGCGTAGATCGGCGCGAGCGCGGCGTCGAGCGCGGCGCGGCCCTCGCCGCGATGGAGCACGAAGCGCCAGGGCGCGAGCTTGCCGTGGTCGGGCACGCGCACGGCGGCGGCGATGATGCGGCGGATCTCGTCGTCGCCGGGGCCGGGCTCGGCCATCTGGAAGGCCGCGATGGTGCGGCGGGTCTCGAGCAGGGCGAGAGCCCCTTCGTTGCGGGTCGTCATCGGATGCGGCCTCTTCGAACCTCTTCGGCGAACGGCGCGAGGGAAGCGCCTCGGCAGGAAGTTGTCAACGATCGGCCGAGCTTCTCGAGACGAACCGCGCGGATCGACTTGATCTCGCCACGCTCCTGGCGTTCTCCTGTCGCCGAGGGCGTGTCGAGGTCGACTCGCCGGCGTGAGGGCGTATGCGCGCGATCCGAAATCAGGGCTTGCGGTTCGTCTCGCTCGTCGTCGTGACGAGCGGGTTGCTCGTCGGCGCGGCCCTGGCGCAGGACGCCGGGCAACCGATGTCGCTGACGCCGGGGCCGGCGGCGGCGCCGGGGCCGGTGCTGCCGGCGGCCGATCCGCTCTCCTATGCGCCCAATCCGCCGCCCGCCGCGTCGATGCCGAAGGCGTCCGTGGCGCCGATCGCCGCCGACGTCGCCCGCGCGATGAAGCCGACGCTGAAACTCTCGGCCCTGGTGACCGAGGGCTCGCCCCCGATCCGCAACGGACTGGTGTGGCGCATCTTCCGTGAGAAGAACAACGCCGACGACAAGCTGCAGCTGGTCGTGACCGCCTCGGGCGGCGACGCCGAATTCGACCTGGAGCCGGGCTCCTATCTGGTCCACGCGGCCTATGGCCGCGCCGGCGCCACGACGCGCGTCACCGTCGCCAAGGACGCCACCCGCAAGGAGACGCTGATCCTCAACGCCGGCGGCCTCAAATTGGCGGCGCTCGGCGCCGGCGATCTGCAACTGCCGGCGAACAAGCTCAGCTTCGACGTCTATTCGCTCGACGCCGACCAGCGCGGTGACCGTCAGGCCCTGGTGATGGGCGCGGCGCCGGGCAAGATCATTCGCCTCAACGCCGACACCTATCGCGTGGTGGCCCACTACGGCGATCTCAACGCGGTGGTGCGCGCCGAGATCCACGTCAATCCGGGCAAGCTGACCGAGGCGACGGTCTATCACAAGGCGGCGCAGATCACGCTGAAGCTGGTCAACGAAACGGGCGGCGAGGCGCTGACCAACACCTCCTGGCTGGTGCTCACCCCGGCGGGCGACCAGATCACCGAGAGCGTCGGCGCCTTCCCGACGGTGGTGCTGGCGGAGGGCGACTACGCCCTCGTCGCCAAGAACCAGGACCGCATCTTCACCCGCAACTTCTCGGTCCAGGCCGGCTACGATCGCGAGATCGAGATCGTCGCCGACGACAAGGCGCGCAACTGAGGCGGCCCGCCGCGGTCTTCAGACGATCCGGTCGGCCGTCGTGAAGCTCACCCCGGCGGCACTCATGCGAGCGCGGGCGGCGGCGAGCGATCCGTCGAGATCGATGGCGCGGCAGACGTCCTCCACCACCACCGTGACGAACCCGGCGGCGGCCGCGTCCTCGGCCGTCCAGGCGACGCAGAAGTCGGTGGCGAGGCCGCAGACGAAGACCCGCTCGATGCCGCGCGCCTTCAGGAGCGCGGCGAGGCCGGTGTCGGTGGTCCGGTCCGCTTCGCGAAAGGCCGAGTAGCTGTCGATCGCCGGATCGCAGCCCTTGCGCAGGATCAGGAAGGCGTGGTCGGCGGCGAGACCATCGGCGAGCGCCGCACCCTCGCTCGCCTGCACGCAGTGGGTCGGCCACAGCACCTGGGTGCCGTAGGCGAGCTCGATCGTCTCGAAGGGCGCGCGGCCGGGATGGTTCGGCGCGAAGGAGACGTGGCTCGCGGTATGCCAGTCCTGGGTCAGGACGACGGCCTCGAACCGCGCGGCGAGCGGACCGACGAGCGGGACGATCTCGTCGCCGCGCGGCACGGCGAGGGCGCCGCCGGGCAGGAAGTCGTTCTGGACGTCGACGACGATCAGGCAATCGCGGGCGGTGGGCATCGGGCGGCTCCTGGTGGAGACGGGACTGTGTCACGGTCGAATTCGGTGTACAACGAGCAAGGCTCTCCGGCCCCGCCCGACATCGATCGAGGGACGCCTCCCGTGACCGTTCCGCCCTCCCCGCTCGTCCCTCTCCCGCCTCCTCCGGGCGGTTTTGCGCGCGCTTGGCGATTTCTGCTGCCGATCGGTGGCGCGATCGTCGCTCTCGCCTATCTCCTCGGGGTGTTCGACACGACCGGGCGGCCGGCCTGGATCTTCCTCGCCGGGGCGCTGGTGGTGGTCGTCGGCCTCGCCTCGCTCGGCCGCTTCCTCTACCTGAGGAGCCGGCAGGGGCTGGCGACGCTCGAGGCGGAGATCGAACAGCGGTTCGGAGAGGACACCAGACGATGACGCACGACGGATACGCCGATTCCTACGTTCGCGACGTGCTCGCGGGCGTGAAGACCGTCGCGGTGGTGGGCGCCAGCGCCAATCCCGATCGGCCGTCGCATCACGTCACCGAATTCCTGGTGCGCCGGGGCTTCACGGTGTTTCCGGTCAACCCCGGCCTCGCCGGCAAGGAGATCGCCGGGCGCACCGTCTATGCCCATCTCGCCGACATCCCCTTCCCCGTCGACATGGTCGACGTCTTCCGCAACTCCGTCGACGCGGGGCCGGTCGCCGACGAGGCGATCGCGATCGGGGCGAAGGTGGTGTGGATGCAGCTCGGCGTGCGCAACGACGCGGCGGCGGCGCGGGCCGAGGCCGCGGGGCTGAAGGTCGTGATGAACCGCTGCCCGGCGATCGAGATGCCGCGATTGGGCCTGTGAGGCCACCGGCCTCACGGGATCTGGGGATGTGAGGCCACCGGCCTCACGGCATCGCCAGGATCTCCTTGAGGCTCCAGCGGTCGCCGCCGGTCGAGCCCTGGATGTCGTCGATCTTCCAGCCCTTTTCCTGGACCAGATCGAAGACGAGGACGCCGTCGGTGCCCTCGTAGTTGCCGGTCAGCGTCACGCGCAGCTTGGTCACCGGCGGAACCGCGTCGAGCTTCTCCACCTTGAAGCCCTTGACCAGCGGGTCCTGCGAGGCGGTGAAGGGATCGAAGTCGATCGGCCCCAGTTCGTCGCCGCGCGACTTGGCGCGCTTGTCGGCGGCGGCCCACAGCTTGACCAGCGCGGCGGAGAACCACTTCGGGCGGTCCTTCGGCTCCAGCCAGTAGATCTGACCGCCCGAATCGCCCTTGCCGGCGGAGAGCTTCTTGTAGATCGCGCCGAGGAAGGCCTCGGCGGTGTCCTCCGCCAGGGTCGGGGACGCGAGAACCGCGCCGAGCGAGGCGCCCGCGACGGCGAGAAGGAAGGTACGACGCGACGGCATGATGGGCCTCCCGAGAGCCTGACCGACGAGACCCGAGCATAGCGATTTCGCCGCGTTCGTCACGGGGAGAGACGCGGCTGTGGCGATCCGATCGCGACGGAGGGGAACTCCGAGACAGGAGAAAACCGTTCCTCGTAATGCCCATACGGCGGAACCGTTTCGTTTGACGGCGCTCCGGCGATCCTCGACAAAGAACGTCGTTTCGAAGGGGCGGTCGGCGCCCCGTCCAGGAGCCCGAGCCATGTCCGCTGCGCAACCCGGTTTTTCCACTCTCGCCGTCCATGCCGGCGCCAAGCCCGATCCGACAACCGGCGCGCGCGCCACGCCGATCTATCAGACGACCGCCTACGTGTTCGACGACGTCGATCACGCCGCGTCGCTGTTCGGGCTGCAGGCCTTCGGCAACATCTACACCCGCATCACCAACCCG
>ERZ1645187.1510-NODE-1510-length-21365-cov-5.991131_pt1 | contig 21365 bp, 15 predicted proteins | sample MGYA00575352_ERZ1645187 | MGnify/ENA primary metagenome ERZ1645187 (study PRJEB40837, sample SAMN11349314) | freshwater sediment metagenome | isolation source: river sediment | host: Sediment | place: India: Wazaribad , New Delhi | collected 2017-02-21 ... | reverse complement strand
GAGGCCGATGCATTTGTAACCGGAGTTTACACAAAATACTCGAATACCATAAAAGTGGCAAAAGAGGTGATTGGTATCAAAGAAGGATTTAAACATTTTGCTGCCATGCACATTGTTAACTCTAAAAAGGGTACTTACTTTTTGTGCGACACTTTAATCAACCGGCACCCTTCAACCGAAACATTAATTGATGTGGCAAGACTGGCGCAAAATACAGTAAAATTCTTTGCCCGGGAGCCGAGGATTGCCATGGTATCCTACTCTAACTTCGGAAGTGATGAAGTTGGAAGCCCGGCATCGGTACATGAAGCGGTTCGGTATATGCAGCAGGAATTTCCTGAGTTGGCCATCGATGGCGAAATGCAGGTAAACTTCGCGCTCGACAGAAATCTCCGCGACAAAAAATATCCGTTCTCGAAACTGAAAGGTCTTGATGTAAACACCATTGTTTTCCCAAACCTGAGTTCGGCAAACACGGCGTACAAACTGATTCAGGAAATGTCTCCGGCAGAATTGATTGGCCCCATCCAGATGGGATTGAACAAGCCCATTCATTTTACAGATATCGAAAGTTCGGTCCGCGACATTGTGAATATTACTATTATGTCGGTTATCGACGCGATTGTTCAGGAGAAAATCAGCAAATAATCTTTTGATTGAAAGCATAAAAAATGGCAGAGTCGGTTTTGATTCTGCCATTTTTATTTTGATTTTACCTGTGTCTATTTCTTCAGAAAAGGGTGATAGTCGCCTACCAAACCCAGAGGTTTTGTATTTCTTACAAAGTCGGTTAATTCAATACTTTCACGGGCATCGTCAATTCCAAAACCATTTCCTGAAAGTATCTGGCGGTAGGTTTCGGTGTGCAGGTCGGTAAAACCTTCGCTGAACTCCACTTCTTCGCCATTTACCGTAATTGAGCGATACGTTCTTTTGCCTTTTTCGACAGCTTCTTTTGGCAGGTCTTCGGCATCAACACTCAAAAACCAGCGTACCCGCGCTTTTTCGAGCTGAAGAAAACCGGCAGCTTTTGATGCAGAATAGTGGTGGACAATGTTTTCTTTTACATTACCGAAAATCCAGGTAATCATATCGAAAAAGTGGATGCCAATGTTGGTGGCCACCCCACCCGATTTTTCCACATCGCCTTTCCAGCTTTTCTGATACCAGCTGCCACGCGTGGTGATGTAACTCAGGTCAACATCGAACATATCGGAGCCGGCGGCTTCAATTTTCTTTTTCAGGTCGAGGATGGTTTTGTGGTACCGCAGTTGCAAAACCGTAAAAACCCGCTTTCCGGTTTCGGCTTCAATATCTTTGATAATGTGCATGTCGCGCGGGTAAATCACCAGCGGTTTTTCGCAAATCGCATCGGCCCCGTTGCGCAGGGCAAACCGGATGTGCGACGGGTGCATGTAATTTGGGGTGCAAATGCTCACCATATCGATGGGTTTTCCTTCTCGGCGAAGGTCGTCCATGTATTTATCCAGATTTTCGATTTCAAGAAAGAATTCGGCATCCGGGAAATAACTGTCGATTCTACCCATCACATCGAATTTATCGGTGGCACAAACCAACTGGTTGCCTGTTTCCCTGATGGCTTTCATGTGACGGTCGGCGATGTAGCCTGCTGCGCCTATTAATGCAAAACGTTTCATTATTTATAGATATGAGATTTTTAGTATTGAGTATTGAGACCAATTAGTTTTCTGGTTTTAAAAAACCGTCGGCTAAGATATATTTTTCGCCGGTTTCGGGGCAGATTAAATCGCTGCCTAATATTGCGCCCGATTTACTTACCCACCCTTTTTGCCTTGCCGGAACACCCACCATGAGTGCAAACGGCTTTACATCTTTTGTGATAACGGCACCGGCGCCGATAAAACAGTATTCGCCCAAAGTAACACCACAAACAATGGTGGCATTGGCGCCAATGGAAGCTCCGCGTTTTACAAGTGTGGTTTTAAATTCGTTTTTGCGTTCCACGCCGCTGCGCGGATTGATGACATTGGTAAAAACCATCGACGGCCCCAGAAAAACATCGTCTTCACAAATCACACCTTCGTAAAGCGAAACATTGTTCTGAATTTTAATGTTATTGCCGATTTTCACCTTGCTCCCCACAAAAACATTTTGTCCCAGCACACAGTTTTCGCCAATTTCGGCGGTTCCCATTACGTGGGTAAAGTGCCAGATTTTTGTTCCGGTGCCAATTTTTGCACCGGCATCAACAATGGCTGATTCGTGTATAAAAGTGTTACTCATTTTATTTTATTTTTTCACCGCGGAGTCGCAAAGACGCTGAGTTTTTTCTTTGCGTCTCTCCGTCTCTGCGGTTAATTTTTAGTAGTGATTTACAAATCTCTTAAATCCTTCCTTCAATAAAGGAACATTAAAGTTTATCAAGAATCCTAATTTTTTGTCAGTGAGTTTTAAATATGAAATGATTTGAGCTTCATGAACTGGAAGAAGATAATCGACTGCTTTCAATTCTATAATTATCTCCTTTTCAACCAAAATATCAATTCGAAAATCCTTATTCAGATTTTCACCCTTATAATACAGTGGCACAGCAACCTGATTTTCGGCAAAAATATTCCGTAACTGTAATTCTTTCAACAAACAAAGTTCATAAACCGATTCAAGTAATCCTGGCCCCATTTCTTTGTGAACAGTGATTGCTGCATCTAGAATCTCACCTGAAAGTTGATTGAATCTGTCTTTGTTCATAATCTTTGTTTTTTTACCGCAAAGGCGCAAAGACGCTGAGTTTTTTTCTTTGCGCCTCTCCGGCTCAGTCGTTAATTTTCATTTATTTTTTTTACCGCGGAGGCGCAAAGACGCTGAGTTTTTTTCTCTGGGTCTCTCCGGCTCTGCAGTTAATTTATATTCCTGTTTTTTTCACCGCAAAGGCGCAAAGACGCTGAGTTTTTCCTTTGCGTCTCTCCGGCTCTGCGGTTAATTTAATTCAAAATATTTCTTTACAGTATTTACAATAAACTCCAATTGCTCCTCCGTCATTTCAGTGTGCATGGGCAGTGATAAAACTGTTTCGGCAAGTTGCTCGCTCACCGGGAAATCACCCTTTTTGTAGCCAAGATACAGGTAGGCTTCCTGCAAATGATGCGCGCCCGGATAATAAATCATTGAAGGAATCCCCTTTTGCTGAAGGAAAGCCTGTAATCCATTCCTCTTTCCTGTTTTAATTGTGTACTGATGAAATGCGTGCGTGCTGTATGAAACCCTCGCCGGAAGCTCCAATCCTTCCACATTTTTCAGGTTTTCATCATAAAAAGCAGCCACCTGCTGACGTGCTTTAATATGTTTGTCGAAATATTTCAGTTTAACATCGAGAATTGCAGCCTGAATACTGTCGAGCCGCGAGTTAACGCCTATTCTTTCGTATTGGTATTTTGCTTTCATGCCGTGGTTGGCAATCGAGCGGATTGTTTTTGCCAGTTCATCGTCAGTTGCATAAATGGCTCCGCCATCTCCAAAAGCACCCAGGTTTTTTGAAGGGAAAAACGATGTACATCCGATGTGGCCAACCGTTCCGGCATGTTTTCGGGTTCCGTCGCTGAAAATGTATTCAGCGCCAATGGCCTGTGCCGCGTCTTCAATTACATACAAATTGTGCTTTTCTGCAATCTTCAGAATTTCTTCCATGTTGGCGCACTGTCCGAACAAATGAACCGGCACAATTGCCTTTGTTTTCGCGGTAATCAGTTTTTCAATCTGCGTTGTATCGATGTTAAAAGTATCGGGCAAAACATCAGCAAAAACAGGTTTCAATCCCATTAATGCGAGTGTTTCCACGGTGGCAATAAAAGTAAAAGGCACGGTTATCACCTCGTCGCCGGGCTGCAAACCCAAACCCATGTAAGCAATTTGTAAGGCATCGGTTCCGTTGGCACAGGCAATGACATTTGTCGAAAGATAACTGGAAAGATTTTTTTCAAACTCCAGTACTTTCCCGCTTTTGATAAATTGTGTTGAGCGAATCACCTCCTGCATGGCCGCATCAATTTCGGCTTTCATGGTCAGGTACTGACCGTAGGTGTCGCACATGTGAATTGTTTGCATAATAATTTTGCTCGCAAAGACGTAAAGAAAATCAATTCTCCGTATCCCTTTTTTAATTAATATTCTTTAAAACCAACGCTATTTTTTCGGCTGCATTGCCTTCACCATAAGGCTTTTTATCAAATTTCACATTGTACTGACTCAGATTATTAACTGTTTCAAGAATTTTAGCCGATTCAGTACCTGTCAGGAAGTTATATCCCAATTCAACCAGTTCCGTCCATTCGGTTTCGTTTCTGATAACGAGACAATGTTTCTCAAAAAAGAATGCTTCTTTTTGCAAACCCCCGCTGTCGGAAATTACAAAAGCACAATGCTTCAGCAATTCAATCATATCGAAATATCCCACGGGATCAATCGGGTTGAAATTCAGTTTTAACCCGCGCGATTCAATGATTTTGCGGGTTCTCGGGTGAATGGGAAGAACAATTTTGTAGTTATTTGAAAGTTCGTTTAGTGTAAAAATCAGTGAATCAAGAATCGCCGGATCGTCAGTATTTTCCTGTCGGTGCAAGGTTGTCAGCAGAAATTTACCGGGTTCAAGTTTTAAATCTGAAACAATAGTGGAATGCTCTGCCGAGAATTTACTGTAATGCAAGGCTACATCGTACATTACATCGCCACAATTAAAAATTTGGCAGCCGAAATTATCAAAACCTTCGTTTTTGAGATTGGCAATGGCATTTTCATTGGGGCAAAACAGGTATTCCGAAATTCTGTCGGTAAGAATCCGGTTCACTTCCTCTGGCATTTTCATATTAAAACTGCGCAGTCCGGCTTCGATGTGTGCCACCGGAATATGCAATTTGCTGGCAGCCAGGGCCCCGGCGAGCGTTGAATTAGTATCGCCGAAAACAACCAGCACTGATGGGTTCTCTTCAATTATCACCTTTTCGATTTCTTCCAGCATCCGGCCTGTCATGGCACCATGACTTAACGAATTGATGCCGAGGTTATATTTGGGTTGCGGAATTGCCATTTGTCTGAAGAAAATCTCAGCCATGTTTTCATCAAAATGCTGCCCTGTGTGAACCAGAATTTCTTCTATCCCGAATTTTTTCAGCGCCCTGCTCAAAGCTGCCGCTTTAACAAATTGAGGCCGGGCCCCAACAATGGTAAGTATTTTTGGCATAAATAAATTCTTCAAAACTGTTGAAGTTTCAAAAATACTATTTTTGAACATGCAAAAGAAAATACTCTTTGTATATACCAACTTCTCAACCTTTGTGCGCACCGATTTTGAGATCTTATCGGAAGAACACCAGGTTACCAAATACCAGTACAAACCTGTAAAAGGACTTGGGAAAAATGCAATGAAATTTATACGCCAGTTTTTCTTTTTGCTGTTTAATATCTGGCGATTTGATGCAGTGTTTATCTGGTTTGCCGATTATCATTCATTTTTGCCGGTTTTGTTTTCGCGTATTACAGGCAGGAAATCATTTGTTGTAATTGGCGGGTATGATGTAGCCAATATTCCGGAGTGGAAATATGGCGTTTTTACAAACAGACTGCGGGGTTTTTGTGCTGCCTTTTCGATGCGAACCTGCTCGTTAAACCTGGCTGTTTCGCGATATGTTGAGCGTAAAACCAGAAGAATTGCTCCAAAAAATAAAATCAAACTGATATACAACTGCGTTAACCTGCAGGACACGATGCAGGAAAATATTGAAAAAGAAAACCTTGTAATAACAGTGGGATTGATTGACTCAGAACGTTCGTTCTATCTGAAAGGTATCGATTCGTTTATTGAAACTGCAAAACTTTTACCCGAAATTCAGTTTATGATTATCGGGATGGGTCATGAGATTCAAAAAGCCTTATTGACAATGAAACCCGATAATCTGGAAATTGTGGGTTTGGTTAAACACGAAGATCTTGTTTCATACTACAAAAAAGCAAAAGTTTACTGCCAGCTTTCTCGCTCCGAGTCTTTTGGTGTTGCAGTGGTTGAAGCCATGAGTTTTGGTTGTATTCCAGTGGTTACAAACGTGGGAGGTCTGCCCGAATTAATCGGAAAATCAGGCAAAATTGTCAAACGTAATGCGGAAGATATTTCCTTTCAGACTTCAGAAATAATAAACAGAGAACCCAAAAGTTTTGATCAGAAAAGATTTCTGAATCCTTCGTTTTCTTTTGAAAAACGTAAATCCGAAATCAGGCATCTTTTCTCCTGACCGGGACTTTAAAGCTTTCTGAAAACAACAAACAGATGATCAGAACTGAAGTTTTTACCAAAATTTTTCATGTTACCCATGCCCGACCTGGCGAATTCCGGAGACAACCCAAAAACCAGACTGCTCTTTTTCCCAAACAGATAATTGACTGCCCAGACAAAAAACCATTTCAATCGTTTTAATAACGGTCTGTTTGTTCCTTTATAATTCCTGAAATAAAACATTTCAAGCGCCCCCGTTTTTTCACACAATTTCTCTGCCCACGTTTTTGAAATAAAGGCAATATGCTCAGGATAAGCACTGTAGTACCATTTCGACCCGGACAACCGCGCAATCAGACTGTTGCTATCGCCAGTCATTAAAGCAATAAAACCGTTCTTCTTCACAAACGGCAGCGCCTGTAAAACAAAATCCCCTGGCGATGGCAAATGCTCGATTACATCGATGGCAAAAATCATATCAAACTGTGAATCAACCGGGACTGAATCAAAATTATTCCAGATTTCTGTATGAATTCTCTCCCTGGCAATTTCTGCAGCCTGTGTGTTTATTTCGATGCCCGACTTCTGAATCCGATCCGGAAGCTTTTCGAGTACATCGCCGAAATTACACCCAAAATCGAGTATTTTCCCATTACCCGGAATGTTCTTTTCTACAAACGATCTGAGTATTTTCCAGTCGTTTCTGTTCTCATCAAAAATCCAGTTTTTGTTTTCAGTATTATATAAATCATTATACTCCTTATCAGATAAAACCGGAAATCTGAACCTGAGATTACAATCCGTACACAAATACAAATTCCCACCTTTCAGATAATAATCAAGGGTATTTCCTGAAAACTCATTACTGTCGGGGAGTAATCCAATTATTTTAAGTTGATTTCCTGCACAATCAGGACAAACCGGCTTTTGCATAATCAAAAATTATTTAATGCTTTTTCTGAAGAAAACACCATCAACCTGCATTAGTTTACCAGTTTCAGGATCTGAAAACCCGGGCTCAAGAGAAAACAACTCAAAGCCATTTTGCTCAATCAGTTTCTTCAGGTCTTCGTACATCGATTCACCTTCATAAAGCGGCACGAGCGACATTTCAACCTGGATTCCGGCAAATGCAGACAGTGATTGCAATGCCCCGTTAATTACCTCTTTTTCGAAACCCTGGGTATCAATTTTCAGAAAACAGGTTTTACCCTCTTTTTTGTATTCATGAAAAACCGTATCTAGTTTTCTCACAGTGATGGTTTCCTGAGCGATGTATTTTGACTCCGGAACTGCCTGTACATGTTCATTTTTTATATCGCGTATTGAACTGCTGACCGAATTTTCAGCAACATGAATTACTGCTTCTCCGTCGAAATCGCCTAATCCCATTTGCACAGCATTCCACAAATTATCCTGATCTGCTTTTTTTCTCAATGCTGCAAAAGCCTCATTCAATGGTTCAAACGACAAAATTTCGCCTTTATACCCTGCTTTTCGCAGCTGACTTGCATATTGCCCGGTGTTGGCCCCCACATCGAATACAAAATCCACTTTATATTTCCGGAGCAATTCAATCCGTTTTTTGAGCAATCCACTGGGAAATCTCAATAATTCGAATCCGATTTCAACCAGGATGGTATTTAACAACCTGTGTAATTTTTGTTTCATTCCAATCGACTTTATAAGTTTGTTTTGCCTGAAAGTATTTCTGAAATTTTCTCCCACCTGTTGATCCAGGCATGATTCATAACAACATTTCTATAGTTCTTTTCAATCAGTTCAGTATATTGGCCAAAGTTATCCAAAATGTCCTTTATTTGCTGAACCGGATGATTGAAGTCTGCATCAACCACAGGGTTATATCCGAAAAGCCGGATCATTTCATCAGGTGCTTTTCCCAAAACCAGGCATTTTGAAGCCATCGACTGCAAATACCGGTTGGTCATTGTTTCAATATTTCCGGCCCTTTGCGGATGTGTTAAACTGGTTGGAAAACAAATTGAAATTTTTGTCCGCGACAATCCTTCAATAAAGGATTCAGTATTATTAAAAATCTTTTCATTTGCCGATGAATACAGGTAATTTATTTTCTCCTGCATTAGTGGCTCTGCAATTTTATTATGAAAATCTTCATATTTCCTGCCAAAAGAAAGTACATCAATGTCGCGGTTTTCGACAGGCAAAAATTGATAATCACCCGGATTTACACCTTCAGGTATCCAGTAAACATTTTTTTTGCCAATAATCCTGTTCAGATTCCAGGCCGATTGCTCAGAAGAAACAAAAACATAATCTACCTTAAAATCATTGATAAACCTTGTTATGTAAGGATAATAAGATGGCCAGGCGTCAAAAAGAAAAACTGCTTTCCGTCCATTTCTCAGAAAATAGGGGAAACATTTCGGGAAGCGCGGTCCCATTAAAACAACAAAATAGTTTTTAGGATTTCTGTAAACTAACTGATTCAGGATTTTGAGTGGCAGGCGTGACAAACGAAAATCAGATTCAGGTTTCCAGAGCCGGAATAAAAAACGGGAGACAAAATAAGCGTCAGCATTGATAACTCTTACCGAATTTGTGTCAGCAATTGCCTTTTCAAATTCCCTGATTACAGTCTCCGAAGGTCTTTCTTCCCCTTCGTTGCCGGTAATCATCAAAAAATCAGGCATGTTTGTCAATTGGCTCATTTATTTCTGTTTATTACTCTTTTAAATTCCTGTGCTTCTTCAAGATTCAAAATCCAGGCAGCCAATAAATAAAACACAGCCCCTGTTGTGCTGCTGATTATCAGCGAAATCAGCGTCTGACTGATTAAACCTGCAATAAACATCACAACCAGGTACATCAATATTGATATTACCAGGTAACTGCCAATATCTTTGAGTTGTTTCAACAATGAGTAACCCACCAAAGAATTTACATAATGCGTTGTGACAATCCATCCAATGGCCGAAGTAAAAATCTGTCCAATAATGATTGCACTGATTCCCCATCGGTAAGTAATAACAATACTGAGAATCCAGATCGATTTGGTAAGCAGTTCGATTCTAAGAACCAGGTTTGATTTTCCGGTGGTTTTCAATACCTCTCCGAATATTACCTGGAAAACATAAAAAACCCCCGTGATTAACAAAAGCCTGAAATATAGCGATACCGAAATCCATTTCTCAGTAAACAATACAACAATCAACTGGTCCGAAACTGCCATCAGTCCGAATATTACCGGATACATGATAAAAACAATTGATTTCAGTGATTTCCGGATCGCATTCAGCAATCGTTCCTTATCGTCTTTGATGGCAGAAAAAACAGGAAAAACAACCCTGTTAAAAATGCTTGTTCCGGTTTTCACCGGAAAATCCTGCAACTGGGAAGCCCTTGTATATAATCCCAAAGCATCAATCGGGAAAAGTTTTCCGATGATGTTAAAATACAGGTTCTGAAAAACGGTGTAAATCAACCCGGCAATTGTAAGTTTCGATCCATAGCCAAACAGTTCTTTTAAAACATTAAAATCAAAAACGGCCAGGGGTCTCCATGAGCTGAAGATCCACAAAAACAAAGAATTAATTAAACTCTTGATTAATAGCTGCCAGACGATTGACCAGACCCCAAATCCGTGAAATGCCAGATACAAAGCCACCACTCCTGCCACAACACTTCCACCTGAATTGACAAAAGCCATTAATTTGAAATCAACCTTTTTCTGAAGTATGGTCTGTTGTATTAAACTGAACGACAGGATTATAAAATTCAGACATATTACCCTGATTAAACTTACGAGTTGTGGGTTATCATAAAAACCGGCAACAAGTGGAGCGGTAAAATAAAAAAAAGCATACAGGATAAAGCTGATTGAAATGTTAAAATAAAAAACGGTGGAATAATCGGTTTGTGACGGGTTCTTTTTCCAGATCAATGCCGATCCGAATCCGCTGTCAATCAGTGTCTGCCCCACGGCAATAAAAATCAGAATCATACCAAGAAGGCCATAATCTGATGTATCCAGAATACGGGTTAACCAGATCCCAAATAAAAACTGAATCCCCTGACCCCCGAAACGATCAAGAGCGCTCCAGGCTAATCCTTTGGCTGCGGTTCCTTTTAAGTTTGCCGATTCTATCATTTATCAATATTCAGCCGACTCATGCTTTTTACTCAGTACTGCTTAAAAAGCGGTTGAAATAACTATTTTTGTCTGATTCAAAAAATTGTCACAAAATAAACCAATTAATATGGCAAAGATATCCGGCTTCCGTAATATTTTAATTAATGCAGCTATTATTGTTTTGTTTATCGTACTGGCTTACGCCTATTTTTCGCCCCTGCTTGAAGGGAAAGAACTTCGGATGGCAGACCTTGACCATTTCAACGGAATGGCAAAGGAATTGGTTGATTACAGAAATTCAACAGGCGAGGAAGCCGTGTGGACCAACACCATGTTCAGTGGAATGCCGGGTTATATGATATCTGTTTTATATCCGGGTAATCTGGCTGATTTTCCTGCCGGTTTATTGCGAAACCTGTTTTCAATCGCATCATTTATTATCTGGTATTTTCTGGGCTTTTACATACTACTTTCAAGTCTGAAAATTAACCGCTGGACAAGTGTCGTTGGTGCAATTGCCTTTGGTTTTTCATCTTATTTCATCATCATCATCGGAGCCGGACATGCATCAAAAGCTATGGCATTAGGTTTTTTGTCCCTGCTGATTGCTGGTGTTTTGATGGCATTTAGAGACAAGAAAATTCCCGGAGCCATACTTTTTACCATCGGGCTTTCATTTGAATTACTAGCAGGTCATCCGCAAATTACCTACTATGGAATGATTCTGATGGGAATTTATGCGATTGCCGAACTGGTTGCTGCTATTCGCGAAAAAGCCCTGACGAATTATGGGAAATCGGTGCTTTACCTGCTGGCAGGCGTTGTAATTGCTGTTGGTATGAATTTTTCAAGACTATATACAACCTGGGAATATTCAAAAGAAACAATTCGCGCGCCTTCAGAATTAACAAACAACGACCAAAATAAAACTACCGGACTTGACAAAGATTATGTGGTACAATGGAGTTACGGCATTGACGAAACTATGACCTTGTTGATCCCGAATTTCAAAGGAGGAAGCAGCCTTACGAATCCGGGAGAAAATTCAGAAAGTTTTAAAGCTCTTCAGCAAAAAGGCGTACAAAATCCCAAACAAACAATCCGGGGTGTCAGCATGTATCATGGCGAACAACCCGGCACATCGGGTCCGGTTTATGTGGGTGCCATAGTCGTATTTCTTTTTGTACTGGGTCTTTTTGTGGTAAAAGGAGTGTATAAATGGTGGCTGGCCACAGCAACCGTTGTATCAATTGTTTTATCATGGGGTGGAAATGTGATGGGACTAACCAGCTTCCTGCTTGATTACCTGCCGTTGTATAATAAATTCCGGGCCCCTTCCATGACTCTGGTGATTGCGCAAATCACCATGCCGCTGCTTGGATTTATAGCGTTGCACGATATTCTTACAGGAAAAGTTGACAAAAAAGTTTGGCAAAAAGGCTTGCAATGGGCTGCCGGAATTACAGGTGGTATTGCCCTTGTATTTGCTTTGCTTCCAGGCATCGCCGGAGATTTTTCCAATGCTTTCGATGCCCAGCGTTTTCCTGATTGGTTGATTGACAGTGTTATTGCTGACAGAAAATCGCTGTTACGGATAGATGCATTCCGCTCTTTTGCTTTTATAGCACTGGCAGCCGGAGCTTTGTATGCCTGGAGCATTAAAAAACTGAATACAACAATTTTTATTGCAGTTCTGGGTGCTTTGGTTTTGGTTGATCTGTGGCCGGTTGACAAACGCTACCTGAATAACGACAACTTTGTTTCGAAACGCGAAGCCACGAATCCGTTTCCTGAAATGCCGGTTGACAAAGCAATTCTACAGGATAAAGATTTGTACTATCGTGTTCTGCCCTTAGCGGGCGATCCTTTTCAGGATGCGCGCACCTCTTATTTCCATAAAAATGTGGGTGGTTATTCCGCTGCCAAACTCCGTCGTTACCAGGAAATTATTGAACACCAACTGCTTCCCGAAATGCAGGAAATGATAAAAGGATTAAATTCCCAGGCTCGTCCTGATTCTGTTTTTGCCAACCTTGGTGTTATCAACATGCTGAATACGCGTTACCTGATTTATGACCTGAACCAGCCCCCGATTAAAAATCCGGCTGCTTTGGGAAATGCCTGGGTGGTTGACAAGTTCAAAGTGGTTGAGAATGCCGACGAGGAAATTGAAGCACTGAAAAACATCAATCCGGCTGAAGAAGCATTAATCGACAAACGTTTTGCTGAAAATGTAAACGGAAAAACCTTTCAGAAAGACAGCGCCGCCAGCATTATTCTTACAGAATACAAACCCAATTACCTGAAATATGCAGCAAATGCCGCATCAGAGCAACTGGCTGTTTTCTCGGATGTTTATTATGCAAATGGGTGGAAAGCATACATCGACGGACAGGAAGTTCCCCATTTCAGGGCAAATTACATTTTGCGTTCGCTTGTTTTACCTGCCGGACAACATACTGTCGAGTTTAAGTTCCATCCTGCTTCTTATTATACCGGAAACAAAATATCGCTTGCCAGTTCTTTGTTGCTTTTGCTGGTAATTGCCGGTTATGCATTTACAGAATTCAGGAAAAGAAAAACTATCAAAAACTGACCTGTTTGAAATATGCCTGAACGGTTAAATTGCTCCTTCTTCCAAAGAAACGTTCTGGAGGTTGCACCCGGGTTAATAGGGAAAACACTTGTCAGAAAATTTGATGACAAAACCATTCAGCGATATAAAATTACCGAAACAGAAGCGTATAGCGGCGATGGCGATTTGGCCTGTCACGCCAGCAAGGGAAAAACACCGCGTACCGAAGTAATGTTTCGAGAAGGCGGACTTGTTTACGTCTATTTTATTTACGGGATGTACTGGATGCTCAATTTTGTAACCGGCAAAAACGAGGAAGCTTCTGCCGTTTTAATCCGCGGACTGGAAGGAATTTCAGGGCCGGGAAAAGTTGGCAAAACACTGCAACTCGACAAAACCTTTTATGGCGAAAACCTCGAAACCTCGGAAAGAATCTGGATTGAAGAGGACAATATCTCTCCTGAAATTGTTGCCACACCGCGGATAGGAATCAATTATGCCGGAGAACCCTGGATCAGCAAACCGTGGCGTTTTTTGATAAAAACATAACTTTTTGGGATTGTAATCCAAAATAGTTATATCTTTTTTGGATTTGATTCCAAAAAAGATATATTTTTGATAATGTTATGATTTTACGGGAATTAACAGATACTATAGAGAAAAGGCTTTTCCAGCAAAAAGCAATCATCATTACCGGCCCCAGACAGGTTGGCAAAACAACTTTGATAAAACTATTGACCGAAAAGATAAACCACCCTCTTATTTGGTTTAATGCTGATGAACCAAACGTTCAGGAACTTTTCGGATCAATATCTTCTTTCGAATTAAAAAACCTTGTCGGCAAAAACAGAATTCTTGTTATCGATGAAGCCCAAAGAATAAAAGGGATCGGGTTAACTTTGAAAATTATTGTTGACACGTTGCCGGATATACAGGTTATTGCGACAGGTTCCTCTTCATTCGATCTCTTGGACGAAATCAGTGAACCACTAACAGGGCGTAAATTTGAATATCAGTTGTACCCCATTTCATTTGGCGAATTGACAAAGGAGAATGGCATAATTGAAGAAAAAAGGTTATTAAATCAAAGATTAATCTTTGGCACTTATCCGGAAGTAATAAACAAACCTGATGATGCAATTGAAACATTAAAATTGCTTTCCGACAGCTATTTGTACAAAGATTTGTTTCGGATTGAAACGATTAAAAAACCTGATTTGATTGTTAAGTTACTACAGTTGCTGGCTCACCAGGTTGGTAACGAAGTATCGTACAATGAACTGGCTCAATCACTTTCAACTGATCCAAAAACGGTCGAAAAATATATTGGACTACTTGAAAAGACATTTGTGGTTTTCCGGTTGTCGGCACTGAGCCGGAATTTACGAAACGAAATAAGCAAATCGCGTAAAGTTTATTTCTACGACAACGGCATTCGAAATGCCATTATTAATAATTTTAATCCCTTGAATATCAGGCAAGACATTGGACAATTATGGGAGAATTATCTGATAAGCGAAAGGATTAAATTAATGGAATATAAACGTATTTATGCAAACAGATTCTTCTGGAGAACAAAACTTCAACAGGAAATCGATTATATCGAAGAAAGAGGTGGAAAAATGTGGGCTTATGAATTCAAGTTCAATCCTTCAAAAACATCCTATCTTTCCAAAACATTTGCGAATGCTTATCCTCAGCATGAATTTCGAATAATAAACACGAACAATTTTGCAGAGTTTCTGATGAATGAATAATCATTTTCTCAAAATAAACCTGTCGTAAAAAAACAGAAGTACCACTGATAGTACTGCAACTCCGGAGTAAACAAGCCAGATATTTGAAGGATGATATTCTGCCCAGATAAAATTGGTCAGTTCCTGTTTCGTCATCACCATTTTAGCGGCTGCTTCGTTAAAAAAATCATTTTTCGAATAGGTTTCAGAAATTTCGGGAAGCGAAATTCCCCGCTTTGCAATCTCCTGTTGAAGCAGGTAAATTTTATCCGAAGTTTTTTCATAAATATCTCCCGAAAGCCATCCTGCCAAAGCATGTCCGCCGGCATAAGGAAGAAACGAAGTTCCCATATAAAGTGCTTTTTTATCGGGAGGTGCAATTCTGCCCACATATTCTGTAAATTTTGGCGAACTTGACATTTCTCCCAATCCAAAAATCAGGATTCCTAACAAAATCATCCAGCCACTTTGAGTTGAAAACATCATCATCAAACCACCTGACAAAACCAGGATTCCTCCCATCATTGCCGAAAGCGGCTTAAAACGCATGACCAAAGCTGAAACGGCAATCTGGAAAACGATGATAAAAAACGAATCCATGCTGGTTAAAGTTACCGTTGTGATGGTTCCTTCGGCAGTGCCAATTGAATGTGCCAGCCATGGCCAAACCGATTCAATCCCCCTGTAAATTTCGGAAGAATCGACCCACTGCTCAATAAAAACCGGAAACGAATAATACAATTGATTGAAGGCAGCCCAGAAAACCACCATAATAAGCAGGAAAAGTACATATTTCCAGTTTTTCAATGTTATCCAGATATTATAAAAAGCCTGTCCAAGATTTTTAGCAAGCGAAACTTTATTTTCCCTGATTTCGGGTTCTTTAAAGAAAAAAAGGGTAATCAGAAAATTAATACCAATGGTAACCATCGACATATAAAAGACATAGTCCCAGCTTTTCTGCATAAAAATTCCGGCAAAAAACGGCCCGATAAAACCACCGATATTCACCATCATATAAAAAATCCCGAACCCGATGGAAGCTGTTTCGTCGGTGGTATTTCTCGATATCATGGCCGAAATAATGGGTTTGAAAAAAGCGCCGCCAACACAGGTCCATACAAATGCAAAAAACATCATCCCAAATGAGTCGAAGCTTTTAATCATATAAAAACCCGTTGCATACAAAGCAAACGACAGGTAAAGTATGCGTTTGTATCCCAGTTTATCGGCGATTGCCCCGGTGATTACAGGCAAAAAATAGAGTAACATCGACCCTGTTCCCATGATTACACTTTTTTCGGCCTGTGATAGCCCCAGCGCTCCGGTGTCTTTTGAATTTACCAGGTAAAGTGCAAATGCCATGTAAAATCCATACCACGCCCATCGTTCAAACAATTCGATTGTATTTGAAGCCCAGAATGTGGTGTTGTATTTCTTAAATACCGAAAATACTCCCATCCGATTTTTCTCTAAACTAATTTATTATGATTTTGATGCTTTCTCCAGTTTATCTATCAGGGCATTCAGTTTGTCATCAATCTCCTTACTGATCTCCTGCTGATTGTATTTTGCTGCAATAATTTTCATATTCTGCACCAGCGAAATCTGGTTATTCTGATCTTCTTCAATCATGTATTCAAAATCAGCCGGCAAGCTTGTATAATAATTCAGCATTGCAAAACCATTATCGGCCAAAACTCTCACAAGTTTATTGGCCTTTTCGGTTTCACCGGCCTGGTAATAGAGTTCAACCGCCTGCATTGAGCTAAAGGTCAGCGGAATTCTTTCGTTCGGGAATATTTCGAAAAGTTTGTCTAAAACCTCAATTGCACGTTTTTTATCGCCCTTTTCAAGCAGTTTTCTGGCAAGACGCGAAAAAATATACCTCGCCTGGATAATATCAATTGCTTTACGGTTGTATTCATCCAAATAAATTTCCGGATCGTTTACATTTCCCCAGACAAATTTGTTCATAACATTGTTATACAGAATATCCGCGTCAATTCTGCCCCTGAACATGCCATCCGATTTGGATTCAACAGGCACAAATCTGTAAGCAAGCCCTTCAAACTGAAGGTAATCCAAAAAGAAAATACTGTTTGAATACAAAAGGCTGTGGTCGATATAAATCGGACGCTCCCAATTGTTGGCAGCAATCATATTCAAAACCGCCATTTCGCTTTTTGTGATGTAACTTTTTGTGATTCTTAATTTCACTGAATCGACAATGAGATTAGCGTCTTCAGGTTTTACGGTTCCAGAAGAAATGGCTTTTTGTTTATCAACAGTAATATGAAAACTCCGTGTTGGCAGGTAATTCATTTTCTCACCGCTAACCACCTGAACTTTGGCGCGATCGTCATTGCTGCCCAAAAATTTCATGGCTTCACTGAGTTCCATGGACCCATTGTATCTTTCCACAAACAAAACTGCATCGCGGTGCCCCATGTAATACACTTCTTTATCAAATGTAAAAGGCATGGGTGCTGCCTGATTCGATGCCATCCGGTGTTGGGATATGTACCAATCCATTCCCAGATAACTCATATTGATAATTTTAATATCGGGTCTGACTCCTTCCACCTCCTGCACATACCAGAGTGGAAAAGTGTCGTTGTCGCCATAGGTCAGTAAAATGGCATTCGGGGCGCACGATTCGAGATAATTAATGGCATAATCGCGGGTCATGTACCTTCCTGAGCGATCATGATCATCCCAGTTTTGAGCGGCCAAAACTCCGGGAACAAGTACCAGTGAAACTGCGGTAACAGCAACAGCGCCTGTTGTTCCTTTTAACAATTTCTGAACCAGCGAATAAAATGCCGGAACTGCCAGCCCTATCCAAATGGCAAAAGCGTAAAACGATCCGGCATAAGCATAATCGCGTTCGCGTGGCTGATAGGGATATTGATTCAGATAAACAATAATTGCCAATCCTGTAAATAGAAACAGTAACATAGTAACTGTAAATCCCTGTTTCCCTTCGCGTCCGTTGTTGTATTGATAAAACATTCCCACCAATCCGAAAAACAGCGGAAGAAAATAATAAACATTGCGGCTGGGATCTTTTTTCATGAAATCGGGCATATTATCACGCGGTCCCACACGTGATTTATCCAGAAAATCGATTCCGCTCACCCAGTTTCCTTCGTTAAAAGTTCCGTGTCCCTGCACATCGTTTTGCCGGCCCACGAAATTCCACATAAAGTAACGCATGTACATGTGCCCAATCTGGTAGGTAAAGAAAAACCGCAGATTCTCGGCAAAAGTTGGCTTCATCAGTGTTTGCACTTCTTTGCCATCCCGGACTTTCACAGGAGTTCCTTTTACTTTTCCCCAGTCTTTATATGCATCAACATGATTTGGCTGACTACTGTACATCCTTGGGAAGAACGTTTCCATCTTTTCGTCATAAATAGTTCCGCTTGACAATGAACCTGTGTGTTTGTATTTTCCATCAACTTTGTTGTATTGTGGTTTTTCACCTTTGCTGGCAATGGCCGGTGCATTAAAATAAGGTCCGTATAACAACGGACGGTCACCATATTGTTCGCGATTCAGATACCGTAATAATGCAAATGCATTATCCGGATGGTTCTGATTCATGGGCGGATTTGCCGATGCCCTGATGATAATGGTGGCAAACGTTGAATAACCAATCAGAATAACGATAACCATTGTTACAGCCGTATTCAAAACCACCATTTTCCTTTTCAGTGTGAACAGAACCGACCAAACTGAAGCCCCGATAATGGCGGCAACCAGAAATAAAACACCACTGTTGAAAGGCAAACCAAAACTATTCACAAACAGTTTATCAAAAAGAAAGGCAAGCCGCGGAACCCCGGGAATAATAACATACTGGATACCTCCGAGAATACCGATCGAAATTGCCATGGCGATAATTGCACCTTTCCACGAGAATGTGTATTTCTTAAAATAATAAACCAGCCCGATTGCCGGGACTGCCAGAAGATTTAAAAGGTGAACACCTGTTGAAAGCCCCATGAGGTAAGCTATCAGAATCAGCCAGCGGTTGGCATGGGGTTCATCGGCAACATTTTCCCATTTCAGAATTGCCCAGAAAACAGCCGCCGTAAAAAACGATGACAAAGCATAAACTTCACCTTCAACGGCCGAAAACCAGAATGAATCGGTAAATGTAAAAGCCAGCGCACCAACCAAACCGCTTCCCCAAACTGCAATCTGCTGACCATTTGTCAGTTCATTTTCAGAAAAAAGTTTTCTTGCGAGGTGAACTATGCTCCAGTAAAGAAGCATTACAGTGGCTGCACTGACAAGTGCCGACAAAGCATTGATCATGAGTGCAGCTTTTGAACTGTCGGATGCAAACAACGTAAAAAACCTGCCCAAAATCATATGAAACGGTGCTCCGGGCGGGTGACCCACTTCCAGCTTGTAAGCGCCTGTGATAAACTCACTGCAATCCCACCAGCTTGCCGTGGGTTCAAGGGTGAGTAAATAAGTAAAAGCTGCAATAATAAAGACGGTCCAGCCAAGAATGTTGTTGATAAGTGTCGTTTTTTGCATGACAGATTTTTTTTGGAACGATTGCAAATATAAGTTTTTAAAAAGAAAAGGTTGTTGGATACGAGTTAATCAGCGGGAATTAACAAATACTATCAAATCTGATAAAAAAAAACAGAGAAAGAAGCTGAAAGAAAAAAAATTATATTTTTGCACCGTCTTTACAAAAAAGACATGAAGGACTGACCTGTGGTGTAACTGGCAACACGTCTGATTTTGGTTCAGAAGAGTTCAGGTTCGAGCCCTGACAGGTCAACCAAAAATTAAGAGGAATAACATAAATTTGTTGTTCCTCTTTTTAATTTTGGTTAATGTCTTGTTTATGAGTTATCATGCCTACGTTTTATACAGTCCGGATTTCAATCGATTTTATAAAGGATCTTGTGAAAACCTTTCAGAAAGGTTAAAACAACATAATCACGGCCATACCAAATCTACCAAACCATACATTCCCTGGATACTTGCTTATTCCGAAGAATTTGAAAACAGAATTGATGCTTTGAAAAGAGAAAAATACTTTAAAACTGCAGCTGGCAGAAGGTTTTTGCAAAATAAAATCCTACCCTGACCTGTGGTGTAAATGGCAACACGTATGATTTTGGTTCAGAACCGCGCCCGTACCGGACGATTTTGGGTTTAGAGTCAATTTTTATTTGGTACGTTCGGGCAGGCCGCGCCCGAACGTACCGGATTTATTTATTCAAAAATTAAATCAGATACGTTCGGTACGGGCGGGGAGTTCAGGTTCTCCCGAGGCGTCGGGACTGACAGGTCAACCAAAAATTAAGAGGAATAACATAAATTTGTTGTTCCTCTTTTTAATTTTGGTTAATGTCTTGTTTATGAGTTATCATGCCTACGTTTTATACAGTCCGGATTTCAATCGATTTTATAAAGGATCTTGTGAAAACCTTTCAGAAAGGTTAAAACAACATAATCACGGCCATACCAAATCTACCAAACCATACATTCCCTGGATACTTGCTTATTCCGAAGAATTTGAAAACAGAATTGATGCTTTGAAAAGAGAAAAATACTTTAAAACTGCAGCTGGCAGAAGGTTTTTGCAAAATAAAATCCTACCCTGACCTGTGGTGTAAATGGCAACACGTATGATTTTGGTTCAGAACCGCGCCCGTACCGGACGATTTTGGGTTTAGAGTCAATTTTTATTTGGTACGTTCGGGCAGGCCGCGCCCGAACGTACCGGATTTATTTATTCAAAAATTAAATCAGATACGTTCGGTACGGGCGGGGAGTTCAGGTTCGAGCCCTATCAGGTCAACCAAAATCCAAGAGGAATAACATAATTTTGTTGTTCCTCTTTTTTGTTTTAATGTATTTGTAAAACAGACTCTCATGAGCATAAAAAAACCGGCCTCACAATGAAACCGGTTTTAATTATTGCAATAAAATCTTCTATACTAAAACTTTCGAAGTGATATTGTTGATACTGATTTCAACGGCTTCAAACGGTTTCCCATTTCCCTGGTTATCATCTTCAACAAAAAGATACTTCATGCCTGCAGTTTCGCGTGCTGCATAAATACGTTTGAAATCGATCAAACCGGCACCTACTGATGTAATGTCATCTTTAATTACATCGTAGAAAGGAGCACTTTGCTGCGCCATATCCTTGAAATGGAACAATTGGAAACGACCCGGATATGTGTTGAACATTTCAACCGGATCCTGTCCTGCCTTTGTTGCCCAATACATATCCAATTCCATGGTTATCAGGCTGGCATCCATTTCTTTCATAAAAATATCGTAGTATGGAATTAATCCATCTTCGGTTGGTTTAAACTCGAAGTTGTGGTTGTGATAACCAAACTGAATTCCCACTTCTTTCATCACAGCACCCACCTGGTTCCAGTCGGCAATCATTTTCTTGTACATTTCAACATTGCGGTCTTTCTCTTCAATCCATGGCTGAACGCAATATTTTACACCCAAAGCTGCATGATCATCGGCCATTTTTTTCGCACTTTCCAGCGTAATCCCCTGTGCTTCAACACTAGTATGACTGCTGATTATTTCCATTCCAAGGTCGTTCACCATTTTTTTGAAGTCGGCTGGTGCAAAACCATAAAATTTACCATCAGCATAACTTGCCATTTCAAGGTTTTTGTAACCCATATCCGATAATTT
>ERZ1645187.1508-NODE-1508-length-21371-cov-5.759148_pt1 | contig 21371 bp, 18 predicted proteins | sample MGYA00575352_ERZ1645187 | MGnify/ENA primary metagenome ERZ1645187 (study PRJEB40837, sample SAMN11349314) | freshwater sediment metagenome | isolation source: river sediment | host: Sediment | place: India: Wazaribad , New Delhi | collected 2017-02-21 ... | reverse complement strand
TGATGGCGAGTTGGTGTTCGTGACCAACCACCAGCGTTTCAGGCTGGAAAAGGACATTTTCGTCGACCACGGCTGGCAGCCGCAGGACATCACCGCGCAGACGCTGGACCGGGATTTCGAACGCAATCGCAAGATTCACCAATGCTGGTTATTCCGTCGAGTGTGACACCATTGCCAGCGCTTCTTCGATAATCCTTGGGGTGGCACCCTTGCGGTGCGCATTCTCGCTGATATGGCGGCGGAATTGCCGCGAACCGGGCACGTTGTGCCACAGGCCCAGCAAGTGTTTTGTCAGTGCCGTCAGTGATACGCCCAGTGCCACCTGCTGCTCGCAATACGCGGCATAACGGCGCGTGACTGCGATCCGGTCGGCTGGCGGCTGCTTGTCACCGAACAACAGTGCATCAACATCGGCCAGAAAGTAGGTGTTGTGCCAGGCCTCGCGGCCGACCATCACGCCATCCACATGCTGCAGGTGCTGCTGCGCTTCCGCGAGTGTCCTGATGCCGCCATTGATCACGATGGTGAGCTGTGGTCGCAGCGATTTCAGGCGATAGACCCAGTCATATTTCAGTGGCGGGATCTCGCGATTCTCCTTCGGGCTCAGGCCCTGCAGCCAGGCGTTGCGTGCGTGCACGATGACCGTGCGGCAGGGACTGTCGGTAGCGGTGTCGATGAAATGCAGGAACTCGTCGAAACTGTCCTGCTGGTCGATACCGGTGCGGCATTTCAGGGTGACTGCCAGATCCGTCCCGTCGGCCATGGCGCGCAGGCAATCGCGCACCAGTGCCGGTGTAGCCATCAGGCAGGCGCCGAAGGCGCCGCTTTGCACGCGGTCACTCGGGCAGCCGCAGTTGAGGTTCAGTTCGTCGTAGCCGTAGGCCTGGGCGATCTGTGCGCTGTCGCGCAGTGCGGCCGGATCCGATCCGCCGAGTTGCAGGGCAACCGGGTGTTCTTCCGCATTGAAACCGAGCAGGCGCTCGCGCTGGCCGTGCAGGATGGCACCGGTGGTGATCATCTCGGTATAAAGCAGGGTGTGGCGTGATAGCAGGCGTGCGAGGAAACGGAAGTGCCGGTCAGTGACGTCGATCATCGGCGCCACAGCAAAACGCTGCATGGAGGAATTCATGCCGCCGGGGGGACGGTGTTCTTGCGCTGCTGGATGCGCTTGAGCTGGCGGCGGTTCCAGTCGCGCCGAACGTGCCAGCGCCAGAAAGCCTGGATAACAAAATAGCTGGTGAACGCCATGGCAATCCCGATCAGCATGCAGCCCAGCAGCAGCGGTTGCCACACTTCAAGCAGCATGTTCTTGAAAGCGTTCATTTCCTCGACCAGGCTGGCGCGCGTCCATTCGAAATCCAGCAGTGCATTGAGGTTTACGTGGTGTTCGATCGGGATGAACCACAGGCCGATTTTGAGGGCGATGTAGAGTAGCGGCGGGCTGGTCAGCGGGTTGGTGATCCAGACAAGGCCACAGGCAATTGGCAGGTTGCCACGGATCCAGATCGCGATCACGGCAGCGACCAGCATCTGGCCGGGGAAAATCATGAAGGCAAAACCGGCGAACATGCCTGCGAGGAAGGCACGTGCGACGCTGTGGCGGTTCAGGTGCCACAGGTTCGGGTCGTGGATGCGGTCACCGAGGGCTGACAGGTTGCCACTGGCAATGAGCTTGTGTCTGTCGAGGGTGATACGTTTGAAAATCTTGCGTGGCATGAAACCGGCGGGTCACCTGCGGAGGCAACATTATCCACATATTGGCCGGGGCTGCACCTGCGCTAAGCGCTGAGCAGGAATGGCAAGAGGTGGGCGAGCAGCGCATCCGGCTGTTCTTCCGGGATGAAATGGCCGCAGGCGATGCCGGCACAGTGCAGGTCGGCAAACGGCGCAGCGAGGCTATCGCTGTAGGGGTCGCCGGCGGGGCGGTAGTCCGGCACCGGCTGGCTGTTGCGGAAGCCCCTGGGTTGCAGCATCGGCGTGTAGACCAGCAGGGTCGGGTTCCCGATCCGGCGGCCGAGATCCTCTGGCGCGAAGCAGATGGCTGAACGGTAGTCCGGGTGGCGAAACGGGCCGCCCTCGTGCAGCCAGATGGCCCGGCAGTCGTCGGCAGTCATCGCCTGCCAGCTGCCATCGACAGTCTGGCGGTAGAAAGGCAGCGCATCACGGTACAGCGAGACCGATGCCGCCTGGGTTCCGGCTTGGGCAAGGTTGTCGAGGTAGTGCTGTAGCGAGGGGGCATCACACCAGTCGAGCCCGGGCATGGCGGCAGCTGGAAAGGGTGTGATCACATCGCCCGGGTACTCCGCGCGTTCACCGGCGAAGCACCAGCGGATGAACGCGGCATGGCAGCGGGCAAAATAGTCCTCGGCCCAGCCAGGTACCTTGGCCCACAGCCCGTGTGCGGCCCAGTGCGGCCAGTGGGTGGTCGAGCAATCGAGCAGTGCGAGCCGGCCAACCCGCTGCGGGTGTTCCAGCGCCAGCTTGAAGGCCACCATGCCGCCCCAGTCATGCCCCGCCACATGGGCCCGCCCGATTTGCAGGGCATCGAGGAGTGACAGCAGGTCATCAGCGAGTTGCGCACGCGACAGCGGCAGGCCGGATTTTTCCGACAGGCCGAAGCCGCGCAAGTCCGGCGCAATGACGCGGAAATGCTGCGCGAGCTGCGGCAGCACCTTGTGCCAGCAATGCGAGGACTGTGGCCAGCCATGCACCAGCAAGAGCGGTTCGCCGTGGCCGGCTTCGAGGTAATGGATATTGAGGCGGCTGGTGCGGATGTGGTGGCTGTGCATCACGGCTTTCCTTCAGTCAGCGTCGTCTGGTTCAAACAGGTGGGCGGGTACCTGTGGTGAGGCTGCCAACAGGGCCCGGGTCGCTTCGTGGCGGGGTGCATGGAAAATGTCACCGGTGCGGCCGGCTTCCACGATCTGTCCCTGCTGCATCACCAGCACGCGGTCGGCAATGCGGCGCACCACATGCAGGTCATGCGTGATGAACAGCAGCGACAACTGCAATTCGGTTTTCAGTTTCAGCAGCAGGCGGATGATCTGGTCCTGCGTGGCCACATCCAGTGCAGACACCGCTTCGTCACAGACAATCAGTTTCGGGTTCAGCGCGATGGCGCGGGCAATGCCGATGCGCTGTCGCTGGCCGCCGGAAAATTCGTGCGGGAAGCGGTTGAGGCTGTCTTCCGGTAATTCCACCTTGCGCAGCAAATCACGCACCCGCTGTTCGCGCTCGCTGGTGTTGCCGATGCCGTGGATCTCGAACGGCTCGCTGAGAATGCGGCCGATGGTGTGGCGAGGATTCAGCGATTCGTTGGTGTCCTGGAAGATCACCTGTAATTCGCGCCGCAGCCTGCGCAGCAGGGCCTTGTCACGCAGGTCCAGTGGTGTGCCGCGGTAGAGAAGCTCGCCGCTGTCCGGCGGGTCTAGCAGCAACAGCGCGCGGCCGAGCGTGCTCTTGCCGCAACCTGATTCACCCACCAGTGCCACGATCTCGCCATCGCCAATCGCCAGGCTCACGTCGCGCAGCACGGCATGTGCTGGCTGGCGCCTTGCGAGCAGGGCGCGCGGCGGCTCGAATGCCTTGTACAGGTGGCGCGCCTCAAGCAGCACCGGACAATCCTTGCTGGCCATCGCCACATCCGGCTGGTCATGGATGGCAGCGAGCAGCTGGCGTGTGTACTGGTGTTGCGGCGCACGGAACAATTGCCCGACCGGTGCTATCTCGCACAGCTGGCCGTGCTGCAACACGGCCACGCGCTGGCACCAGTTGGCGACCAGTGCCAGGTCATGTGTGATGAAGATCACGGCCATGCCATGCTGTTGTTGCAACTGTTGCAGCAGCTCAAGCAACTGTTGCTGTGTGGTTACATCAAGCGCGGTGCTCGGTTCGTCGGCGATCAGCACATCCGGCTGGCCGGCGAGCGCCATGGCAATCATCACGCGCTGGCAGAGGCCGCCCGACAGCTGGTGCGGGTAGGCGCGCAGGCGCTGTTCCGGTTCGCTGATGCCCACCTGCGCCAGCAGCTCGATGCTGCGTGAGCGGATATCTGTCGCCGTCATCGCGGGCGCATGCAACGTGAACACTTCGGCGATCTGCTCCGCCACGGTCTGCACCGGGTTCAGTGCTACCATCGGTTCCTGGAAGATCATCGCGATGCGCTTGCCGCGGATCGCCTGCAGCGCGGCAGCGTCATTGTCGATGCGCTGGCCGTTGAGGAATACCTTGCCCATCGTCATGCTCGCCGCCGGTTTCGGCAGCAGGCCCATGATGGCTTGCGCGCACAGGCTCTTGCCGGAACCGGATTCGCCGACCAAGCCGAGGATCTCGCCCTTGTCCAGGTCGAAGGAAATGTCGTGCAGCACCTTGCGTTCGCCATCTTCGCTGCGGATGTTCACGCTGACATGCCGCAGGGCGAGCAGGGCATCGGGTACCTGTTCCTGGCGCAGCATGGTCATTTCCACGTCTCGTCAACAATAGTCACAGGGGCCGACAGCGGCTCGCCGCGGCGGCGCAAGGCGCGGATGCGGTTCTTTTCCTCCACATCGATCCAGAACAGGCCATTGCCCATGGCATCGATCACGGCGCTGCTGGTTCGTGTGGCATTGCCGGTCGGCAACTTGATCCATGCCCAGTAAGCCTCGCGGGTATAAGGTACCTTGAAGGTCGGGATCATCGCGCCGCTGTCAAAGAGCATCTGCTCCATGCGATGCGCGAGCTCGACACGCACGGGTTTGCTGAGCTCGGCGCGGTACTGGTCGACCAGGGCGTCCATTGCCGGGTCGGCAAAATTGGTGATGTTGTTGGTTTGCGGCTTGTTGGCGTTGTCCGAATGGTAGAACTGCCAGTATTCCGGTGACAGGCCGCCGCCGCTCCAGCCGAGCGATGCGATCTGGTGGTTTTTCTCCAGCACTTTCTTCGTGAAGGCGGAGCTGTCGAGCAGTTGCAATTGCAGGTCGATGCCGGCTTTCTTCGCTTCCTCTTTCAGAATCACCAGCCTTTCGGTGTGTTCCGGTCGGCCGTAGCTCACCGTGAGGGCCAGGCGCTGGCCGTTCCTGCTGCGGATGCCATCACTGTCGAGTGTGGTCCAGCCGGCTTCTTCCAGGTAACGCACGGCCAGTGGCAGATCCAGGGCGCGGGGTTTGATGCCCTTGTTGTCGTAGTCACCGTAGCCGACATTGTGTGTTTCCATGCGGCTGTAGTCGCCGTGCAGCACGGTCTGGATCACCTTGTCGAAATCCAGTGCGTGGGCCAGAGCCACCCGCACCCGGCGGTCATCGAGCGGCGGGCTGTTCATGTTGAGCCAAAGCGCCTGTGCCGGTTGTGGCACGCTATTGTAGAACCAGATCTTGTGGATATAACCCTTGTCGAACAGTTCGCCTTGCGCGCGGTTGTACCAGAAGTCCGGCAGGGTGAGGCCGAAACTGTCGAGTTCGCCTTTCTCGAAATACTGCCAGGCCACGTTGTTGTCGCGCACCACCTTCACATGGATGCGATCGGGATTGAAGCGGTGGCGGTAGTAGCGTTTGTCATTGGCCCACCAGTCGGCAATGCGCTCGAACTCGACGAACTTGCCCTTGCGCACGCGGCTGACGCGGTAAGCCGCCGTACCCGGCTCGGGCAGCCAGTTGTAATTTCTCACCCATTGTTCGTCGAGCAGGTGGAAGTGGCGTGGCACCGGGCGGATATTGACCTGCTCGACCAGCAGTTCGTCTTCCGGTTTCGGGTTGCCGGCGACGACGGCAATCGTGTGGTCGTCGTATTTGATCACGTCGGTTAGCTGCGTGGTGTAGTAGTCGTTGTAGAACGGCGCGACGATGTGTTTCGAGCGCATGAATTCCAGGGTGAACACGAAGTCGTCGGCTGTGACCGGCTTGCCATCGGACCAGCGTGCGTCCGGGTCAAGGCGGAAATACACCGTCTTGTGGTCGGCGCCGAAAGCCCAGTGCGTGGCCAGCGCGGGTATCGGCCGCAGCGTATTGGGGTGCACATCGACCAGCCCCATGCTGAGCGCACGCATATAACCGGCAAAGCTGCCGTTGGAATCCGGCCCCACCAGGCGCAAGGTCAGCGGGAAGCTCGGCACCGATTCACGCAGCGTGCCGCCGCGCACGGCGCGCGGGTCGGCAAATTCCGGGTCGCTGTCATTCGTCTGCCAGACGAGCTCAGCAGGCAGCGGCGTGGCGGAAACCGGGTAAGGCTGCAGGTCCTGTGGCAGCTTCGCCGGCACAAGGGAGGTTTCCTGTTCGCTGCTACAGGCGAGCAGGGCGAGGCAGAGGGATAGCACCAGCCAGACGCGCAACATCATTGGTACACCGTGTGTTTCTTCGGGTCGAAGGCTTCGCGCAGGGCTTCGCCGATCCACGTCACCATCACCAGTACGGTGATCATGGCCACTACCACTGAGCCGACGATCCACTCGCTGTCGAGCCGCGCCACGCCCTCCCGCAGCAGTTCGCCCCAGCTCGGTGTCGGCGGTGGCAGACCAAAGCCGAGGTAATCGAGCGCGGTGAGCGCCGTGATGCCACCGGTGATCGAGAACGGCGCAAAGGTGATGAGCAGGGTCAGCGTATTGGGCAGCAGGTGACGGGTGATGATGCGCCAGTCGCTCGCGCCCTGCGCCCTGGCAGCCAGCACATACGTGCGCGCCTTTTCCTTGTAACTGGCTGTACGCATGTACCAGGTCATTGCCGTCCAGTCGAAGAACACCATGATGCCGAGCAGTACCCAGAAGCCGGGCAGCATGATCGAGGCGACAATCATGATGACGTACAGCGTCGGGATCGACGACCAGATCTCGATGATGCGCTGCATCACCAGATCAAACCTGCCGCCGTAGAAACCCATCGCGATGCCGACAATGGTGCCTATCAGGTAATTGCACAACAGCAGCAGCAGGCTGAAGGCCATCGACAGGCGGAAGCCATAGAGCAGGCGCGCGGCGATGTCGCGGCCGGCGCCATCGGTGCCAAGGAAATGGCGGTGTTCCAGCGACGGTGCCAGCGGCGGGAACAGTCCGGCGGCGGCGTGGCTTTCATAAGGGTTCCACGGGATCGGCGGCATCAGCACCCAGTTGCCGCGGGCCTCGCCGGCAAAATGCTGCTGCAGCGCGCGGTAATCGGTTTCATGCGGGTAGTCGAAGCCGAAGGTCGTGCCAGGCAGGAAGCGGCCGTAGGTCGGGAAAAACCAGTCGCCATTGTAGTGCACCACCAGCGCGCGGTTGTTGGCCAGCAACTCGGCACCACAGCTCAGCAAGACGAGTAGCAGCAGTGCGATGGCGGAATAGTAGCCGCGGCGCTGCTCGCGGAAACGCTGCCACTGGCGGCGGGTCTGCGGATGCAGCTGCATCATTCGAACCTCACCCGCGGGTCGATCGCCGCCACGCACAGGTCCGACAGGATGTTGCCGATCAGGAACAGCGCCGACGAAATCACCAGCAGGCCCATCACCACCGGGTAATCGCGTTCGACCAGCGATTCATAGCCGAGCAGGCCCATGCCGTCGATGTTGAACACCGTCTCGACGAGGAAGGAACCGGCGAGGATGATCGAGATGCCGTGGCCAAACGAGGTCGCGAGCGGGATCAGGCTGTTGCGCAGCGCGTGGCGGAACACGGCCTGGCGGAAACCGAGGCCCTTGGCGACGGCGGTGCGCACATAGTCGCTGGCCAGGTTGTCCAGCAGGCTGTTCTTCATGATCATCGTCATCACTGCAAAGCTGCCGACCATGTAGGCGGCAATCGGCAGCGTCGCGTGTGCCAGCACGTCGAGGATTTTCTCGCGCAGGCTCAGGTCGGCAAAGTCATCGCTGATGAAACCGCCCAGCGGGAAGATGTCCCAGTGCGAGGCGAACAGTGTCAGCAGCAGGATGCCGAGGACATAGTTCGGGATGGCGTAACCGAAGAACACGGCGGCAGAGGTCCAGTGGTCAAAAGCCTGGCCGTGGCGCAGTGCCTTGGCAATGCCGAGCGGGATGCACACGGCATAGGTCAGCAACAATGTGATGCCGCCATAGAACAGCGAGATAGGCATGCGCGAGACAACGATATCCCATACCGGCTCGTTGTAGCGGGTCGAGTAACCGAGGTCCAGGCGCACGAGTCGCCACAACCATTCGCCGTAACTGACCAGCACGGGTTTGTCGAAGCCGTAATACGCTTTCAGTTCGGCGAGTTGCTCTTCGGAGAGTGCGGTCTTGTTGCTGTTGTCGCGGCGCAACATCTGCCCGCTCTCGGCGCCGGCCATCTGTGTTTCTGCAATCAACCGTTCGATCGGCCCGCCGGGCACGAAGCGCGTCAGCGTGAAAACCAGCAGCGTGATGCCGAGCAGCGTCGGGATCGTCAGCAACAGGCGGCGCAGGATATATCGGGTCATTGGCGCAACTGTCTCGCGTGGGTCGCCTGCATGTCGGCATGGCTTGCGCGGAACGGGTTGATGTCCAGCCCGCCGCGGCGGGTGAAGCGTCCCTCGATGCCCAGGCGCTCCGGCCGGCACTGTTGCCAGATGTCGCAGAACATCCGCTCGATGCACTGTTCATGGAAACCCTGGTGCAGGCGGAAGGAGCAGATGTAGCGCAGCAGGCTGGCCTCGTCGATAGGCTGGCCGCGGTAGTGGATGCGCACGCTGGCCCAGTCCGGTTGTGCGGTGACCGGGCAGTTGCTGCGCAGCAGGTGGCTCACCACCGTTTGTTCCGCGATCTCGCCGGCTTGGCAGTGCAGTAGGCCGGCATCAATCTCGTAACGGTCGATCGTAATGTCGAGGGCGTCAATACAGCGGTCCTGCCACGGCCGGATGGCCAGTCGCGGCTCATCGGCAGCCGACAGGATTTCCGCCTGTACCGTTCCACCGACAATGTTGCCGACATCGTGTTGGATCAGCGCCTGCAGCGCTACTGCCGAGTCAGCCGGCGTCTGGTTGAACGAGTTCAGGTACAGCTTCAGCGACTTCGATTCCACGATAGCCGGCGTCCGCGCGTCATATTGCAGCAGCAGGGTGGCGGCCTGAGGCTTGCCGTTGTGGCCGAGCCAGGACAGCTCGTATCCCGTCCAGGCGTCATGGCCGCAGAATGGCAGCGTTAGCGCATCGCCGGGCAGGGCGTGGCGCGTCTGGGCGCGCGGCACGGCGACCAGCAGGGCCGGGTCATAGCGGTCGCAGTAGGCCGTCTGCTTGCCGAGCGGTAACTGGCTGTAGTCGATGGCCATCAGCTGCGCAACCCTCGACCACTGCGCAGCAGGTGCATCGCATACCCGCCGGCAATCACGATGAAAAAGAGGATCATGCCGAAGGCAAAACCGATATTCACGTCGCTGATACCGAGCACACCATAGCGGAAGGCGTTGACCATGTAGAGGATCGGGTTGGCCTGGGATAGCGCCTGCCAGAACGGCGGCAGCAGGTTGATCGAATAGAACACGCCGCCGAGGTAGGTCAGCGGGGTCAGGACAAAGGTCGGGATGATCGAGATGTCATCAAAACTTTTCGCATAGACGGCGTTGATGAGCCCCGCGAGAGAAAAGAGGATCGCAGTCAGCAACACGATCGCAATCATCAGGAGGGGGTGCTGTACCTGGAGGCGGGTGAAGAACAGCGACAGGAAGGTGACGATGACGCCGACACAGAGACCGCGCGCCACACCGCCCGCCACATAGCCGGCCAGGATGACCCAGTTCGGGATCGGCGCAATCAGCTGCTCTTCAATGCTGCGCTGGAACTTGTTGCTGTAGAACGAAGAGACCACATTGGAGTAGGCATTGGTCAGTACCGACATCATGATCAGCCCCGGCACGACAAATTCCATGTAGCTGAACCCGCCCATTTCGCCGATACGACTGCCGATCAGCTTGCCGAAGATGACAAAGTACAGCCCCATGGTGATAGCCGGCGGCAGCAGTGTCTGCACCCAGATGCGGGTAAAGCGGCGGATTTCCTTGACAAGAATCGTGCAGAACGCGATCCAGGTTTCGTAAGCGCTCATGCAGCTGCTCCAGGCTTCGTGCTGTCATCGCGGTTCAGCAGTGTCACGAACAGTTCTTCCAGACGGTTGGCTTTGTTGCGCATGCTGGTAATGCGGATGCCTTGTTCTGTCAGCAAGGCAAACAGCTCGTTAAGGTCAGTGCCGCGCCGTACCTCGACCTCCAGCACCTGGGCATCGGTCTGTTTCACCTGGAAACCGGGCAATGCCGGCAAGGCGGTGACGGGTGCGTGCAGGTCTAGCACGAAAGTCTCGCGGTCGAGGGTCTTGATCAGCGCCTTGATGGACGTGTTCTCGATGATGCTGCCCTTGTTGATGATGGCAATGTTGCGGCAGAGGTTTTCCGCTTCTTCCAGGTAATGTGTGGTGAGGATGATCGACGTTCCGGCGCGGTTGATCTCCTGCAGGAATTCCCACATCGAACGGCGTAGCTCGATGTCGACACCAGCAGTCGGCTCATCGAGGATCAGCAGCTTCGGCTCATGCACCAGTGCGCGGGCAATCATCAGCCGGCGCTTCATGCCTCCAGACAGCATGCGTGCGGGCACGTCGCGCTTGTCCCACAGGTCCAGCTGTTTCATGTAGTGTTCGGTGCGCTGCCGTGCAAGTGCTGCAGGCATGCCGTAATAGCCGGCTTGCGTCGCAATGATGTCGAACACTTTCTCGAACTGGCTGAAATTGAATTCCTGTGGCACGACGCCGATATGCTTGCGCGCTTCGGCGAAATGGCTGTCGATGTCGAGGCCAAAGATCTTCACGCTGCCGGAAGTCTTGCGTACCAGCGAGCACAGGATGCCGATGGTGGTGGATTTGCCGGCGCCGTTCGGGCCGAGGAGGGCAAAGAAATCGCCTTGCTGGACGTCGAGGTCAATGCCTTTCAGGGCCGAAAAGCCATTGGCATAGGTCTTGTGCAGGTTGCGGATAGAAACAGCGCAGTCCATCAGTTGCCAGTGCGGATCGTGGGTGAGCGCGAATTATGCCAGATGGCGATGCTGACAGGGAAAATGGAGCGGGAAACGAGACTCGAACTCGCGACCCCGACCTTGGCAAGGTCGTGCTCTACCAACTGAGCTATTCCCGCCCGGGAGCTGGCACTGGAGGCGTGTGCCAGGAGAGAAAATGGCGTCCCCTAGGGGAGTCGAACCCCTGTCGCCGCCGTGAAAGGGCGGTGTCCTAGGCCTCTAGACGAAGGGGACGCTGAGGTCTCCGTTTGGAGAGCGCGCATTTTATGGAGGCCTGTAGAATGCGTCAAGTGCATGCCGGAAAAAAACCACAAAAAAACCGGCCGGGGCCGGTTTTTTTGTGCTTGCCTGCACCCTGCATGCTTACAGGTTCTTGCTGATGAACTCTTCCGTGTATTTCTTCTGCCGTGCGGCCACCTGTGCCGGGGTTTCGATCTCCACTTTCTCATCCGGCGTGATCTTGAACAGTGGCTGGCCTTTCTTGATGATCGTGCCGTCGGTATCGACCAGTACAGCATCGACCGTGCCGGAGAAAGGTGCGTAGACCTTGTTGAACATCTTCATGACCTCGACGATGTACATCACGTCGCCCTTGTTGAAATGCTTGCCGACTTCGAGGTACTTGTCATGGCCCGGTGCCTCACGCGGGTAGAACATGCCGCCAGATGCCGCGAGGATCTCGTCAGACTTGGCAGCCGGCGGTGGCACCAGCACTTTCGCCATACGGTCCTGCAGTTCCTTGTCGTGCAGTTTTTCCGGGATGTCGATCGACAGGTCGGCATTCACTTTGAGGCTGTAGAAACCGGCTTTGTCAGCCAGGTAGGGCAGGATAGCCAGGATATCGCAGCCGGCCTGGTAGCCGGAATGGGCGGCCTGTACTGCGGCCCAGTCTTTCTTGGTAATCCCTTTCGGCGCTTCCTTGCCTGCCAGCAGCTGCTGCAGGGTTTGCCAGTCGGGGTTACCGAGCTTCTCATCCAGCGTTGCGTAGAAATGGACCGCATCCTGCAGTACCTCGTTGTCATGGTCCCAGATGACATAGGCCGCCGGCGCTTTTTCCTGCGCTTCCATGTTGAGGAAGTGGTAGGTATCGGCCAGCAGTTTCACCGGGTTCTCCAGCCAGCTGACCTTGCCCTTGCTGACCTTGAAATGCGGCTTGTGCAGCGACAGCCAGCCGGACAGCACATGCGGGTTGCCAAGCAGCTCGTCGAAGATGCGGTCGAACAGGGTGATCTTGCGATCGACCACGGCGGCCACGGCTTGCTGGCTTTCCTTGTCGCTGCCGGCTGCGGCAATGGCAGCCTTGCGCACTGCCTGCCAGGCGTGCGGCAGGTCGACCTGGTTGGCCTGTTCCTTCAGTAGTCCGACGAGGGTCAGGTAGGGCACGATGAAGCGCGTAGTCGGCCGGGCATTGATGTTGTTGCCGACAAACCAGTTGACCAGGCCGTAATGGAAATCCAGGTTGGTGGCGAGATCCTTGCCGCGCAGCACGGTGCGGCGCAGCACCTCGCTCATGGCCTGGTAGGTGCTGAGGCGGTCATTGCCGGTGGTCAGCAGCAGGGCGATGTTGGAATCGTAGGCGCCGGCCAGCGTGTACTTCATGAACACGTCGGTATCCGGGTTGTGCAGCGAGATGCCCTGGTCGTCGCGGATTTCGCCGTCGATCGGGTCTGACCACTTGCTGATGACGCCGCCGGCATGTGGCTGCAATGCATCATTGGTTGCGTTCAGGCGTGCCTCGACCGACGCGAGCTCACGCACGTTGCGGGTCGGCTTGGGCAGGCGCTTGCCGTGGCGGGCCAGCAATACCATCACTTCCACCAGCGAGGTGACAGTGAAGCTTTCGGCAGCATTGTCCGGGTTGGTGAAGGTCAGCGAGTAGCAGAGTTCCGTGACGCGGTGCTCCACCTGGATGCGCGTGTTCATTTCCATGAAGTAGTGGCGTGCACCATCAACAATACACTCGAAAGTGGCCACCGAATTCAGTTTAACCGCTTCACCGAAACGAACGGCTTCGGCTTCCATCCGGTCGAGGATCTCGATGTCGCGCTCCAGCTGGGCAGCTTCGGCTTTCTTGCCGGAGGCCTTAGCCTCGGCGTGCGCGTTCGCCAGATCCTCGCGGATAACGGAAACTTCCAACAGTTTCTGTTCGTGCATCTGCAGCGAGCAGTCGCGGCCGCCCATCGTGATGCACCAGTCACCGTTGCCTACCACCTGGATTTCCTGGTGGCGGGTAGTCTCGATGTTCATCTCGATCAGGACGTTCTTGTTGTCGCCGACGCCGTTGCACTTCACCTCGGCCAGCACCTCACGCACGAGCGCTGGTGTGACAGCGGCAGCCTGCCTGATCTGTTCTTCTTTCGTACCCTTGAAGGAGGATGGTGCATTGAGGATGCGCTGTCCCTTGCCGCCACCGCCGGAAATCGCTTTCAGCCGGAAACGGTTGTTCGGGTTTTCAGCAAAAACCTTCAGCATTTCCTGGTGCAGGGTTTCGGCAAGTTCATCGACCGTGATGACATCGACGTGCGCCTTGTAGGAAGCGGCCAGCACGGCTTCGGCTTTTTCTTCCAGCGAGCCGAGCTTGTCGAGTTTCACATCCAGTTTGAAATCCCTGGCAATTTTTGCCAGTCCGGCCTCGTTTTTTGCCTTGGCCAGCAACGCCAAAGTGGTGCCGTTGTTGATGCCAGGCGTGACCGATACGCCTGCCGCGAGTGCAGTGCGCTTGGCTTCGTCTTTCAGGCCGGCGGCGCTCTGCGTGAAGGAGCCTGGACCGATAAAGATCAGACCGGCATCCTCCATCGCCTTCACCATTTCCGCATCTTCTGACATGAAGCCATAGCCGGCGAAAATGCTGTTGTAGCCGTTCTCGTGCGCAATGCGCACGATCTGCTGGATACGCTGGTGGCGTTCTTCCTTGTTGGCGCCGGTGTAATCGGGCACGCGATGTACGCGTGTCGGATCGGTCAGTTTGCGCAGTTCCGGTGCCAATGCGTTGGTATAGGTGATGGAGTCTTTTTCGGACAGCAGGATGCCATAGCCATGGATGCCCATTTCATCGAACACGTCCATCGCTTCCTTGCGGATCGGGCCGCGACAGATGATGAGCGGTTTCATGTCGCGGCTGTCGAAGCTGCGCACCCAGGCTGAAGGATTTTGGTCCAGGCGACGGTTGGCATGGATCATCGGGTTGTTCAGGTAGTTCTGTTTGCTGCCCACAGGCGTAATCCTCAAGTCAAATGCGGTTGCGTGCATGCGCGTGTAATACACACGCATATGCAGGTCAGAAAAATTCGCGCTGGATGCCTGACAGTGGCGATGGCTTGTAGGCGCGCAGGTGCAGCTCCAGGTTCATCGCGATTTCCTTGCGCAAGTCTGATGGCATGACGATCGACGAGATCGAGCCCAGCGACAGTGCTTCGTTGGGGTTCATCAGCTCACGCTCGTAGCGCTGGGCGAGGATGGCTTCTTCCTGCTTGCCCCACAGTGCAGCGGCTTGCGGGTCTTTCTGCGCACGCACTTTCACTTCGGCGCGGATCTTGCGGATCTCTTCCTTGTAGACGAACTCGACGCCAGCCGGTCCCATGACCGCAAGGCGCGTGGTCGGCAGCGCGATAACATGGTCAGCGCCGGTCGGGTAGTTGTTGTATGAGGCATAGGCCCCGCCAAAGGCGTTGCGGATGATCACGAGGAAGCGCGGTGTGCGCAGGTCGATGATGGCATCAAGCATCGCGCGGCCAGCCTGCACGATACCCCCGGTTTCCTGTTCGCGGCCGGGCAGGAAGCCGGTAGTGTCTTCCATGAACACCATCGGGATGTTGTACAGGTTGCAGAAGCGGATAAAACGCGCGTTCTTGTAGGCGGCGTCGATGTCGATCTGGCCGGATGCAACAGCGGAATTGTTGGCGACAAAGCCGACCACATTGCCACCGATGCGACCGAGGGCGCAGATGGTGTTGCGGGCACGCTCGGGCTGGATTTCAAAGAAATCGCCGTGGTCGCAGATCTGCTGGATGATGATCGAGATGTCGAACGGGGTGTTGAAACCGCTCGGCGAATTGAAGGCTTTTTTCAGCAGGATATCGATGTCCCAGGTCTTGCGGTCCACCGGGTCGCTGGTGGCGCGGAAAGGCGCCATGCTCTCGTTGTTGGCTGGCAGGTAGCCGAGCAGTTCACGTACTAGGTAGAGGGCGCTGGCCTCGTCCTGCACGACGAAATCGGTGACACCGGACTGGGAATGGACATTCGGCCCGCCCAGCTCATCCGGGGTGACGTCTTCGCCCAATACTGACTTCACAACACCCGGGCCGGTGAGGCCGAAGAAGGTGTCGTTGGGCTGGATGACGAAGCTGCCCTGGCGCGGCAGGTAAGAGCCGCCGCCGGCATTGAAACCGAACATGCACATCAGCGATGGCACGCGGCCAGACAGCTTGCGCAGGGCGGTGAATGCTTCCGCATAGCCGTCCAGGCCGCCGACGCCGGCCGGCACATAGGCACCGGCCGAGTCGTTCATGCCGACCAGCGGGATGCCGAGTTTGCCGGCGAGGCTGAACAGGCGAGCGAGCTTTTCGCCGTTGGTGGCGTCCATGGAGCCGGCGCGCACGGTGAAGTCATGGCCGTAGACCGCGACATCGCGGCCGTTGACCTTGATGATCGCCGTGACGAGAGAGGCGCCATCGAGGTTCGGTCCCCAGTTCTGGTACAGCACATTCGGCTCTACGCCGTGGTCACAGAGGACCTGGATGCGCTCCCACACCGTCATCCGTTTTTTCAGGTGCTGGCGTTGGGTGCTGCCCATACCCGCAGCCTGTTTCGGACGCTGGATCAGGTCGTGGCCAGTCTTGAGGGTGGCCTCGTAGAGGCCCGGCTCGTAGCCGACCTGGCCAGGGATCTTGAAGGAGACCTCATCGGTCTGCCTGAAGGGGTTTTTCAGGGATGGCTTGATCATGGGAAGGTCCCGTTTATGGCTTGGAAAGCGGACAGGTAAAAAGACGCGAAACGATACTTTTTCGCCGGGGTGGAGTCAATGCGCAATGACACCGTTAACACGTTGCAAGTGTTTGGTATTAAAAGCAGTTTTGGCCATACTGGCAGGCCGTCCACAGTGCAGGTTTTCACTATGCCACGCGTCAGGGTAACACTTCCCGACAGCTTCCCCTTTGCCATGGAAATGCCTGTCCCCATCGCCTTCATCAACCGGGGCAACCACCTGGGCAATGACTCGCTCGTGTCCTGCCTGAACGAGGCGCGGCTGGCCTTCATGCAGGCGCGTTTCGGCAATCCGTACGGGGTGGCGGATGCGATGATGATCAATGGCGATCTGGCTGTTGAGTACAAGTCTGAGGCTTACCACGGTGACCGTCTGCGCATCGAGGTGGCAGCCGCAGATTTCCATAAGTACGGTTGTGATTTTGTCTACCGTGTCAGCTGCGAGGCCGACGGCAGGGTGGTGGCGCTGGCCAAGACCGGCATGCTGTTGTTCGATTTCAGTGCCAAACAGCTGGTCGAGGCTCCGGCCGGGTTTGCCGAGGCCTTCCAGGCTGCGCCGCCGGCCTGATCATAGCTCGGTCAGTGGCAGGTCGAGCTGCCGCATGTCCTGGAGCTGGAAATATTGCAGGGCGCGGGTGAGTTCCCGTGCCTGGCTGTCCAGGCGGGTGAAGAGGGCCAGGTGGTGTGGCAGCGGCGTATGCGCTACAGGGGCCTCCTGTTGCCGGGACAGGCACCAGGCTACACGCTGGGCGATGGCCTTGCCGGAATCGACCCAATACTTCACTTCCGGCAACTGCTCGTGCAGCTGTTGTGACAGCAGGGGGAAGTGGGTGCAGGCCAGCACGACGGTATCGAGCTGGTCGTGTGCAATGGCATCGCGCAGCGGCGCCAGGATGCGGTGCAGTTCGGTGTTGTCGATCATGCCGCTGCGCAGTTGCTGCTCGGCCATCCAGACCATTTCACTGCTGCCGATGCGGATGATCTTGCAGTCAGCGGCAAAGTCGTCAATGAGCTTCTGGGTATAGGCGCGGTTGATGGTGGCCGGTGTGGCGAGCAGGCCGATGCAATGTGACTGGCTGATTTCGGCAGCAGGCTTGATGGCGGGCACAACGCCGACAACCGGCACCCGCAGCGCAGCGCGGGCGGCATCCAGCGCTATGGTGCTCGCGGTGTTGCAAGCCAGGACGATGATGTCGGGATGGTACTGGTCCTGCGCTGCCTTCAGCACATCGCAAACGCGGGTGCGCAATTCGTCTTCCTTGCGGGTGCCATAGGGGAAGAACGCATTGTCAGAGCAGAAGATCCATTGCTGGCGTTGTTGTTGAAGCTCTTCGCAGGACTGTAGGGCGCGCAGGATGGACAAACCACCAACCCCCGAGTCAAAAACCAGGATCCGTGCCATGGGTAGCCACTCTTTTCATTTTGGCCATCATAGCAGCTGCCTCGTCCTGCTACAGCTGGCATAATGACCTGATAGTGTTTTTACCTGGAGGTTACAGCCATGGCATTCCCTAAAATCGGCAACCTTGCCCCTGTCTTTACCCTGACCAACCAGGATGGCAAGCCTGTATCCCTAAAGGATTTCAAGGGGCAGCGTGTCGTTGTCTATTTCTATCCCAAGGCGATGACCCCGGGCTGCACCACGCAGGCTTGCGGTATCCGCGACAGCCACAAGGCACTCGACAAACTGGATGTGGTGACGCTGGGTATCAGCCCGGACCAGCCCAAGGCGCTGCTGAAATTCCGCGAGCGTGACAAACTCAATTTCGACCTGTTGTCTGATCCAGACCATGCCGTGGCGGAGAAATATGGCGTCTGGGGCCTCAAGAAGTTCATGGGTCGCGAGTCAATGGGAATACTGCGCACCACCTTCATCATCGGTCGCGATGGCAAGTTGCGCCATGTGATGGACAAGGTCGCGACCAAGACCCACCATGACGATGTGCTGGCCCTGTTGCAGGGTGAGCTGAAAGATATCTGACCTGTAATCTGTTTTTTCCTTCCCATCCTGTGAAAATGAGGTAAGCATGAGTTTTTTCATTTCTGAAGCCGTCGCGCAAACAGCCACAGCCCAGCCGGCCGGCCAGCAGAGCGGCATGTCGATGATCATCATGATGGTCGGCATGTTCGTATTCATGTATTTCCTCATCATTCGCCCGCAGCGCAAGCGCCAGAAGGAACAGGAAGCGCTCATGGCCAGCCTTAACAAGGGTGATGAAGTGGTTTTGACCTGCGGCATGCTCGGGCGCATTGTGCGTGTGGAAGGGGACTATCTCGTACTCAACACCGGCGACAATATCGAGCTCAAATTCCAGCGCCAGGCCGTGCACGCTGTGTTGCCGAAAGGCACGATCAAGGCGATCTGAAACGCATGGGGCTGCCTGGGGCAGGCTGGGAATATCCCGAACGCCTTTCGCTGGCCTGCCTGCCGACGCCGCTGGTCGAGTTGCAGCGTCTTGGTGAGAGCCTGGGCACCGGGCAGAGGGTCTGGGTCAAGCGTGATGACCTGACCGGTTGCGCCATCTCGGGCAACAAGGTGCGCAAGCTGGAATTCACGCTGGCGGATGCCATCCGGCAGGGTGCTGACACCATCATCACTTGCGGTGGCGTGCAATCCAACCATTGCCGTGCCACTGCAGTGCTCGGTGCGCAGCTGGGGCTCAAGGTCCACCTGATCCTGCGCGGCATGCCTGAAGAGCTGGCGATACCTTCTGGTAATGTGCTGCTGGATCTGTTGTGTGGTGCTACCGTCGAGCTGCATCCACCGCAGGAATATACCCGGCGTTTCCGTTCGCTGGCCAAATCAGCGATGGCGGCTGCAAAAGCCGACGGCCGCAAGCCATACTGGATCACTACCGGCGCTTCTGACGGCGTCGGGGTATGGGGTTATGTCCGTGCTTGTGATGAATTACAGCAGGATTTTGCCCGGCACGGCATTGAGGCGCCGCACATAGTCTGCGCCAGCGGTTCCGGTGGCACGCAGGCAGGGCTGGTGGCAGGCAATGTCCTCCATGGCCTCGGCGCGGTCATTTCGGGCATCAATGTCTGCGATGATGAAGCCTATTTCCTGAAGAAAATACGTAGCGACTTGCTGGCGTGGAAACAACAGTACGAGCTGCCATTCCCAGTCGAGGAATGGGATGTCCGTGTGATTGACGGCTACGTGGGTGAAGGGTACGCAAAAGCCAGTGAAGAGTTGCTCGCGCTACTGGTTGACATGGCACGCATGGAAGGGCTGGTACTCGACCCCGTCTATACCGGCAAGGCGTTCTATGGCTTGCTCAACGAGATAGCGCGTGGGCGGTTTGCCGACACCCGGGACATCGTTTTTATCCACACTGGCGGCATCTTCGGCTGGCAGCCTTTTGCCTCCCGTCTGGCGGCAGTATTGCACGGATGAAAAAAGCCCCGCATGGCGGGGCTTTTTTATCAGGTGTCAGGCTTACTTGCCGGCAGCCTGGTCGGCCAGTTCATCAGCCATTTCGCGCAGCTTGTTCTTGGCGACTTTTTCCAGCGTTGCACGAGGCATTTCGTCAAGGAAATACACGGCGCGCGGACGCTTGAAGTCTGCCAGGCCGGCAGCACAGCCATCCATGATTTTCTGGCGGATGTCGTCTTCTGACAGTTGCGTCCATGGGCTCTTGATCGCAAACACGACGGGTACTTCGTCGAGCATGTCGTGCTTCTGTGCGACCACGGCGAGCTCATCGACCACACCCATGCCGAGCATGTTGGTGATGAATTCCTCCACCTGACGTGCCGAGACATTTTCGGCGCCGACTTTGAGTACGTCCTTGTCGCGATCAGCGAAGTACATGTAGCCGTCATGCTCGAGGCGAGCCATGTCGCCGGTTTGGAACCAGCCGTCCGCGGTGAAGGATTTCTTCATGGCCTCGGGATTCTTGTAGTACTCCAGGAACAGCTGGATGCCGCGTGTGCCGCGCACATAGAGGTCGCCGTTTTCACCGACTGCGCAGTATTTGCCCGTCTCCGGGTTGATGATCGCGTACTCATAGCCCGGCGTCGGTACGCCGATGTTCATTTCCGGCGAATCCTGCAGGATGTCGGAGCGCGTGGCGTGGGTGACAGTTTCCGTCATGCCCCAGGTGGCAAACGTAGTGACCTTGAAGTGCTGCTCGATCAGGTGCAGCTTCACGCCGGTCGACCAGGTCTTGTAGTGGTGTTCTGGCACCGGTTGGGCAAACATCGCCTTGATCGTGAAAGGGATCATCGAGGCGCGGGTGACCTTGTGCTTCAGTGATAATTCCCAGAACCGGCTGGACGAGAATTTCGGCTGCAACACCACGGTGCCGCCGACCCACATCATGCTCCAGAAGCTCCAGCTTTGTGCGTTGACGTGGAAGCAGGGCAGGAACACCAGATAAGTATCATCGCTGGTCATCAGCAGGTTCTGTGAGCCGGTGCGGCCGCCCCACAACGCATTGGCGTGCGTGTGCACCACCGCTTTCGGCCGCGAGGTGGTGCCGGAGGTGTACTGGATGCCGACAGGGAGCAGTGGTTCCACCGGCCGCGCGGGTGCTTCAGTGCCATGCTGGTAGAGGCTGTTCCAGCGGTCATATTTCGCAGCATAGGCCGCTTCTTCGGCAGTCGGTTCTTCGCCGGAGTTGTCATCCAGCACCACGAACCACGGCAGGCTTTTTGCGTTCTCGGCCAGCGCCTGGATGAATTTGGGCTGTGTGATACAACCAACGGCTTCGGAGTGCTCGGCAAAGTAGGTCAGTTCATCGCCGACGCAGCGGGTATTGGTGGTCACACCGACAGAGCCGACAATGGCCGAGGCATACCAGGCGATCATCATTTCCGAGCAATTCTCGGCATGGATCAGCAGCTTGTCGCCTTTCTTCACGCCCTTGGCAAGCAGGCCGCAGGCCACCTGGTTGATCTCTTCCCAGAATTGTTTATAGGTCCAGCTGCGGCTTTCGCCTTCCTTTGGCTCCCAGACCAGGAAGACCTTGTCCGGGGTCTGGTTGGCCCACAGTTTCACCAGCCAGGGAACATCCTTGCCGGCGAACGTATACAGCTCGGAGGAGAATTGCGCGTTGATCTGTGCTGCTGTCATTGCTTAATCCTTACAAGTCAGTGGGTTAGAGGTTAATAAAGGTGGCGTATCTGTTGGGTTCATGGTGCCTGACGATGGATTCTAATCCATTCTGGCACGGGTGCCATGCGGCAAACCGACGGCACCATAACAGCGGTACCCCATCTTTCTTTGGCAAGCTTTTATGGGATAGTCTACGCCATCCATTCTGGCCCTTCGCTTGATGCTCCGGGCTAGTGGACAAGGGCTAGATACCAAAAAAAACATGATTGGAAGGGAAACTATGAAAAACAAGCAGATTGTTCGAAAACTGAGCGGTGTGGCGCCCGTTGCATTGGTGCTGCTGGCTGCAGCCAGCCAGGCGCTGGTGGTGGACGCGGCCACGGCGCAGTTCT
>ERZ1645187.1507-NODE-1507-length-21372-cov-32.632734_pt1 | contig 21372 bp, 19 predicted proteins | sample MGYA00575352_ERZ1645187 | MGnify/ENA primary metagenome ERZ1645187 (study PRJEB40837, sample SAMN11349314) | freshwater sediment metagenome | isolation source: river sediment | host: Sediment | place: India: Wazaribad , New Delhi | collected 2017-02-21 ... | reverse complement strand
GGGCGATCACGATGCCGGTGCGGTCCTTGCCGGCGGTGCAGTGCACCAGCGCCGGCGCCGGGCGGGTGACCACCAGTTCGACGGCGGCGGCGACCCGGTCGGCGGCGGTCTCCAGGATGTGCCGGTAGAGCGCGGACAGGTCGGCGCTACGGATGTTCTCCGGGGCCGCGGCCTCGTGCAGCGGATGCAGCACCCGCTCCGCGCCGGGCAGGGAGTAGGGCACCCGCTCTGCCTCGCGCTCCATCCGCAGGTCGACGACCGTGGCCGGCGGCCAGTGGGGCACGTGCTCCGGGTCAAGGTCCCCGGGGTGCGGGGCGTCACTGCGGTAGAGCATCCCGTGCCGAGTCACCCCGCCGCCGACGACCGGCAGCCCGCCGAGGTCGCGCAGGTTGACCAGCGCACCGCTCACCCCTGACCCCCGGGCGCGGTGGCGTCCGTACCGCCGAACTGCGGCCGCTCCTTGGCCAGGAAGGCCCGCACCCCTTCGGCGAAGTCCGGTCCGGTGTAGACCTCGCGCAGCAGCTCGTCGTCGTAGTCCGGAGCGACCTCCTGCTCATGGGCTCGGGTGTTGAGCTGGCGCTTGGTGGCCCGCTGGGTGGTCGCGGAGGCGGCCACGATCTGGCTCACCAGGGTCTCGACCGCCTCGTCCAGGTCGTCGGTGAGCTCGGTCAGCGCCCCGACGGAGTAGGCCCGCTGCGCGTCCACCAGCCGACCGGTGAGCAGCATCTTGCGGGTCAGCGACTCCCCGAACACCGCCGCGCAGCGGTGCACGATCGGCGCCGCCAGCGCGTTGCCCAGCGTCTTGGCGATCGGGTAGCCGAACCGCGACTGCGTGGTGGCGATCCTGATGTCGCAGTGCGTGGCCACGGCAAGGCCCCCGCCCACACAGACCCCGTCGATGGCGGCGATCGTGACCTGCGGGACGTCGAAGAGCATGTCCAGGAGCTCGCGAATCCACTGCTCGTAGGCGACCGCGTCGGCCTCGAGGAAGTCGGAGATCTCGTTGCCGGCGGCGAAGGCGCGCCCGCCGGCCCCGCGCAGCACCAGCACCCTGATCTCGGGGCGGCGCTGCAGCTCCTCGCACAGCTCGCGCAGCTCGGCGTACATCGCCTTGGTGAAGGCGTTGTGCCGGTGCGGGCGGTTGAAGACGACGGTGATCACACCGTCCGCGCTGGTCACCAGCAGCTCGGGGTCACTCACACCCGTGAGCGTAGTCGGCGGTCACGCCGCTCAAGGAACCACCATGTCGCCAGTTCGGCGGTGGCCGGCCTGCACTGAGCGTGGCCGCGGGACAGACAAGGTCGAACTGGCGACATGGTGGTTCGTCTGCCGTCGAACGGTGTCCACCAGCGCCTGGTGCACATACTCGGCCTGGAACATCGCCTCCTCCCAGGTGAACCGCACCACCACGAGCCCCCGCCGGGTGAAATCGGTGTAGCGCCGCACGTCCCGGCGCAACCCCTCCCGGGTGCCGTGGAACTCGAACGAGTCAGCCTCGATCACGATGCCCAGCCGGCGGTCCAACAGGTCCACCCAGCCCACCCCGGCGACCTCGCCCTGCGGCTCGACCCGCAGGCCCGGCACCCCCAACGCGATCGCGCGGATCACCGACTCGAACGGGTTGGCGGCCCGGGCATCGGCGGCCTCGATCACCGCGATCGCCTTCGAGCGCCCGATCCTGGGGGCCCGCGCCGCAGCGTGCAACAGCTCGTGCCTGGACACCTCTCCCTCCCGCAACGCGGAGTCGGCCACCGCCAGCGCGACGTCGAAGTCATAGGCGCGGGCGCAGTCGACGACCGTGCGGGCTCGGCGGGTGACGTGCCGGTGCGTGTCCGACTCGGGCACCACGGCCCAGCGCACCTCCAGGTCCCCGGTCGGCTTGCGGGAGCCGCGCGGCATGGTCACGCAGGCAGTCACCGGCGGGTGCTTGACGGCCCAGCCCCAGTGCAGCGCGGCGCTGAGGTGCGAGAGCACCCCGCCCGCCGCGATCGCCTGGCTCCGCTGGTGGTCGGTGTCCACCAAGGCGTAGCGATTGTGTCGAAGCCGGAGGATCTCACCCGTGCGCTCGGCCCCCCGAACCTGGCCGCGAGTGGTGGGGCCGATCAGCTCCCCCAGCGTCGCGACGCCGCCGAGCCGCTGCAGCGCCTCGACCGGATCCATGCGCGGCAGCCTCCCGCACATCCCCGCGGGCCCGCCGCCGCTGTGCACAGGGCCGTGAGCCGAGCCACCATGTCGCCAGTTCGGCCGTGACCCGAGGGCGCTGAGCGTGACCCAGGGACCACCGGGCTCGAACTGGCGACATGGTGGTCGCGACAGACTCAGTCCGAGCCGTAGAGGTCGCGGGTGTAGACCTTGTCCGCGACGTCCTTGATCTCCTCGACCAGCCGATTGGCGACGATCACGTCGGCCAGCGCCTTGAACTCCTCCAGGTCCCGCACCACCCGCGAGCCGAAGAAGCTCTCCTCCTCCAGCTCCGGCTCGTAGACGACCACCTCGACGCCCTTGGCCTTGATCCGCTTCATGATCCCCTGCACCGAGGAGGAGCGGAAGTTGTCCGAGCCCGCCTTCATGATCAGCCGGTGGATCCCCACCACGCCGGGGTCGAGCTTGAGGATGTCGAAGGCGACGAAGTCCTTGCGGGTGCTGTTGGCAGTCACGATCGCGCTGATCAGGGTCTGGGGCACGTCGGAGTAGTTGGCCAGCAGCTGCTTGGTGTCCTTGGGCAGGCAGTAGCCCCCGTAGCCGAACGACGGGTTGTTGTAGTGGGTGCCGATCCTGGGGTCCAGCCCGACGCCGTCGACGATGTGCCGCGTGGAGAGCCCGTGGGTGATGGCGAAGGAGTCCAGCTCGTTGAAGTACGCCACCCGCATCGCCAGGTAGGTGTTGGCGAACAGCTTGATCGCCTCGGCCTCGGTCGGCTCGGTCAGCAGCACCGGCACGTCGGCGTCCAGCGCCCCCTCGAGCAGCAGGTCGGCGAACCGCCGCGCCCGGTCGCTGGTCTCACCGATCACGATCCGCGAGGGGTGCAGGTTGTCCAGGAGCGCCTTGCCCTCGCGCAGGAACTCCGGGGAGAAGATCACGTTGTCGGTACCGAGCCGCTCCCGCACCTGCTCGACGAAGCCCACCGGGATCGTCGACTTGACCACCATCGTGGCGTCCGGGTTGAGCCGCAGCACGGTCTCGATCACCCCTTCGACACTGGAGGTGTCGAAGTAGTTGTTGACCGGGTCGTAGTCGGTGGGCGTGGCGATCACCACGTACTCGGCGCCGACCAGCGCCTGCTCGGGATCCAACGTGACCTCGAGGTTCAGCTCCCGCGTCGCCAGGCAGTCCTCGATCTCCGCGTCCTGGATCGGGGAGATCCGCCGCTGCAGCAGCCCGACGCGCTCCGGGTCGACCTCGAGCCCGACCACCCGATGGTGCTGGGAGAGCAGCACCGCCATCGAGAGCCCGACGTAGCCCAGCCCGACGACGGCGATCTTGGTCGGCTCGCCCGGGTCCGGACTGGCCGGATTCGGGCTGGCCGGCCGCGCGGATGCCTCAGTGCTCACAGCCAGCAGTCTAGGCAGTCAGTCCAGGTACCGGAGCACCCCGCGCAGCAGCCCGTTGACGTAGACCGAGCGGCCGCTCGCGGTGCTCATCCGCCCCGCCTCGTCGGCGTTGCGCATGTTGCCCGCCTCGACCATCACGGTCGGGACGTCGGAGAGGTTCAGCGTGCCCAGGTCGCTGCGGAAGTCCAGGCCGTCGCCGCCGGCGATGTAGTTGGCGCGCGGCAGCCCGGCCGACTCCAACCCCGCCCGTACGTCGAGCGCCAGCTGCCGCGAGTCCTCGGCGATGTCGGCGGTCCACCCGGCCCGGGAGACCGGGGCGATCACGTGGAAGCCGCGGGCGCCGGCCACGTACGAGCCGTCGGCGTGGATGGAGATCTTCAGGTCGGCGTCGATCGCGTTGCCCGCCCGGCCGCGCACGTCGATGCAGGGGCCCCAGAGGTCGGCCCGGTTGGTCTTGCGCACCATCACCACCGTGGCGCCGGCATCGGTCAGTCGGTCCCGCAGCGCGCTGGCGACCGCGAAGTTGAACGTCGCCTCGGGGTAGCCGCCGTTGGTGGCGGTCCCGGTCGTGTTGCACGGCTTCGTGAAGCCGCCGGCCGGGACCGGTCGGTTGATCTGGGCCGGGAAGTTGGCGTTGCCGAGCTGGTGGCCGGCGTCCAGGACGATGGTCCGCCCCGCCAGGGGTTCTGGCTCTGTGCCGGCCTCGGCAACCGGCGCCCCGGAGACCACCGAGACCGCCCCCAAGAGGGCCGCCAGCAGCGCCGCGATCACGACCCGAACCCGTGCGGGTTCTGCGACTGCCATCGCCACAGGTCCGCGCACATCTCCTCGATGCCCCGGGTCGCGACCCAGCCCAGCTCGGCCTGGGCGCGCTGCGCGTCGGCGTACGACGCGGGCAGGTCGCCGGCCCGCCGCGGCCCCACCGTGTAGGGGATCTTCACCCCCGAGGCCCGCTCGAACGCCGCGATCACCTCCAGCACCGAGGTGCCGGTGCCGGTCCCGAGGTTCCAGGCGCGGCAGGAGACCTCGTGGGCGGCCAGGTACTCCAGCGCGGCCACGTGCCCCTCGACCAGGTCGGTGACGTGGATGTAGTCGCGCAGGCACGTGCCGTCCGCGGTCGGGTAGTCGCCGCCGAACACGGTCAGCGACTCCCGGCGCCCGACCGCCACCTGGGCGATGAACGGGGTCAGGTTGTTCGGGATGCCGGCGGGGTCCTCGCCGATGTCGCCGGAGGGGTGCGCGCCGACCGGGTTGAAGTAGCGCAGGATGCCGATCCGCCAGGAGGGGTCGGCGGCGGCCAGGTCCATGAGGATCCGCTCGATCATCACCTTGGTCAGGCCGTAGGGGTTGGTGGCGTCGAGCGGCTCGAAGTCCTCCACGTACGGCACCGGGGCGCGGTCGCCGTACACGGTCGCCGAGGAGGAGAAGACCAGCTGCCGGGTGCCGCCGGCGCGCATCGCACGCAGCAGCGACAGGGTGCCCTCGAGGTTGTTGCCGTAGTACTCCAGCGGCTTGGCCACGCTCTCCCCCACCGCCTTGAGGCCGGCGAAGTGGATGACCGAGTCGTAGCCCGCGCCCTCGAACAGCGCGGTCAGCTCGGCCTCGGCGCGCAGGTCCAGCTCGTGCAGCGGCACCGAGACCCCGGCCAGCCGCTCGACCCGGCGGATCGACTCCGGCGAGGAGTTCACGAAGTTGTCGACCACCTCGACCTCGTGACCGTGCTCGACGAGCGCGAGGACCGCGTGCGAGCCGATGTACCCGGCGCCGCCGGTGACCAGGATCTTCATGGCCGCCACCCTAACCAGCGGCCGGTGCGACACAATCTGCCCATGTCCCGCCCCCGCGCCCTCATCACCGGCATCACCGGCCAGGACGGGCTGTATCTCGCCGAGTCCCTGATCGCCAAGGGGTACGACGTGCACGGGGTGATCCGCGGGCAGAACAACCCGCGCCGCGAGCTGGTCGAGGAGCTGGTGCCCGACGTCCACCTGCACAACGGCGACCTGACCGACCTGTCCAGCCTGCTGCGCGCGCTGCGCGACTCCGAGCCCGACGAGGTCTACAACCTGGGCGCCATCTCGTTCGTGGCCTACTCCTGGGAGAACGCGGCGCTGACCACCGACGTGACCGCCAAGGGCGTGCTGACCATGCTCGAGGCGCTGCGGCTGCACTCCGGCGACGACCCGGGGCGGGTGCGCTTCTACCAGGCGTCCAGCTCGGAGATGTTCGGCAAGGTGCAGGAGACCCCGCAGCGGGAGTCGACGCTGCTGTGGCCGCGCTCGCCGTACGGCGTGAGCAAGGTCTTCGGGCACCACATGACGATCAACTACCGCGAGTCCTACGGGATGCACGCCTCCTCGGGGATCCTGTTCAACCACGAGTCGCCGCGCCGCGGCGAGGAGTTCGTGACCCGCAAGGTGAGCAAGGCCGTGGCCGCGATCCACCTGGGGCTGGCCGACGAGCTGGTGCTGGGGAACCTGGATGCGCGGCGGGACTGGGGCTTCGCCGGCGACTACGTCGAGGCGATGTGGCTGATGCTGCAGCAGGACGAGCCCGACGACTACGTGATCGCCACCGGGATCTCGCACTCGATTCGGGACCTGGTGCGGCTGGCGTTCGCCCACGTCGGCATCGAGGACTGGCCGCGGTACGTGCGCGAGGACGAGCGGTTCCGCCGCCCGGCAGAGGTGGACACCCTGGTCGGGGACGCCGCCAAGGCGCGGCGGGTGCTGGGCTGGCAGCCGACGGTGAGCTTCGAGGAGCTGGTGCCGATGATGGTCCAGGCCGACATCGAGGCGCTCAAGGCCGGCTGGCGGTGAGCCAGCCGTGACCCGGCGCGCGCTCGTCACCGGCATCGGCGGCCAGGACGGCAGCTACCTGGCCGAGCGGCTGCTGGCCGAGGGGGTCGAGGTGCACGGGCTCCTGCGCGGGTCAGGCGATTCTGGGCGGCCGGCGTACTGCCCGGTGGAGGTGGTGCTGCACGCCGGCGACGTCCGGGACCACGCGGGCGTGCGGCGGCTGCTGTTCGAGGTGGCGCCGACCGAGGTCTACAACCTGGCGGCGGTCAGCTCGGTGGCCCGGTCCTGGGCCGAGCCCGACCTGGTGCGCGCGGTGAACGCCGACGCCGCGATCGCGCTGGTGGACTCGGCGCTGGCGCTGCAGGAGGCGATGGGTACGCCGGTACGGTTCCTGCAGGCCTCCAGCGCGGAGATCTTCGGCTCCCCCGCCGAGTGCCCGCAGAGCGAGGCGACGCCGCTGGCCCCCACCAACCCGTACGGCGAGGCGAAGGCCGCCGCCCACGTCGCCGTCGCCCAGGCCCGCGCCTGCGGCCTGCCCGCGGTGAGCGCGATCCTCTACAACCACGAGTCGCCGCGGCGCCCGGTAACGTTCGTGACCCGCAAGATCACCAGCAGGGTCGCGGCGATCGCCCGCGGCGAGGCCGACCGCCTGGTCCTGGGCAACCTGGAGGCCCGCCGCGACTGGGGGTGGGCGCCGGACCACGTGGACGCCATGGTGCGGGCGCTGCGACATCCCGAGGCGGCCGACTACGTCGTCGCCACCGGCGTGGGACACAGCGTGCGCGACTTCGTGGCGGCGGCGTTCGAGCGGGCCGGGATCGGCGACTGGGAGCGGTTGGTCGAGGTCGACCCGGCGCTGGTGCGCCCGGCGGACGCGGTCGAACTGCGCGGCGACGCGACCCGGGCCAGGCAGACCCTGGGCTGGGCCCCGACCCGCGGGTTCACCGAGGTCGTGCAGGCCATGGTCGAGGCAGACCTGGCGCGCACGAGCTGACGGTGGCGGGCAGGCTCAGTCGTCCAGGCTCAGTCGTCCAGGAGGCCGGCCAGGTAGGCGCCGTACCCACTCTTGCGCAGCGGCTCGGCCCGCTCGAGGAGCTCGGCGTCGTCGAGCCACCCCATCCGCCAGGCGACCTCCTCGGGGGCGCCGATCTTGAACCCCTGCCGGGACTCGATGGTGCGCACGAAGTTCGAGGCGTCGTTGAGTGAGTCGAAGGTCCCGGTGTCCAGCCAGGCCGTGCCGCGCGGCAGTACCTCGACCTGCAGCCGGCCCTGGTCCAGGTAGCGCCGGTTGAGGTCGGTGATCTCCAGCTCGCCACGCGCGGAGGGCTCCAGCTCGCGCGCGTAGCCGACCACGTCGTTGTCGTAGAAGTAGAGCCCCGGCACCGCGTAGTTGCTCTTGGGCTTGGCCGGCTTCTCCTCCAACGAGATGGCCCGGCCGTGGTCGTCGAACTCCACCACGCCGTACGCCGTGGGGTCGGCCACGTGGTAGCCGAAGACCGCCGCCCCCTGGATGTCGGCGAAGTGGCGCAGCCGGCTGCCCATCCCGGTGCCGTAGAAGATGTTGTCGCCGAGCACCAGCCCGGCCGGCTCCGAGCCGATGTGGTCGGCGCCGATCAGGAACGCCTGCGCCAGGCCGTCGGGGCTGGGCTGCACCGCGAAACTCAGGTTGATGCCGAACTGCGAGCCGTCGCCCAGCAGCCGCTGGAACGCCTCGGACTCGTGCGGGGTGGTGATCACCAGCACGTCGCGGATCCCGGCCAGCATCAAGGTGGTGAGCGGGTAGTAGATCATCGGCTTGTCGTAGACCGGGACGAGCTGCTTGCTGATGCCCTGGGTGATCGGGTGCAGGCGCGACCCGGTGCCGCCGGCCAGAATGATTCCGCGCATGGCAACACCCTAGGTTGTGCGGTTCCCGCGGGTTCATCAGCGGGCCTCTGGCACGATTGCGGCCATGTCCGCGACCCGCCACCCGGTTCGGCGTCGGGTCGCCTGGGTGCTGGGCGTCCTGGCGCTGCTGGCGCTTGGGTTGCTGCTGCTGGCGCTCCCGTTTCGCGGCGTCGAGGCGCACGCTCAGGCCGCGCAGGAGGAGCTGACCGCCGCGGTCGACGAGCTCCGGGCGGGCGAGCTCAAGGCGGCGGACGAGCACACCGCCCGGGCGCGCGCCGAGGTCGACGAGGTGCGGGCGGTCACCGACGGGTTCGGCGCGAAGGTGTGGAGCCTGGTGCCGGTGGCGGGCTCTGGGGTGCGCGACGTAAGCCGGCTGGGCGCCGCCGTCGACGAGGTCACCAGCGCGCTCGAGGTCGTCTCCGAGCTGCACCCGCAGCTGACCGGCAAGGACGCGACCCTGTTCACCGACGACTCCGGGGTCGACCTGGAGACCCTGGACCGGGTCCTGGCCGGCGTGGACGACATGTCGGGCCACCTGGCCGCGGCCGAGGAGGAGCTCGAGGCGATCGACGGCACCGCGCCGGTGGTCGGCGACACCGTGACCCAGGCCCGCGACGACGCGCTGGCGCAGGTCGAGCCGGCGGCCGAGACGCTCCGCGACATGGAGCCGCTGCTCTCCACGCTGCCGAGCATCCTGGGGGCCGAGGCCAAGCAGCGTTACGTGGTGGCGATGCTCAACCCGGCCGAGATGCGCTACTCCGGCGGGGCAGCCCTGAGCTTCGCGCCGATCATGCTGGACCAGGGCCGGTTCACCCGGGGCGTGGTCACCGACCAGGGCCTCCGGGCGCCGGCGTTCCGGCCGATCCAGTGGGAGCACGTGCCGGGCAACCCGTTCGTCAGCCCCTACCGGCAGCGGATCACGCACGCCAACCTGGCGCCGTCCTGGCCGGTCTCCGGGGAGGAGATGCTGCGCGCCTGGACCCGGCTGAAGAAGTGGGAGGCCCAGGGGCTGGTCGCCCTGGACGTGGTGGCGATCGCCCGGCTGCTCGAGGTCACCGGTCCGCTGCAGGTGCCCGGCGTCGGCGAGGTCGGGGCGGACCAGGTGGTGGAGCTGACCATCGGCAGCTACGACCAGTTCGACGACGCCGAGACCGAGCGGCGGCGCCGGATCAACCGGGCCCTGATCCCGGCGTTCGTGGACCGGCTCTTCGGCGGGGTGGACCTGATCGACACCGTGCGCGCACTGGCCGACGTGGCCGGGCAGCGGCACTTCGCGCTCTACTTCCGCGACCCGGCCGCCCAGGACGCGGCGGCGCAGATCGGCTTCGACGGGGACCTGTCGCAGACCGACCGGGACTACGTCGGGGTCTTCACCCAGAGCCTGGTCGGTGCCAAGTCGGACTACTACCAGAACAAGCGGCTGCAGGCCGAGGTCGAACTGGCCAAGGACGGCAGCGCGCACGTGGTGCTGAGCGCCGACATCGAGAACACCGCCACCGCTATCCCCGGCGACACCCACCAGGGCTACAACACCCGCTGGATCACCATGGACGTGGCCGCCTTCCTGCCGCGCGGCGTCGAGGTGCGCCGGGCCAGCCTGGGCGGCGAGGCGTTCACGCCCGAGCTGGGCGACTACTTCGGCCGCCCGTACCTCAAGCGCCCCTACGAGCTGGGCCCCGGCGAGACGGTGCGGCTGCTCCTGGAGTACGACGTCCCCGCGGCCGCGGAGGCCGACGGCGACAGCCTGGTCTACGGCCTGGCGATCGACCGGCACCCCACGGTGACGCCCGAGCGGCTCAGCGTGCGGGTGCGCTGGCCGGCGGGCTACGCACCGGCCAACCTGCCGAAGGGCTGGGACGCCACGGGCCGGCGTACCGCGGGCTACGACACCGAGGCCCTGGACGGGTCGCACGAGTGGGTGTTGACCGGCTCGCGCACCCAGTAGTGCCGAGTAGGTCGGGCGCCTGCCTCGCGCCCCGAAGGGGTCCATGGGCGTCGGGCCACCTAGACTCGCGCCCCATGGATCGACTTCTCGTGACCGGCGGCGCCGGCTTCATCGGCTCCAACTTCGTGCACTACCTGATGGCCAACACGGACGCCCAGGTGACGGTGCTGGACAAGCTGACCTACGCGGCCAGCCGGGAGGCGCTGGAGGGGCTGCCGGAGGGCCGGGTCGAGCTGGTCGTGGGCGACATCGCCGACGCCGCCCTGGTCGACCCGCTGGTCGCCGCGCACGACGCCGTGGTCCACTACGCGGCCGAGTCGCACAACGACAACTCGCTGAACGACCCCAGTCCGTTCATCACCACCAACCTGGTGGGCACGTTCACGATCCTGGAGGCGGTGCGCAAGGCCGGCACCCGGCTGCACCACATCTCCACCGACGAGGTGTACGGCGACCTGGAGCTCGACGACCCCGAGCGGTTCACCGAGGCCACGCCGTACAACCCGAGCAGCCCGTACTCCGCCTCCAAGGCCGGCTCGGACCTGCTGGTGCGCGCCTGGGTGCGCAGCTTCGGGGTGGAGGCGACGATCTCGAACTGCTCCAACAACTACGGGCCCTGGCAGCACATCGAGAAGTTCATCCCACGCCAGATCACCAACGTGATCGCCGGCGGCCGGCCCAAGCTGTACGGCGCCGGGCAGAACGTGCGGGACTGGATCCACGCCGACGACCACTCCTCGGCGGTGTACACGATCCTGAAGCAGGGCCGGATCGGCGAGACCTACCTGATCGGGGCGGACGGGGAGCACAACAACCTGCAGGTCGTCCAGATGATCCTGGAGCACTTCGGCCGCGACGCCGACGACTTCGACCACGTCACTGACCGGGCCGGACACGACCTGCGTTACGCGATCGACTCCACCAAGCTGCGCGAGGAGCTGGGCTGGACCCCGAGCTTCGCCGACTTCGCCGACGGCTTGGCCCGGACCATCGAGTGGTATCAGGTCAACGAGGCGTGGTGGCGGCCGGGCAAGGAAGCCACTGAGGCGGCGTACGCCGCGCAGGGGCAGTGACCGTGAGTTCGACGCAGCTGCCCGCCCTGGAGACCACGGCGATCCCGGGCCTGGTGATCGTGCGGCTGGACCTGCGCCCCGACGCGCGCGGCTTCTTCAAGGAGAACTGGCAGCGGGAGAAGATGCTCGCCGTCGGCCTGCCGGACTTCGGGCCGGTGCAGAACAACATCTCCTTCAACACCGAGCGCGGCGTGACCCGCGGCATCCACACCGAGCCGTGGGACAAGTTCGTGTCGCTGGCCACGGGGCGGATCTTCGCCGCCTGGGTGGACATGCGGCGGGGCCCGACGTTCGGGGCCACCGTGACCCTGGAGATGGACCCGTCGGTGGCGGTCTTCGTGCCGCGCGGGGTGGGCAACTCCTACCAGACGCTGGAGGACAACACCGCCTACTCCTACCTGGTCAACCAGCACTGGCGCCCCGGGATCAGTTACCCGGCGCTGGCCCTGGACGACGCGACCGCGGCGATCGAGTGGCCGATCGGGCTGGACGAGGCGATCGTCTCGGAGAAGGACCGGGCCAACCCGGCGCTGGACCCGACGACGGCGATCGCGCCGCCCAAGACGCTGATCGTTGGCGCTCTGGGACAGCTGGGCCGGGCGCTGCAGGCGGACTTCGGGGACGCCGACCTGGTCGACCTGGACGAGCTTGACCTGACCGACGCCGCGGCGGTGGCCGCGTGGCCGTGGCAGGACTACGGGCTGGTGCTCAACGCAGCGGCCTACACCGCGGTGGATGCCGCCGAGACCGCCGAGGGCCGAGTCACCGCGTGGGCGGCGAACGCGACCGCCCCGGCGACGCTGGCGCGGCTGGCCCGCGAGCACGGGTTCACCCTGGTGCACTTCTCCTCCGAGTACGTCTTCGACGGCACCGTGCCGCTGGAGCCCGGGCACAGCGAGGACGAGCCGCTCTCCCCGCTCGGGGTCTACGCGCAGTCCAAGGCGGCCGGCGACCTGGCCGTCTCACTGGCCCCGCGGCACTACCTGCTGCGCACCTCGTGGGTGATCGGGGAGGGCAACAACTTCGTGCGCACCATGGCGTCGCTGGCCGAGCGCGGCATCAGCCCGAGCGTGGTGGACGACCAGGTGGGGCGGCTGACCTTCACCGCCGAGCTGTCCCGGGCGGCGCGGCACCTGCTGGAGAGCGGGGCGGCGTACGGCGTCTACAACCTGTCCAACGGCGGGCCCGCGATGTCGTGGTGCGAGATCGCCAAGCAGGTCTTCGAGCTGTCCGGTCGCAGCGCCGACGACGTCTCCCCGACCTCGACGCAGGAGTACTACGCCGGCAAGGAGGGGCTCTCGCCCCGGCCGCTCAACAGCGCCCTGGACCTGGCGAAGATCCGGGCCACCGGCTTCGAGCCCGAGGACGCCCGCACGGCCCTGCGCCGCTACCTGGCCCGCTAGCAACCCGCCCGCCGCCCATCCGCCGCGCCGCACACCGCGCCGCGGTACGCCGTACGGCCCCCGCAACGTCATCACCGCAGCGCCCTATGGGGCTGCGTCGTAATGACGCTGTCGAGAGACGTCATCGCGACCGCAGGCTGTACGTCGCGTTCCTGATGACGTTGCGGGGCCGGCGGCGGCAGGTGCGTCCGCGGTCGGAGGGCCAACCCGAACGGTCAGGGGGTGCAGAGCACGCTGACCGTGGGCGGTCTGAGGATGACGTCGTCGTTCACCCAGGTGCCGTTGGTGGCGCGGAGCCCGTGCAGGGTCAGCGTGTAGCGGATCCTCAGCTGCCGAGAGGCGTTGGTGCCCATGCTGGTCCCGCTCAGGCTGAAGTTGTGGTCCCTCGTGCCCGAGTCCGGCTTGGTCCCGGACACCACCGCGGGCCGGGGCACGATGGTGTAGCCGGCGGTCACCATCGCGGGGTCACTGGTGAAGGTGGTGTGGCCGTAGACCGCCGAGTTGCCGTTCGGCCAGTTGTTGCCGGACTCGGTGCTCCGCGGCAGATACTGCGTCGGGCTGGTCGTGGTGTCGATCCGCTGCAGCGTCCGCTTGACCGTCCCCAGCACGGTCGCGCCCTCCAGCAGCTCGACCACGAGGTCCTGACGCTCGATGTACTGACTGGCCTTCTGCCCGTAGCTGAACCGGGCCAGGCCGGAGGCGGTGATGTGCGCGTTGCCGGTCACGTTGAAGGCGTACTCGACGACGACCTTGGTGTCGGAGCCACTCCCATTGTCGGCGAACGAGACGAAGGAGCCGACCGGCTCTGAGTTGAACCAGTTGGTGTACTCGCTCTGGCTGATGGAACCGCCGGTGCCCGCGCTGCCGGGGATCCAGCCGGTGTTCACGTAGCCGGACTGCAACGAGCCCGTCTGGACGGTCCAGGCGACCGGGGTCACCGTCAGCGCCCCGGGCGCGCACCGCGAGATGGCGTACGCCGGCGCGGCCGTGGCCAGCGTCACGACCGGCACGCTCCAGGCCGTCCCGACCAGCACGCCGCGCCGCGACAGCCGACCGCTCGGCGAGCCCGAACGGCTCGTCACCTCACCCACCACGTGCTCCTTGTCCGGCTCAGCCTCGACTGCTGTCCACCCGCATCACCAGGCACAGCGCGGCCAGCGAGCGGGTGACGTCCTGCCGGTCGCCGTACCTCGGCAGGGCCTCGATCTCGCCGTCGGAGACGGCCGGCACCGGCACGTGGGAGACCATCGGGTGCTCGGGGCGCAGGTCCTGCGGCTCGTCGTCGCCGAAGAGCTCCTCGTGCAGCTTCTCGCCCGGGCGCAGGCCGGTGAACTCGATCTCCACCGCGCTGCCCGACTGCCGGATGAGCTGCTGGGCCACGTCGAGGATCCGGATCGGCTCGCCCATCTCCAGCACCAGCGCCTCCGCCGGGCGCCCGATCGCGGCGGCCTGCACGACCAGCTGGCAGGCCTCCTCGATGGTCATGAAGTAGCGGGTGACGTTCGGGTCGGTGACCGTGACCGGCCCGCCGGCGGCGATCTGCTTGGCGAACGCCGTGAGCACGCTGCCCCGGCTGCCCAGCACGTTGCCGAACCGCACCGAAAGGTAGGTGCCGTCGGCCTCCAGCGCGTACGCCGCGGTGATCCGCTCCGCGATCCGCTTGGAGTAGCCCAGCACGCTGCACGGGTTGGCAGCCTTGTCGGTGGAGATGTTCACGAACCGCTGGACACCGACCGCGCTGGCCGCGTGCAGCACGTTGCGGGTGCCGAGCACGTTGGTCTTGACCGCCTCGTCCGGGAACTGCTCGAGCATCGGCAGGTGCTTGAGCGCCGCGGCGTGGAAGACCACCTCGGGGCGCCGGCTCTCGAAGATCCCGGTCAGCGCGGTCAGGTCACGGATGTCGCACAGGATGACGTCGTCGGAGTCCAGCAGGGCCCGGCCCTGCAGCGAGAGCTGCACCGAGTGCAGCGCCGACTCGTCGCGGTCGAGCATCATCAGCTCGGCGGGATCGAAGCGGCTGATCTGGCGGCAGAGCTCGGAGCCGATCGAGCCGCCGGCGCCGGTCACCAGCACCCGCTTGCCGCTCAGGTAGCCGGCGATGGAGGCGATGTCGGTGTCGATCTGGTTGCGGCCCAAGACGTCGTTGAGGTTGATGTCGCGGATGTCGCGGATGTCGATCCGGGCGTCCAGCAGCTCGTTGACCCCGGGCAGCACCTTCACGGCCAGTCCGGCGGTGACCGCCAACCGGCTGAGCCGCTCCACGTCGGCGGCCGAGGCGCTGGGGATGGCGATGATGGCCGAGGTGACCTCGCAGCGCTCGGCCACCTCCGTGAGCTGCTCGGTGGTGCCCAGCACGGGTACGCCGCGGTGCCGACGGTGCCGCTTGGCCGGGTCGTCGTCGACCATGGCCACCGGACGCCAGGCCCGCGCCGGGTCGCCGAGCATGGAGTCGATCAGGTCGCTGGCGGCCATGCCGGCGCCGATCACCAGCACGCGGGTCGCGCCCTCGGAGCGCACCTGAGCCATGTCCCGCTCGCGCAGCCAGCGCCATAGGGCGCGGCCGAAGCCCATCAGGATCAGCGAGGCGAAGGTGGCGGCCAGCGGCACGCTGCGCGGCACCCACTGCCAGATCAGGTTGGCGACGAACAGCGGCATCCCGACGCTGAAGGTGACGAACCCGAGCAGGATCATCTCCTCCAGGCTGGCGGTGCGCGCCCGGCCCTGGTGCAGCCGCACGACGCGGCCGACGACCACGTGCGCGAGGGCGGCGATGACGCCCATGACGAAGACCGCCCGGTAGGACTCCACGACGCCCTCGAGCCGCAGGAACATCCACCCCATGAAGGTGCTCACCCAGACCAGGGCGTCGAACGCCGTCGCCAGCCCCGTGCGGTGGCGTTGAACCGCCGGCACGAACTCGGTCATGTGGTCCCCAGGAGTTGTCGGTCAGGTGATCTGGTGCGCGCGGGGCGCTGGGTCAGGCGCGGGTGGCCAGCTCGCCACTGGCCGACAGGCACGATTGCCCCACCCATAAGGTTGACAGAGGTCGACCGGTTTTGCAGTCGATGCCCGGAATCCGCCTCAGCGCCGGGTGAGCCCCGCGAGCGCCGGACGAACGTCGGCCAGGTACACGAACGCCGCGATGGTGAACGCGATGTTGATCAGGCCCAGGAAGCCCCCGGTCACCAGGTGGGCGAGCAGTCCCAGCCCGAGGATCGCGGCCCAGGCGACCTTGGAGAGCTTCCCGGCGGCGAGGTAGGCCTCGCCGGAGAACATGAGGGCGTTGACGAACGCGAAGCCCTTGACGGCCAGCAGGGCGATCCACACGACCTGGTAGATCCCGAACTGGAGGTCCATGAAGTTCACCTGACCGAGCCTACTGGCTGCACAAGGGCCCCCGGTGTCTCATACATCCGGGGGCCCTCGTGGGTCTCAGGCTTCGGGCGCGGGCGCCCGAAGGTCATTCATGCCGAGGTCAGTCGCCGACCTTCTCCACCGCGTCAGCCACGGCCTTGGCCGCCGAGGAGGCGGTCTTCTTGGCAGCGGTGACGGTCGCCTTCGCCGAGGACCGCGCGGCGGCGGCCTCACGCTTGACGGCGGCCGGCTGGGCGGTCTTGACGGCCTTCTTGGCGGCGGTCTTGACCGCGGCGGTCTCGGCCTTGGCGGTCTTGGTGGCCTGGGTCCGGGTGGTCTTGGCCTTGGTCACGGTGGTCTTCGCCGCGGCCATGGTGGCCTTGGTGGACTCCTGACGACGGATCCGGAGGACGAGGCTCTCGCCGCGCTTGACCAGGTCGCCGTAGAACTCACCAGCGGTGTCGACACCCTCGTCCAGGAACTCCTGGAACTTGGCCGGGTAGCTCTTGGCCTCGGCCTGCAGGTCGCTGACCCGAGCCTCGACGGCGTCGCGGCGAGCCTTGGCGTCCTTGGTCAGGGTCTCCACGACGGACTCGGCGCGCTCGCGCAGGGCCTTGGGGTGGGTGATGTCGTTGCGAACGTCGGTGACGACGGTCTCGACGTCCTTCTGGACGTCGGTGACCAGGGTCTGGACGTCCTTCTGGTAGCCGGTGACGCGCTTCTGCACGTCGGCGATCACGACACGGACCTTCTCGACCGCGAGGTCGTTGACGCCGACTCCGGCGTAGAAGGCGCGGGTGGCCTCGGTCTTGACGTCGAACTTGGTCTTGGTGGCCATGTTCATTTACTCCTTGCTGGTGGATGGGCCTTGGTTGAGTGCGAGGAAGGATGCGTACACATCGAGCAGTGAGTGCTTCTGTCGCTCGGTGAGCCCCGGATCGTTCAGGATCGCGAGTTCGACGGAGCCCCCGGCGCCTTCCTCGGGGCTGAGGATCCCGGCCCGCACGTACAGCTGCTGGGAAGAGATCCGCAGTGCCTTGGCGATCTGCTGCAGGACGTCGGCTGACGGCTTGCGCAGTCCGCGCTCGATCTGGCTGAGGTAAGGGTTGGACACCCCGGCCAGCTCCGACAACTGCCTGAGCGAGAGCTTGGAGGCTTGCCTCTGCTCCTTCAGGTAGTCGCCGAGGGACCCGACGGTCTTCTCGACCGTCTTGGTGACCTTCCCCTTACTCACACCTCCATTGTGCTAGCAAGAGTTAGCAATTTGCAAACACGGCAAGCGTGACGCTTGACACGTGCGCGCCGCGCGGGCGCTACAGGCAGGCGCGCAGCTCGCCGACCGGTACGCCGCCACCCAGCAACGGCGCCCGGCCCGTCGCCCTTGCTGCCTCGGCGTCGACCCACGACTCCGTGAGCACCCCGCTTCGCTCCAACGCGGCCGCCATCAGGACCGGCCGGATCCGGGCGGCCCCGTCGTCGGTCTTGAGCGCGAACGCCCGCCCGTCCGGCAGCGCCACCGCGTAGCAGGACTCCGCCCCCGCCTTGGCGATCGCACCCGGCAGGGCACGCAGCAGCGCCAGCTCGTCGCGGGTGGTCCCGGAGACGAACTCCGGGTGGGTCCGGATCGCCTCGGCGACCCGCGCCTCGGCGCCGGAGGTGGCCAGCGCCAGGGACCGGAACGCCCGGGCCAACCCAATCAGCGACGTGGAGAACAGCGGCGCGCCACACCCATCCACGGCCGTGACCTCGATCGGCTCCCCGGTCGCGCGGGCGAAGGAGGCGGCGAGCGCCTGCTGCAGCGGGTGCGCGGGGTCCAGGTAGTCGGCCGTGTCCCAGCCCCGCAGGACGCAGGTCGCCAGCATCGCCGCGTGCTTGCCCGAGCAGTTCATCAGCTCCGGCGCCTTGGCGCCGCCGGCGGCGATCAGCGCCTCCTTCGCCGCCTCGTCCAGCGGGTAGTCCGGCGGGGTCCGCAGGGCGGTGACGTCCAGCCCCGCCGAGGCCAGGATGCGGCGTACGCCCTCGACGTGGAACGGCTCCCCCGAGTGCGAGGCGCACGCCAGCGCCAGCAGGTCGGCCGGGAGGTCGAGCCCCAGCTCCACCATGGCCAGCGCCTGGAGCGGCTTGTTGCACGATCGCGGCAGGATCGGCACGTCGACCGTGCCGACGGACCAGTCGACCTCGCCGTCGCGCGACAGCGCCACCACGGCGCCGTAGTGGTGCCCCTCGACGAACCCCGAGCGGACGATCTCGGCCACGACTGGTTGGGTCATGGGCGACAACGTACCCACCCGCGCGTGTCGTGGGTTGGACACAGAGTCGATCGACTTTGAGAGGATGTCCCCCGTGTCATCTTCTGTCGGGCAGACCCCCGCCCCCCAGCACTGCCCGAGCCCCCGGGAGCTGGACGACCTCGAGTTGCTCGTCTCCGGGGCGCTAGCGCCGTACGTCGGTTTCAACGAGCCGGGCAGTGTGGTCACCCTGGAGCTGCCCGGAGGGCTGGCCGGGGCCGAGCAGGTCGAACTGGTCGACCCCGAGGGGCTGCCCCTGGCGCTGGTGACCGACGGCGGGCGCCAGATCACGGCGCTGACCCACGCCCAGTTCGGTGCGTTCCGGGAGCTGCACCTGACCCCGGCCCAGGTCCGCGAGCGGTACGCCGGCCGCACCTTCGTCCCGGTCACCGGCCCGCTCACGACTGCTCAGCTCGACGAGCTGGCCGGCCTGGGGCCGCTGGTGCTGCTGACCCTGTCCGGCACCGGCACGCCCGAGATGTCCGCGGTCGGCCTGGTCCGGGCCACAGTGGCGGCCGCCGGGCACCTGCGCGACGCGGCCGTGGTCGCGGTGCCGCTGGCCAGCCACGGCGACGCGGGAGCCGACCACGCCCTGGGGTTGCGGGTGGTCGAGAACTACGCGGCCGGCGACCCGGTGCGGGCCCTGGCCGACGCGGGGCTGGACTCCGACGACGAGTACCCCGCCGACATCGCCGCGGTCGTCGACTTCGACCTGCCCGAACCGGGTCGCCAGGGTCTGGTGCTGTTCTTCACCGGGCTGTCCGGCAGCGGCAAGTCCACCCTGGCCCGCGCCCTGATCGACCGCCTGCTGGAGCAGGGCGAGCGCACGGTCACCAGCCTGGACGGCGATGTCGTACGCCGGAACCTGTCGGCCGGGCTGACCTTCTCCAAGGAGGACCGCGAGACCAACATCCGGCGGATCGGCTGGGTGGCCGCCGAGATCGCGCGGCACGGCGGCGTCGCGGTCTGCAGCCCGATCGCGCCCTTCGACGAGACCCGGCAGCAGGTGCGCGCCATGGTCGAGGCCGCCGGCGGCGAGTTCTTCCTGATCCACGTCGCCACCCCGCTGGCCGAGTGCGAGCGGCGCGACCGCAAGGGCCTGTACGCCAAGGCGCGCCGCGGGGAGATCCCCGAGTTCACCGGCATCTCCTCGCCGTACGAGGAGCCGGAGGACGCGGCGGTGCGCGTCGACACCACGGGCCGCACCATCCCGGACGCACTGGACGACGTACTGCGGGCGCTGGCCGCCTCCGGGCACGTCCACCTCGCCCCTGCCAGCCCGGTCGACGCCGATGCCGAGGCCGGGACCCAGGCCGACGAGGCTCCGCTCAACGTGCTCTTTGTGTGCACCGCGAACATCTGCCGATCGGCGTACGCCGAGGTGACCGCCCGGCACCTGCTCGAGGGCGCCGGCAAGACCGGCGACATCCTGGTCTCCAGTGCGGGCACGCACGGGTTCCACGACCACCCGATCAACCCCGACATCGCCGTCGAGCTGGCGACCGAGGCGGCTCGGGGCTACTTCCGCAGCCGCCCACTCTCACCGGCGCTGATCGACGACGCCGACCTGGTGCTGACCGCCGAGACCTGGCACCGCACCACGGTCCTGGAGGAGCAGGCCCAGGCGTTCCGCAAGGCCTTCACGCTGGCCGAATTCGCCGAGGCGGTCCAGACCCTGCGCGGCCAGGGCGTCACCGCGACCGGCCGCGCCCTGATCGCCGAGGCGGCGAGCCAACGCCCGGCCACCAAACCCGAGCACGACATCGCCGACCCGTACAAGCGCGGCCCGGTGGCCAATACCGAGGCCGCCACCCGGATCCGGGAGCTGCTGGAGATCGTGCTCCCAGCCCTGACTGAGGACACCCCACCCGACCGAGGCTTGGAGGCCTGAGAGTGGACTGGTTGACGCTGACGTTCTTCGCCATCCTGGCAGCCGGCTTCTTCGTCGGCGTCGTGGTCGGCCTCACCGGCATGGGTGGCGGCGCGCTGATGACCCCGGCGCTGATCTTCTTGGGCGTGGGCGAGACGGCCACGGTGGTCACCGCCGACCTGACCGCGGCCGCGGTCTACAAGACCGGCGGCGCGATCGTGCACCGGCGCGAGGGCTCGCCCCACATGCAGCTGGCCAAGTGGCTGATCCTCGGGTCGGTGCCGATGGCCCTGATCGGGCCCTACCTGGTCTCCTGGGTCACCGACTCCCCCGAGGAGCTCGACCACCTGCTGAAGATGTGCATCGGCTTCGCGCTCCTGTTCGCGGCCACCACCTACGCAGCGCGGCTCTACATCCAGCTGCTGCGGGTCCGCAAGGGCACCCACGTGCACGACGACAACCCCACCGTCAGGCCGCTGGCCACCCTGCTGGTCGGCGCCATGGGCGGCCTGCTGGTCGGCATCACCAGCGTCGGGTCCGGCTCGGTGATCATGATCGCGCTGCTGATGCTCTACCCGGGCCTGTCGGCGGTGAAGCTGGTCGGCACCGACCTGGTGCAGGCGGTGCCGCTGGTCCTGGCGGCGGCGATCTCCAACATCGCCCTGCACGGCCTGGACTGGGGGGTGACCATCCCGCTGATCCTCGGCTCGGTGCCCGGCACCATCCTGGGCAGCACGATCGCCCCGCGGGTGCCGCAGTCGATCATCCGCCGCGGCATCGTGGTGGTGCTGACCATGTCGGGCGTGGCGCTGCTGGACAAGGCCGGCTGGGCGCCGTTGGGGGCCGGCGAGGACGAGACCAACCCGATGCTGGTGGCCGGGGTCGGGCTGGCGATGCTGGTGCTGGTGCCGCTGGTGTGGGGCGTGATCCGCCGTACGACGGGCCTGCCGATGTTCGGCTCGCCCACCATCTCCCAGCTCGAGGACCCCGACTACGTGCCCGGCGTGATCGGGATGAAGAAGAAGAGCGGCTGACCGAGGCAGACCAGCGGCCAGGTCTCGGGCCCCCGTGCGGATACGGGGTGAGGTCCCCGCGCGGGCTAACATGGCGGCTGCTGTGCCAAGGAGAGGACCCACCCAGCTATGACGCAGACCCACACCGACTACCAGCTGAGTCAGCTCGACCAGCTCGAGGCGGAGTCGA
>ERZ1645187.1506-NODE-1506-length-21372-cov-46.054370_pt1 | contig 21372 bp, 23 predicted proteins | sample MGYA00575352_ERZ1645187 | MGnify/ENA primary metagenome ERZ1645187 (study PRJEB40837, sample SAMN11349314) | freshwater sediment metagenome | isolation source: river sediment | host: Sediment | place: India: Wazaribad , New Delhi | collected 2017-02-21 ... | reverse complement strand
CGGGAGGGGCGGCGGGAGGGGCGACCCGCTTGCCTCCGGATTTTTTCTTCATTCGCTTCCTTGCATTACGCGACTATTTGCGGATGAAGAATATCTCGTAATGCTGCTTGGCTATCGCCTGATAGTAGGTTCCCTTGAGACGATCGGCGGCGGCGTCGTAAGTGAGCTCGTAGGTCGATCCGCCATAGCCGCCGGCGCGCAACTCGAAGGCCAGCCGCAACTTCGCTCCTTCCTGCATCGCTTGCGCCCGCGCGAAGGGCAGCGGGTTGGGATTGAAGTACATCGCCTCCAGTTGGCCATCCGGCGCGACGTTCTTGATGACGATCATGTAGCCGCCGTCGGGGCGCACCCAGTTGCCTTTCAGCACGCTCATCCCGGCAATCGCAGTGTTCGCCGCTGGCGAATCGCCGCCCCCCGGTTTAACGCCCTGCGCAGCGGCAGGCCACGCAGCGCCAAGGATAGTCGCGCCCAAGGCGACGGCCAGCATTGTTTTTCTCATTTCCTTCTCCCAGTTGTCCGGATAGTTTCCCGGCCGCTGCATGGCGGCCGATTCGCTCGGCGTCGCAACGCCACGTAAATTCCCGTTATTCCGACGAACCCGCTCGCCTCATAGCTCGAGATTCAGTCGCGATGCGTCAGAATATCAGTTCGGCTCCGCCAACTTGAGCAAGGCGGCGCGCATCGGCTTGTCGGAGACCTCGACGATACCGCCGAACGGTTGATCCATTTCCAGAATCAGAAAGATTGCGCTGGCCACCGACAGCGAACAGACGATGTTAACGGCAGATACCGTGTAGTTGCGCGGCGCGAAAAGATTCCAGCCCATCACGGTGAGCGTCATCCAGCAAGTCACCATCACCAGCAGCACCGGCATGACACTGCTGCCCCGCTCGGTGAACGCCACCGCATTGATCCGCGCCAGCTCGCCAAGCACCCGCAGAGCGCTCGCCTGCCCCTCGCGCTGTGCTTCGCTCGTCACCGGGAGCGAGGCCAGCATTTTTTGCAGTTGGCGAACCTGCTGCCTGTTGGCATCGGCGGGCATCACGACCTCAGCACGCCGGACGCCCCAAAGCTGCTGCATCGACGCTGCCACACTCTGCTGCAGAAGGTGGCGAACCGGCTCCCCTTCCGGACCGATCAGGCGCAGATTGGTATCCAGCTGGATGATCAGCGCGGCAGCGGTGTGAATCATCTCGGTCTTGGTGTCGTACGAGTCCTTCGAGGACGAAACGATCAGCCCCATGACCAGTGCCGACAGGGTAGCCAGAAACCCGAGGCCCAGTTTGACCACATCTTTGGTTTCTTCATCGAAATGATGGCTGGCGACACGCTTGCGTAGTGCAGCGGCGCCGAGGGCGCCCCCCATCATCAGCAAAGCCACGATCAAAGCCACGAACCAGGGCGTCATTCCCTTCCTCCATGCCGGCCGCAGTCGACGCGGCACTGTACTGCAACGGGCCAAGCGGCAAATTCGGCCATTTTCGACGGTCGACCGCAACCGACGAATCCCGGGGGTTGCGCCGCACCTTATTTGGGAAACATGAACTGCACCTGCGCGCGAATCTGCCAGTTCGGGCCGTCATCGGGCGTCACCACGTTGTAATAGGCGGACAACTGCGCATTTACCGGCAACTTGCCGAGATGGAATATCTTGCCAACGCCACCGCCCAGCGGCACCGTCCACCGCTGGCTGCTCTCGGCCTTCCAGTTGGCGGTGATGACCGGGGAACTGGTCAGGTACAGCCCGCCAGGGAGGTTGTAGTTGATGAAGGGCTGGATCGTTGCGTTGTTGTACGAACCGCCGGTGCCGCTATCGGAAAGCGACCAGATATTGTTGACCAGAGCGCCATAGACCCAGGGGTCGCCGTGATCCAGGTGCAGGGCGACGACCGAAGGGCCGAGGCCCCAGTTGCGGTTGCCGAGATCCGAATTGCTGTTGGTCGGCAATTGCACCACCGGCCCGGCGCCCCAGATGAAGTGCCCCGGTTTGGCCGGCGACAGGAACGCCGTGAATACCGTATCGCCGATACCGTTGGTTCGCTCGCCATCCGGCAGCGGCTGCGAGATGACCGGGACGATGGTGCGGGTGATGATGTTCCAGTCTTCGTTCACCGACACCGGAATCACCGGCTGGATGTTGAGGATATTCTGCGTCCGCTCGTCCGGCCCGACGTTCAGGTTGGTGTTGTTCTGGAACGGCACGCTGATCAGGTTGCCGACCGGGTTCTGCGCCAGCTTGGCCAGCTCCTCGGCACTCAATTCGGCATGGGCCGGGCTGCCGAGCAGGCAGGTCGCCGCCAGGGCCAACGCGTGGCAAATGTTTTTTGTCGATACGCGATTCATTTTCAAAGCAGTAACCCCGATTTGTTTCTTTTGCGATGCATGACGAAGTTCCGGACGCAATGCCAGCCGGCGGTAGACCCTACGCCCCTTGGGCGTCAAGCTGTTCATCGCCTTCCCACGGCATGGCTCTCCTCTTGGGAAAGCTCTCCTGCACTCGCTGTTGCGGGTTGCTGAAAGAACATGCGAAGCATGCGTCTTTCGCCCAGCACCCGGCCCAGTTCCCGAATCACGCAGTAGTTGAGAATGATGACCAGCAGGATGATCTGGAGTGCCCAGAAATGCGGCCAGACGATCTCGGACAGGAGCTTTTCGTTACCGGCAAGGAATCCACCGGCCTCCTTGGCGAAGTCATAAAGGCGCTCGAGATAATGGATGAGGCTGGCGACTGCATAGTAAATGACGGTCTTCCAGACAATGTTGTAGATCAGCGGCTTCTGCGGAAAGCGATTGATCGGCGGCCACAGGTCGGCGAGCAAGACCGCCTTGCCAAGAATCAGCGCGGCGAGCGCGATTTGAGCCGACGACGTGACCGCCAGCCCGGTGCCCTGTGTCGTCAGTACCCTGACCAAGCCAACGATGTGCAGAGCGATGAAGAAGAACAGCGTTGGTGGCAACACGGCCAGAAATTCTTCTTTCAGCCTTTCGACACCTTTATTCAATGCAGACACTCCCGGAAAGTAGCCCAGCCGGCGTCCGACTCGGGAAGAACGTCGCCGTCTCGTCGATTCAGCGGGTTCTCAGCGACAGACACGCCGGCCGTCGATGATCCGGCACGGTTCGGCCACCACTTCCTTTTCAGGGACGACGACAACCTCTTTCTTCGGTGCAACCACAACCTCTTTGGGCGCGGCTGCGACCGGCTTGCCGACTTCCACCGCACCCCTCGGCCCCACGCATCCGGCATGCCGGACGCCTTCGGCACATTCAACGGCAATGGCACTGCCGGTAGTCACAGTCAGCAAAACAGCGATGGCAAAAGCTTTCATTTTTAACTCCGGTTCGTTGCGTTTGAAGGGAAATACACGACACTCAAATAGGCTTTCTCTGTCCTGCCATCCTGCCCAGGCTTCTGGAAGGCGCAACGATCCGGAGCCCGCCAGGGCGGGCTCCGGAAGCTCATCGACTGGCGATCAATCCGCTGCCACCAAGGCCGGCGGCTGCCAGGTACCTTCGCCGGCCGGCAGGATCGACGGCGGCGTGTCCTTGGGCCAGTAGAGGCGCATCACCAGGTAAACCTCGCCGTTGGGCGCGGGCAGCCAGTTGGCTTCCTTGGCCTTGCCCGGCGAATCCTTCTGGACGTAGATCGTCAGCGAGCCGTCCTTGTTCTTCTTCATCGATGGCAGCATCGGCGAATTGATCAGGTAGCGGTTGATCGGGTTTTCGATCAGCAACTGGGTCTTGCCATCGTACATGGTGACCGACCAGAAGGCGTTGACCGGCGGCAACTGGCCGGCGGGGAAGGTCAGGGTGTAGTTGTGCTTGCTGGTGTCGATCGTAGCGCCGGCGGTGTCGACGCGGGTCATCGGGTACATTGCTTCGACAGCGTCGTTGCCGTAGATGCCGCCCTTGGCTGCGGCAGCGCGCTTGAGCCAGTCGCCGTTGTAGAAGGCGGCGTCGCCGAACAGCGAACCGATCTTCCAGCCGTTGATCTCCTTCATCCCGGTTTTCAGATAGGCATCGACCTTGTCGTCGCCTTCCTTCATCGCCAGCAGGATGGCGGCCTTGTGTTCGAGCGACAGATCCTTGAACTCAAAGGTCTTTCCGGGGCCAATGCCGATGCTGGCGAGCCGGGCGCGGATTTCCTTGTCCTCGGGGCTGACCGGGACATACTGCAGCGCGGCGTCGAGGTATTCGTAGAAATTGGCCTTGATACCGGCCGTGGTGGCGGGCAGGAAGTCGATCTTGGGCGCGGCGGGCGGCGCCGGCTGGTTGAGGAAGGCCGACAGCGGCTGGGCCTTGTAGCCAGCCTGGACTTTCTCGACATTGGGCATGTCGTCGGCGTTGAAGAGCTGGGTGCGGAAGATGGTCAGCGCGAAGGGCGTCGTCGAGCGGAAGACCTGCTTGATGCCGGCCGGCTTCTCGCCCTGCCAGCCGGGGCCGACGACCAGGTAGTCGCCCGGCTCGCTGCCGGTGGCGCGACTGCCGATGTAGCCGTAGTTATAGGCGTTGCCGTCGGTAAGTTGCACCGAGTAGTAGCGTTTCTTGTCCACGGCCGGCACCGAGATGACCATCGGCTCGGCGCGCAGGTCGAGCCACAGCATGGAGTACGGCGTGTCGCTGTTGGGCGTGACGACGGCGGTGTCCTTGTAGGTAAAGACGCGCGCTTCGTTGCTGATGGTGTTGAACGGCGCCTTGTACTGTCCGGAATTCTTGTCGACGACGAATTCCTGCATCACCGCGTAGTTCATCACCAGCGGCAGGCCGTAGATGAAGGCCTCTTCGGCGATGGCCTTGGTTTCGACGATACCGGGCGCCGGGATGCCGGCCTTCTTGTCCGCCACCTGGGCGGCGGCAACCGGATCGGCCTTCTTTTCGCAGCCGCTGAAACCGACGATGGAAACCGCGAGCGCGAGTCCCGCAGCCAGTCCTTTTGCTGTTTCGTTCATGATTTTGTCGCTTCCCTTATTGATCAAGATTGTTTCAATCGGCTACCGGCATTCTCGATGGAACCCTGTAGCCACTTCCGGCACGCAGACTGACGACGGCGCTTTTTTGAAAACAGGCCAAAAATTGCCGTCGACCGCAACAGGCTCAGTTGAGATCGCCATCCTTGAAGAACTTGGTGCCGGAAACGGTAAGTGTGGCCGACAACCCGGTATCGGTAAGCTGGTACAGATAGACGCCCGGCGCAATCGAGGCGGCGCCGCTAAACATGCCGCCCTGACCTTCCGCCATCGCCGAAACGTTGGCCTGGGCGCCGAATTCCCAGCCCTGGTCGATGAAGTTGCGCAATGCCTGTTCGTTGGCGAAGACGAAGATCAACCGGTTTTTATCCACCCCGAAGCCGAGCCCACCCTGCACCTGGGCCATTTTCATGAACGTCTGGCGCCCGGTGCGCTTGTTGACGACCATGCCCTTGCCGGTCGTGCCGCCGGCAAAGAACAGCTTGACGCCGAAAGTGCTGAAGACGGCGTAACCCGCCGAACGCTCGATGGCACTCTGGGCGCCGGGCAGGATTTCGTAGAGCGAGGCCAGGGCATCCTGCGCCATCTCGCGCACCTGATGCCGGGCCTGAATGACTGCGCTCTCGTTCGGCGCGCTCTGGGGGAGCGCGTTCTCGACATCCTTCACCGGATTCCAGGACAAGTCGGCAGCCAAAGAGGATGACGCCGAGGCAACGAGCGTTGCGGCAAGTATCGCAAAGGGAAGCTTCATGATTTTCTCCAGTTGATCAGGGCGGCCTAAGGCGTCGGTACCACTTTGTAATACACGCCATTGGCACCATACATGGGCTTGAACCAGGTATTGCCGCACAGATAGTAGGTTCCTCCCGCGACCGTGGGGCGAACGCAACCGGCAGGCAGTGCGGCGTAATTGCCGCCTATCGCATACGCCATTGGCGGCGCACTGCCCGCAGCACCTGCCACCACGCCCGCGTTGTAGGCACTGGAGGTGGCCACTGCGGCATTGGCGCTTCCCGTTGCCAAACCGGCCGCATAGGCGTTGGAAGTCGCCGCTGCCTGGTTGCTGGAGGCGATGGCCGCGCCCGCTGCGACACCGACCACCGCCCCGGCCGCCGCTGCACAGCCGTAACAGCCGGTCGAATAGGCAGGAACCGCAACCGGCGGCGGATAGGGATGATAGACCGGAGGATAGGCGCCAGGAACCGGCGGACGATAAGCCGCTGTCGTGCCGCCGGGATAGGTATGATACGCACCTTCACCGTAGCGCCCGGCCGTCGTGCCGCCATAGGTATTCGTGTGCTCGGTACCACCGCCGTAGGCGTGCGCCGTATTGCCACCCCAGGCGTTGGTATGTTCCGTGCCCTCACCGGCGACGTGATCGGTGCTGCCGCCCCAGCGATTTTCGTGCCCCGTCTGGCCAAAGGTATGCTCGCTGGCACCGCCGAAACGATTGGCACTGCCCCAGGCACCGGCTTCTGCCGCCCACAGCCCGGCAGCCAGCATCACGGTCACGAAGCCGGCAAGTTTCCTGATATCACGACGCGTGTTCATTGCTTGCCTCCTGAGGTTGCTGCCTTGCCCTTGGCGGCCTTGTCGGTGCCGAGCGGCTTGACGCCCGGCGGAGGCGCCATCGGATGGGCGAAAGGAATGCGATCAGCCGTCTTGGCCTTTTCCGAAACAAAAGTTTCCGGTGCCAGCGGCGCATCGATCTGCCAGTTGGAGAGCTCCAGATCGTGGCGCAGGCGCAGCGGATCGGCGCGATAGACCGCACGCACCCGACGTGGCAGTTTGTCGTCTACACCGATCCACAGTTGCAGGAAAACCTCGTTGTCGGCCCAGACGACCATATCGGTCTTGACGCCGCCGACGACACCCGAAGGCCCAACATAGAAGGCCGACTTGACGCCCGTGGAGAACGGAATGAAAGGATCCTCGGCGATCAGGTCGGAGAAGGGAAAGAACATGCCGGCGTTCTGGTAGGCCTGCCTGAGCATCGCGTCAATTGTCGGCGGTGCATCGGCGATGGCAACCAGATTTTCGCCCGGAACGACTGCCATCACTGCCTTGCCATCGTAGAAGAACTCAGAGGCCGGCCCGTCGCCGGGAATGATGACCCGCAGGCGGTTCGGCCGCTGCAAGGCAACGTCGTAGCGCACCGTGTACACGATGGCCGGCCCCAGCTTGCTGGGATACTCGTAGCTGGCCGTGGCCGTAAACGCCATCGACTTGGCGGCGGCCAGTCGCTGGCTGGTAGCCTTGAGCAAGGCCATCGCCTTTTCTTCGACGATCGGCTTGTAGGCCGGAGCAGCGGCCGGCTTGGCGGCCTTCCCCGGCTTGGCAGACTTGACCGAGGCCGCTGGCGCATCGGCTGCCATCGCACCACAGGCCATGAAGCCCAGCGCGACGCACACAGCCCTTAGCACTGCGGCAGGCCGGAATTTGTCGGAAACGTTCGCGCTCATGGAATCATTCCGCAGGTGAACATCTTGTTGACGATCGTCCCCGCCACCTTGTCGATGAACACGGTACGGGCCTGCGGATCCTGGCGCAGAAAATCGAGCGCGCGCTGCTCTTCCGCAGATTTTGGCGCTTCCTTCTTCTGCCAGAGCTCTTCGCAACTCGCCGTCTGATATTTCTGGATGACGCGGTTGGCAACGGCATCCAGAATCGGATATTGCGCCTGCGCGCTCCCGGCAAGCCCAATCCCCAGTGCCAGCAACAAGACCTGTTTCTTCATTGTCGATTCCTCCGATAAGGCGTTCAGAACTTCATGTCGGTCAGGACGATTTCAATGCGGCGGTTTTCCTTGCGTCCGGCCGGGGTCGTATTGGGGGCGACCGGCTGATATTCGCTAAACCCGGAAGCCTCAAGCCGCTTCGGGTCGATGCCCTTGGCCTGGAGGAAACGGACGACATCGCTGGAACGCGCAGTCGACAGCTCCCAATTGCTCGGATAGCGTGCCCGCAGGGCCGGGCCGATCGGTTCGTTGTCGGTATAGCCACGGACATTGATGCGCTTGTCGGAAGCGCTCTGCAGCGCAGCGATGATCTTTTCCAGCGTGGCGCGCCCTTGCGCATGCATCTCGGCACTGCCCGAGGCGAAGAGGATCTCGTCGATCAGCGTCACGGTCAGTTGCCCCTGGAGTTCCTTGATGCGAACCTGATCGGCCTGCACTTCCTTCTGCAACTGGGCGCTGAGCGCCTGATAGGTTCGGCTCTGGGCCGCGTAGGTATTGGCCTGCTGCACTTCCTGATTGTAGGTTCCCTGGCTGACGCAGCCACCCAAGCAAGCCACTACTGCTACCGGCAAAACGATTTTTGCAAACATGTCGTACTCCTGTTCGATGGGAGAAGATTTGCCGAAATCCCCGGCGCGGATACGCGACGGGGATTTCGGCGCGGGCGTATCAGCGCATCATTCGCTGACCTTGTTGTTACGGGTCGCCTGTTGCAGCTTGGCGATGTCTTCCGGCGACAACTGCGGCCGGTTTACGTTGATCGTCAGCTTGTTCAGCTTGGCGGTCAGCGCAAACGGCGGCTGGTAGTCGGCATCGTTGACGCCGGTCAGCGTGTCGGAACCGATGTCGAAGGACTCATCCCATTGCAGGATCATCGGCAGCGTGTGCGGCATGGTGACGGTCTGCACCGCCTTGCCGTCCACCTTCAGCACACCGGTACCGGACTGGCCAAGGCCGCTGACGCTGTTGAAGGCAAGGGTGCCGACGCCGAGGCCGTCGTACTTGAAGTCGAATTCCAGCGTGTGCTTGCCGGGCGTGAGGGCTTCGGTGCCTTCCCACTTGATGCGCTTGAGGTCGACCAGGTTCCACAGGAACACCGGCTTGCCCTTGAGCAGGTAGAAGCCATAACCGCCAAAGCGCCCGCCCGAAGTCAGGATCATGCCTTCGCCGCCGCCCTGCGGCACGTCAATGTCGGCAGTGATCGTGTAGGAGGCGTTCAGGATGCTCGGCGAATCGCCCTGCGGCAGACCGGTCATCGGACGGGTGTAGACAAATTCGCTACGCCCGGCAGTGATGTTCGGACGCGGCGCGACGATCCGGGCCGCCACCGAGGCGTCCATCGGGAAGACCTGATATTTCTTGGCCTCGGCAATGAACTTCTGGCGCATCTCCTTGACCTTCTGCGGATTCTGCGCGGCGATGTCGTTGGTCTGGTTGAAGTCCTTGCTCAGGTTGTAGAGCTGGAATACCTGATTGTTCAGCGGATCGGTGTTCGCCGCGCCGAAGGCTTCCCACGGTGCGCGATTGACCTTGGTGCTGAGCAGCCAGCCATCGTCGTACAGCGCATACTGACCCATCATCTCGAAGTACTGGGTCTTGTGGCGCGAGGCCGCCTTGGCATTCACCGGGTCGAAGGTGTAGACAAAACTGGTGCCTTCGATTGGCGCCTGCTTGATGCCATCCACCATTTCCGGCGCTTTCAGACCGGCCGCTTCGAGAATGGTCGGCACCACGTCGATGACGTGAATGAACTGCTCGCGCAGGGCGCCTTTGTCCTTGATGCGCGCCGGCCACGACACCGCCATGTTCTGGTTGATGCCGCCGAGGCGCGAGGCGTTCTGCTTGAACCAGTCGAAAGGCGTATCGAAGGCCCACGACCAGCCGGCCGACATGTGGTTGTAGGTCTGCTCGGTACCCCAGACGTCATACCACTTCAATTGCACTTCGGCCGGCAGCTTGTTCAGGCCGTTGAAGAAAGCCACTTCGTTCGGCGTGCCCAGCGGGCCGCCTTCGGCGCTGGTGCCGTTGTCGCCGTTGATGTAGATGACCAGCGTGTTGTCGAGCTTGCCCAGATCCTGGAAATGCTGGATGACGCGACCGGTTTCGTAATCGCTGTAAGCGGCATAGGCAGCGAAGACTTCAACCTGACGGATGAACAGCTTCTTTTCGTCGGCGGTCAGCTTATCCCACGGTGGCAACACGTCGCTGGGCCAGGGCGTCAGCTTTGCATCCTTGGCCACCAGACCGAGCTTCTTCTGGTTCTCGAAGATGCGCTCACGCAATTTTTCGTAACCGTCGTCGAACAGATGCATCGCAGCGATCTTGTCCACCCATTCCTTGGTCGGATGGTGCGGCGCGTGCGTGGCGCCCGGCGCGTACTTGATGAAGATCGGCTTGCTCGGATCGGTCTGATGTATCCGCGTCATGTAGTCGATGGCGTCATCGGCCATTGCCGTCACCAGATTCCACGTACCCGGCGCCTTGCCCAGGAAGGGGTAAATCTGCGTGGTGTTGCGGAACAGGTTGGGCTGCCACTGGTTGGCGTCGCCGCCGACGAAGCCGTAGAAATACTCAAAGCCCATGCCGGTCGGCCACTGGTCGAACGGCCCGGCCTGGCTGGCCTGGAATGCCGGCACGTTGTGATCCTTGCCGAACCAGGCGGTGCTGTAACCATTGTCGACCAGCATGCGGCCGATGGTCGCCTTGTCCCTGCCGATGATGCTGTTGTAACCGGGGAAGCCGGTCGACTGCTCGGAAATGACGCCAAAGCCGGCCGAGTGGTGGTTGCGGCCGGTAATCAGCGCCGCACGCGTGGGCGAACACAGCGCAGTCGAGAACACCCGGTTGTAGCGCAGGCCTTCGTTGGCGATGCGATCCATGGTCGGGGTCGGAATGACGCCGCCGAAGGTGCTCGGCACGCCGAAGCCCGAATCGTCGGTGATGATCAGCAGCACGTTTGGCGCGCCCTTGGGCGGCACGACACGCGGCGCCCACCAGGGCTTCGACTGCAGGGCATCGTTCTTGATGACGCCGCCGAACTTGGGATCGGGCGGCGGCAACTGCCGGTTACTGACCGTCGTCGTGGCGTCGGGCGAGCCCAAGGTGCCGGTGACCTGCTGGGCGATGCCCAGACTGGCGGCTGTTGCGGTCAACGCCGCAAAAACACCGAAAATCAAATTGCGGGTAGTTTTTCTCATTTAATGCTCCGGCACAGTTGGGGGGCAAAGCAGACATGAGATGCCGCGCATGCAGCGCGGCATCCCGCAGTGGGTCAGAACCGGAAATTGGCGCCGAGCGCCAGCCCGCCGAAACTCAGGCTGTCGATCAGCTTGTTGTCATCCTGGCTGTAATAGAGGTAGCGGTAGTCAAGAATCACGTCGCCCCACTTGAAGGCGTAGCCGATACCGGCCGCGCCCTGCCAGGTGAACACCGACGAGCCGCCGCCGACATCGACGTAGGCATTGGCGAACCAGTCGCTCTCGCCAAAGTTGAAGCGCCCCCGGGCACCGACGATGCCGGCCCAGATGTCTTCCTTCTTCTGAACGTTGCCCGAGCGCGCGAAGTTGATCGAGTTGCCCAAGGGGCCGGTTCCGGTGACCGTGCCGTTCAGCTGCCAGTCGGTCTTGACATCGAGACCCAGGTAGCGGAAGCCGCCCAGCACTTCAAGACTGGACTTCGGCTCCTGAACGACGGCGTAGCCCCCGACCATCGTCCACACGGTGCCCTTGAGATCGACGCTGACGCCACCGTTGATGGCCGACGTCGACACATTGACCGGACCGGGGCCGGGGTTGATATCGACGCTTTGGGTCTTGCCCTCGGTATCCGAAAAATGGAGATACATCAAGTCGGTACCGATCAGCCAGCGATCCTTGCGTGCGGTACCGCTGAGCATGACGGCCATGTCGAGGCTGTCGAGATAATTGCCGGCGTCGAGTTCCACGTTCGGCGTGATGCCGCCGGTAGGCGGTGGGCCGAAGCGAAGCTTGCCGTCAATGCTAGGCAGCCACAGATAGGGCATCACCGAAAACTTCCAGGCGTCCGCTCCGGCAGCCGTTTGCGCCTGAACGCCGAATGCGGGCAACAGCAACGCCCCCACCAGCGCTGCCATGGGAAATTGTGTTTTCATCTTTACCCCTCTGAGTCGCTGAACTTACCTGCCACTATCGCCACCCAATGTATCGGCATAGCAAACATGTAGCAGGCATTTTATGCCCCCTTCCAATACCAATGAATGACAATTTCCGACAAATAATTGACAATTAACGACAGTTATTAAAACCGGTTGGCGCAAATGGCAGACAGCAAAAAACCTCAATTCCCCTTGCCGCAGAGAGGCGAAATCCGCATCGCTCCGATTGCCATGTTGCCGGAACTGCTGCGTGAATTCGGCGTCGCGCCCGGCGCGCTGCTGAAACCCTTCGGACTGACCGAAGCGTATTTCCGCAACCCCGACAACCCGATCGACTATGAACTCATGGGGCGCGTCCTCAAGGCCAGCGCCAGCGCCGCCGCCTGCCCCCACTTCGGCCTGCTGATCGGCCAGCGCGGCAACGCCTCAGTACTTGGCGCCCCGGGCTTTCTGCTGCGGCACGCGCCGGATGTGGTGACGGCGCTCAACGAAGCCATTAGCAACCTCGACCTGCACGACCGGGGGGCGGCCGCATTTATCGAGATTGGCGATGCCAGCTCGCTGCTCGGCTATACCATTTACAACGCCCGCGTCGAAGGCGCCGATGTGATCGGCGATGCGGCGGTGGCGATCATATGGAATATCATGCACGGCCTGTGCGGCCCGGAATGGCAGCCGATTGAAGTCTGCTTCCGGCACGACGTGCCTGCTGATCTTGGCGCCTATCGCCATTTCTTCTCGCAGGCACCGCTGCGCTTCAACGCCCGGCACAACGCGCTGAGCTTTGCCACCCACTGGCTGACCAGGCCGGTACAACAGGCCGACCCGCAGCTGCGCCAGCACTTGCTGCAGCATATCGACGACATGCGACGCTACGCCGACCGGGATTTCCGCGAAAGGGTCTATCGGGCACTGCTCGTCCTGGTCGGCAAGCAACGCTGCACGCTGGATGACTTGGCACACTATTTCTCGCTGCATCAGCGCACGTTGAATCGGCGCCTCAAGGACAGCGGCACAAGCTTTCGCGAACTCTACGCCGAAGCCCGCCACCAGACCGCCTGCCAGTTGCTGTGCGACACGCGCAGCAGCATTCAGACCATTGCCACCCTGCTCGGCTATTCGGACGTCACCGCGTTCAACCGCGCCTTTTCGCGCTGGGAAGGCATGCCGCCGGCACAGTGGCGGCGCCATGCACAACCCGGCTGAGATTCGCAGACTGCCGGAGGCGCCCCAATCGCCTTCGGCAGGGCGGAAACGCCCAACCGCCCCCCAGCCCGAATCATTTTTTTGCCGCCGCTGCCAACTTTCATGGCATGACAGGCGTTAACATAAAATCCTCGCCCCGCTATCGGGCACCTTTTTTCGCTACAAGGAGATATTCGATCATGGGCATCTTGTGGACCATCATTCTCGGCTTCGTCATCGGCGTCCTGGCCAAGGTTCTGCACCCGGGCAAGGAAAACATGGGCTTCATCGCCACCGTCATTCTCGGCATAGGCGGCTCCTTCCTGGCGGGCGTCATCGGGCAATACCTCGGCTGGTATCAGGCGGGCGAAGGTGCCGGTTTCATCGCTTCGGTCATCGTTGCCGTGCTGCTGCTGGCATTGTATGGCAAGCTGCGCGGCGGCCAGGCGGGCAAGTGAGTCTGCACTCACCGCGATGACTGCCACCAGTCCATCCTGGGCAGCCGCGCCGGAACCCACCTCCGCCCTGGCCCTGCGCCAGGAATGCCGGGCGATGGCCCGGCGCCGCGCGCTGCTCGGCGCCGTCACCTCGCTGATTCCGGTTCCCGGTATCGATCTGGCGACCGACCTGGCGTTGCTGACGCGCGTCATCGAGCGCATCAACCGGCATTTCGGCCTTGACGAGGCGCAGATCGGGCAATATTCCCGCCAGCGTCAGGCGCTCGTCTATCGCCTGCTGGCCAGTGCCGGCGGAACGCTGGCCGCACGTCTGACGACACCGCAATTGATCGTCCGCATCGTGCGCCTGACCGGCATTCGCCTGACGGCGATGGAGGCCGTACGCCTGGTGCCGGTCGCCGGCCAGATCGTCGCCGCCGGCATCGGCTACTGGTCGGTCAATACCGTGGCAATGCGTCACATCGCCCATTGCGAACGCATCGTCGCCGAACTGGAAGGACAACAAGGCAACGCATGAATAAAGCACTCATCACCCCCATCGCCTTGCTGCTCGGCGCCCTGCTTTCGAGCGCCGCAACGGCCGGCGTCACCGTCGACCTGACCGCCGAAGCCAGCCGCCAGGCGGCCAACGACATGGTGCGCGCCACGGTTTACGCCGAGGCCAGCGGCAACACCCCGGCCGATCTGGCGCGCCGGGTGAACCACGACATCGCGGAAGCCCTGAAAACGATCAAGGCAAAGCCGGGCATCGCCGTCAAGAGCGGCCGCCAAAGCACCTTCCCGGTCTATGCGCAGAACCAGAAGATCGATAGCTGGCGCATGCACTCGGAACTGGTGCTGGAATCGCGCGATGCCGCAGCCGTTTCGGAATTGCTCGGACAATTGCAGCAGATGCGTCTGGCCGTCAGCAGCGTCAACCAGTTGCCGACGCCGGAAACGCGCCGGAAGGTGGAAGACGAGGCGACGCGCGAGGCGATTGCCGCCTTTCGCCAGCGTGCCGCCGTGGTCGCCGACGTGCTCGGCAAGCCGTACAAGATTCGCCACCTGAGCGTGCAGCAAAGCGGCCAGATGCCACCGACGCCGATGCTGCGCGCCAGCCGCGCGATGGCCGCCGAAGCGGCGCCGCTACCGCTGGAAGCCGGTGAAAGCCTGATCACAACGAACGTCAGCGGCCAGATCGAACTGGCCGACTGAGCGGCGCCCGCCCCTACAGCAGGCCGTCGAACAACTGCACCGGCACGCTGTCGCCGGCCTGCACCCCGGCGCAGTCTTCCGGCAGCACGACAAAGCAGTTGGCCTCCGACATCGAACGCAATACGCCCGAACCCTGGTTGCCGGTGGTTTTGACCTGCCAGCAGCCGTCGACCGCAACCAGTCGTCCGCGCAGGTATTCGCGGCGCCCCGGCTGTTTCTTGATGGCATTGGCGGCCGGCACGGTCAGCAGCGGGCGCTCTGGCAAAGGGTCAAGGCCCGCGAGGCGCAGCAGCGCGTCGAGCGCGAACTGGGTGTAGCTGACCATCACCGCCACCGGGTTGCCGGGCAGGCCGAACAGCCAGGCGTTGCCAATCTTGCCGAAGGCCATCGGGCGGCCGGGTTTGATGTTGAGTTTCCAGAAATTCACCTCACCCAGTTTGGCGAGAATGGTGCGGACGAAATCGGCTTCGCCGACAGACACGCCGCCGGTGGTAACAATCGCATCGGCGATCAGCGCCGCTTCGCGCAGCGCCGCCTCCAGCGCCTCCGGGCGATCCGGCACGACGCCCATGTCGATGATGTCGGCGCCCAGTCGGGTCAACAGACCATGTAGCGTGTAGCGATTGCTGTCATAAATCTCGCCGGGTGCCAGCGGCTTGCCGAGCGAAGCCAACTCGTCACCGGTCGAAAAAAAGGCGACGCGCAGGCGCCGCCTGACCGCGACCTCGACCACGCCGAGCGAGGCGATCAGCCCCAGCTCGGCCGGGCCAATCCGTTTGCCGCTTGCCAGCGCGACGGCGCCGCGCGCGAGGTCTTCGCCGGCCCGCCGGGTGTTCTGGCCCTCCCGCTGGCCCTCGGGGACGATGACCTCGGCCCCCTCGACTCGCGTCACTTCCTGCACAACGACCGTATCGGCGCCGGCGGGCAGCACGGCGCCGGTCATGATACGCACCGCCTGCCCCTTGCCGACCTGACCGGAGAAAGCGTTGCCGGCAAAGGCGCTGCCGACCACCGTCAGCCGCGTTTCACCGCTGGCCGCGAGGCTGGCGAAATTCACCGCGTAGCCGTCCATCGCCGAATTGTCGTGCGCCGGTACATCGTGCGGGGCAACGATGTCGGCGGCGAGGATGCGGCCCAGGGCGCTGCGTAGCGGCAGCAGTTCGTGGCCGGTAATCGGCGCCACGGCGGCAATCATCCGGTCGCGTGCCTCGGCGGCGGAAAGGGCGCGGTTCTCGGGCGCGTAGGAAGCGCAGGATGTGGTATCGGTCATGGCATTACCTTGAAATGATGGAAACGGCGCACTGCCGGCCGGCGCATCAACGATCGAAAGCGATGCGCCACGGCAATTCTCCCTGCAAATAGGCGCGCGCCGCAGGCGATTGCGGACGGGCGAAAAAGCGCTGGGCCGGCGCATGCTCCTGCACGCGGCCAGCGGCGAGAAAAACGATCTCGTCGGCCAGGCGCGTTGCCTGCCCGAGATTATGCGTGGTCATCAGCACCTTGGCGCCCTCGGTGCGGATTTCGCGGACGATGCGCTCGACCTGCTCGGTAGCCGAAGGGTCGAGGCTGGCGGTCGGCTCGTCGAGCAACAGCAGGCGCGGGCGCATCGCCCAGGCGCGAGCCAGTGCCAGACGCTGGCGTTCACCGCCGGAGAGCAGGCGGGCGCAATCGCGGGCGCGATGGGCGAGACCCACCCGTTCGAGTACAGCGTGCGTGCGCGCACGCCGCTCAGTGGCGCTCAACGCCTGCGGGCGCAAGGCAAATTCGACATTGGTGAGCACCGACATGCGCAACAGCATCGGCTGCTGGAAAACCATCGCCAGCCGGCCATCGGGCGACGCCGAAGCGCCCCAGTCGACACTGCCGCCATCCGCCGGCAGCAGGCCGGCAAGCAGGCGCAGCAACACCGTCTTGCCGGCGCCATTGGGGCCGAGGATGACGCTGATCCCTTCGCCGGAAAGTTCGAGATCGACACCGTCCAGCACGACACGCCCCTCGGGAGCGAAGCGCAAGCCGGCAATGCGCAGCGGAAACATCAGCCATACCTCCGCGCCGCCCAGCAGCGCAGACGATGCGCGACGACATTGAGGCCGAGGATGAGGCTCATCAGCACGATGCCCAAGGCTACCGACAAAGCCAGATCGCCCTTGCTGGTTTCCAGCGCGATGGCCGTCGTCATCACCCGCGTATAGCCGTCGATGTTGCCGCCGACGATCATCACCGCCCCGACTTCCGACATCGCCCGGCCCAGCCCGGCCAGCGTGGCGACCGACAGCGAAAAGCGGCAGTCGGCAAGCAGCAGCATGACCGCCTGCGGTCGACCGATGCCGATCACCGAAAACTCCGGTGCGTATTCCTTCCACGCATCCTCGACGATCTGCCGGCTGACGGCGGCGATCAGCGGCACCACCAGCACGCTCTGGGCGACGATCATCGCCGCCGGTGAAAATAGCAGCCCGTAGCTGCCGAGCGGGCCGCTGCGCGACAGCGCGAGATAGACGAGCACGCCGACGACCACCGAAGGCAGCCCCATCAGGGCATTGAGCGCGACGATCAGCGCGCCGCGCCCGCGAAAACTCGCCACCGCCAGCCAGGCACCGAGCGGCAGGCCGAGCAGGGCGCCGATGGCCAGCGCGCTCAGGCTGACGCGCAGCGACAGGCCGACGATGTCGAGCAGTCGATGGTCAAAACGGCCGAGCAGGGCGAGGGCATCAAGCAGGGTGGCGGTCATGGCGGGGGCAGAATAGCACCGGCTGACGGGCGACGGAAACCGGGCATGGCGGCGCCCGCTGGATCGCTGGCATCGAGGTTGCTGAACGATGGCGCGGCTATAATGCCGCACGCGGTCTGTGTACCGCACTGAAACAGGTGGCGCCCTGGCGCCTTTTAAGCTGCCGTGACCATCCGCACGGTGGCGGATGTTGTCAAAACCGGAGCTTCAAATGACTGTCTCGACCCTGCGCCGTCTGGCGCTCAAGGGGGCGTTTGCCTGCGCCCTGGCTGCTTCAGCGGCCTTCCCTGCCATCGCCGAGGAAGGCGTGCTGCGCGTTTCCGCCATTCCCGACGAAGCGCCGACCGAACTGCAGCGCAAGTTCGCGCCACTCGGCAAATACCTCGAAGCGCAGACCGGCATGAAGGTCGTCTTCGTTCCCGTTTCCGACTACGCCGCCGTCGTCGAATCGCTGGCCACCAAGAAGATCGACCTCGCCTGGCTGGGCGGCTTCACCTACGTGCAGGCCAAAATCCGCACCAACGGCACGGCCACCCCCATCGTCCAACGCGAAGAAGACGCCAAGTTCACCTCCAAGTTCATCACCGCCGACCCGGCGATCAAGTCGCTGAACGACCTCAAGGGCAAGACTTTCGCTTTCGGCGCCCCGTCCTCCACCTCGGGCAGCCTGATGCCGCGCTACTTCCTGCTCCAGGCCGGCATCAATCCGGAAAAGGATTTCAAGAACGTCGCCTTCTCCGGCGCCCATGACGCGACCGTCGCCTTCGTTGCCGCCGGTAAAGCCGACGCCGGCGTGCTCAACGCCTCGGTCTGGGAAAAGCTGGTCGAAGCCAAGAAGGTCGACACCGACAAGGTGCGCGTCTTCGCCACCACGCCGCCGTATTTCGACTACAACTGGACGGTGCGCGGCGATCTCGACCCGGCGCTGGTCAAGAAACTGAGCGACGCCTTCCTGAAGCTCGACGCAGCCAACCCGGAGCAGAAGGAAATCCTGCAATTGCAGCGCGCCGCGAAGTTCATCCCGACCAGGAAGGAAAACTACGACGGCATCGAGAAGGCAGCGCACGCCGCCGGCCTGCTCAAGTAAGCCGGCAATGAGCTTCCGGCTTGCCGGCGTGGGGCTGACCCACGCCAACGGCTTCGTCGCCCTCGAAGGCATCGACCTCGCCGCCGATCAGGGCGAATGCATCGCCTTGATCGGGCCCTCCGGCGCCGGCAAGACCTCGCTGTTGTCGGTGCTGGGCACAGCCCTGGCGCCGACCATCGGCACGGTCGAAATTTTGGATTTCGGCCTTTTTTCGCGGTCGACCGCAACAGGCGCCCTGCGCGCCTTGCGTGCCCGCATCGGCAGCGTCCATCAAGCGCCGCCGATTCCCGGCCGCCAGCGCGTCGTCACCGCCGTGCTGGCCGGCAAGCTGGGCCAGTGGCCGGCCTGGAAAGCGCTGGCGTCGCTGCTCTACCCGCTCGACCTACCCGGTGCCCGCGCCGCACTCGAACGCGTCGATCTCGCCGACAAGCTGTTCGCCCGTTGCGACCAGCTCTCCGGCGGCCAGTTGCAGCGCGTCGGCATCGCCCGCGTGCTCTACCAGCAACCCGACCTTATCCTCGCCGACGAACCGGTTTCCGCCCTCGACCCGGCGCTGGCACTGGCGACGATTCGCCTGCTGATCGCCGACGCCACAGCGCGCGGCGCAACACTGGTCGCCAGCCTGCACGCCGTCGACCTGGCGCTCGGCAACTTCACCCGCATCGTCGGCATCAAGGCCGGCCGCATCGCCTTCGACCTGCCCTCCGGCGAGGTCAGCCAAGACTTGCTGCACGACCTCTACGCCAGCGAAGGACAGGACTTGCCAACGCTGGCCAGGGAAACCCGCTACCAGCCCCGAACCGCCGCCAACGACGCGGCAACCCGCGCCGCATGCTGCTGAGCGCTGCACCCGCGCTGCGCGACCCCGCCGCCCGCCCGCGCCTGCTCGGCGCGCTGACGGCGCTGGTCGTTCTGTGGCCTTTGTTCCAGGCCGCCGAGGTCAAGCCGGCGGCCTTGTTCGACCCGGCGAGCCTCAAGGTCATCGGCAATTTCCTCGCCGGCTTTCTGCCGCCGGAAACCGGCGCCGAGTTCCTCGGCTACCTCGGCAAAGCCACGCTCGAAACGCTGGCGATTGCCACCGTCGGCATGGCGCTCGCCTTCGTGCTGGCCGTGCCGCTGGCCTACCTCGCCAGCGCCGCCGGGCGCGAGCGGCCCACGCAAAACCCGATCACCCGCGGCCTGCTCACCCTCCTGCGCGGCATCCCCGAACTCGTCTGGGCGCTCGTTTTCGTCCGCGTCTTCGGCCTCGGCCCGGCGGCCGGTGTGCTGGCGCTCGGCCTCACCTACGGCGGCATGCTGGCCAAGGTCTATGCCGAAATCCTCGAATCGGTCGACGCCACTCCGGCCCGCGCCCTGCGCCAAAGCGGCGCCCGCCGCCCGCTGGCCATCATTTACGGCCTGATCCCGCAGGCCTCGAAGGAACTCGCTTCGTACACCGTCTATCGCTGGGAATGCGCGATCCGCGCTTCGGTGGTCATGGGATTTGTCGGCGCCGGCGGCTTGGGCCAGTTGATGGATCAGGCGATGAAAATGCTCAATGGCGGCGAGGCAGCGAGCATTCTGCTCACCTTCATGGCGCTGGTCTTCGCCGCCGACGCGCTTTCCAGCGGCTTGCGCCAAGGTCTTGAAAAGCCGCCCGCGCCGCGCGCCTCGCCCTTCGGCTGGCGCAGCAATGCTCTGTTGATCGCCTTGCCGGTCACCGTCATCGCCAGTTTTCGCTTCCTCGACATCGGCATTGGCGAACTCTTCACCCTCGATGCCGGGCGCAGCATTATCGGTTTCGTGGCCGAATTCTTCCCGCCCGACCTGTCGGCCGAATGGTTACAGAAGGTCGCCAAAGGCATTTGGGAAACCCTGGCCATCTCCGTCGTCGGCACCCTGCTCGCCGCCGTTGCCGGCTTGCTGCTGGCCCTGCCCAAACCAAACGCGCCTTTCAGCTTCCTGCTCAACACCCTGCGCTCGGTGCCGGAACTGGTCTGGGCCACCATCACCGCGCTCGCCGTCGGCCTCGGCCCCTTTGCCGGCGCGCTGGCCTTGGCATTGCACACGACCGGCGTGCTCGGCCGCCTCTACGCCGAAGCGCTCGACAACGCCCCGCCGGCCCCGGGTCAGGCGCTGCGTCTGGCCGGCGCGCCCGGCGGCTTCGCCTTCCTCTACGGCACCTTGCCCGGTGCCGCGCCGCAGCTCATCGCCTACACGCTCTACCGCTGGGAAATGAACATCCGCATGGCCGCCATCCTCGGCTTCGTCGGCGCCGGCGGGCTCGGCCAACTGCTCTATTTCGAACTCTCGCTGTTCCACCACGCCCAGGCATCGACGGTGATCATCGCCATGTTGCTGTTGTCGATAGCCGTCGATCAGGCCAGTGCGATCCTGCGGCGCGCCATGCGCTGACGCCAGCGCCCAATTTCATTTTTGCCCTTTTTTGGCGGTCGACCGCAACAGGCACCACGCCAGCCGATTCCTTTGGCATGACGGCACCCGGCGCCTTCCGCTATCATCGGCGGATCGACCCACCGCGCCCACCGCCCATGAGCGAAAACCAGAACCCCGAACAACAAGCCCGCGACCGCATCGACGCCCAATTGCGTGCTGCGGGCTGGGTGGTGCAGGCCAAGAACAAGGTCAATTTCGGCGCCGCAATCGGTGTCGCCGTGCGCGAATGGCAGACCGACGCAGGCCCGGCCGACTACGTGCTGTTCATCGACAAGCAGGCGGTCGGGGTCATCGAAGCCAAGCGTGAAGAAGAAGGCCAGCACCTGACGGTGCACGAAACCCAGACCGAAGGCTACGCTGCCGCCAAACTCAAATGGGTCAACAACCAGCAGCCGCTGCCCTTCCTCTACGAAGCCACCGGCATCGTCACCCGCTTTACCGATGC
>ERZ1645187.1505-NODE-1505-length-21373-cov-147.296510_pt1 | contig 21373 bp, 17 predicted proteins | sample MGYA00575352_ERZ1645187 | MGnify/ENA primary metagenome ERZ1645187 (study PRJEB40837, sample SAMN11349314) | freshwater sediment metagenome | isolation source: river sediment | host: Sediment | place: India: Wazaribad , New Delhi | collected 2017-02-21 ... | reverse complement strand
CTCGAGATCGCGCCGCGCTCGTTCCAGTTCCTGACCGGCCCCTCGGGGGCGGGCAAGACGACGTTGATGCGTCTGCTGTTCATGTCGCTGAAGCCGACGCGCGGGCTGATCTCGGTCTTCGGCCAGGACACGGCGCGGGTGACGCGCGCCGGGCTGCCGGCGTTGCGACGGCGGATCGGGGTCGTCTTCCAGGATTTCCGCCTGCTCGATCACCTCACCACCTACGAGAACGTGGCGCTGCCGTTGCGTGTCCTCGGCCGGGCGGAGAGCGACTATCGCGCCGACGTGGTCGATCTGCTCGACTGGGTCGGGCTGGGTGAGCGCATGCACGTGCTGCCGCCGGTGCTCTCGGGCGGCGAGAAGCAGCGCGCCGCCATCGCCCGGGCGTTGATCACCAAGCCGGAGATCCTGCTCGCCGACGAGCCGACCGGCAACGTCGATCCGCCGCTCGCCCGCCGCCTGCTGCGGCTCTTCGTCGAACTGAACCGCCTCGGCACCTCGGTGCTGATCGCCACCCACGACCTCACCCTGATGGAGCAATTCGATGCGCGCCGCATCGTGCTGGCCGAGGGGCGGGTCCGCGTCTACGAGTGAGGGCGATGGTGCGCGACGACCGATCCGATCCGAACCGCCGGCCGCTGCCCAATCCGCGGGACCTCAGGGCGTCGTTGTCGACCTCGATGGGCCTCGGCCGGCGCAGCGTCGGCGAGGACGAGCGCGGCGCGTCGCGAGGCGATGCGACGGCGCAATCCTCGGACGATCCGCCGATCGCGGAGACGGACGACGGTTTCGAACCCTCGTCGCCGGTGGATCCGTCCGAGCCGGTCGCCGGGCCGGAGCCGACGGCGGTGCCGCGACGCGGCGGGACCGGGGCGCGGGGCAAGGCGGCGCGGCGCAAGAAGACATCGCGGCCGAGCGAGGCGGAGGGCGGGGGTCGCGACATCGTACCGCCGCAGGCGATCGCCGGGCGGGCGCTGATGCTGGTCGTCGCCATCATGGGGCTGCTCGCCTGTCTGGCGGTGGGGACTCTGTCGCTGATCCGGGACGCGGCGCGCGACTGGCAGCTCGACGTGTCGCGCGAGGTGACGATCCAGTTGAAGCCGATCGACGCGACGCCGATCGAACCGCGTCTGCAGAAGGCGATGGAGATCGCCCGCGCCACCGCCGGGGTGCGCTCGGCCCGGCTGATCGGCGAACGCGAGGGCGCGATGCTGCTCGAGCCCTGGCTCGGCAGCGGGCTCGATCTCTCGTCGTTGCCGATCCCGCGGCTGGTGGTGATCGAACTCGCCGATCCGGCGAGCGCCGATCTCGCCGGGCTCAAGGCACGGATCGGGGCGGAGGTGCGCGGCGCCACGGTCGACGACCACGCGGTGTGGGCGGCGCGGCTGCGGACCATGGCCTCGACCATGGTGGTGATCGGCTTCGTCGTGGTGATGTTGATGTTCACCGCGATGGTGCTGTCGGTGGTGTTCGCGACGCGGGCGGCGATGGCGGGCAACCGCGACGTGATCGAGGTGCTGCACTTCGTCGGCGCCGAGGATCGCTTCATCGCCTCGCAGTTCCAGCGCCATTTCCTGAAGCTCGGGCTGGTCGGCGGTGCGGCCGGCGGTGCGGCGGCGATCGTCGCCTTCCTCGTCGCCGATTTCGCGACGCGGACACGGGGCGACGCCTTCTCCGATCAGGCGCAGGCGCTGTTCGGCGGCTTCTCGGTCGGGTGGAGCGGCTATCTCGGGGCGGTGGCGGTGGTGGGGCTGGTGGCGGTGCTGACCGCGTTGACGTCGCGCTTCACCGTGCTCGGCCATCTCGGTCGTCTGGACTGAGGGGGTCGGGTCGATGCTCATCCCATGGTCGACGGCTTCTGATAAGATCACCCCAATGAGGATTCGACCCCAGGGGGCGACCGTACACGGCCGCGACCCGACCGTCGCAAAGACGGCGAAGCGGATGGCGAGGGCGCGGCGACGCCCGGCGGCGACGTTCGCATGGCGGGCGGCGCTGGGTGTCGTCCTGGCCTCCGCCGTCCTCGTCGGCGCCTTCGGCCTCGGTTTCGTGTGGTTCACCGTGTGGGTGGCGCTGTCGTCGCCGCCGCAGGACGCGCGGGCGGACGGCATCGTAGTGCTCACCGGCGGGCGCGACCGGGTGCAGGGCGCGGTGGATCTGCTCGAGCAGGGGCGCGGCCGGCGGCTGTTGATCTCGGGCGTCCATCCGGCGACGCGGGCGGTAGACATCCGGAAGCACACGTTCGGCGAGCCGGGACTGTTCGACTGCTGCGTCGATCTCGGGCATCGGGCCGAGACGACGGTGGGCAACGCGCGCGAAGCGGCCGACTGGGCACGGGCCAACCGCTTCGACAGTCTGATCGTGGTGACCAGCGCCTATCACATGCCGCGCTCGATGGTGGAACTCGACCGGGTGCTGCCGGGGGTGCGCAAGGTCGCCTGGCCGGTGCGGCGGACGGACCTCAACGTCGAGACGTGGTTCCTCCATCCGCAGACGGCGAAGCTTCTCATGCAGGAATACGTGAAGTATATCGTCACCCGGTTCGGCGGCACGGCGAGCCTGACCCGGCCCGCGGAGGTCGCCACCACGGCGAGCCTCCGCTGAGGTCGGCGCCGGCAGCCGCGGTCCTGCTCTCGACGGGGTCCGCCGTGATGGTCTTCCTGCGCTCGCTCGCCTTCAACGCGTTCTTCTATCTGCACACCATCTTCTGGCTGTTCGCGCTCCTGCCGACCGAAGTGTTGCCGAAGGGCGCCTTCTGGTGGGGCGTCAATCATTGGGCGCGGATCAACCGTTGGGCGCTGACCGCCATCGGCGGGGTGAAGGTGGAGATCCGCGGGCTCGAGAACCTGCCGAAGGGCGGGGCGCTGATCGCCGCCAAGCACCACTCGACCTTCGAGACGGTGTCGCTGCTCGATCTCCTGGTGTGGCCGAGCTACGTGATGAAGCGCGAGCTGCGGAAGATCCCGTTGTTCGGCTGGTACACGATCAAGGGCGAACAGATCTCGGTCGACCGCCGGGCGGGCCGGGCGGCGCTCACCGACATGACCGAGCGGGCGAAGGCCGAGGTCGGGCGCGGCCGGCAGATCATGATCTTCCCCGAGGGCACGCGGCGGCCGGCCGGCGCGGCGCCGCACTACAAGCACGGCATCGCCCATCTCTACGAGAAGCTCGGCGTGCCGGTGGTGCCGATGGCGCTCAATTCCGGCCTGTTCTGGGGGCGCCACGACTTCTTCCGCCATCCGGGCACGCTGGTCGTCGAGTTCCTGCCGGCGATCCCGCCGGGGCGCGACTCGGAGGAAGTCTTCGCCGAGTTGCAGCGGGTGATCGAAACCAACACCGACAGGCTGATCGGCGAGGCGCTCGCCGCGCCCAACCCGCCGCCGTTGCCGGAGACCGGCCGTGCCTATCTCGATCGCGTCGCGGCGCGGGCGAGTTCCTGATCCGTTCCAATTCGGTCTTGCGTTATCGCAAAATGCGTTCTATTTTCGTTCTCATCGAGGGCGGAACGAGGCGCGCGGGCGATGATCGGATGCGGGGTGGCGACGAGGGGAATCGCGGCGGCTGTGGTCGGCGGTGATCGTTTCGCCCTGTGGGTCGGACGATCGGGGCGCCGGCACGTGTTCTCGCGGCTCGAGGGTTCCGTCGATGCCGACGATCTCGCCGGGGCGGTGGTGTTGATCACCGGGCCGGGTGAGGACCGCTCGATCCTCTGGGTCGGGTCGGGGGCGGAAGTGCCGCCCGAGTGGTCGGCAACGGGCCGTGCGATCCATGCCCACTGGCTGGCGGAGACGGCGGCCGAGCGCGCCGCAGTGATCGCCGATCTCGGCGGCCGTCCGGTCGCGGAACGACGCCTCGCGGGTGCCCGGGTGGTCGCGGCGGCGGCGTGAGACGCCGTCACTCGACGCGCAGGCGGGCGGCGATGCGGTCGAGTTCGGCGTCGCGCATGCCGAGCCCGGCGAGATGGTCGGCGGTGGAGACGACGTAATCGGGATTGGCGCCGGAGACGCCGTGGCCGCGGCGGATCCGGGCGAGAAGCGCGTCCTCGTCGAGAGGGCCGGTGTATTGCGGGTGAGCTCGGTCGACGACGTAGGTGAGGGCGAGGGGCCCAGGGCTCTCGTGGGTGCGGCCGGCGCCGTCCTCGAAGCGGACGGGGCGGAAGACCTCGCGATAGATCGGGCTCGGGGCGTGTTCGAGCGGGCTCACCTGTTCGCGTTCGCGCAGGTAGGCGAGGGTGTCGTCGCGCCGTGCGGCGGCGACGCGATAGACGACGCCGCGGCAGGAGCCGCCACGATCGAGGCCGAGGACGACGCCGGGGGTCTCGACGGTGCCGCGATGGTGCCAGGAATAGACGCAGAGGGCGCGATGCCAGCCCCACAGGCGCGCCGGGCGGCGGTCTTCCCAGGCGAAGCCGGGCCGCCAGATCAGAGATCCGTAGGCGAAGACCCAGAGATCGCCGTCACTCGCCGTCATGTGCGTTCCTTCGTCGTCGCGGAAGCGGGAGCGCCCGCGCCCGCCCGTCGGATCGTCGCCGACCCGGGGGCGTCCCGCCGGATCCGGTTCCGGACGGCTCCGAATCGGTCGATTCGCGGCGCGCCGTCGCCCCGGCGTGCCGGTGCGGATCGCCGGACGGCGCGATCGGGACGGCTCCTGCTCTAGCCGGTTCGCGGGGTGAAATCGAGTGCGCCGATCGTGAACGATGCGGTCTCGATCACCGCACGATCTTCGCGCAGATTGTCGGGGGCGAATCGCCGTCGCGGGTCGACGGGCGCGACGGGAGGGGCCGACGAGATGGATCTGGACGAAGCCGCACCGGCGCCGCGCCGGCGTTTCCGTCTGCCGTGGGCGATCGGGATCGGGCTGACGATCGCGGTCGCCGCCTGGACGGCGATCTGGTCGACGGCGCGGTCGCGGATCCTCGACGAGGTCGATCACCGCCTCGGCGTCCTCGCCGAGCGCGGCATCCGAATCGCCTGTGCCGATCGATCGATCGGCGGCTACCCCTTCCGCATGGAACTCGCCTGCAACGCACCTGGGGTGACGCTCGCCGAGACCGGCGTCTCCGGATCGGCCGGAGGGCTGCGGGTGGTGGCCCAGGTCTGGGATCCGCGGCTGATCCTGGTGGAATTCGACGGGCCGGGCGTGTTCGGCGAGCCGAATCGCGAGACTTCGGCGAAGTGGCGGACATTGCGGGCGTCGCTGCGGTGGTCCGCGACGGGTGTCGATCGGGTGTCGATCGCGGCGGAGGGGCTCGACCTGACGACGCGACCGACGGGAGGTGCGGCCGTGCATCTGACGGCCTCGCATGCCGAGGTTCACGGCCGGCCGAGCGGCGAGGGGCGGGATCTCGATCTCGCGGCGTCGCTCGCCGCGGCGTCGCTGACGCTCGCCGACAAGCGCGTCGGGCCGCCGGCCGCCGCCGTTTCGGTTTCGGCCCGGTTGGTCGAGTTCCTGCCGCCCGGACCGGGGCCGGCGCTTCCGGCCTTCGCGGCCCGGGGTGGGCGGATCGATCCGGTGAAGCTCGGGTTTTCGGTCGGCGGCATCGCGGTGGAGGGCTCGGGGGCGACCCGGCTCGACGAAGCGGGCAGGCTCGACGGCATGATCACCCTGGTGGCGCGCGGGCTCGAGAGCCTGGCGAGTGGCGGGGCGAAGGACCTCGGACCCGAGTTGACGGCAGTGCTCTCCGGCTTCGTGCTGTTGGGCAAGGCGTCGCACGATCCGGCGCTGCCGGGACGGCGGCTCGAGATGATCGTCGACCATGGGCTGGTGCGGATCGGGCGTCTGACGCTCGGCCAGATGGCGCCGCTGTTCGGCGCGGCGCGCTGACGGCGGCGCGCCGGCGTCGGACGGACCGTTCAACGGTCGCCCTCTGGCCCGGCCGGGGCGGTCGATCCATCTGATCGCCCACGAAACCCGTTCCGGAGACCGTCCATGACCGACAAGACCCTCGAGACCCTTCTCCAGGCCCCGCCGCCGCATTGGGTGGGCGACGGTTTCCTGGTCCACCCGCTGTTCGGGCCGCTCGCCTTCACCCCGGCGGTGAGCCCGTTCCTGATGCTCGACTGGGCGCCGCCGGTCCACTTTCCGCCGAGTGCGACGCCGCGCGGCGTCGGACCGCATCCCCATCGCGGTTTCGAGACGGTGACGATCGTCCGAGACGGTTCGGTCGATCATCGCGATTCCGCCGGTCACGTCGATTCGATCGGCGTCGGCGACGTGCAGTGGATGACCGCCGGCTCCGGCCTCGTCCACGAGGAGTTCCACGGGCGCTCGATCTCGGAGGCCGGCGGCACGGTGTCGATGGTGCAGCTGTGGGTGAACCTGCCGGCATCGCACAAGGCGACGCCGCCGCGTTATCAGCCGATCCTGGCTCGCGACATCCCGGTGGTGCCGCTCGACGGCGGCGCATTGCGGGTGATCGCCGGATCCTGGAGCGACGAGATCGGCGGCGAGATCCGTGGGCCGGCCAAGACCTTCACGCCGTTGGCGGTGTGGGAGGCCAGGCTCGATCCGGGCGGCCGTTTCGCCGGGCCCGTGCCGGCCGGTTGGTCGGCGATGGTGGTGGTGCTCGACGGCGCGGCCGAGGTCGCCGGGCGGCGGGTGACGGGATCCCAGGTGGCGGTGTTCGGCCGGGCCGGGGAGCGGGTCGCCGCGACAGCCGGTGGGGAGGGGGCGAAGCTGTTGATCCTCGCCGGCGAACCGATCGACGAACCGATCGTGGCCCACGGCCCCTTCGTGATGAACACCCGCGACGAGATCCGCACCGCGATCGCCGACTACGCCGCCGGACGGATGGGGCGGCTCTGAGGCGTCCACGGGGCGCCGAGGGGACGCGCCGGGGAGCGATTCGGTCGTCATCCGAGCCGAATGTGTCCGGTAGGGCGCGGCGGTGCGGCGTTCGCACTCGAGATCGCTACGGGGGCGCCTCAAAGGGTGCTTCCGATGGCTCGGCGGAGACCTCGATTCGTGCGGCGGGAACCGTCGGATCGAAGGCTGCGCGTCGGCCTTACCCCATTGCGTCCAAAACGTTTTGGGGCAATATGGACCCAGAGCTTCGGACGAATGCACGACGGATTCGCCGAGGCCAGAGCAATTCGACGGGCCGTCCCTCGGACAGGTCGTCGTAGGGCGCCAGGTGGGTTCGTATGGTCAAGACGAAGAAGTTCATTGCGGACGTGATCGAGCGGTTGCGGCCGATCATGACGTTCGATCCGATCGAGGACCGGGTGTCGTATGCGATCGGACAACTGTCGTCACACCTGCGAGTTTCGCTACGGACTCTGAGATTTTACGAACAGGCGGGGTTGTTGGCGCCGGATCGCGACGGCTTGCGTCGGCTCTATTCGCGCGACGATCTCGAGCGTCTGGAGATCATCGTGACGTTGCGGGAGCTCGAGGTTTCGCTGACTGCGATCAAATCGCTGATGTCGATGATCGACGGCGACGGGCGGGCGAGCGAGCCGGAGATCCTGAAACGGGTCGAGGAGATCCTCTGTGAATTGGCGGGCGACAATCTCGCGCGCATCGATGAGTTGCAGAAGATCAACGCCCGGATCGACGACGCGCGGCGCAATCTCGCCGACGGTCGAGGGGCGCTCCGAGAATCATGAAAGATCACCGAAAGGGCCGCGACGTCGATCGCGGCCTTTTCGATTTCGCGGGCTCGGGGCGTGGTCAGGCCGCCTCGGCGGTCTCCGAGACGATGCGCACCACGTCGGCCATGATGTCGGTGATCTGGAAGTCTTTCGGCGTGTAGACCGCCGCGACCCCCATCTCCTTCAGCGCCTCGGCGTCCTCCGGCGGGATGATGCCACCGACGACCACCGGAACATCAGCGAGGCCGGTAGCCTTCATCCGGGTCATGACGTCGCCGACCAGGGCGAGGTGCGAGCCCGACAGGATCGACAGGCCGACGGCGTGGACGCCCTCTTCCAGTGCGGCGTTGACGATCTGCGCCGGGGTCAGGCGGATGCCCTCGTAGACCACCTCCATGCCGCAGTCGCGGGCGCGCACGGCGATCTGCTCGGCACCGTTGGAATGGCCGTCGAGGCCGGGCTTGCCGACCAGAAACTTCAGGCGCCGGCCGAGGGTCTTGGACACGGCGTCGACGGACGCGCGGACCGCGGCGAGATCGCCGCCGGTGTCGCGGGCGGCGCGACCGACGCCGGTGGGCGCGCGGTATTCGCCGAAGACCTCGCGCAGGGTGGCGCCCCATTCGCCGGTGGTGACGCCCGCCTTGGCCGCGGCGATCGACGGCTCCATGACGTTGCGGCCTTCCGCCGCGGCGGCGCGCAGATCGGCGAGCGCCTTGTCGACCGTCTTCGCGTCGCGCGCCGAGCGCCAAGCCTTCAGGCGCTCGATCGCCTCGGCCTCGACTTCCGGCGGCACGGTGAGGATCGAACCCTCTCCGGTGGTGAGTGGCGAGGGTTCGGTCTCCTTGAAGCGGTTGACGCCGACGACGGTCTGCTTGCCCGCCTCGATCGACTCGAGCCGGCGGGTGTTCGACTCGACCAGCTTCTGCTTCATGTAACTCGATTCGACCGCGGCGACGGCGCCGCCCATCGCCTCGATGGCGGCGAGCTCTTCCTTGGCCTGGGCGACCAGTTCGGCGACCTTGGCCTCGATTTCGGCGGAGCCGTCGAAGATGTCGGCGAACTCGAGCAGGTCGGTCTCGTAGGCGAGGATCTGCTGCATGCGCAGCGACCACTGCTGATCCCACGGGCGCGGCAGGCCGAGCGCCTCGTTCCACGCCGGCAGCTGCACGGCGCGGGCGCGGGCGTCGCGCGAGAGCGTCACGGCGAGCGCCTCGATGAGGATGCGATAGACGTTGTTCTCGGGTTGCTGCTCGGTGAGACCCAGCGAGTTGACCTGAACGCCGTAGCGGAAGCGGCGGTTCTTCTCTTCCAGGACGCCGTAGCGGTCGCGGGTGATCTCGTCCCAGAGCCGCCCGAACGCCCGCATCTTGCAGATCTCGGTGACGAAGCGCATGCCGGCGTTGACGAAGAAGGAGATGCGGCCGACCGCCTCACCGAACTCGGCCTGCGGAACCACGCCGGTCTTCTCGACGTTGTCGAGCACCGCGACCGCGGTCGCCAGCGCGAAGGCCAGCTCCTGCACCGGCGTCGCGCCCGCTTCCTGCAGGTGGTAGGAGCAGACGTTCATCGGGTTCCACTTCGGCATCTCCGTGTAGGTCCAGGCGATGACGTCGGTGGTGAGCCGCATCGAAGGCGTCGGCGCGAAGACGTAGGTGCCGCGCGACAGATATTCCTTGATGAGGTCGTTCTGAGTGGTGCCCGAGAGGAGCTTGCGGTTCGCACCCTGTGCGTCGGCGGCGGCGACGTAGAGCGCCAGCAGCCACGGCGCGGTGGCGTTGATGGTCATGGACGTGTTCATCTTCTCGAGCGGGATGCCGTCGAAGAGGGCGTTCATGTCGCCGAGATGGGACACCGGCACGCCGACCTTGCCGACTTCGCCGCGGGAGAGGGCGTGATCGGGGTCGTAGCCGGTCTGGGTCGGCAGGTCGAAGGCGACCGACAGGCCGGTCTGGCCTTTGGCGAGGTTGGTGCGGTAGAGCCGATTGGACGCGGCCGCCGTGGAGTGGCCGGCATAGGTACGGAAGAGCCAGGGCTTGTCGGGCGACGCGAGAGGCATGGGTGGTTTTTCCGGATCCGGTTGACGTCTGGATCGATTAGATACCGCGCCGCAACAGCGCCGTCACCCCGCACCAACGTCGGGCTGCGACATTCGGCCACGCAGAGACCTGCCGTGGTCGAACGTAAGCGGGCGTATCCTTCCCTAATGGGGAACTGCCGGCGGCGCGGAAATCCGCGGATTTCCGTCGGCGCGGATGGTGATCTTGCCGCGGTGCGGTCGGCGCGCTAGTTTTCGCATCGCAGCAAGGCGAATGGTCGCAGGACGTCGAACGCGGGATTTCAATCCTTTAGTATTATGGAAAATCTCGCTCAGGCGGTCCGATAGTGCGCCCGTCCGATCGAAATGCGGGGTGAACGAAAGAAAGTTTTCCGCATTGCGAAAGAATTTGCGGCGAGGTGGGGCCGTGGCGTCGAAACGGGGGAGACGACGCCGTCCGCGAGGCCCCTCATGACACGATCCGCCGACCGGCGCTTCCCGAGGGGAGGGGCGTGGGGACGGGAGATCCGAAACCGGGAAGGAAGACCATGGCTGGGAATGACAACGCGGTGCCGAACCTCGACGATCGGCCGGTGAAGGACCTCTACGAAGTCGGCGAGATCCCGCCGCTCGGCCACGTGCCGAAGAACATGTACGCCTGGGCGATCCGCAAGGATCGGCACGGTCCGCCGGAGGAGAGCTTCCAGCTCGAGGTGGTGCCGACCTGGGAGCTCGACAGCCACGACGTGCTGGTGCTGGTGATGGCCGCCGGCGTCAACTACAACGGCGTGTGGGCCGGCCTCGGCAAGCCGATCTCGGTCTTCGACGTGCACAAGCAGCCCTACCACATCGCCGGCTCCGACGCCTCGGGCATCGTCTGGAAGATCGGCTCGAAGGTGAAGCACTGGAAGGTCGGCGACGAAGTCGTCATCCACTGCAACCAGGACGACGGCGACGACGAGGAGTGCAACGGCGGCGACCCGATGCTGTCGCCCTCGCAGCGCATCTGGGGCTACGAGACGCCGGACGGCTCCTTCGCCCAGTTCTGCCGCGTCCAGGCCCGCCAGTTGCTGCCGCGCCCGCAGCATCTGACCTGGGAGGAATCGGCCTCCTACATGCTGACGCTGGCGACCGCCTATCGCATGCTGTTCGGCCACAATCCGCACCAGCTGAAGCCGTCGCAGAACGTGCTGATCTGGGGCGCCTCGGGCGGTCTCGGCGTGTTCGGCATCCAGCTGACGGCCGCCGCCGGCGCCAACGCCATCGGCGTCATCTCCGACGAGACCAAGCGCGACTACGTGCTCTCGCTCGGCGCGCGCGGCGTCATCAACCGCAAGGACTTCGACTGCTGGGGCCAGCTGCCGAAGGTGGGCTCGCCCGAATACGACAAGTGGTTCGGCGAGGTGCGCAAGTTCGGCAAGGCGATCTGGGACATCACCGGCAAGGGCAACAACGTCGACATGGTGTTCGAGCACCCCGGCGAGTCGACCTTCCCGACCTCGACCTTCGTGGTCAAGCGCGGCGGCATGGTGGTGTTCTGCGCCGGCACCTCCGGCTTCAACATCACCTTCGACGCCCGCTACGTCTGGATGCACCAGAAGCGCATCCAGGGCTCGCACTTCGCCCACCTGAAGCAGGCGGCGGCGGCCAACAAGTTCGTGCTCGACCGCCGCGTCGAGCCGTGCATGTCGGAAGTCTTCGAGTGGAAGGACATCCCCAAGGCCCACACCAAGATGTGGAAGAACGAGCACAAGCCCGGCAACATGGCGGTGCTGGTGTGCTCGCCCAAGCTCGGGCTGACCACCTTCGAAGACGTGCTCGAGGCCTCGGCCGAGATGCAGGCGGCGAAGTGATCCGGCGGCGCCCCACGGCGCCGTGACGGGACGAACACGCGCGGCGATCCGGGGGCGACCCCGGGTCGCCGTCGGCGTTTCGGGGGGGCGGACGGCCGCCTTCAGTGCTCCGGCGTGCGGTCTTCCCGCCACAGCTCGAGGGCGTGGTTGATCTCGGCGCCGAAGAGGAAGATCAGGCCGACGATGTAGAAGAACAGCATCGAGGCGATGGCGCCGCCGAGGCCGGCGTAGGTCTTGGCGTAGCCGGAGAAGTGGGAGAGGTACCAGGAGAAGACCAGGCCGGCGACGAACCACAGGGTCAGCGTCACCATCACCCCCGGCATGACGCCGCGCAGGGTCTGGCGGCGGGCCGGCAGCCACAGATGCGCCGAGAGCAGGAACAGGAAGACGCCGAGGGTGAAGAACACGAGCGGCAGGCGGTTGAAATAGGACCAATAGGGGGCGAGATCGGGGGCGTGGGGGATGACGTAGGCCCACACCACCGGCAGGACCACCACCAGGAAGCCGAGCCCGAGGATGACGATGCCGGCGATCAGCATGAAGAACGTGCCTTCGAGCCGGCGGATCAGGAAGTGGCGTTCGTCGTAGGAGCGGTAGGCGTAGTTGAGGCCCATCCTGAGGCTCTCGACCAGACCGGTGACGATGACGCCGAGCAGCACGGCGCCGACGGTGAGCACGCCGCCGCGGGAGGTGGCGAGCACCGCCGAGATCTCGGGTCGGAGGATGTCGGCGACCTGCTCGGGCAGGACCGCGAAGATGCCGCCGGTTCCCTGTTCGGCCGCCGCGGCGAGCTCGGCGCCGCCCCAATAGGCGGCGAGACCGGTCACCAGGATCATGAACGGGAACATCGAGAACAGGATGGCGAAGGCGATGTTGGAGGCGTGCGCGAAGGATTCGTTGCGCAGGAGACCCCAGTAGAGGGCTTCCCACACCACCCAACCCACCGCCTTCAGCCGCCCTTTCGGAGGCGCGGCTGCCGGGAGATGGGCGGTCGCGTCGGTCTCGCTCTCGGTCATGGCGGGAAGATAGAAGGACGCGGGCCGCGAGACAATCTCCCGTACCGATTTCCCGCAGGGGTCGGACGCCCGCACCGGGCGCAGCGCGAGCGCAATGCTGGCGGCTGCTGCCCTTTTGCCGCATTCTGCGGCCAGTGAACCGAACTCCACGGCGATTCAGCCTCTCGGTCTCCGCGACCGCCCGCCCCAGATCGGATCGACCCGCCTTGACCAGCCCGACCGCCCGCGCCCTCCGCCGCCTCCTCCTCATCGCCCTTCTCGCCCTGCCGTCGGCACCGGTCGGGGCCCAACCGGCGAACGAGTCGGCGGTGCCCAAAGTCGAGACGCGGGCGCCGAAGCCGTCCCCGGCGGCGTCCGCGCCCGCTGCTTCCGTGCCCGCACCGGCCGCTTCTGCGCCGGCGGCGACCTCGCCCGTGCCTGCACTCGCCCCTGCGGCCGCTCCGGCCGCCGCGCCGAAGCCGGTGGCGGCGAAGCCGACGATTCCGGCCAAGCCCGACGAGGTGCAGCAGAAGCTCGACGCCTGGAAGACCGAGATCGACCAGATCGCCGCCGGGCTCGCCCGTGAGGGGCAGACCGACCGCCATCTCGCCGAGTTGCGCGAGCGCACCGAACGAGTGCGGGGCGAGGCCAACGTCCTGATCAACGCCGAGAGCCCGCGCGCCGCGTCGATCGAGGCGCGGCTGAAGCAGCTCGGCCCGGCCCCGGCGGCCAAGGACGACGAACCGGCCCCGGTCGAATCGGAGGCGGTGAAGGCCGAGCGTGACGATCAGCAGAAGCAGCTCGCCGAGGTGCAGGGCCGGATCAAGCAGGCGCAGTTGGTCAATCTCCGGGCGGAGGAGGTGCTCAAGACCATCGCCGACCGCCGCCGCGACCGGTTCACCCGCGAACTGATGGAGCGGTCGCGGTCGATCCTCGATCCGTCGCTGTGGTTCGAGGCGCTGCAGTCGATGCCTGCGACGATCAACGGCCTGCGGATCCTGATCGGCGACTGGGCCAGCCTGATGGCGGCGCGCGGCATCGAGACGGCGATGGCGGTGGGGTCGGTGATCCTGGCGCTGGTGCTGGCGTTGTTCGCCATGCGGCGGCGCCTGGGGCTGTTCACCGAGCGTGACCCGGCGATGATCGATCCACCGCGATTGCGCAAGGCGGCGGTGGCCGCCGGCATCGTGGCGCTCAACGTGGCGGTGCCGGTCGCCGGGCTCTACGGCGCAGCGCGGGCGCTGGAGATGTTCGATCTCAATCCCGACCGGGTGTCGCAGGCGCTCGATGCGCTGGTGCTCGGCCTCGGTGCGGCGGCGGCGGTCTACGGGGTGGCGCTCGGCCTGTTCGCGCCGGCCAAGCCGCATTGGCGGATGGTGGCGGTCGGCGACGGCACGGCGACGCGGCTGGTCCGGCTCTCGGTGGTGCTGGCGGTGACCCACGGCGTCGGTGTCGCCGGCGGGCGGCTCCTGTCTCTCCTGGCTGCGCCGGTGGCGGAGGTGATCGCGCTCGCCGGGCTCTTCGCCATCGGTGACGCCATCGTGGTGATGGCGGCACTGCGGGCGGCGGCCCGGTCGTTGACCAACCGCGAAGAGGCGGTTCACGCCGACGCGACGGGCGAACCGGAACGCAGCATGCTGTGGCGCTGGATCGTGCCGCTCGGCTGGATCGTGGCGATCGCCGCGGTGGTGGCGGCGGCGACCGGCTACGTCGGCTTCGCCTTCTTCCTGACCACCCAGTTGGTGCGCTTCGGCTTCGTCCTCGGCGCGCTCTACATCCTGTTGCAACTGACCGACGAGGTGATTCTCGCCACGTTCCACGAGGGGACGCGTCTCGGCGCGCTGCTCACCCGGTCGATGGGCTTCGGGCGGGAGACGGTGGAGCAGATCGGCGTCGTGCTGTCGGGGGCGGCGCGACTGCTGCTGATCGCGGTGGCGGCGCTGTTCGTCCTGACCCCGATCGGCATCTCGTCGCAGGACGTGGTGTCGGACGCCAAGACCGCGTTCTTCGGCTTCAAGATCGGCGGTTTCACCTTCTCGCTGTCGACCATCCTGACCGGCCTCGGCTTCCTGATGATCGGCATCGCGGTGACGCGCGGCATCCAGGGCTGGCTCGACGAGCGCTTCCTGCCGCGCACCCGGCTCGACGTCGGCCTGAAGAACTCGATCCGCACCGCCTTCGGTTACGTCGGCTACGTGCTGGCGGTGATGCTGGCCTTCTCGGTGGTCGGGCTCGACCTGCAGAACCTCGCCATCGTCGCCGGCGCGCTCTCGGTCGGTATCGGTTTCGGCCTGCAGTCGATCGTCAACAACTTCGTCTCGGGTCTGATCCTGCTCGCCGAACGGCCGATCAAGGCCGGCGATCTGGTCGAGATCGGCACGGAGAAGGGCTTCGTGCGCAAGATCAACGTGCGCTCGACCGAGATCGAGACATTCGACCGGGCGTCGCTGATCGTGCCCAACTCGTCGCTGATCTCCGGCAACGTGAAGAACTGGATGCACCGGGACCTGACCGGGCGCTGCGTCGTCAACGTCGGGGTGGCCTACGACGCCGATCCGGCGCAGGTGCGCGGGGTGCTGCTCGGCTGCGCCGAGGCGCACGAGAAGGTGCTGAGCTTCCCGGCGCCGAACGCCTTCTTCGTCAACTTCGGCGACAGCGCGCTGGAGTTCCGGCTGGTGTGTACGGTCGCCAACGTCAACGACGCCTTCGGGGTGGAGAGCGACCTGCGCTTCGCCATCGTCGAGCGGTTGCGCGGCCTCGGCATCGACATTCCCTACGCCCAGCGCGACATCCACATCCGCCAGCTCGACGCCCTCAGCGGTGCGCTCGAATCGTTCCTGGCGAACCGCGCCGCGGCGCCGGACGAACGTTCCCCGGGCGGCGTCTGACGCCGCCCGTCTCCCCTCCCCACGTCTTCCAGGTCTCGTCAGGAGCCGCGATGTCCCTTTCCCGCTTCGTTCGACCGGCGGTCGTGATCGCTCTCGCCGTCGTTCCCGCCGTGCTCGCCGGATGTTCCCGCGCCCCGGTGGCGGACAAGGAGCCGGCGTTCTATCGCCGTCTCGATCTCACCGGCGGGTCGGTCGATCCGGCGTCGTCGCTGTCGATGATCAACATGTACCGGAGCAACAAGGGACTGGCGCCGCTCGCCTGGGATCCGACGCTGGCGCGGGTGGCGCAGGGCCAGGTCGATCGGATGGCGGCGGCCGACAAGGTGCATTCGGTCGAGGAGGCGCGGCTCGACGGCGATCTCGCCGCAGCCGGCATCGGCTACCAGAGCTTCCTCGCCAACTTCTCGGCCGGCTATCGCACCTTCGCCGAGGCCTTCTCGGGCTGGCGCGAATCGAAGGTCCACGACGCCACCATGCTGGCGCCGCGCGCCACCCGCATCGGGCTCGCCACGGCGCAGGCGCCGAACTCCAAGTACAAGATCTTCTGGACCCTGGTGGTGGTCGAACCGAAGTGACGACGGGGGCGGCGGCGGGGTTCGTCCACCGTTCGCGCTCGATCGAGACGCGATGCGGCTTGACGAACCGGTCGCCGCCCCCTTATATCGCCCCGTCTCGCAAGGCGGGCGCGTAGCTCAGCGGGAGAGCACTTCGTTCACACCGAAGGGGTCACAGGTTCGATCCCTGTCGCGCCCACCATTCCTCTCCGCCTTCCGCGATCGGATCACTCGCCCCTCGGGGCGAGCCGTCGACGTTCGGCGCCGCCGTGGTCGCTCCTCCATACGAAATCGGGCTCGCTCGGCGGCCCGCCTCGCCCTATCGTTCGGGTTCCGGCTCGCGACGACCGGCCGTCGTGCCGAGTCGATGCGGGGCGGCGCGGATTTTCGACGGCACGATTGAACCCGAAGGCACGGCCCGACGACCCATGGTCGAACGGCCGGCACGGACCCGGACATGACGACGACTTCGGACGAGGAGCTTCTCGAACGGATCGCCGACGGCGACGGAACGGCGATGCGGGTGCTGTTTTCGCGGCACCATCTCAGACTTCATCGCTTCGTGCTGCGGACGGTCCGCGACGAGGCGGTGGCGGAGGACGCGGTGAGCGACACTTTCCTCGACGTCTGGCGGCAAGCCGGAGAGTTCTCCGGTCGGTCGCGGGTGACGACCTGGCTGATGTCGATCGCCCGATTCAAGGCGCTGTCGGCGCTGCGCAAGCGGCGCGAGAGCGGGCTCGACGAGGATTGGGCGGCCGGCATCGCCGACGAGGCCGACACGCCCGAGGTGATCTCGCAGAAGCTCGACAAGGGGACGGCGATCCGGCTGTGCATGGATCGGTTGTCGCCTGAGCATCGCGAGGTGCTCGATCTCGTCTACTACCACGAGGCCTCGGTCGAGGAGGTCGCCGAGATCGTCGGCATCCCCGAGGGCACCGTGAAGACGCGGCTGTTCCACGCCCGCAAGAAACTCGCCGAGCTGCTGAAGGCGGCCGGCATCGATCGAGGTTGGCCATGAGCGAGACCCTCTCCGAGACCGGACGCGGCGAGATCGAGGATCTCCTGCCGTTCTATGCCAACGGGCGGCTCTCCGCCGCCGAGCGGCGGCGCGTCGAGGCGGCGCTCGCCACGGACCGCGAACTGGCGCGACGGCTCGAGCTGGTGCGCGAGGAGATGGCCGAGACCATCGCCGCCAACGAGGCGATCGTGCCGAACTCCACCCGAGCCTTCGATCGGCTGATGGCCGAGATCGCCGCCTCGCCGCAGCCGGCGCGCCCGTTCGCGGCGATGAATGCGGGGTTGATCGACCGGTTCGGCGATTTCCTCGCGGCGCTGGCGCCGCGTCGGCTCGCCTTTGCCGCCGCGGCGGTGGTGGCGATCGTGGCGATCCAGGCGGTGGCGCTGACCGGCCTCGTCGGCGAACGGGCGGGCGGCGGCTACGGTACCGCTTCGCAGGGCGAGACGGCGGCGGCGGGGCCGTCGATCCTGGTCGGCTTCGCGCCCGGAGTGACGATGGAGGCGGTCTCCGCCTTCCTGAAGCGCCACGGGGCGAGCCTCGTCGAGGGGCCGAAGGCCAACGGGTTCTTCCGGCTGCGGCTCGCCGACGGCGCCGACGCGGCGGCGGTGGCGGCGCGGATGAAGAGCGAGACCGGGGTGGTCGGTTTCGTCCAGGTGGTGCGCTGAGGCGGTCGAGGACGGGTTCGAGGAGGGTGCGATGGCGGGCGGCGGACGAGGAGGCGCGCGGACGCGCCGGTTGCGGCCGACGGTGGCGGCGGCGGTGCTGATCGCCCTGTGGACGTCGGGTCCGGCGGTCGCCCAGACCTACGACAACCGGCCGCCGATCCTGCGTCGCGGGGGAGGGGGTGGGGTCGGCGTCGGTGCGGCGATCGGGCTGGGGCTCGGGCTGCTCGGCGCCGCCGCAGCGGCTCAGGCGGCCGACGAGGACCCGTCGCCGCCGCGTCGCGGGCGCGAGCCGAAGCGAGTGAGGCCGATCACGGTCGACGACGACCTGCCGCCGGAAACCGGACGGCGCGGCGATCGGCCGCCGCCGAAGGCGCGTCCGCCGCGGGCTCCCGAGCGTCCACCGACGGCGAAGATCGCGATCCCGGCGAAGGCGGAGACACGCTTCGTTTTCGGCGAGGTGCTGGTCGAGGTGCGCGGCGACGGGCCGATCGGGCCGATCGCGACCCGGCTCGGGGCGACGGTCGTCGAGAGCCGGCCGATCCGGCTCACCGGAACGACCCTGCATCGGCTGGCGGCGCGCGACGGGCGCTCGACGGTCGACCTGCTCGAGCGGCTGCGGCGGGAGCGGACGATCGCCTTCGCCCAGCCGAATTGGGTCTACACGTTGCAGCAGGAGGCGCCCGAGGTCGGCGCGCCGGCGGAGCCCATCCCTTCCGAGAGGGCGCCGGTGTCGACCGATGGCACGGTGGTGTCGCCGGGGCCGGCCGTCCCGGCGGAAGCCGGCGCCGAGATCGCCGCGCCGTCGACGCCGGTGGAGGTGCCCCCGGTTCCCGCTGCTGCCGCGCCCGCTACGGCGGCGACAGCCGCGGCGTCGCTCCCACTGCCTGCCGAGCCGCCGCCGATGCCGGGACAGTATGCGGCGGATAAGCTCCGTCTTTCCGCCGCCCATGATCGGGTGCGCGGGCGCGAGGTGCGGGTGGCGGTGATCGACACCGGGGCGGACGCGAGCCATCCCGAGATCGCCGGTGCCGTCGAGGCGCGGTTCGATGCGCTCTCCGGCGTCGATCCGGCGCCGGGAGCGCACGGCACGGCGATGGCCGGGGCGATCGCGGCGCGGCTGCGGCTGTCGGGGGCGGCGCCGGCGGCGCGGCTCTTGACGGCGCGGGCCTTCGGGCCGCCGGCGGCGAACGGCGTCGCCCAGGGTTCGACCTTCCATGTCGTCGCCTGCCTCGACTGGGCGGCGGAGGCCGGCGCGCGGGTGGTGTCGATGAGTTTCGCCGGGCCGTCGAGCGGGGCGCTGTCGCGGGCGATCGCCGCCGCCGAGGCGCGTGGCGTCGTGGCGGTGGCGGCGGCGGGCAACGCCGGACCGCAATCGCCGCCGCTGTTCCCGGCGGCCGACCCGGGGGTGATCGCGGTCACCGCCTCGGATGCGGACGACCACGTCCTGGCGGCGGCCAACCGCGGCGGCCACATCGCGGTGACGGCGCCGGGCGTCGACATCCTGGTGGCGTCGCCACAGGGCGGCTACGACCTCACCTCCGGCACCTCGGTGGCGGCGGCGGAGGTGGCCGGCGTGGTGGCGCTGCTCCTGGAGACGCGAGCCGACCTCGGACCGCGCGAGGTGCGCCGGATCCTCGCCGAAACGGCGATCGACCTCGGACCGAAGGGGCGCGACCCGATCTTCGGCGCCGGTCTGGTCGATGCGGCAGCGGCGGTCGAAGCGGCGGCGCGGCGGCGCTGACGGTCTTTTCTGTCTATCCTCTCCAAGCCCCCGTCGTCCGGATCGGACGGCGGGGCGTCGGCGTTTCGGGCCGGCGGAGGAAAAATGCGGGGTATCGAAAAAATCTCCGTCGGCGGGTGAACCGGATCGGCGGTCGGCGCGACCCATGGACGAGAGGGCCGCAACGAGGCCTTCCCCCGAACCGAAGGAGAGAGCCATGTTCGCCGCGAAGAAGATCCTCACCGCCGCCCTCGTCGCCGTCACCGTCGCCACCGCCGGCGTCGCCTCGACCGCACCCGCCATGGCCGGGCCGTGGCACCACCATCACCACGGCGGCTGGGGCTGGGGCGCCGGTGGACTCGCCGCCGGTCTGGTGATCGGTTCGGCGCTCGCCTCGCGCCCGGCCTACGCCGAGCCGGTCTGGGTCGAGCCGGTGCGTCGCTGCACCCGGGTCGAGCGGCTGAACCGCTGGGGCGAAGTGATCGGCACCCGCCGGGTCTGCAGCTACGAATGAGCCCGCTCATCGCGACGCATCGAGGCCCGCCCTCCCCCGGGGCGGGCCTTGCGCTGTTTCGGGGCTGCGACCTCAGGGCGCGACCTCCGTCTCATTGCGCCGCAACATCGAAACGATATGATCCGCCGCCGTCGGCCCCGGATCGGCCGCGGAGGGAGCGCGAGACGTCGATGTTGCCGTTCGGACGGAGCTACGAGGAGATCACCGCCGCCTTCCGTTGGCAGGTGCCGCCGGCCTACAACATGGCGGTCGACGCCTGCGAGAAATGGGCGCGGATGGAACCGGATCGGCCGGCGCTGATCCACGTCCACGCGGACGGGTCGATCGACCGCTGGAGCCACGGCCGGATGGCGCAGACGGCGCACCGGCTCTCGAACCTCTTGGCGGCGCGCGGCGTCGGGCGGGGCGACCGGGTGGCGATCCTGCTGCCGCAGTCGCCGGAGACGGCGATCACCCACATCGCGGTCTACGCCATGGGCGCGGTGGCGCTGCCGCTCGCCGATCTCTTCGGGGTGGAGGCGCTGTCCTATCGGCTCGGCGACGCCGGGGCCAAGGTGGTCGTCACCAACCGGGCGGGGGCGGCGAAGATCGCCGAGATCCGCGGTCTCCTGCCCGATCTCGATCTCGTGCTCACCGTCGACGGCGTCGCGGAGGGGACCGAAGACCTCCATCGGCTGCTGGAGCGCGCCTCGGACCGATTCGAGCCGGTGGCGACGCGGGCCGACGATCCGGCGCTGATGATCTATACCTCCGGCACCACCGGCCAGCCCAAGGGGGCGCTCCACGCCCACCGGGTGTTGCTCGGTCATGTGCCCGGAGTGCAGTTCGCCCACGAGTTCACGCCGCAACCGGGCGATCTGATGTGGACGCCGGCCGACTGGGCCTGGGCGGGCGGGCTGCTCAACGTGTTGCTGCCGGCGTTGTCGCTCGGCGTGCCGGTGGTGGCGGCGCGCTTCGAGCGCTTCGAGCCGGACGCGGTGTGGCGACTGATCGCCTCGCAGGGCATCCGCAACGCCTTCGTGCCGCCGACGGCGCTGAAGCTGCTGCGCGCCGCCGGGCCGGTGGCGGGCCGTTACGATCTCGGGCTCCGGACCATCGGGTCGGGCGGCGAGGCGCTGGGCCGCGACACCTACGACTGGGCGCGCAGCGAATTGGGGATCACCATCAACGAGTTCTACGGCCAGACCGAGTGCAATCTGGTGCTCGGCGCCTGCGCCGCGGCGGGGGTGACGCGCGGCGGGGCGATCGGCAAGCCGACGCCGGGCCACACCGTGGCGGTGATCGACGAGGCGGGCAACGTCCTGCCGCCCGGCGAGACCGGACAGATCGCGGTGCGGCGCCCGGATCCGGTGATGTTCCTCGGCTACTGGAACAATCCGGAGGCCACCGCGGCGAAATTCATCGGCGACTGGATGACCACCGGCGACCAGGGCATGACCGACGAGGACGGTTACGTCTTCTTCGTCGGCCGCGACGACGATCTCATCACCTCGGCCGGCTATCGCATCGGCCCGTCGGAGATCGAGGACTGTCTCGCCG
>ERZ1645187.1504-NODE-1504-length-21374-cov-38.153572_pt1 | contig 21374 bp, 22 predicted proteins | sample MGYA00575352_ERZ1645187 | MGnify/ENA primary metagenome ERZ1645187 (study PRJEB40837, sample SAMN11349314) | freshwater sediment metagenome | isolation source: river sediment | host: Sediment | place: India: Wazaribad , New Delhi | collected 2017-02-21 ... | reverse complement strand
ACGGCGTCGGCATCGAAAAGATCAACCAGATGTGCGTGCAGTACAAGACGCCGGAGCTGGAGGCCTTTCGCCGCATCAAGGCGGCCTTCGACGAAAGCGGCCTGCTCAACCCCGGCAAGGCGGTGCCCAGCCTGCACCGCTGCGCCGAATACGGGCGCATGCACGTCCATCATGGCGACGTGAAGTTTCCCGAACTGGAGCGCTTCTGATGACGCTCGATCAACTGGTGGCGGCCATTCGCAGCGCGCACGACAGCCACACGCCGCTGCGCATTCGCGGCGCCGGCAGCAAGGATTTCTACGGCGGCATGCTGGCCGGGGAGGTGCTCGACGTGTCGGGTTACCGGGGCATCGTCGCTTACGAACCGACCGAGCTTTACATCACCGCCAGATGCGGCACGCCGCTCGCCGAAATCGAGGCGGCGCTGGCCGAGAAGGGCCAGATGCTGGCCTTCGAGCCGCCGCGTTTCAGTGGCGCGACGGTCGGCGGCTGCGTCGCCGCCGGCTTGTCCGGCCCGCGCCGGCAGCAGGCGGGCGCCGTGCGCGACTTCGTGCTGGGCGTCAAACTGATCGACGGCAGCGGCCAAGTGCTCGATTTCGGCGGGCAGGTAATGAAAAATGTTGCCGGCTACGATGTCTCGCGCCTGCTCGCCGGCAGCCTCGGCACGCTCGGCGTGCTGGCCGAAATCACGTTGAAGGTCTTGCCGCAGCCGGTGGCCGAACAGACGCTGGTGTTCGACATGAATGAAGGTGAAGCCATCAACAGGCTCAATCAGTGGGGTGGCCAGCCGCTGCCGATTTCCGCCTCGTTTTGGCATGCCGGGCGGCTCTGGTTGCGCCTGTCCGGTGCACGGGCGGCGGTTGAGGCGGCATGCGACAAGCTGGGCGGGTCTGTTGCGGTCGACGCCGAAAAACACTGGATTTCCGTGCGCGAGCAAACGCATCCGGCGTTTTCCACGCCCGTGCTGTGGCGACTGGCCTTGCCGTCGACCGCGCCATCGCCGGGGCTGGATAATTTGCGCGCCATCGAGTGGGGCGGCGCCCTGCGCTGGTACGCCGGGGAACCTGGCGAACGCCACGACGCCGTGCGCGGCGCCGCTGCCCGGCTCGGCGGCCATGCCGTGCTTTACCGGGCACCCGAATCGCTGCGCTGTCTGGAGGGGGCTTTCGCGCCGCTGGCGCCGGCCTTGTTGGCACTGCATCGCCGCTTGAAAAAGAGCTTCGACCCGCGCGGCATCCTCAACCCCGGTCGCCTTTACGCGGAGTTCTGAGCCGATGGATACCCGACTCGCTGATTTCATCCGCGACACCCCGGCCGGCCAGGAGGCCGAGGCGATCCTGCGCAGTTGCGTGCATTGCGGCTTCTGCACCGCCACCTGCCCGACCTATCAGTTGCTCGGTGACGAGCTGGACGGGCCGCGCGGGCGCATCTACCTGATCAAGCAGGTGCTGGAAGGCAAGCCGGTCACCGAAAAGACGCGCCTGCATCTCGACCGTTGCCTGACCTGCCGTTCGTGCGAGACGACCTGCCCCTCCGGTGTCAAATACAGTCATCTGCTCGACATCGGCCGCCAGGTGGTCGAAGAGAAATTGCAACGCAAGAGCGGCGATAGGTTGATGCGCTGGACTTTGCGCGAAACCCTGACGCGCCCGGGCATCTTCGGCCCCGCCGTCAAACTGGGCCAGTTGCTGCGCCCCTTGTTGCCCTCCGGCCTGGCCGACAAACTGCCGCCGGAAGCGGCCGGCGGCGCTCGCCCGTGGCCGGCCAAGGCCGCGCAGTCCCGGCGCATGCTGGCGCTCGCCGGCTGCGTGCAGCCGGCGCTGGCACCCAATATCAACGCAGCCACGGCGCGCGTACTGGACAAGCTGGGCATTGAGCTGTTCGAGGAAAGCAAGGCCGGCTGCTGCGGCGCCGTCCGCTTCCATCTCAACGACCAGGATGCCGCGCGCAACGACATGCGGCGCAATATCGACGCCTGGTGGCCGCATGTCGAAGCCGGTGTCGAGGCCATCGTCGTCACCGCTTCCGGCTGCGGCGTGCAGGTCAAGGATTACGGGCATGCGCTGGCGGCTGACGCGGTCTACGCCGAAAAAGCGGCCAAAATCAGCGCCCTGTGCCGCGATCCGTCCGAAATTCTGGCTGCCGAGCGCGAGCGCCTGCTGGCTCGCTTCGCCGTAACGCCAGCGGTGCGCGGCAAATTGGCCTTTCATGCGCCATGCACACTGCAACACGGGCTGAAGATACGCGGTGTGATCGAGGAACTGTTGGTCGCCGCCGGTTATGCGCTGGTGCCGGTGGCCGACGGCCATCTGTGCTGCGGTTCGGCGGGAACCTATTCGCTGCTGCAGCCGGAGATTTCATTTCGCCTGCGCGACAACAAACTGGCGGCACTGACGGCAGGTTCGCCGCAAGCTGTCGCCACCGCCAATATCGGCTGCCTGACGCATCTGCAATCGGGTAGCGTGCTGCCGGTTCGGCACTGGATCGAACTCATCGACGAGGCGCTGGCCTGAATCCGTCATCGTCGGTCAACGGGGGCGGTAGTCACTGCATGGCATATGCCTTTCGTGCTAATCTTCCGGCCGACAAGGAGAAGCAATGCCCATAACAGTCGATGCGTGCGCTGCACAGCACCAGGGAGATCGCAAGGAGCAACAGGATCGCGTTGCCATTCTGCCGCATGCGCGGCAGCGTGGCGTGGCGCTCGCTGTCGTTGCCGATGGCATGGGCGGCCATACAGGTGGGGCGCTCGCTGCCGAGCAGGTCGTGCATACGGCCAAAACCACACTCGAGCACTATGCCCCGTCCATCGAGTCGTCGCGTGTGATGCTCGAAAACAGCATGCTTGAAGCGCATACCATGATCAAGGCGTCGCGTTTCATGAACGAAAAGGATCCGCACAGCACGGTGGTCATGTTGCTGCTGCAGCCCGGCAAGGTGACCTGGGCGCATTGCGGGGACAGTCGGCTGTATCGCTTTCGTGGCCCGGAGATGCTGTTCCGCAGCACCGACCATTCCTACGTCGAGCATCTGGTCGCGCTGGGCCGCATTACGGCAGAGGAGGCACTGACGCATCCCAATCGCAACGTCCTGATTACCTCGCTGGGTGGCAAGGATGCGCCGAAATTCAGCTTCGGCGAGGCCGAAGACCTGACCGACGGCGACGCGTTCATGCTGTGTTCCGACGGACTATGGCCCTATTTCGAAGAAGCCGAAATGGCGCGAATCATCGCCGACAATTCGGCGCGCGCTGCATCGGAGAGCCTGATCGATCTGGCCCGCGAACGCGCTGCCGGGACGGGCGACAACGTTTCCGTCGTCATCATCAAGATCAAGGAAGTTAAGCCGGCCAAAGCGGCCACCGGCGCACCGGCGGCCAGGTAGTCTTCAGCGCTTGCCGAGACCGCCGAGCAGGGCCGCAACCACGCGTTTCGGCTTGTGCGGATCGGCCTTGGCCGGGGCTTGCGGCGAGTCCGGCACATCGCCCTGTGGCGCGCTGCTCTCGTAAGGCTTGCTGAAATCGAAGCCATCGGCAGCGATCATCGGATTGCGGCGCGGGTTGCGACGCTCGGGGCGCTCCTGCCGTTCGCTGCGCTCCGGCCGCTGGGTAACCGGGGCCATGACCGGTGGCGGTGCACCGCGCTTTTTCTTGTTTCCCGGCGGGTATTCGTATTCCGGCTCCGGCTCGAATCCGGCGACGGCGACCTGCTCGATGGGCCGCTTGATCAGCTTCTCGATATCGACCAGATAGCCGACTTCATGCGCGCTGACCAGAGAAATGGCGTTGCCCATCTTGCCGGCGCGGCCGGTGCGGCCGATGCGGTGCACATAGTCTTCCGGCGTGTGCGGCAACTCGTAATTAATGACGTAGGGCAGATCGTCGACATCCAGGCCGCGCGCGGCGACGTCGGTCGCGATCAGGGCATGCGTTTCGCCACCCTTGAAGGCTTCGAGGGCCTTGATGCGGTCGAGCTGGCTCTTGTCGCCGTGAATGGCATCGGCCTTGATGCCGGCGCGCTGGAGTTCGCGGGTCAGCCGCGAGCAACCCTGCTTGGTGCGCATGAAGACGATGCACTGGCGGATTTCGCCGGACTTCAGCAGCTTGGTCAGCAGGCCGCGCTTGCCGTATTCGGAAACCGGGTGAACGCGGTGCGTAATGGTGTCGGAAACCTGATTGCGGCGGGCGACTTCGATCAGCACCGGCGATTTGAGCATGGTGTCGGCCAGCTTCTTGATTTCTTCCGAGAAGGTGGCCGAGAACAGCAGGCTCTGGCGCTGCTGCGGCAGCATGTTGAGAATGCGCGTGACGTCGGGGATGAAGCCCATGTCCAGCATGCGGTCGGCTTCGTCGAGAACCAGTGCCTGCACGGAATTGAAACTAACACTCTTGTTTTCGACGTGGTCGAGCAGGCGGCCCGGGGTGGCGACGAGAATTTCGACGCCTTTCTTCAGTTCGGCGATCTGCGGCTTGATGTCGACGCCGCCGAAGGCGCACATGGCGCGGATCGGCGTGTGTTTGCTGTAGGACTTGACCGACTCGAAGACCTGCATGGCCAGTTCGCGGGTGGGCGCAAGGATCAGGGCGCGGACCGGGTGCTTGGCCGGTGACGGGCTGCTGCTGGCGAAGGGCAGGATGCGCTGCAGGATCGGCAGCGTGAAGGCGGCCGTCTTGCCGGTGCCGGTCTGGGCGCCGCCCATGATGTCCTTGCCGCTGATGACGAGCGGAATGGCCTGGGCCTGGATCGGCGTTGGTTTGGTGTAGCCTTCGTCGGTCACGGCGCGCAGCAATTCCGGCGCCAGGCCGAGGTCGGCGAAGGTGATTTCGGGGACTGTTTCGACAGCCGCTGTGCTGGCAGTGTCGCCAGCTAACATATTGATTTCAGACATGGGGCAGCATTATACGCTACGCCGATCCTGATCGCCCGAACATGCTGGCCGAGCGCCACGCTATTCGGCGGTGCACTGGGGCGAGCAACTGGCTGCGACTGCCATTTGCAGTCGCCTCACCGTCATCGAGCGGAGGGTATAATTCCCCACCTTTTTACGCGTTCCGGGAGTATTCATGTCGCATTCACTTCGTCCTCTGGCGATTGTCGTTGGCCTTGCCCTGGCCTTTCCCGCCCTCGCGGCCAAACCCGCCAAACCGGCACCGAAGCAGGAAGCCGCACCTGCTCCTGCGTCGGCCGATTTCGAACTGGCGCACAACTTGAGCCCGGAAGGCGAAAAGGCCTTGCAGGCCATCGTCGACCGCTTCAACAAGGAAAACAACGGCAACCTGAAGGTTTCGCGCCTGGAGAAAGGCGAAAAGCCGGCCGGTCTGAATCTCGTCCGCCGCTACGACATGAGCGAAGTGCTGAGCCAGGCGCGCTATTTCGTGCCGCTGCATGAAATGATGGCCAAGGCCGGCGTCAAGCTGGATGCCGAAGGCCTTTCGGGCGACATCAAGGCCAACGTCGTCGACGCCAAGGGTCGTCTGGTCGCCCTGCCGGTGCTCTATTCGACCCCGGTGCTGTTCTACAACAAGAATGCCTTCCGCAAGGCCAAGCTCGATCCGGAGCAGCCGCCGAAAACCTGGTTCGAGATGCAGGGTATGCTCGACAAGCTGCAAGAGGCGGGGCTAGCCTGCCCGTACACCACGGCCTGGCCGGTCTGGGTGCATATCGATAACGTCAGCGCGGTTTCCGGCCTGCCGGCGACCAATGACAAGGGGCAGCTGGCCTTCAACGGCCTGCCGCAGGTCAAGCATGTGGCGATGATGGCAACGTGGACCAAGGCCAATTATTTCAAGCTGTTTGGTCGCCAGGACGAAGCCAGCAAGAAATTCCACGCCGGCGAATGCGCAATGATTACCGCCGAATCGCGCGAGCACGTCGATTTCCGCGATGCCAAGGGGGTCGAACTGGGTGTCGCACCGATGCCATTCCATGACGACGTCTACGGCGGTCGCCGGCCTTCGCTGGCCGATGGCGCTTCGCTGTGGGTCGGTGCCGGCCGCTCGCCTGCCGAATACAAGCAGGCGGCCAAGTTCGTGTCCTTCCTGATGTCGCCGGAAATCCAGATCGAACTGGTGCGTACCTATGGCGGCCTGCCGCTAACGCCGGCTGCCCGCGCCGCTGCGCGCAGCAAGCTGTTGCGGGATGGCGACCAGACCCTGGAAGCCGCCTACGTTTCGCTGAAAGGCACCAGCGTCAAGCCGGTCGCCCACGTTGCCGATGTCGATGCCGTGCGCGTCATTACCAACGAAGAACTCGAACTGGCCTGGTCCGACAAGGAGCCGTCGAAGTCAGCGCTGGACAAGGCGGTCACACGCGGCAATGCCGTGCTCAACGCCAAGCCGGCGCTCAAGAAGGGCCAACCCTTCTGATGCCCTTCCCGCTGCCGCGCTGGTTTGCCCATCGCGGCGGCGGGTCGCTCGCACCCGAGAACACCCTGGCCGGCATTCGTCTGGCCGCCAGGCTCGGTTACCGGGCGGTCGAGTTCGATGTAATGCTTTCGGGCGACGGTACGCCGCTGCTGATTCACGACGAAACGCTGGAACGCACCACCAACGGTGGCGGCCGCGTTTGCGATACGCCGGATGCCATCCTCTTTTCGCTCGATGCCGGCAAGGGCGAGCGTCTTCCCCGTTTTGCCGACGCCGCCGCATTGTGCCGCGAGCTGGGCCTGCTGGCTAACGTCGAGATCAAGCCGGCGAGCGGCCATGAGGTCGCGACAGCCGAAATCGTTGCCCGGCTAAGCGCGGAACTGTGGCGCGGCGCCGAGGTGCAACCGCTGCTCTCGTCCTTTTCTCTCGCCGCCCTCGAAGTCGCACGCGATCTGGCGCCGACGATCCGGCGCGGCGTGCTGTTCGAGCAACCGCCGGCCGACTGGCTGAGCGAAGTGCGCCGGCTGCAAGCTGTTTCACTGCATTGCGATGCCGAACTGCTTGACGATGAGGTATTGGCCGTGGCGCGGGAAAATGGCATTCCGGTGCTGTGCTACACGGTCAACACCGAAAAACAGGCAAAAATGCTTTTCTCGCGCGGTGTCAGCGCGCTATTTACCGATCGCCTCGATCTCTTTGCCGGCGAAACAAATCCTTACGATTGCTTGCATCTGGACGGCTGATTTTCCTCCGGCCTTGTCATCTAATTCGCTTCAGGGAATTTACCCGGCGAACAGGAGATGAACATGAAGACTATCAAGGTGGCAGCACTCATTGGATTGTTATTGCCGGCGCTGGCAATGGCTCAGGCAAGTACCCCGCGCGTCGATCAGCGTCAGGTCAACCAGGCGACGCGCATCGATCAGGGCATCGCCTCGGGCAGCCTGACTGCGCAGGAGGCGACGCGCCTCGACAAGGGGCAAGCGCATGTCCAGAACCTGGAAACGCAGGCCAAGTCGGACGGCGTCGTCACCCAAAAGGAGCGGCAGAGGCTGCACCATGCCCAGGAAGTACAGAGCCGGCATATCTACCACCAGAAACATGATCGCCAGCACGATTACAACCATAACGGTCGAAATGACCACCGTCCACGCCGTGGCTGATAGTTGTTCTGCCAGATGAAACCCGCCCTCAGGCGGGTTTTTCTTTTAGAATCGGTGGTTTCGAATTCATTGCCGCAAGGGCCGCCAGCTCATGAAAAGCTCCGAAATCCGCCAGCAGTTTCTCGACTTCTTCGCCTCCAAGGGCCACCAGATTGTTTCGTCCAGTTCGCTGGTGCCGCATGAAGATCCGACGTTGTTGTTCACCAACGCCGGGATGAACCAGTTCAAGGACGTTTTCCTCGGCTTCGACAAGCGCCCCTACACGCGTGCGACCACCTCGCAAAAATGCGTGCGCGCCGGCGGCAAGCACAACGATCTCGAAAACGTCGGCTACACAGCGCGTCACCACACCTTTTTCGAGATGCTTGGCAACTTCTCGTTTGGCGATTACTTCAAGCGCGATGCCATCAAGTACGCCTGGGAACTGCTGACCGAAGTCTGGAAGCTGCCCAAGGATAAGCTGACCGTCACGGTTTACGCCGAGGACGACGAAGCCTACGACATCTGGACCAAGGAGGTTGGCGTGCCGGTCGAGCGCGTGATCCGCATCGGCGACAACAAGGGTGCCCGCTACGCTTCGGACAATTTCTGGATGATGGGCGACACCGGCCCCTGCGGCCCGTGCACCGAGATTTTCTACGACCACGGCGAGCAGCACTGGGGCGGCCCGCCGGGATCGCCGGAAGAAGACGGCGACCGTTTCATCGAGATCTGGAACAACGTCTTCATGCAGTTCAACCGCGACGAAGCCGGGGTCATGCATCCGCTGCCCAAGCCGTCCGTCGACACCGGCATGGGCCTGGAGCGCATCTCCGCCGTGCTGCAGGGCGTGCATGCCAACTACGAAATCGACCTGTTTCAGGCGCTGCTCAAGGCCGCTGCCCGCGAGACCTCGGCGGCCGACATGGAGTCGCCGTCGCTCAAGGTCTTGGCCGACCACATCCGCGCCTGTACATTCCTGATCGCCGACGGCGTGATTCCGGGTAACGAAGGGCGCGGTTATGTGCTGCGCCGCATCATTCGCCGCGCCATCCGCCACGGCTACAAGCTGGGCGCCCGCGCCGCCTTCTTCCACAAGATGGTGCCCGATCTGGTAGCCGAAATGGGCATGGCCTATCCGGAACTGGCGCAGAACCAGCACAAGATCATCGCGACCCTGAAGCAGGAAGAGGACCGCTTCTTCGAGACCATCGAGCACGGCATGGCGATTCTCGACGGCGAACTGAAGGCCTTGGGCGAGGGTGGCGTGTTCAATGGTGAAACCGCCTTCAAGCTGCACGACACCTACGGCTTCCCGCTCGACCTGACGCAGGACATCTGTCGCGAACACAAGATTACCGTCGATGCCGCTGCTTTCGACACCGCGATGGCGCGCCAGAAGGAGCAGGCGCGTGCCGCCGGCAAGTTCAAGATGGCGGCCAACCTCGACTACAGTGGCCCGGCGACGACTTTCCACGGTTACGACAGCCTTGAAACCAAGGCCAATGTGCTGGCCCTGTACAAGGACGGTGTTGCGGTCAACCAGCTAAATGAGGGCGAAATGGGCGTTGTGGTCCTTGACGACACGCCGTTTTACGCCGAATCCGGCGGCCAGGTCGGCGACCGTGGTGCCTTGCTGTCGGTGCATGGCATCTTTGCCGTCGAAGACACGCAGAAAATCCAGGCGACTGTCTTCGGCCACCACGGCGTGGTCAAGACCGGCACCATCTCCGTCGGCAACGGTGTTGCTGCCAAGGTCGATGTGCTGGCCCGGGCGCGGACGGCCCGTAACCATTCGGCGACCCACCTGCTGCACAAGGCGCTGCGCGAAGTGCTCGGCGATCACGTTCAGCAAAAGGGCTCCCAGGTCGACCCCGACAAGACGCGCTTCGACTTCGTGCATAACCAGCCGATGACGAATTCGGAAATCCGCCGCGTCGAAAATATCGTCAATGCCGAAATCCTCGCCAATACAGCCAACGAAACCCGTGTGCTGCCGATTGCCGAAGCGCAGAAGCTGGGCGCCATGATGCTGTTTGGCGAAAAGTACGGCGACAGCGTGCGTGTCCTCGACATCGGTTCATCGCGCGAATTGTGCGGCGGCACCCACGTTGCGCGTACCGGCGATATCGGCCTCTTCAGCATTACCGCCGAAGGCGGCGTTGCGGCCGGCGTGCGCCGGGTCGAGGCGGTGACCGGAGATAACGCCCTGCATTACATGCAGGACATGGAAACCGCGCTGGGCGGCGTTGCCGGTACGCTCAAGGTCTTGCCGAAGGACGTGCCGGCCCGTGTCTGCGCCGTGCTCGATCAGGTCAAGAAGCTCGAACGCGAGCTGGCTGCGCTCAAGGGCAAGCTGGCCTCGGCCCAGGGCGACGACATGCTGGCGCAGGCGCTCGACATCAAGGGCGCCAGGGTGCTGGCGGCAACGCTCGAAGGGGCCGACATCAATACCCTGCGCGAGACGATGGACAAGCTTAAGGACAAGCTGAAGTCGGCGGCCGTCGTTCTGGCTTCGGTGGCCGATGGCAAGGTGACGCTGATTGCCGGCGTCACGGCCGACCTGACCGGCAAGGTCAAGGCCGGCGAACTGGTCAATATGGTCGCCCAGCAGGTTGGCGGCAAGGGTGGCGGACGGCCTGACATGGCGCAGGCCGGTGGCACCCAGCCGGAAAACCTGGCGGCAGCGCTTGCGTCGGTGCCGGCCTGGGTGGAGGGCAAGCTGTGAGAACTGCTGCCTTCGTCCTGATGCTCGCCGTGGTTTCCGCCAACGGCTACGCTGCCGATCTGGATCGCTCGCCGGTTGAGGCGGTTACGGTCAACGGCGAAAAAGTGCGACTTTTCCCCAATGGCCGCTGGGAGTACGTCGATGCTGCCAAGGCGCTAGCCGCAGCGCAAAAGGCGGCGGCCTACCCGGAAAACCAGACGCGGCCGGAAGGCGCGCAAGGCGGCTTGTTCGGCGTCGGCCGTACCGTCATGCCGGGCGACAAGGATTACAACCGGGGTTCGCTGAATCCCAAGCTGCGCTGAAGCGTGGCAGACGGCGGCTGGCGCTTCTGCCCGCAATGCGGTGCTGCGCTTGAATTGCGCGATGCCGGCGGTCTGCCGCGCTCGACTTGCCCGGTAGACGGCTGCGGCTTCGTATTGTGGGATAACCCGGTGCCGGTTGTGGCGGCGCTGGTCGAGCATGAAGGGCGCATCGTTCTGGCGCGCAACGTCGCCTGGCCGGAAAACTCGTTTGGTTTGGTGACCGGCTTTCTGGAGCGCGACGAAGCGCCGGATGCTGCGGTGGCACGTGAAGTGACTGAGGAGCTAGGGCTGGTCGCAACGATGATCAGCCTGATCGGCCTCTATCCGTTTTCCCGGATGAACCAGTTGCTGATCGCCTACCATGTGGTGGCGCAAGGGCGCATCGTTCTGAATGAGGAGCTGGCCGAAGTCCGGCTGATCGAGCCGGCGCGCCTCAAACCCTGGGATTTCGGTACTGGTCTGGCGGTCGCCGCCTGGCTTAAATCCCGCGTGGCGGTTTAGCGGAAACTCAGTTCAGCAGGCGGCCGCCCGGGACGGTTTGATCGGGTTCGCGTACCGCTTCGCCTTCGATGATATGGCCGTCGAACACCGGCTCGTCGGGCTGGAACGGTGGCTGTTGCGCCAACTGTTCCTCGATCTGGCGGCGCACGGCGCGCGTTTTCCACCACAGCCAGGTGCCGACCACGACCGTGACAACGGCGACGACGGCGAGGGCGACCAGCGAGAACATGAAACCGACGACCAGCAACGCGGTGCCGACCACGAAGGCCGCAATCTTGGCCAGCGGGCCTTGCGGCTGGCGGCCAAGACTGGCGTGAAACTGGCGGAACTTCAATTGTTCTTCGGTCGTGCTCATCGTCTTTCCTGTGTGGCGTGCAAATTCACGCCGAATCATTCTAACGACAGTCGCACCGGGCGTTTGTAGCGCGACTGTCGTTGTTTTGTAACGCGGCCGGTGTCAGAACGGCAACTGGATGCCCGGCCAGACCGCCGTCAGCGCAGCCCGGAAACCGGCCTGAATGCGCTCCAGCGCGGCGTCGTTGTCGGCCTCGAAGCGCAGCACGACGACCGGCGTCGTGTTCGACGGGCGGGCCAGGCCGAAACCGTCGGCGAATTCTACGCGCACGCCGTCGATGGTGATGATCTCGGTGGCACCCTCGAATTTGCCTTCGGCCTTGAGCTTGTCGATCAGCGTGAACGGCTCTCCCTCGGCCATCTTGATATTGAGTTCCGGGGTCGACGGCGAGTTGGGCAGGGCTTTCAGGGGCGCGTTGACGTCGGCGGAGCGCGACAGGATTTCGAGCAGGCGGGCGCCGGTGTAGAGGCCGTCGTCGAAGCCGTACCAGCGCTCCTTGAAGAAGGTGTGGCCGGACATCTCGCCGGCCAGCGGGGCGCCGGTTTCCTTGAGCTTGGCCTTGACCAGCGCATGGCCGGTGTTCCACATCAGCGGCACGCCGCCATGTTGCCTGATCCACGGAGCGAGGAGGCGGGTGCACTTGACGTCGTAAATGATCTGGCCGCCCGGCACGCGCGACAGCACGTCGGCGGCGAACAACATCAACTGGCGGTCCGGGTAGATGATCTCGCCGTCCTTGGTGACAACGCCGAGGCGGTCGCCGTCGCCGTCGAAGGCAATGCCGATCTCGGCATCGGTTTCCTTGAGCGCCTTGATGACGTCGGCCAGGTTTTCCGGCTTGGACGGATCGGGGTGATGGTTCGGGAAGTTGCCATCGACTTCACAGAATAGCGGGATGATCTCGCAACCCATGCGCTTGAACAGTTCGGGCGCGACCGCACCGGCGACACCGTTGCCGCAGTCCATGACGATTTTCAGCGGGCGTGCCAGCTTCACATCGCCGACGATCTTGTCGACGTAGGCCGTCTTGACGTCGGCGCTGCGCCGCTCGCCCTTGCCGTGTTTCAGGTCGCCGGCTTCGATGCGACGCTTGAGGTTCTGGATGGCGTCGAGCGCCAGCGTCGTGCCGGCGATGACCATCTTCAGGCCGTTGTAGTCCGGCGGGTTGTGGCTGCCGGTGACCGAGACGCAGGAATTGCAGCCCAGTTCGTAGGCGGCGAAGTAGGTAACCGGGGTCGGCACGCAGCCGACATCGATGGCGTCGCAACCGGCGGCACAGATGCCGTCCATCAGCGCGCCGGCCAGTTCGGGGCCGGAGAGGCGGCCGTCGCGGCCGACGGCGATGGCCTTCTGGCCCTGCTCGACGGCCAGCGAACCGAGCGCATGGCCGACCTGGCGCACGACATCGGCGGTCAGTGATTTATCGACGATGCCACGAATATCGTAGGCCTTGAAAATTTCGGCGGGGAGCTGGGTCATGATATTTACCTATGACGTTTCATAAAGGAAGAAGTGTAAGAGTCTTTGCGGCAGCCAGTCCAGATTTCCCGGGAAACTTCCGCTGACGAAACCGACATGGCCGCCTCCGGCGGGCTGCTCGAGACGCACCTGCGGGCTGACCTCGGCGGCGTTCGGCAGATAGCTGGCGGGCAAAAACGGGTCATTTTTCGGGTTGACCGCAACAGCCGGCACGGCGATTGATTTCAGCCACGGTTTGGCCGAGGCACGCTGCCAGTAGTCGTCGGCGCCGGCAAAACCGTGCACCGGCGCGGTGACGGCGTCGTCGAACTCGTAGAGGTTGATTGCCGCCAGCATGCGCGCCTCGTCGAAGAGACCGGGGAACTGGTGCAGGCGGGCAGCGGAAACCGTTTTCAGGGTTTTCAGGAAATACTGGGTGTAGACGCGGTTGAAGCCGCGTGCCAGATGGTGGCCGCAGGCGGCAAGATCGAGCGGGGCGCAGATCGCGGCGATCCCGGTGACCACGTCGGCTGAGGCGGTGCCGCGTTCGCCGGCCCACTTGAGCAGTGCGTTGCCGCCCAGCGAAACACCGGCAGCATGCAGCGGTCGGCCGGCATTGGTGGTCTGCAGGCTGCGCAGAATCCAGTCGATTTCATCCGAATCGCCCGAATGATAGGCGCGCGGGCGGCGGTTCAACTCCCCCGAACAGCCGCGAAAATAGGGCAGGGCGAGGCGCCAACCGGCTTTCTTGCAGGCGTGTGCGGTGCTCAGCAGATAGTGGCTGTTGGCACTGCCTTCGAGGCCGTGGAAGAGCACGAGCAGCGGCGCTTGCGGTGGGCCGTCGAGCCAGTCGATGTCGATGAAGTCGCCGTCGGGCGTATCCCGGCGTTCACGCCGCAGTTTGATCGGTGCCGGGCGGATCAGTTTGGGCCAGATGGTCTGCGCGTGGCCGCCGGGCAACCAGGCTGGCGCGAAGTAGGGTTTCAATGCAGCGTGTGCGGCACGGCTTCGGCCATTGCCTGGTGGCTGTCGTCGGCAGCAGAGGCATGGCGGCTGACCAGGCGCCAGCCGTGGGCGCCCCGGGCGTAGACGTGGGTGACGTGCAGCGGGCCGTGCGGGCTGGGGTCGTCGCCGACGAAGAGGATTTCGGTCAGGTGATGGATGGCCAGCACGGAGCCTTGCCAGTGGGCGATCGATTCGGCCTGGACGCGAATTTTCGCGTTGGCGAAGATGCTGCGCCAGCTTTCGCGGATTGGTACCAGACCTATCAGGCGAACGCCGGTCGGGTGTACGCACAGGCTTTCCTCGTCTTCGGCCCAGAGCAGGATCAGCAGGTCGGCATCGCCTTTTTGTATGGCTTCGTAAAAGGCTTGTTCGACATCTTCGGGGGCGGCGAAATTGGCGGGCTTGCTCATGCGATGCTCCGTTTCAGGCAGGCGGCAAGCACCTGCTCCGGCGAGAGTTTGTTGAGGCAATCGAGGTGGCCGAGCGGGCACTCGCGCTTGAAGCAGGGGCTGCATTCGAGCTGGAGGCTGAGAATGTCGGCCTGGTCGGAAAGTGGTGGCGTGAAGCCGGGCGACGACGAGCCGTAAAGCGCGATGATCGGTCGCTCGAGCGCAGCAGCGATGTGCATCAGGCCGGAATCGTTGCAGACGACGAATTCAGCCATGGCCAGCAGGTCGATGGCCTGTTCGAGGGTGGTGGCGCCGCACAGGTTGTCGAAGATGCCGGGCGCGAGGGCGCTGATTTCGTCGGCCACTGCACTGTCCTTGGGCGAACCGAAAAGGCCGATGCGGTAGCCGTGGCCGGCTAGGTTGCGCGCCAGGGTGGCGAAGTGGGCGGCCGGCCAGCGCTTGGCCGGGCCGTATTCGGCGCCGGGGCAGAAGGCGACGAAACGGGGGGGGCGTTCGCGGCCGAGCGCTTTCAGGGTATTTTGCTGGTCGGTTGCGGTCGACCGGATTTTTGGGTGCAAAATGGGTTTTGGCACCGCTGCGCCGGGAATTTCGGCAAGCTGAGCGAAGCGCTCGACCATCAGTGGCAGGGCGGATTTATCCAGATGGTGGCGGACGTTGATCAGCCCGTAGCGGGATTCGCCGGTGAAGCCTATGCGCTGCGGGATGCCGGCCATGAAGGGAACCAGCGCCGATTTCAACGAATTTGGGAGGACATAGACGGCATCGTAGCCGCGCCTGGCAAGTTCGCGCGCCAATTTCCAGCGGACTTTGAGGGATAGCTGGCCATGCCCGAACGGGCTGTCGATGACCGTGCCGATTTCGCTCATGCGGCGAAGTACCGGGGCAACCCAGCCTGGAGCGAGCGCATCGAGTTGCAGGCCGGGGTGTCTGGCGTGCAGCCGCGCAAAAAGCGGCTGCGCCATGATGGTGTCGCCGATCCAGGAGGGGGCGACGATCAGGGCTTTCTTCATGCGAAAGTGGCGGGGCCGGGCGAAAGGTCGCCGCCCGCCACCACTGGCTTAGTGATGACCCTTGGGCGCTTCGCCCTTGAAGACGTATTTGGTGCTGCAATACGGGCAGACGACTTCGCCGGTCTTCAGAACGTCGAGAAAGACGCGGGGGTGCTGCGACCACAGCGGCGAGTTCGGCGTCGGGCAGTGCAGCGGCAGGTCGTGGGCGGTGATTTCAACGGTCTTGTTGTCGGACATCTTGTACTCCCTGAACTTAGATATAGGCCAGCCAGTCGTCGTGTTGCGGCGAACGACCATAAACCACGTCGAAATACTTGGCCTGGATCTGCGCGGTGATCGGGCCACGGCGGCCGATGCCGATCTGGCGACCGTCGAGTTCGCGGATCGGCGTCACTTCGGCGGCGGTGCCGGTGAAGAAGGCCTCGTCACAACAATAAACTTCGTCGCGCGTGATGCGTTTTTCCTGAACCGACAGGCCCAGTTCTTCGGCAATCTGCAACACGGTGGCGCGCGTGATGCCTTCCAGGCAGGAAGTCAGGTCGGGCGTGAACAGCTTGCCCTTCTTGACGATGAACAGGTTTTCGCCGGCACCCTCTGCCACGTAGCCTTCGGGGTCGAGCAGCATGGCTTCGTCGTAACCCTCGTTGGTCACTTCGTTATTGGCCAGGATGGAGTTGATGTAGTGGCCGGAAGCCTTGGCGCGCACCATCGAGATATTGACGTGGTGGCGGGTGTAGCTCGACACCTTGACGCGGATGCCGCGCTCCAGGCCTTCTTCGCCCAAGTAGGCGCCCCACGGCCAGGCGGCGATGGCGACATGCACCTTGGCACCCTTGGGCGAAACGCCCATCTTTTCCGAGCCGTAGAAGGCGATCGGACGCAGATAGCCGGAATCCAGGTTGTTGGCGCGCAGGACTTCCTTGTGCGCTTCGTTGATGGTTTCCTTGTCGTAAGGCATGGCCATCTGGAAGATGTGGGCGGAATTGAACAGGCGGTCGGTGTGCTCTTCCAGGCGGAAGATGGCGGTGCCGCGCTCGGTCTTGTAGGCACGGACGCCCTCGAATACGCTCATTCCGTAGTGCAGGGAGTGCGTGAGGACGTGGGTGGTCGCCTCGCGCCAGGGCACAAGTTTTCCATCCTGCCAAATAAAGCCGTCGCGATCCGACATGGACATGTTCGATTCTCCGTGTTGCGCGTGTGAAAGCGCATAATTCTAGCCGAAATCAACGGGTAAAATAACGCTTTTGCCGTTCGAGCCACGCATGATCTGGAAACCCAATGTCACCGTTGCCGCTGTCGTCCAGCGCGATGGCAAATTTTTGCTGGTCGAGGAAGAAACCACGGCTGGTCTCGCCTTCAACCAGCCGGCCGGCCATCTGGAGGAAGGGGAGGCGCTGGCCGACGCCGTGGTGCGCGAGACGCTGGAGGAAACGGCCTACCATTTCAAGCCGACGCATCTAATCGGCGTCTACAACTGGCGCCGTCCGGATGGCGAAGTGACCTACCTGCGTTTCGCCTTTGCCGGCGAACTGCGCGGCTGGGAGGCCGAGCGCAAACTGGACGACGGCATCGTTGCCGCCCGCTGGTTGACGCTGGATGAAGTGAAGGCGACGCAGGCACGCCATCGCAGCCCGCTGATCCTGCGCTGCATCGAGGATCTGCTCGCCGGCAAGCGCTATCCGCTCGACCTGCTGGTGCATTACGATTGATGTTCAGGCGTCTTCTTTCGGGATTGGCGTTGGTGTGGGCGTGTGGCGTTGGCGCCAATGAAGTGGTGCCGATCTGCTACGGCTACGGCTGCATCGCCCAGGCGCAGATCACGTTCAGCGAGGCGCAGTTGCGGGAAATCGGTCGCCAACTGTCGGTTGCGGTCGACGCCGAAAATGAGCGCAAATTACTCGCCGCCGCCATCGGTGAGCTTTACGGATGGGCCGGCCAGCAGTCGGACATCAGGAACGATCGCGGCGGCAACTATGCCGATGGGCATTCGCCCGGCAAAATGGATTGCATCGACCATTCGCAGTCGACGACGCGGCTGTTGAAACTGCTGGAGGCACGCGGCTATCTGCGCTGGCACCGGGTATTGGCGCCCGACGTGCGAAGCCGGATTTTCCTGACGGTGCACTGGACGGCGGTGATCGAGGAAAAAACAGGAGGCGAAGCGGCACGCTTCGTCGTCGATAGTTGGTTTGTCGATAATGGTCAGCCGGCGGTGATCCTGCCGCTGGCTGAGTGGAAAGAAGGGGCGGGGCCCGATGTCTGAAAAAACTGTGGTCGTCGGCTTGTCCGGCGGCGTTGATTCCTCCGTGGCGGCCTTGCTCTTGAAGCGCCAGGGCTGGAAGGTGATCGGCCTGTTCATGAAGAACTGGGAAGACGACGACACCGAGGAATACTGTTCGTCGCGCCAGGATCTGGTGGACGTGATGAGCGTTGCCGACAAGATCGGCATCGACGTCGAGGTGGTCAATTTCGCTGCCGAGTACCGCGAGCGGGTGTTTGCCGAGTTCCTGCTCGAATACCAGGCCGGGCGTACGCCGAATCCGGACATCCTGTGCAATTCGGAAATCAAGTTCAAGGCCTTTCTCGATCATGCACTGAAGCTCGGTGCCGACAAGATCGCCACCGGCCACTACGCCGGTGTGCGCGAGTTCGACGGCGAGTTCCAGTTGCTCAAGGCCGAAGATGGCACCAAGGATCAGAGTTATTTTCTCTACCGCCTGAACCAGGCGCAGTTGTCGAAGACGCTGTTTCCGCTGGCCGACATCTACAAGCGCGAGGTGCGTAAGATCGCCGAGGCGGAAGGGCTGCACGTCGCGGGCAAGAAGGATTCGACCGGCATCTGTTTCATCGGCGAACGGCCGTTCAAGGACTTCCTTTCCCGCTACCTGCCGCCGAAACAGGGCGAAATCCGCCGTCTTGACGACGACAAGGTGCTCGGCGAGCACGACGGGCTGATGTACCACACGCTTGGTCAGCGCAAGGGCCTGCATATCGGTGGTTTGAAGGAAAAGGGACAGCCGGGCGGTGGCGATCACGATGCCTGGTTCGTCGCCGGCAAGGACATGGAAAGGAACGTGCTCTACGTCGTCCAGGGCCACGATCACCCGGCGTTGTTCAGTGAAGCGCTGGTTGCCGAACAGCTTTCCTGGGTCGCCGACCGGGCGCCGCATACGCACTGGGTCTACACCGCCAAGCCGCGCTACCGGACGGCCGATCAACCCTGCGAGGTCGAGCGGGTCGATGGCGAAAGCTGCGAAATCCGCTTTGCCGAGCCGCAGTGGGCGCTCACGCCGGGGCAGTCGGTGGTGCTTTACGAAAGCCGGGTTTGCCTGGGCGGCGGGGTGATTCGTTAGGCGCGCTCAGTTGTCTCTGGCGCGCATCCCGGATTTTTCGATGACCGCGAAGAAGGCGTGCAACAGATCGGGGTCGTGTTTGTTGCCGCTTTCGCTGACCAGAATATCCATGACGGCCTGATGCTTGCGTGCCTGGTGGTAGGGGCGGGTTACCGCCATCGCGTCGTAGCTGTCGGTCAGCATGACAATCCGCGAGAACAGCGGGATGTCTGTGCCGCGCAAGCCATCGGGGTAGCCTGAACCGTCGAAATGTTCGTGATGGTGGCGCACGATGCGCGCGACCTCGGGGGATCTCTCGTCGCCGATGGCAAGGACGATGCGTTCGCCTATCGCTGCATGCTGCTTCATGCACTCCCATTCCTCATCGTCGAACGCGGTAGGTTTGCGCAGAATGCGGTCGGGAATGCCGATCTTGCCGAGATCGTGAAATTGGGCGCCGAGGGCGAGCAGTTCGAGTTCACGTGCCGAAAGATCGATCTGTCGCCCGAGCTCTGCCGAAAGCTGGACGACACGTTCCGAATGAATGCGGGTATGTAGATCGCGCTCACCAAGGGCCACGGTCAGCGCGCGCATAATATTTTCCAGCGGCGGGGTGCCACGCTTGCTATCCAATGCCTTGACCCCCCATGCTTGATTTCAGTAGTACAGCGTTGACCGACTGATCGCCTGCAGGTTGCATTCATTAGTTCACTGCAAGCAGAACCGGGTGCAGCGTGGCCGTTTTAGTCGTGCGGGGCCGTGTCGGCAAACGATGGACGCAGCAGTAGCTTGTTGTACAGCTTGGCCAGATTCGGGTGGCTGGCCTGCCAGTCGATGCCGGGAAAGCGGAAGCACAGGTAGCCGAGCGCTGTGCCGACCGCGATGTCGGCCAGCGAAATGTGGGTACCCATGCAGTAGGCGTTTTCGCCCAACTCCTTGGCCATGAAGCTCAGGCTACGTTCGATCTTGCCGCGCTGGCGCAGGATCCAGTCGCCACTCTTCTGGCCCTCCGGGCGCTTGCCTTCGAGCAGGGCGCTGACGGCGGCATCGCACAGGCCGTCGGCCAGTGCTTCCCAGCGCTTGACCTCGGTGCGCTCGCGGTTGGATGCCGGAAACAGCTTGTTGTTCGGGGCGGCGTTGTCGATGTATTCAACGATCACACGCGAATCGAACAACGGGGTGTCGTCGTCGATCACCAGCACCGGGATCTTGCCCAGCGGGTTGATGTCCGGCACGCCGCTGTCGGCCAGCCAGGGGGAGTCGATCACGAAATCGTAGTCGATTTTCTTTTCTGCCAGGACGATACGCACCTTGCGCACGAACGGGCTGCTATGCGAGCCGATCAGCTTCATCGTGTGTTCTCTGATTTGGGGAAGGTGATTATAGCGTGTGGCGATGGCTGCGCCGGGCAGGTAAAATTGCCGGCTTACCGAAAAGGACGTGGCCATGAATTTCAATCCCCTGACTGCACTTTCTCCGCTCGATGGCCGCTATGCCGGCAAAGTCGATGCACTGCGCGAGCATTTTTCCGAATTCGGGCTGATCCGCGCCCGCCTCAAGGTGGAGATCGAATGGCTGAAGGCGCTGGCGGCCGAGCCGCACTTTTCGGAAATTGCCCCTTTTTCGCCGTCGACCGTGGCTGAACTCGACGCGCTGGTCGCTAACTTCACCGTCGAGCAGGCTGCCGAGGTGAAGGCCGAGGAAGCCGTCACCAACCATGACGTCAAGGCGCTCGAGTACTGGATCAAGAAGAACACCAAGGGCAACGCCGAAGTGACCAAGGTCAGCGAGTTCATCCACTTCGCCTGCACTTCCGAAGACATCAACAACCTGTCGCATGCGCTGATGTGCCAGGGCGCCCGCGAACAGGCCATGCTGCCGTCGCTCGACAAGGTCATCGCCCGCCTGAAGGAACTGGCCCATGCCAATGCCGAAGTGCCGATGATGAGCCGCACCCACGGCCAGCCGGCCACGCCGACGACGCTCGGCAAGGAAATGGCCAACGTCGCCTATCGCCTGGAGCGCGCCCGCGCCCGCATCGTCGCCGTCGAACTGCTCGGCAAGATCAACGGCGCCGTCGGCAACTACAACGCCCATTTGTGCGCCTACCCGGGCTATGACTGGGAAGGTTTCGCCAAGCGTTTCGTCGAATCGCTCGGCCTGGTTTTCAACCCCTACACCATCCAGATCGAGCCGCACGACGCGCTGGCCGAGCTCTTCGACGCCTTTGCCCGCGCCAACAGCATCCTGATCGACCTCGACCGCGACATCTGGGGCTACATCTCGCTCGGCTTCTTCAAGCAGAAGGTCAAGGCTGGCGAAATCGGTTCCTCGACCATGCCGCACAAGGTCAATCCGATCGACTTCGAGAACTCCGAAGGCAACCTTGGCCTGGCCAACGCCGTTCTCAAGCACCTCGCCGAAAAGCTGCCGATCTCGCGCTGGCAACGCGACCTGACCGACTCGACCGTGCTCCGCAACATGGGCGTCGGCCTCGGCTACACGCTGCTGGCCTACGATTCGCTGTTGAAGGGCCTGGGCAAGCTGGAAGTGAACGTCGATCTGATGAAGGCCGACCTCGACGCCAACTGGGAACTGCTCGCCGAGCCGATCCAGACCGTGATGCGCCGCTACGCCGTGCCGAATGCCTACGAAAAGCTCAAGGAGCTGACCCGCGGCACCCGCGTCTCGCGCGACGGGATGCAGGCTTTTGTGTCGACGCTGGAAATTCCGGAAGCCGCCAAGGCCGAACTGCTCAAGCTGACGC
>ERZ1645187.1502-NODE-1502-length-21398-cov-169.221150_pt1 | contig 21398 bp, 21 predicted proteins | sample MGYA00575352_ERZ1645187 | MGnify/ENA primary metagenome ERZ1645187 (study PRJEB40837, sample SAMN11349314) | freshwater sediment metagenome | isolation source: river sediment | host: Sediment | place: India: Wazaribad , New Delhi | collected 2017-02-21 ... | reverse complement strand
CGTAGCGCCCGTCGTCGAGCATCCGCCCGGCGAGGTCGTCGTCCGGATAGGTCGCGACCTCGCCGGGCGTGCGATCGCCGACGACGAGCAGCAACACGTCGCAGTCGGTCTCGTTGAAGAAATGGTGCGCATCGGTCGAACCGGCCGGGAAACCGGCACAGGTGCCTGCCGGCATCACCTGACGTCCGGCGTCGGTCACCATCACCGCCTCACCCTCCAGCACCCAGACGAACTCGTCCTGCTTCAGATGCGAATGGCGAACCGACGACTGGCCGCCCGGTTCGATGCGGGTGAGATTGACGCCGAAATTCGTCAGCCCGGCGTGATGGCCGAGCCGCCGATTCCAACGCTTGGTCACCAGCGCGGCGAAGGGTTGCGGATAGAGGGTGGCGTTGCTCTCTGCGACGTCGAAGGGATCGAAGGCGGGGGACTTGGGTGCGGCCATGGTGCGGACCTCCCGGTTCGGGATCGGACGGCGAGGCTACCCCGCCGCCGTCGCGCTGTCACCGCCTCGCGACCCCCTCAGCTCTGTGCCGCCGCGAGCGCATGAACCGTCTCCACCACGCCGTTGCCGTGGGTGACCGATCGTTCGAGCGTGGCGTTCCATCGCCGTTTTCCCGGCTTCCACAACGGCGTTCCCGACCCCAGCAACAGCGGGATGGTGAAGATCCTGAGGCGGCGAACCAATCCGGCATCGAGGAAGGCTCTGATTGGTCCGCTACCGCCGGCGACCCAGATCCGGCCGAGCCCGGCGCGTTCCAGATCGACGGCGATCTCGACCGCGGTGCGGTCGTCGAACACGGCGAGACCGTCGTCGTCGAGCCGGCCCGACTTCGTCATCACCATCACCGCCTTGCCGCGATAGGGCCAGTCCGGGAAGCGCCGGCAGTCGCGATAGGTGCCGGTACCCATCACCACCGCGTCGATACGGCCATAGAAGGCGTCGTAGCCGTAGTCGCCCGCCTCGAAGGGGCGCAGCCAGGCGATCGAGCCTTCGGCATCGGCGATGTAGCCGTCGAGCGACTGGGCGATGTAGATGGTGACGTCGGTCATTCCGCACCTTCCTCGCCGCCGAATCGGCTCCGCCTCGCGGAGTTGTCCGAGGAGTTCTATAATCGAATCGCCACGGCGACCGGTACCCGCGGCCCATCGGAAGCGCGCACATGACCTTTCTCGACGACGATCGCCCCAAGAAGAAACTCGCCCACGAGATCGGCCAGGACGTCTCGCTCGTCTCGGAAGGCGAACTCGAGGAGCGCATCGCCCTGCTCCAGGGTGAGATCGACCGGCTGCGCGGCGAGGTGGCGAAGCGCCGGGCATCGCGCTCCGCCGCCGACGCGGTCTTCAAACTGTGACGCCGGTGCCGGCCACTTCCACGCTCGATCCGCCATCCTCGCCCGAGGCGGCGATGCGCAGCGCCGTGCCGCGCGTCGCGGTGACGAGCCTGCGGCTCGGCGAATTCCGCAACTATGCCGCCCTGGCGCTCGACGGCGACGATCGTCACGTCGTCCTCGCCGGCGAGAACGGTGCCGGCAAGACCAATATCCTCGAAGCGCTGTCGCTGCTCTCGCCCGGCCGCGGCCTGAGGCGCGCCCGACTCGACGAGATGGCGCGCCTGGGCGGTCCCGGCATCTGGTCGGTCTTCGCCCGCCTCGACGGTCCGGATGGCGAGGTCCGGATCGGCACCGGCATCGAGGCCCGCGGCGACGAGGAAGCCCTCACCCGCCGCGTCCGCATCGACGGCGAGACCGCGCGCTCGGCCGACGACCTGCTCGATCACGTCCGCGTCCTCTGGCTCACCCCGGCCATGGACGGGCTCTTCACCGGCCCGGCCGCCGAACGTCGCCGCTTCCTCGACCGCCTGGTCCTCGCCCTCGCCCCCGGCCACGGCGCTCATGTCGCCGCCTTCGAGAAGGCGATGCGCGGTCGCAACCGCCTGCTCGAGGACGACCGGCTCGACCTCGACTGGCTGGAAGCGATCGAAGCGCAGATGGCCGAGCTCGGCGTGGCGATCTCGCTCTCTCGGGTCGAGACCGTCGCCTGCCTCGAGCGCTTGATCGCCGCCACCCGCGCCGACGCCCCCTTCCCCCACGCCGAGCTGGCGCTGGAGGGCGAGATCGAGGCTCTGGTCGCCGCCGGTGGTCCGGCCGCCGATGCCGAGGATGTCTACCGTGCCCGCCTGCGCGATGGTCGCCGCCGCGACAAGGCCGCCGGCCGCACCCTCGACGGGCCGCATCGCGCCGATCTCGTCGTCCACCATGGCCCCAAGGCGATGCCGGCCCATCTCTCTTCGACCGGCGAACAGAAGGCGCTGCTGCTCGGTCTGGTGCTGGCGCATGCCCGCCTCGTCGGCGAGACCTGCGGCCGGGCACCGTTGCTGCTTCTCGACGAGGTCGCCGCCCACCTCGACCCACGCCGCCGCGCTGAACTCTTCGACGTGGTCGAGGCGCTGGGCAGCCAATGCTGGATGACCGGCACCGACGCGTCCGCCTTCGCCGCGCTGGATGCGCGGGCGGAGGTGTTCGAAGTGACGGGCGGGCGGGTGCGTCGACCGTGACGTTGCCGACAGCCGGTCGCGGCACACTTCCGACCCACCCCGGCACCGCTCAGGGCCGCAGCGTCCACTCCCAACTGGCGGTGCGGATGTCCTGATGGCTGAACTTGCGCAGCAGATCGCCCGAACACTTGTAGTTCGGTAGGTTGATGCGCTTGAACGGGCCGGGGGTCTCGACACAGAGATTGAGATCGCCCTTGCCCCAGTTGGTCCCGCTCGCCGTCGCATGCATGTAGAAATGGCCGCGCGGATAGGAGCCGATCTTCCGGCAGCTTCCCGAGGCGACCCGCCACCAGCCGGCGACGACGAAGTCCTGCGACCCTGGCGCCAGTCGTGCCGAAATCGCGACCGAGGCCTCCTTCGGCGCCCGATTGCAGACGCTGAACTGGAACATGCTCTCCCCCGCACCGATCGCTTCGGGTTCGGCCGCAGCCGGACCGCCGGACCCCGCCAGGATCGCCAGACCCGCCGTCGTCGCGGCCACACTCATGGCCGAACACTTCATCCGTCTCATCGCCCCCTCCCTCTCGACGACACCGGAGACGGTACGCTCCCGACCGTCTCGCATACGTAGAATACCGAGGCCTCGGCCGGCGACCATCCCTGCTGAAAAGACGGATCCCTGCCGGTGACCTGCCTTCGCCTTTCACCTGCTCAGGATGCACCGATCGCGCCGCCGAGCCCTCATGGACCCCGCCACCCGCCTCGCCGGCGCCGTCGGGCCGACCATCGCCATCGCTGCCGGCCGGATCGAACCGAAGGTCGCCGAAGCCGCCTGCCGACTACGGCGCGCACAGCGCACCCCCGACCGACCGTGACCGACGAAAAGCGCGGCCATCTGCGCCCGGAGGCACCGGTGATCGGGCTCTTCGGCGTGATCCCCCTGGTCGCCGATGATCCCGCCGCACCACTTGGCTCGACGCCCGCGCCGCCCGCCAGCCGTCGATCTTCGTCGCCGACCAGCACGCCCTGATCGACGCGGCGATCGCCGAAGGCGACCTCGCACGACATCCTGCTCCGGCGCAGACCCACTGCGGCGACGCCGGCTTGCCTTCGCAGCTCGGCGCGCGCAGGATCGCCGTCTCACGCATACGGATCACCCCACCCCATGGACACCGCCACCCTCCTCGCCTTCACCGTCGCGCTGACCATCGCCGCCGCCTTGCCGGGGCCCGGCATGACGGCGATCGTCGCTCGCGCCCTGGCGGTCGGCTTCTGGGGAACGATGCCGATGGTGCTCGGGCTGATCCTCGGCGATATGGTGTTCCTCACCTGCGCCGCCCTCGGCCTCGCGGCGCTCGCCACCACCTTCTCGACCGTCTTCACGGTGGTGAAGTTCGCCGGTGCCGCCTATCTCCTGTGGCTCGGCTGGCAACTGTGGACGGCGACACCCCACGCCGACGTGGTCGAGGCCTCGCGCCGGCCGGAACACTCCGCCTGGCGGGTGGCGCTCGGCGGGCTGACACTGACCCTCGGCAACCCCAAGACCATCGTCTTCTACATGGCGCTCTTGCCGACCGTGGTCGATCTCGCGGCGCTGACGCCGCTCGGCTTCGTCGAGATGGTGGTGATCGTCTTCGTCGATCTCCTCGCCGTCGGCGCAGCCTATGCGGCGATGGCCGCCCGCGCCCGTGTCTTCTTCCGCGACCCGCGCGCCCGCCGCCTGCTCGACCGCACCGCGGGAACGATGATGGCCGGCGCGGCGGTGGCCGTGGCGGCGCGGTGATCCGAGGCTTTCACGCCACGCCGCGCCCTATCAATCCATCCGGCGGCGGTGGCCGTGGCGGCGCGGTGATCCGAGGCTTTCGCGCCACGCCGCGCCCTATCAATCCATCCGGCGGCGGTGGCCGTGGCGGCGCGATGACGCGTCGAGGGTCCATGGCGCTGCGGAAAATCATGCACCGCGTTCCGCATCGCGACCGCGGCGCAACCGATCGCGGAGCATCGGAAATCACGAATCACTCGTCGACGTCCTCGCAACGTCGATTCGCCGACCCGGCAACATCTTGATCGAACGGGCCTTTCTCCACGCCTGCCACGGCCTTTGCGCCCACACGCGCGCGCCTGTAAGAAGACGGCCTCGCCACACGCGCGACAGACATCGGAAAGCGACCCCGAGCCCATGACCGACATCCACGACGAAGGCACCCCGAAGACCGGCGCGGACGACTACGGTGCCGACTCGATCAAGGTGCTGAAGGGCCTCGACGCGGTGCGCAAGCGGCCGGGCATGTACATCGGCGACACCGACGACGGCTCGGGTCTGCACCACATGGTCTACGAGGTGGTCGACAACGCCATCGACGAGGCGCTGGCCGGCTGGGCGACGGAAGTTTTCGTCCGCCTCAACGCCGACGGTTCGGTGACGGTGCGCGACGACGGTCGCGGCATCCCCACCGACATCCACGCCGAGGAGGGCGTGTCGGCGGCCAACGTCATCATGACCCAGCTCCACGCCGGCGGTAAGTTCGACCAGAACTCCTACAAGGTCTCGGGCGGCCTGCACGGCGTCGGCGTCTCGGTGGTCAACGCGCTGTCGACGACGCTCGACCTGAAGATCTGGCGGGAGGACAAGGAGCACTTCATGCGCTTCCGCCACGGCGTGCCGGACGAGGACCTGAAGGTCGTCGGCACGGCGCCGGGCCGGCGCGGCACCGAAGTGACCTTCCTACCCTCGACCGAGACCTTCACGAAGACCGAATTCGACTTCGCCACTCTGGAGCATCGCCTGCGCGAGCTCGCCTTCCTCAACTCGGGCGTCAACATCACGCTCGAGGACCGCCGCGGTGTCGAGCCCCACATCGTCAAGATGCACTACGAGGGCGGCCTGGTCGAATTCGTCAAGTATCTCGACCGGATGAAGAAGCCGGCACTCGCCGCCCCGGTCTACATGAAGGCGGAGAGGGACGGCATCACCGTCGAATGCGCCCTGTGGTGGAACGACAGCTACCACGAGCAGACGCTGTGCTTCACCAACAACATCCCGCAGCGTGACGGCGGCACCCATCTCGCGGGCTTCCGCGGTGCGCTCACCCGCCAGATCACCGGTTATGCCGACAGCTCCGGCCTGATGAAGAAGGAGAAGGTGACGCTCTCCGGCGAGGATTGCCGCGAGGGGCTCACCTGCGTTCTCTCGGTCAAGGTGCCGGATCCGAAGTTCTCCTCCCAGACCAAGGACAAGCTGGTCTCCTCCGAGGTCCGCCCGGTGGTCGAGAACACCCTCAACGAGGCGCTCGGCACCTGGCTCGAGGAACATCCGACCGAGGCCAAGGGGGTCGTCGGCAAGGTGGTGGAGGCCGCCGCCGCCCGCGAGGCGGCTCGCCGCGCCCGCGAACTCACCCGTCGCAAGGGCGTTCTGGACGTCGCCTCGCTGCCCGGCAAGCTCGCCGACTGTTCGGAGAAGGATCCGGCCAAATCCGAACTCTTCATCGTCGAGGGCGACTCGGCCGGCGGTTCCGCCAAGCAGGGTCGCAATCGCGACAATCAGGCGGTGCTGCCGCTCAGAGGCAAGATCCTCAACGTCGAGCGTGCCCGCTTCGACAAGATGCTGTCGTCGGAGCAGATCGGCACGCTGATCACCGCCCTCGGCACCGGCATCGGCACCGACGAGTTCAACATCGACAAGATCCGCTATCACAAGATCATCATCATGACCGACGCCGACGTCGACGGCGCCCACATCCGCACGCTGCTTCTGACCTTCTTCTATCGGCAGATGCCCGAGCTGATCGATCGCGGCTATCTCTACATCGCCCAGCCGCCGCTCTACAAAGTGACGCGGGGCAAGTCGGAACAGTATCTGAAGGACCAGAAGGCCTTCGAGGACTACCTCCTCGATCAGGGCCTCGAGGACACCCGTCTGGTGCTCGGCAACGGCGAGGAGCTGGCCGGCGCCGACCTGCGCGCCATCGTCGAGGAGACGCGGATCATCCGCACGTCGCTCGACAACCTGCACCATCGCTACCTGCCGCGCATCGTCGAGCAGGCCGCCATCTGCGGCGCTCTCGACAAGGCGGTGCTCGACGATCCCGAGCGCGCCGCCGCCGTCGCCGCCCGCCTCGCCGTTCGCCTCGATGCGCTCGCCGACGAGTTCGAGAAGGGCTGGTCGGGCAGCGTCGCCGACGATGGCGGCATCGTCGTCACCCGCACCCTGCGTGGCGTCGCCGAGACCCGCGTCCTCGATGCCGGCCTCATCGCCTCGGCCGACGCCCGCAAGATCGACTCCCATTCGGCGCGGCTGAAGGAGATCTTCGCCGCCGCCGCGACGCTGCGGCGCAAGGAGAGCGCCATTCTCGTCCACGGACCGAACGACCTGCTCGACGCGGTCTACGCCCAGGGCCGCAAGGGCATCGCCATGCAGCGCTACAAGGGCCTCGGCGAGATGAACCCGGGCCAGCTGTGGGAGACCACGCTCGACCCCGACATCCGCTCGCTCCTGCAGGTCAGGATCCGCGAGGCCGACGACGCCGGCGAGATCTTCGCCCGCCTGATGGGCGACGAGGTCGAACCCCGCCGCGACTTCATCCAGGAGAACGCGCTCGCCGCCAACCTCGACGCGTGATGCGGTCTCCGTTGTGGAAGCGGTGGAGAACACCCTAACCAGGGAGACGGCCCGCGATCGGCGCGTGCCTCGGTCGATCGACCCGTGTCGCTCACCCTTTCACCGGCCTGCGATCGATGCCCCTCGCCCCCTTCACCCTCTGGCGCCGTGAAGCCGTCGAGACCTTCGCTCTCGCCTGGCCGATGATCATCGCCCAGCTCGCCCAGATGGCGTTGCCGACCACCGACATCCTGCTGCTCGGTGGGCTCGGGCCCGAGGCGGTCGCCTCCGGCGCGCTGGCGGTCAACCTCTACAACACCTTCCTGCTGTTCGGCGTCGGCGTCATGTCGGCGACCGTGCCGCTGGTCGCGCGCCGGCGCGGCATGATGCGCCACTCGGTCAAGGATCTGCGCCGCACCGTGCAGCAGGCCCTGTGGGTGGCGGTGGCGATCGTCCTGCCGATGTGGGCGATCCTCTGGCACGGCGAGGCGATCTTCCTTCTGCTCGGCCAGGACCCGGAGTTGTCGCGCCGCGGCGCCGAGTTCCTGCGCATCATGATGTGGGGCTTGTTGCCGTTCTTCGGCTTCGTCGCGCTGAGATCCTTCATCGCCGCGTTGGAGCGTCCCGCCTGGACCCTGATCGTCGGCGTCTCCGCCGTGCCACTCAACGCCGGCTTCGGCTGGGCGCTGATCCACGGCCGTTTCGGTCTGCCGGCGATGGGGGTGAACGGCCCGGCGCTCGCCACGGCGGTGACCATGGCCTTCCTCTTCGCCGGTCTGGCCACCGTCCTCGTCGTTGAACGGCGCTTCCGCCGCTATCACCTGTTCGGCCACTTCTGGCGCGCCGACTGGCGACGCTGGCGCGAGTTCTGGCGCCTGGGCCTGCCGATCGCGCTGATGATCGTGTTCGAGACCTCGATCTTCAACGCCGCCGGCTTTCTCGTCGGGCTGATCGGCACGGCGCCGCTCGCCGCCCACGCGGTGACGCTGCAGATCGCCGCCACCACCTTCATGATCCCCTTCGGCCTCGCCCAGGCGGTGACCGTCCGCGTCGGCCTCGCCTACGGCCGCGGCGACGACGGCGCCATGGCGATCGCCGGCTGGACCTCGTGGTGGTTGACGGTGGCGATCATGTGCGGCACCGCCGCGCTCTTCGCCTTCGCTCCCGATCTGCTGCTCGGCGCCTTCCTCGATCGCACCGACCCGAAGAACACCGAGACGCTCGGCTTCGGCCGCTCCTATCTCGCCGTCGCCGCGCTGTTCCAGATCGTCGACGGCATCCAGGCGACCGCCGCCGGCATGTTGCGCGGCCGCCACGACACCCGCGTGCCGATGATCATGGCCCTCGCCGGCTACTGGGGTATCGGCCTGACCGGCTCGATCGTCCTCGCCTTCCCGCTTCGCCTCGAAGGTGTCGGCGTCTGGCTCGGCCTCGCCCTCGGTCTCGGCGCCGTGGCGATCCTGCTCACCTGGCGCTGGATCACCCTGTCCCGCCGGCCCCTCGCCCCCACACCCGGCGGCGACTGATCCCGACCGTCGCGTTTCCCGGAGGCCACCATGCCGCGCCTGTCGTTCTGGTTCGAATTCGCCTCCACCTATTCCTACCTCTCGGCGATGCGCATCGAGGCGTCGGCGGCGGACGCCGGCGTGGCCATCGACTGGCGGCCCTTCCTGCTCGGACCGATCTTCAGGGCTCAGGGCTGGGAGACCTCGCCGTTCAATCTCTACCCCGCCAAGGGCCGCTACATGGTGCGCGACATCGAACGCATCGCCGCCTACCGCGGCCTCACCTTCCGACTGCCCGATCCGTTCCCACAGAACGGCCTCCTCGCGGCACGGCTGGCGACCGTCGGTGCGCGCGACGGCTGGATCGCCCCCTTCGCCCGCGCCGTCTACACTGCGGAGTTCGCCGAGGGGCGGAACATCGCCGACCACGATGTGCTCGCCGATCTTCTCGCCACCGTCGGGGTCCCGACCGGTCCGGCTTTCGCGGCGGCCGCGAGCACCGAGATCAAGGAGCGCCTGCGCGCCGCCACCGAGGAGGCGGTGCGTCTCGATATCTTCGGTGCCCCGAGCTTCGTCTGCGCCGACCGGGAGTTGTTCTGGGGCGACGATCGGTTGGAGGCGGCGCTCGCCTGCGCCGCCTCCGCGCCGCCATGATCGTGAAATCTACGCACGTACTTCACCGCCTGTGATATTCCAATACATCGGGAAACTGCATTCGAATTGGCGTCACCGCGCCATGTTACCTCGGGTAATGCAGCGTCGAATGCGGAAATTCGGATAGTTCACCGCAGAATGAAACTTTCGATTTAGGAAAGACTTAACCTTCGCGGCTCATGCTCTGTGTCCGAACGGCGAATTCCGCGCGATCGGACCCGGCGTGCTGCCGGCGCAATCGCCGCCCGACGAGGTGATGCTCATGAACTTCTTCTCTTCCGGCAGAGAGACCCACGCCAAGCTCGTCGCTCTCGACAAGTCGCAGGCGATCATCGAATTCCAGATGGACGGGACGATCGTCACCGCCAACAAGAACTTTCTCGGCGCCCTGGGTTATTCGCTGGAGGAGATCCGCGGCAAGCATCACTCGATGTTCGTCGAGCCGTCCTACCGCGACAGCGCCGAATATCGTGCCTTCTGGGACGACCTGCGCCGCGGCAACTTCCGCGCCGCCGAATACAAGCGCATCGGCAAGGGCGGCAAGGAGATCTGGATCCAGGCCTCCTACAACCCCCTCCTCGGTCGCGACGGTAAGCCGTTCAAGGTGGTCAAGTTCGCCACCGACATCACCGCCGAGAAGCTGAAGAACGCCGAGTACCAGGGCCAGATCGCCGCCATCGACAAGGCGCAGGCGGTCATCTCCTTCGAACTCGACGGCACCATCCTCGACGCCAACAAGAACTTCCTCGATGCCCTCGGCTATCGGATCGAAGAGATCCGCGGCCAGCATCACCGCATGTTCGTCGAGTCCGGCTATCGCGAGAGCGCCGAGTATCGCGCCTTCTGGGACGCGTTGCGCCAGGGCCGCTTCCAGGCCGCCGAATACAAGCGCATCGGCAAGGGTGGCAAGGAGATCTGGATCCAGGCCTCCTACAACCCGATCTTCGACATGTCCGGTCGCCCCTTCAAGGTGGTGAAGTTCGCCACCGACATCACCGCCCAGGTCAAGGATCGGATGCGCCGCACCGAATTGCAGAAGGGCATCGACGCCGAACTCGGCTCGATCACCACCTCCGTCTCCCAGGCGAGCGAGCAGGCGACGAGCGCGGCGAGCGCCTCGACCCAGACCTCCTCCAACGTCCAGGCGGTCGCCTCCGGTGCCGAGGAACTGGCCCACTCCGTCTCCGAGATCAGCCGTCAGGTGGTGCACGCGCTCGAGATCACCAACGAGGCGGTGAAGCAGGCCGACCACACCAACACCACCATCACCACCCTGCTCGCCGCCACCCAGAAGATCGGCGAGGTGGTCGACCTCATCAATTCGATCGCGGCGCAGACCAATCTCCTGGCCCTCAACGCCACCATCGAGGCGGCGCGCGCCGGCGAGGCGGGACGCGGCTTCGCGGTGGTCGCCTCGGAGGTGAAGAACCTCGCCACCCAGACCTCCAAAGCCACCGACGAGATCGGCGCCCAGATCTCCGAGGTCCAGTCGACCACCAAGGAAGCGGTGGGCGCCATCTCCGGCATCTCCCAGACCATCGCCCGCATCAACGAGATCTCCACCAACATCGCCACCGCGGTCGAGGAACAGGAAGCCGTGACCCGCGACATGTCCGCCAACATGCAGGTGGCGGCCGAAGGCGTCGAGACCATCACCCGCGGCATGAACGAGATCGCCACCGCCACCCGCCGCGTCGACGAAGCCACCCGCAAGGTCAAGGAAGCCTCGCGCGCGCTCGCCTGAGCCCGCGTCGCCGCACGACGGATCCGAGGCCGCCGCCCACCCGGGCCGGCGGCCTCGTCGTTTCCGTCCGGCAATCACGCTCGTCCCGGCGTCGCGGAGGCTTGTCCACCGCGCGCCGACTTGCCACCATGACGGCCCGTCTCGACCGGAGCCCGTCCCATGCGCCGCACTCTTCTCCTCGCCATCGTCGCCCTCCCCTTCCTCGCCACCACCGGATCGGCGCGCGAAACCATCGTCGGCCGCTGGGGCGAGAGCCGCGACGTCTGCGGGTCGGGTGCGGCGATCGACATCGGACCGATGGGTCTGTCGTCGGAAGAGACGGCGTGCGAGTTCTCCGACGTGTCCCGCACCGGTGACGTGGTGACCTGGAAGGGCCGCTGCTTCGTCCACGACGCGCCGTCGCGCCAGGAGACGGTGGTCGCCACCCTCAACCCCGACCGTAGCCTCACCATCGCCTTCCGCGGTTCGGGCGCCGTCATCGACGGGTTGCGTCGCTGCCGCTGAGCTCGTGCCACCGGCCATCGCAGTAGGCCGCCGGCATTCCGGCCACGACTGTCTCGTGCCTTCGATGCAGCTGGGGACTTCGCGTGTCGTCGAGAGCCGGGTGCGCTGACACCCTCGGCCTTCGGCATCATACCGAGTTCACGAAGTTTCGACCTGTTCGAAACTTCGTGAACGAAGGCGAACCCGAACGGGCGTCGGCCGGTCGGGCCGTGACGCTCATGAAATTCGGACGGTTCCGACTTTCATGAGCCCGGTATCAGTCGGCCGCGATCCCCGCCGCCGCCCACTCGGTGACGACCGAATCGTCCCGCTCCGCCGCCCCGTGAATCGCATGGAGACGGTGGAGACGCTCCGGTTCGGCGAGTCGCCCCGCCGCCCACACCGCCGCACCCCTGACCACCGCCGCCTCGTCGCGGAGCCGCCGCTCGACCGCCGGCAGGAACGCCGGCAGACCCGAGTTGCCGATGGCGATCAGCACGTTGCGAAGAAAGCGGTCGCGCCCGGTGCGTTTGATCGGTGAGCCGGCGAACAAATGGCGGAACCCGCCGTCGTCGAGATCCACCAGCAGAGCGAGCGGCGGATCGACCAGGTCGGCGCGTGCCGCCAGTTTCGCTTCGCGCCCCACCGCCGCGAATTTGTTCCATGGACAGACCGCCAGACAGTCGTCGCAGCCGTAGATGCGATTGGCCATCGCGACACGGAATTCGAGCGGGATCGGTCCGGGATGCTCGATGGTGAGATAGGAGAGGCAGCGCCGCGCATCGAGTCGATGCGGCGCGGGAAAGGCCGCCGTCGGACAGGCGTCGAGACAGGCCCGGCACGAGCCGCAGCGCGGCCGCTCGGGCACGTCGGAGGCGAGATCGAGCGAGGTGTAGATCACCCCGAGGAAGAACCAGCCGCCGATCCGACGCGACACGGCGAGTGTGTTCTTGCCCTGCCAGGCGAGGCCGGCGGCGGCGGCGAGCGGCTTCTCCATCACCGGCGCGGTATCGACGAAGACCTTGACGTCGCACGGAGATCCCGCCTGCCGCGCTGCCCCGACGAGTCCGCCGGCCAATTCCTTGAGCTTGCCCTTGACCACGTCGTGATAATCGCGATGTCGCGCATAGGCGGAGATCACGCCGCAGTCGGGCGTCGCCAGCCCGGCCAGCGCATCACCCTCCGGGCCGTAGTCGAAGGCGGTGACGATGATCGACCGCACCTCCTGCCACAGGTTCCGCGGCGCGGCACGGCGATCGGCCGTCGTCGCCATCCACTCCATCGATCCGTGGAACCCGGCCGCGAGGAAGCCGTCGAGATCCGTCGTGAGATCCGGCACCTGCTCCGGCGTCGTCACCCCGAGCGCCGAGAAGCCGAGGCGGGCCGCATCGGCGTCGAGCCGTCGGCGCAGGCGATCACGCAGGCGTTCGCGCGCAGGAGAGGGTGCGGGACTCACGATCGCGACCTCCGGACGCCGTCCGGGCGGATTTCACATCGATTATTCGCCGGCTCAGTTCCGTTCTTCCGGCAGCACCGGCAGCGGCTGGAACTCGACGCCCTCTTCGGTCAGCGCCGCGGCTTCCTCGCTCGTCGCCTCGCCGTAGATGCCCTGATGCTCGATCTCACCGTGGTGCATCTTGCGCGCTTCCTCGGCGAAGCGTTCACCGACGTAGGTGGCGTTCTCGGTCACCTTCTTGCGGATTTCGCGCATCGCCTCGAGCATCATCTTCTGCGCCGGGTCCGGCATCATCACCGACTGCCGCTTCGCCGCCTCCTCGCGTTCGTCTTTGGCCTTCGCCGACTGGACGGCGGGCGCCATCAGACCGCGGCCGACCGAGGTCGAGCCGCAGGTCGGGCAGGCGACGAAGCCCTTGGCCGCCTGCGCATCGAAATCGGCGGAGGAGCGGAACCAACCTTCGAACGTGTGCTCCGCCTCGCAGACCAGGGTGTAGTGGATCATGATCCGACCCTCCCGGTCGCCTCGAGCTTGAACGGCCGATCGTGCGTGAGCGCCGGCACCCGCCCGCGCACCGCCGCGACCTCGCCCGTGTCGACGTCGGCGAAGATCACCCCCGGCTCGATCCCACCCTCGGCGACGAGCCGCCCCCAGGGGTCAATCGCCAGCGAATGGCCGTAGGTCTCGCGCCCGTTCTCGTGCAGCCCGGCCTGGGCCGCGGCCAGCACCCAACACCCGGTCTCGATCGCTCGAGCCCTGAGCAGCGTGTGCCAGTGCGCCTCGCCGGTCGGCCGGGTGAAGGCGGCCGGCACGGTGAGCACCTCGGCGCCGCCGTCCTTGGCCAGCGTCCGGAAGAGATGCGGGAAGCGCAGGTCGTAGCAGATGGTCAGCCCCAGCCGCGCGAAGGGCAGATCGACGGTCACCGCCTCGTCGCCGGCGACGTAGCGGGCGCTCTCGCGATAGACCTCGCCGTTCGCCAGTTGCACGTCGAAGAGATGGATCTTGTCGTAACGGGCGACGATCTCGCCGGCGGGATCGATGACGAAGGCACGGTTCGCCGCCTTGGTGCCGTCCCCGACCTTGATCGCCAGGCTGCCGATGTGGAGATGCAACCCGAACTCGCGCGCCAGCCGCCGGCCGTGCGCCAACGTCGCGTCACCCGCCTCGCCGGTCAGCGTCTCGAACAGCCGCCGCGGATCCTCGTCCATGATGCCGGTGGTCTCCGGCGTCTGGACATAGGTCGCCCCGCCCGCCGCCGCGGCACGCACCAACCGGTCCATGGTCGCGACGTTGTCGGCGACGGAGCGCGACGAGGTCATCTGGATCAGTGCGGCGCGGAAGGTCGACATCGCTTCTCCCTGGGCGCGGCCCGGTCAGGCGGTCTCACCGGCGATGAGCGGATCGAGACCGCCGCGATCGTCGAGATCGTGCAGATCGTCGCAACCGCCGATGTGGCGGCTGCCGACGAAGATCTGCGGGAAGGTGTTGCGGCCGGAGACCTTCATCATCTCGCTGCGGAAATCGGGGTTCGAAGTGGCGTTGCGCTCCTCGAAATCGACGCCCTTCGACCGCAGCAGCGCCTTGGCGGCGGAGCAGTAGCCGCAGAAGTCGCGGGTATAGATCAGCACATGGGGCTTCGACATGACGAATCCTCGTTCCGGCACGAAACTCCCCGTGCCGACGGTTCCGGCCCGTTCATATCGTGATCGGCCCGCCGGGAGCAACCCGCGCGAAGGTGAGCACGTCGATGTGCGCCGCTCCCGCCCGCCTGAGTGCCCGTGTCGCCGCACCGGCCGTCGCGCCGGTGGTCAGCACGTCGTCGACCAGCACCACCCGTCGCCCCTCGATCCGGACACGATGGGCCGGATCGACGCGGAAGGCGCCGCGCACGTTCACCTCGCGTTCGCGCTCGCCGAGCCCGACCTGCGGCCGCGTCGCCCGCACCCGCCGGAGTGCCATGAGTTCGACCGGAACGCCGGTGAGACGCCCGACCTCGACCGCGATCACCGCCGCCTGATTGAACTTGCGTCGCCACAACCGCACCCGGTGCAGCGGCATCGGTACGATCACGTCCGCCTCCGCCGTCAGCTCCCGCCCGGCCCGCGCCGTCATCCGGCCGATCAGTCCGGCGAGTTCGGTGCGGTCGTGGTACTTGAGCCCCTGGATGATGTCGCGCGCCACCTCGTCGTAGAGCACCGCCGCCCGCGCCCGATCGAACACCGGCGGTGCGGCGATCGCCTCCGCCGACAGGGCGCCCGCGCCGATGTCGTAGCCGAAGGGGATGCCGAGGCGTTCGCAGTAGGGGCGTTCGATCGGCCTCAGCCGGCTCCAACAGGCGGCGCACAGCCCGTGCGGCGTCGCCACCGGCATGCCGCAGGCCATGCACACCGGCGGCAGCACCAGATCGAGCAGTCGTCGTCCGACACCGCGGCCGAAATCGAGCATGCGCGCCGCCGGTCGTGCCGCGCCGCCGGTCGCGATCTCGTCCTCGTCCGCCTCCGCCATGCCCGCCTCCCGCCGACAGCCCGACACTACCGCTTCGGCGCGCTTCCGGCGAGCACCACGGCCTTCACGTGTCGCCAGTCGCGGTGGGTTTTGACCTCGCCGCCGTCCCGTGCGATGGGAGGCCGAGGTGCCCCGCATGACCGAGACCGCCGCTCCCCGCCTGTTCGACCGCGCCCTCCTCGCCGCCCGGCGGGGGCGAGCGCGCGCACGTCCGCGTCCCGGAGCGGATTTCCTGCTCGCCCGTGCCGTCGACGATCTCGACGACCGGCTCCTGCCGGTGCTGCGCCGGTTCCCGCGCGCCGTCGATCTCGGCCTCGCCGCCGGCGCTGCCGCCGTCGCGATCCGCCGCTCGGGCAAAGCCGACGAGGTGCTGACCGCCGCCCTCGATCCCGGCGCCGGTGCGGACCTCGTCGTCGACGAAGAGGCCCTGCCCTTCTCGCCCGAGAGCCTCGATCTGGTGGTGTCGATGCTGTCGTTGCAGTTCGTCGACGACCTGCCCGGCACCCTGGTGCAGATCCGCCGGGCGTTACGCCCCGACGGGCTCTTCCTCGCCGCATTGCTCGGCGGCGACACCTTACGCGAACTGCGCGAAGCCCTCGCCGACGCCGAGATCGAACAGACCGGCGGCCTCGGCCCGCGGGTGATCCCCTTCGTCGGAGTGCGTGATCTCGGGGGCCTGTTGCAGCGCGCCGGCTTCGCCTTGCCGGTCACCGACAGTGATCGCTTCACCGTGCGCTATGCCTCGATGTTCGATCTCGTCGCCGACCTCCGGGCGATGGGAGCGACCAATCCGCTGGTCGATCGCACCCGCCGTCCGACCTCCCGTCGCCTCTTCCTGCGCGCCGCCGAGATCTACGCCGAGCGCTTTGCCGACGCCGACGGCCGCCTGCGCGCCACCTTCGAGATCGTCTCGGCCTCCGGCTGGGCGCCGCACGAGAGCCAGCAGAAGCCGGCGAAGCCGGGCAGCGCCACCATGAGCCTCGCCGCAGCGCTGAACGCCCGGCCGCGGCCCGACGACGTCTGATGCCGAGTTCACGAAGTTCGACCTGTTCGAAACTTCGTGAACGAAGGCGAGCTCGAACGGGCGTCGGCCGGTCGGGCCGCAACGCTGATGAAATTCGGACGAGTCCGAATTTCATCAGCCCGGTATGAGAACGCCGGACGGGCGCGGCCCGGCCCGTCGACACCGAGGGGCGGCGTCCGCGGCACCTGCCGACCGCTGCCGGGAAACGGCGCGGCTCGGAGGGCCGGAAAATGAAAACGCCGCCCCAGGGCGGCCGGATCGGTGGTGCGGGAGGGCGCGCGTTCAGCGCAGATACGAGTTGATCGTGTCGGCGAAGGAATTCCATTTGTCGGCGACGCCGGTTCCGGTCGCCGAGAGGGCACCGATGATCGCCACCGAAATCAGCGTCCCGACCAGACCGTATTCCATCGAGACGGAGGCGCTGCGATCCCGCATCAGGGCGCGGGTGGCGGCGCGGAGCCTGTCGATCGTGGTCTCGAAACCCATGTCGTCCGATCTCTCGTGGTCGCTCCGATCAGATCAGATCGATCAGATGCGGAATCAGCGGCTCGTCCGCCGGAGGCATCGGAAAGTCCCGGAGCTTCGTCGGCCGGACCCACTTCAGGGCCTGTCCTTCGCGCCCGTGAACCGTCCCGGTCCAGCGTCGACAGACATAAAGTGGCATCAGGAGGTGAAAATCTTCATAACGGTGGCTGGCGAAGGTCAGCGGTGCCAGGCACGGCGCCTTGACTTCGATGCCGAGCTCCTCGTGCAACTCACGGATCAGCGTCGCCTCCGGGCTCTCCCCCGGCTCGACCTTGCCGCCGGGGAATTCCCACAGGCCCGCCATGGACTTGCCCTCCGGGCGCTGCGCCAGCAGCACCCGCCCGTCCGTGTCGATCAGGGCAACGGCGGCGACCAGGACGATCTTCATCCTCAGCTCCGATAGTCGCCGTTGATCGCCACGTACTCCTTGGTCAGATCGCAGGTGTAGACGGTGTCGCTCGCCGCCCCGAGACCGATCTCGACCTTCACGACGATGTGATCACGTTTCATGTAGGCCGATGCGACCGCCTCCGAATAGGCCGGATCACGCTCGCCCTCGACTGCCACCCGGGTGTCGCCGAACCAGATCGCCAGCCGGTCACGCTCCGCCGGCTCGCCGGCCTTGCCGACCGCCATGACGATGCGTCCCCAATTGGCGTCCTCGCCGGCGCAGGCCGTCTTGACCAGCGGCGAATTGGCGATCGACAGGGCGATCCGCCGCGCCGAGGCTTTCGAGACGGCACCCTCGACCCGGACCTCGACGAACTTACGCGCCCCTTCGCCGTCCTTGGCCACCCATTTCGCGAGTTCGAGGGTGAGATCGTCGAGCGCGGTGCGGAAACCGGCGAGCGCCGGGTCGTCGGCCCGCGTCACCGGGGTCTGACCGCGCTCCGCCGCCCTGCCCGTCGCGAACAGCAGCACGGTGTCGGAGGTCGAGGTGTCGCCGTCGATGGTGGTGGCGTTGTAGCTGTCGACAACCGCGCCGGAGAGCAGCCCCTGCAGCGCGTCGGCCTCGATCGCCGCGTCGGTGAACAGGAACGAGAGCATCGTCGCCATGTCCGGGGCGATCATGCCGGCTCCCTTGGCGATGCCGGTGAGCACCACCTCGACCCCGCCGATCGTCGCCGTCCGCGTCGCCACCTTGGGGAAGGTGTCGGTGGTCATGATCGCCTTCGCCGCATCGAGATACGGCCCCTCGGCCAGCCGCGTCGCCGTCTCGTCGAGCACGCCCTCGAATTTCCGGGGGTCGAGCGGCTCGCCGATCACCCCGGTCGAGGCGAGGAACACTTCCGCCGGCGCACACCCCGCCGCCTTCGCCGCGATGTCGGCGGTGATCCGCACCGTCTCGACGCCGCGTCTGCCGGTGAAGGCATTGGCGTTACCCGAATTGACCACGAGCGCCCGGGCCCGGCCCTGCGCCAGATTGGCTCGACACCAGTCGACCGGCGCCGATGGGCACTTCGACGTGGTGAAGACGCCGGCGACCCGGGTGCCCTCGTCGAAGAGGGCGAAGAGCACGTCGGTGCGGTTCTTGTACTTGATCCCCGCCTCGGCGGTCGCGAAACGCACCCCCGGCACCACCGGGGTCGCGGGATAGGACTTCGGCGCGAGCGGCGAGACGGCATGCGACATGGGAAACCCCTCCAGGGACGACGGTCGCTGCCCGGTTTAGCCGCCCCCCCGCCGCCGTCAAGCGGTCTCGGTGCGGATCGCGCCAAGGCGCCCGCCTCGCGAACCCGTCCCGGCCGGTGGTCGCCGCTCCGATCGACCACCCGCCGACGAGAAGGGCCGGGCTCCTTTCCAGGAACCCGGCCCCCGCGAGACGCACGGCTCACGCCGCCGCGATCACTTCGCCTTCAGCGCCGCTTCGTCGATCTCGACCTTGGACGCCTTCTTCAGATCCTCGAGCATCTTGGTGAAGGTCTCGCCGACCAGCGCCTGCTTGACCTGATCGCGCACTTCGTCGAGCCCCGGGACCGGCTGCTTGCGCTTCCCCTCGAGCTTGATGACGTGGAAGCCGAACTGGCTCTTCACCGGCTCCTTGGTCATCTCGCCGACCTTCAGCGCCGCCGCCGCCTTCTCGAACTCCGGAACCATGTCGCCGGAGGCGAAGAAGCCGAGGTCGCCGCCCTGCGCGCCGGAGCCCGGATCCTCCGACTTCTCCTTGGCGATGGCGGCGAAATCCGCGCCCTTGGCGAGATCGGCGATGATCTTTCTGGCCTCGTCCTCGGTCTTCACCAGGATGTGGCGAGCGTGCATCTCTTCCGGCGGATCGAAGGCCTTCACGTCCTTCTCGTAACGCGCCTTGATCGCGTCCTCGGTGATCGCGGCCTCGACCTTGGCCTTGACGAATTCGGCGATCAGCAACTGGGTACGGACCTGATCGATGCGCGTCTTGAAGGCGTCGCTCTGATCGAGACCGGCTTTGGCGGCGGCGGCGGCGACGACGCGCATGTCGATCAACCGATCGACCACGGCACGCTTGCGCATGTCCTCCGGCAACTGCGCCAACTGCGCGGCGAGCGCGGTCGACGCCGCGGCGACGTCCTTCTCGGTGATCGGCTGTCCGTCGATGCGGGCGAGGACCTTGTCCTGGGCCAGCGCCGCGAACGGGGCGGAGAGCCCGGCGAGAAGAGCGACGGTCGCGACGATCCTGCGGTGTCCGTTCATGTGCGAATGCGTCCTTGTTCGGGAATGGATGGCGATCGGCCGGATCGACGCGGTACCCGGTCCACCGCCTTCGCGTGAAGGCTGTGTCCGGGCGGCCGACAGGTAGACCGCCCCTTGTGGCGAAGCTGTGACCGGCGCGAGCGGGCCGTCCTCCCTCTCGCACGGAATCGCGCGACTTTGGCCCGCCGCGGCGGCGTTGACAACTCTCGGACCCACTCTTATCTGTCCCGAGCCGCCTCGCCTGCGCGGGCGACGATCGGTGACGTGCGTCGTTTCGCGTCCGTCCGCCCGACCTCGAGTGCGCCGGCGGCGCGTCGTTCCGTCATCGTCGCCGGTCCGGCCCTGTCGCGGTCCGCTCCGTCGGTGATCCGATCCCGGAAGGCTGCCTGCGACTTCGGTCGCGCACACGGGAGCCGGAAGCCGCGACACCACGCACGACCTCGAGGAAGGGCCTCCATGATCGGCCTCGCATCTCTCGCCAAGAAGCTCTTCGGCTCCGCCAACGATCGCAAGATCAAGGCCTATCGCCCCCGCGTCGCCGCCATCGCCGCGCTCGAACCCGAACTCGAGAAGCTCTCCGACGAGGAACTGCGCGACCGCACCCGCCAGTTCCGCGAACAACTCGCCGCCGGCACCGACCTCGACGACCTCCTCGCCCCGGCCTTCGCCACGGTGCGCGAGGCGGCCAAGCGCGTCATCGGCCAGCGTCACTACGACGTGCAGATGATCGGCGGCATGGTCCTCCACGAGGGCAAGATCTCCGAGATGAAGACCGGCGAAGGCAAGACGCTGGTCGCCACCCTCGCGGTCTACCTCAACGCCCTGCCGGCCAAGGGCGTCCACGTCGTCACCGTGAACGACTACCTCGCCAAGCGCGACTCGGAGTGGATGGGCCAGATCTACCGCTTCCTCGGCCTCACCGTCGGCGTCATCGTCCACGGCCTCAACGACGACGAGCGCAAGGCGGCCTATACCTGCGACGTCACCTACGGCACCAACAACGAGCTCGGCTTCGACTACCTCCGCGACAACATGAAGTACGAGTTCGACCAGATGGTACAGCGTGGCCACGCCTACGCCATCGTCGACGAGGTCGACTCGATTCTGATCGACGAAGCGCGTACACCGCTGATCATCTCCGGTCCGCTCGACGATCGCTCCGAGCTCTACAACACCATCGACCGCTTCATCCCGACCCTGAAGGCGAAGGAGGACTACGAGGTCGACGAGAAGCAGCGCTCCTCGTCCTTCACCGAGGCCGGTACCGAGAAGATCGAAGAAGCGCTGCGTGCCGCCGGGCTGCTCAAGGGCGACAATCTCTACGACATCGAGAACGTCACCGTCGTCCACCACGTCAATCAGGCGCTGCGCGCCCACACCCTGTTCCAGCGCGACAAGGACTACATCGTCAAGAACGGCGAGGTCGTCATCATCGACGAGTTCACCGGCCGCATGATGCCCGGCCGCCGCTACTCGGAAGGCCTTCATCAGGCGCTCGAGGCCAAGGAGCGCCAGCCGATCCAGCCCGAGAACCAGACGCTCGCCTCGATCACCTTCCAGAACTACTTCCGTATGTACGAGAAGCTCGCCGGCATGACCGGCACGGCGCTGACCGAAGCGGACGAATTCCTCGACATCTACGGGCTCGAGGTGCTCGAGATCCCGACCAACATGCCGGTATCGCGCCTCGACGAGGACGACGAGGTCTATCGCACGGCGGAAGAGAAGTACCGGGCGA